>Ga0070714_100000594_pt1 | contig 25870 bp, 25 predicted proteins | sample LARL83metaG_FD_65450 | JGI IMG/M metagenome (GOLD analysis project Ga0070714, IMG submission 65450) | Corn, switchgrass and miscanthus rhizosphere microbial communities from Kellogg Biological Station, Michigan, USA - LAR L8-3 metaG | ecosystem: Host-associated > Plants > Roots > Rhizosphere ... | reverse complement strand
CGCCGGAGCGACGCGGCGAACTCTGCCTCAAGACAAAAGCGGAGAAAAGGGGGGTGCGGAGCACCTGTGGAGAAAAACCGAAAAAACCCCGAAGAAACGGATAGGCGGTGGCGAATAAGCCGGGAAGAAACGCAGTCCTCCTCTGCGAATCCAACCGAGAGGGCTCCTTGAGCGCACGGAACCATGATGGTAAGGACTGACACGCGCGAGCGGCGGCACTTCGGCCGCGGGAGACGAACGCTGACGAAGCGAGGCTCATTGGGCTTTCCGGCATGGCTGGCACTGCTCGCGCTCGGCGTGCAGTTGCTGCTGCCGCTGTCGGCGGGCGTTCGGGTCGCCGACCATGGTGGCCATGCGGCGCACGTCGCTGTGTCGGCCGAGCCGGGCGCCGAAGGACACGCGTCGGCTGCCGATGCGGGGCGGCATTCCATCATCCATCCCGCGTCCCGCTCGGGAACGACCGACCGCCACGACACCGGCGGCATCGACGCCTGCGCGCTTTGCGCCGCGCTGCAATCGTTGTCCAACTGCGTCGAGACGCAAGTGTCGATGCCGCTGGTCCCGTCGATCGTCGGCGGCTCTCTCCTCGTCGTCGCGCAGTCGACGATCGTTCACGCCCCGCGTTCCGCCTCCTACGATTCCCGCGCCCCGCCGGCGACCGCCTGATTTGACGGTCCGCAGCGCTCCGCGACCTCGCGGAGCCATCGATCCATCGCGGCCAGGACCATTCCAACAAACAAGGACGTCGGCGCCATCGTGCGACGACACGGCCGTCCTCGACGATCTGTTCCCGGACAGCATCGGCAAATCCATCCTCGGAAAGAATTGAACATGCGCAAAGCTATTCTCGCCTACGTCGTGCCATTGATGCTTCTCTTCGCCGCATCCGCGAGCGCCCACGCCCATCTCGAACAGGCATCGCCGGCGGTGAGCGGCACCGTGGCGGAGCCGCCCACGACGGTCACCCTCTGGTTCAGCGAGAAGCTCGAGGCCGCCTTCAGCAGCATCGAAGTGCAGGACGACAACGGCCGGCGCGTCGACAAGGGCAAGGTCAGCCTCGATCCGAACGACGCGAAAGTGCTGCGGATCGACCTCAAGACGTTGCCGCCGGGCATTTACAAGGTCACATGGCGGGCGGTGTCGGTCGATACCCACACCACGACCGGCAACTTCACGTTTCACGTGACGGGCAAATGAGGATAGCGACCGGAGGGTCGCCGAGCGTGGACCCTCCAGTCGCAATTCCCGGACGCAAGCGATTCTCCCTGGAGTCTCCGATGAAACGCATTCTTTTTCTTGCCTTCCTGTTCGCCGCATACGCTTCCATTGTTGCGATTCCCACCGAGGCTGCCCGATCAGAGCAGCCCGCCAAATCCGGAGGTATACGGATCGAACACCCGTGGGCCCGGGCAACCCCACCGTCTGCGCCGTCCGGTGCCGCCTACATGATCGTCCGCAACGGCGGTTCACAGACCGATCGATTGATCGCTGTGCGCTCCGCCGCTGCGGCCCATGTCGAAATTCACGCAAGCACCAGGGATGGAAACATCGTCCGCATGACGTCCGTGCCGGGCGGCGTTGCAATTCCCGCCGGAGGCAAGGTTGCGTTCGAGCCGACCGGACTTCACCTCATGCTAGCCGGTTTGAAGCATCCGCTCGTGCAGGGACAAACGCTGCCACTGACACTCACGTTCGAGCGTGCAGGCGACATCGAGGTGGACGCGGCAATCGATTCGGTCGGCGCGAGCGGTCCGGCCGCAGGCATGGGCGGGGATATGGACATGGGCATGCATCATTAGGAATGGCATGATGTTCGCCCGCAATCGTCGGGGGCAGACGATCCCACCATGACGCCGCTGATCCTCGTGCGCACCGTGCATTTCGCCGCGACCCTGTCGCTCGGTGGAGTGCTGGCTTTCTCTACGCTGATCGCCGCGCCGGCATGGCGCGCCACCCAAGCCGATGCCGCCGGCCTGGGAGACCTGCGCCGTCCGCTCCGGCGGCTCGCATGGGCGAGCCTCGGCATCGCCCTCGTGTCCGGCGCCGCGTGGCTTGCGCTCGAAGCCGCGAGCATGAGCGGGCTTTCGATCCTCGACGCCTTGACCGGCGGCGCGCTGGCAACGACGCTCATGGACACCCAGTTCGGCGGCGCGACATGGGCGCGCCTGATCGCGTTCGTCACCATCGCCGCCGGTCTCGATGTGAGGCGCCGACGGAGCACGCGCCCTGCGCCTTGTCTCGATGCTGTTCTCGCCGGCTTCGGCGCCGTTGCGATCGCCTCCATCGCCTGGACCGGGCACGCCGGGGCGTCCGAAGGACTCATCGGCTCCTTTCAGCTCGCCGACGACGCTCTCCATCTCCTGGCGGCCGGCGCATGGCTCGGATCGCTGATCCCGCTCGCACTGCTTCTCGGGCACGCGCGCAAGAAGGGCGATCCCGGATGGGCAACGACGGCGCGAGAGGCGACGCGCCGATTCTCCATCGTCGGCATCGTCAGCGTGGCTACGCTGCTCGTCACCGGCATCGTCAACACATGGTTCCTGTCCGGCAGCGTCCCCGCTCTCGTCGGAACCGAATACGGCCGGCTGCTGCTTCTGAAGATCGGGCTCTTCCTGGCAATGGTCGGCGTCGCCGCGGTCAACCGCGTCCGGCTGACCCCGCGCCTGTCCCATGTTCCTCGCGGCAGCAAGGCCCGCGCGAACGCCGACGCCCTGCGACGGCTTGCGCACAATTGCCTGATCGAAATCGGACTGGGGATGGGCGTGCTGCTGGCGGTCGGCGCGCTCGGAACGCTGCCGCCGGGGCTGCACGCAGAGCCGTCCTGGCCGCTGCCGTTCCGCTTCCCGATGGAGGATCCCGAGGCGGGGCCGGCCATAGCCACCCGTATCGGCGCCTTGATTCTCGGCCTCACCTTCATGGCCGCGAGCTTCGTCCTTCGCCGCACGATGCGCGAATTCCGCGGGCCGCTGTTCGCGACCGGATTGCTGCTGGCGCTCTATGAGATCGTTCATCTGGCGACACTGGCGGTGCCGGCCTACCCGACCTCCTACATCGCCTCGCCGACCGGCTACACCGCGGCGTCGGTCGTCCGCGGGCGGGAGTCGTTCGCGACGCATTGCACGGCCTGCCACGGAACCGCCGGTCGCGGCGACGGACCCCTCGCCGGGACGCTGCCGATCGCGCCGGCCGATCTGACCGCCGATCATATTTACGCGCATCTCGACGGCGATCTGTTCTGGTGGCTGACAGGCGGCGTCGATCACGTCATGCCGGGTTTCGCCTCGGCGCTCACCGAAACGCAGCGCTGGAATCTGATCGATTTCATACACGCCAACGCCGATGCGGTGCGCTTCGCGGCGCCGGGTGCGCCGCCGCCGCCGTACGTTCGCGCTCCCGACTTCGATGTTCAGTGCCGCGACGGCCGGAGTCTCACGCTCCGGCAGCTCCAAGGCCAAATCGTGCGCGTCGTGTTCGCCGGTGCCGGCCCGACGGACTGGCCGGACAGTCCGCACGGCATCCCGTCGCCTGCGGCGCGCCTGACTACGATTATCGTGGGCGATCCGGGAGCGCTCGCCGTCGCGCGCGGCTCCTGCGTCACGAGCGATCCGGACGTGGGCCGCGCCTACGGCTTGTACCTGGGCGACGGCAATGCGGTTCCCGACGGCACGGAGGTGCTGATCGACGCCGCCGGAAGCCTGCGCGCCTGGTGGCGTCCCGGCGCCTCCGGGGAACCGGCCGGCGACTGGCGGGAACCGGGCATGCTCGCGGCGGTGCTGGACGATATCCGGCGCAAGCCCACAGTGCCGCGATCGGCAACCGCGGGACACGGGCACATGCATTGAGGAACGGAGAGCGCCCTGCGGTGGAGCGCTCAGTCGTCGCCGATCTTGAGGGCGGCGATGAAGGCGGACTGCGGAATCTCGACGTTGCCGACCTGGCGCATCCGCTTCTTGCCCTCCTTCTGCTTGTCGAGGAGCTTGCGCTTGCGCGAGATGTCGCCGCCGTAGCACTTGGCGAGCACGTCCTTCCTGAGCGCGCTGATCGTCTCGCGCGCGACCACCTTGCCGCCGATCGCCGCCTGGATCGCGATCTTGAAGAGCTGGCGGGGAATGAGATCCTTCAAGCGCTCGCACAGCGCCCGGCCGCGGCGCTCGGCCTGGCTGCGGTGGACGATGATCGACAGCGCGTCGACCACCTCGGCATTGACCAGGATCGTCAACTTGACGAGATCGCTCTCGCGGTAATCCTCGATCGCATAATCGAAGCTGGCATAGCCGCGGCTCACCGACTTGAGGCGGTCGTAGAAGTCGTAGACCACTTCGTTGAGCGGCAGGCGATAGACCAGCATCGCGCGCGAGCCGGCGTAGGTGAGGGTCTGCTGCTCGCCGCGCCGCTCCTCGCACAGCTTGAGAATCGAGCCGAGATACTCGTCCGGCACCAGGATCGTCGCCCTGATCCAGGGCTCGTCCATCGAGACGATCTTGACCGGCTCAGGCATGTCGGCGGGGTTGTGCAGTTCCTTCACCGAGCCGTCGGTCATATGAATCTTGTAGACCACCGACGGCGCGGTGGTAATGAGGTCGAGGTCGAACTCGCGCTCGAGCCGTTCTTGCACGATTTCGAGATGGAGAAGCCCGAGGAAGCCGCAGCGGAAGCCGAAGCCGAGCGCCGCCGAGGTTTCCGGCGTGTACTCGAAACTGGCGTCGTTGAGCCGGAGCTTGGAGAGGCTTTCGCGGAGCTTCTCGTAATCCGACGCCTCCACCGGGAAGAGCCCGCAGAACACCACCGGCTGCGATGCCTTGAAGCCCGGCAGCGGCTCCTTGGTGCGATTCTTCTCCTCGGTGATGGTGTCGCCGACACGGCAGTCGGCGATGGTCTTGATCGAGGCGGTGATGTAGCCGACCTCGCCGGCGCCGAGCGCGGCCACCGACTTCGCCTTGGGCGCGAACACGCCGACGTCGTCGACCTGATAGGTGGCATCCGTGCCCATCATGAGGATCTTCATGCCCTTGGCGAGGCGGCCGTCCTTCACCCGCACCAGCACGACGACGCCGAGATAGGCGTCGTACCAGGAGTCGACCAGGAGCGCCTTCAGCGGCGCGCCGGTCTCGCCTTCGGGCGGCGGCAGGCGCTTGACCAGGGCCTCGAGCACATCGGGCACGCCCATGCCGGTCTTAGCGGAGATCGGCACCGCGTCGGACGCGTCGATGCCGATCACGTCCTCGATCTGCGCCTTGACCCGCTCCGGCTCGGCGGCGGGAAGATCGATCTTGTTCAGCACCACGACGATCTCGTGCTTGGCGTCGATCGCCTGATAGACGTTGGCGAGGGTCTGCGCCTCGACGCCCTGGGAGGCGTCGACGACGAGGATCGAGCCTTCGCAGGCGGCGAGCGACCGGCTGACCTCGTAGGCGAAGTCGACGTGGCCGGGCGTGTCCATCAGGTTGAGGACGTAGCTCTTGCCGTCCTTCGCCTTGTAATCGAGGCGGACGGTCTGCGCCTTGATGGTGATGCCGCGCTCGCGCTCGATATCCATGCTGTCGAGCATCTGGTCGCGGAAATCCCGCGCCGCGACGCCGCCGCAGATCTGGATCAGGCGGTCGGCGAGCGTCGACTTGCCGTGGTCGATGTGGGCGATGATCGCGAAATTGCGGATGAGCGAAAGCTCGGTCATGGACGGTCCTAAAAACTACGCGCGCAGCGTACCGCCGGTCGCCTTGCCGACGGCCGCGACGATCTTCGCCGCGACGGCCTCGATCTCGGCCTCGGTCAAGGTGGCCTCGCGCGGCTGCAAGCGGACGGCGACGGCGATGGATTTCCTGTTCTCGCCCATAGCGCCGCCGCCATAGACGTCGAACACCGAGACGTCGTCGATCAGCACGCGATCGGCGCCTTTGGCGGCGCGAACGATCGCATCGGCCGTCACCGTCTCGTCGACGACGAAGGCGAAATCGCGCTCCACTGCCTGGAACGCGGACGGCTGGAAAGCGCTCCGGCGTGATTTCTTCGGCTGCGGCAGCGCATCGAGATCGACCTCGAAGGCGACGACGGGCGACGGCGCGCCGAGCGCAGCGACCACGCGCGGGTGCAACTCGCCGAAATGGGCGAGCGTCGCCTGCGGCCCCATGCGGAGCGAACCCGAGCGGCCGGGATGAAACCATGCCGGCGCCTCGGCCGTGACCTGAACGTTGCCGGCGGGAACGCCGAGCGCGGCGAGAACGGCAAGCGCATCGGCCTTGGCGTCGAACGCATCGACGGCGCGGGGCGCCTCGGCCCAGTGGCGCGGGCCGACCTTGCCGGCGCGCACGCCGGCCGCGACCAGGCGCTGGCCCGGGGCGCTGCCGTAGACCGGGCCGACTTCGAACAGGGCGATGTCGCCGAATCCGCGCGCGGCGTTGCGCGCGGCGGCGGCGACCAGATTGGGGACGATCGAGGGACGCATTGCCGCGAGATCGGCGCTGATCGGATTGGCGAGGCCGAGGCGCTCGTCGTCGAAGCCGAACAGGCGCGCGGCCGTCTCGTCCATGAACGAAAACGTCACTGCCTCCATCATGCCGCGGCCGGCGAGCGTGCGCTTGGCGTCGCGGCGGCGGCGCTGGACCACGGTCTCGACCGCCGCCGGCAGGCCCTCGGCAACGGGCAGTGGGACCGCCGGCACGGCGTCGTAGCCTTTGACGCGCAGCACCTCCTCGACGAGATCGGCTTCGCCCTGGACGTCGGCGCGCCAGGTCGGCACCTCGATCTCGCGGCGACCCGTGCCGGCGTGCGCCGCGAAGCCCAGACGGCCGAGAATGACGAGGGTTTCGTCCTCGGCAATGGCCGCTCCGCCCAGCGCCATGACGCGGGCAGGACGAAAGCCGATGCGGCGCGTGGCGTCGGGAATGCGACCGGCGATCACCGGCTGGGAGGCCTCGCCGCCGCAGACCTCGAGAATGAGTTGCGTCGCCGCGTCGAGGCCGGGCAGAACCGTCGCCGGATCGACGGCGCGCTCGAAGCGGTAGCGCGCGTCCGACTCGATCGCGTGGGCGCGTCCTGTGGCGGCCGTGCGCACCGGATCGAACAAGGCGGACTCGACGAAGACGTTGACGGTGGCTTCGCTGCAGCTCGACGAGGTGCCGCCGATGACTCCGCCGAGCGACAGCACGCCGTCGTCGTCTGCGATCACCGTCTCGGCTCCCCTCAGCTCGTAGCTCTTGCCGTTCAACGCCTCGAGCGCCTCACCGGGGCGCGCCAGCCGCACGACGAGATGGCCGGTCAGCGTATCGGCATCGAACACATGCAGCGGCCGCGCGCGATCGAAGGTCAGGTAGTTGGTGATGTCGACCAGGGCCGAGATCGGACGTAGGCCGATCGCCTTGAGGCGATTCTGCAGCCAGTCCGGCGACGGCCGGTTCCTGACGCCCTTGATGAAGCGCCCGGCGAAGACGGGACAGGCGACCTCGTTGCCGGCGAGATCGAGGGTGACGTTGATCGGGCTCCGGCTGCTGCCCTTGACGGCGACGGGCGCGAGCGGCTTCAGGCGACCGACGCCCTTGGCGGCGAGATCGCGGGCGATGCCGTGGATGCCGAGGCAATCGGCGCGGTTGGGCGTGATCGCCACGTCGAACACCGGATCGTCGACGCCGAGCACGGCCGCCGCCGGCGCGCCGACCTTGGCCTCGGCGGGAAGCTCGATGATGCCGTCATGGTCCTCGCCCAGTTCCAACTCGCGGGCCGAGCACAGCATGCCGGCGCTCTCGACGCCGCGGATCTTGGCCTTCTTGAGGGTGATGCCGCTGCCGGGCACGAACGCACCGGGTGGCGCGAAGACGACCTTGAGGCCGGCGCGCGCGTTCGGCGCGCCGCACACCACCTGCACCGGCGCGCCGTCGCCGGTATCGACGGTGCAGACCTGCAGGCGGTCGGCCTCGGGATGGCGCTTGGCGTCCAGCACATGGGCGACGCGAAACGCGGCAAGCGCCTTGGCGGGGTCGGCGATCCGCTCGACCTCGAGGCCGAGATCGGTGAGCGCCCGCGACAACGTCTCGACGTCGGCCGAGGTGTCGAGATGATCCTTGAGCCAGGACAGCGTGAACTTCATCGCGCGAGCCCTCCCGCGAGCGAGGGGACATCGAGCGCCGCGAAGCCGTAATGGCGCAGCCAGCGGAGATCGGCCTCGAAGAAGGTGCGCAGATCGGGGATGCCGTGCTTCAGCATGGCGATGCGCTCGACGCCCATGCCGAAGGCGAAGCCCTGCCACTCGTTGGGATCGACGCCGCAGTTGGCGAGCACGTTGGGATGCACCATGCCGCAGCCGAGAATCTCGAGCCAGTCGGAGCCGGCGCCGATCTTGAGCTCGCCGCCGGTGCGCGAGCAGCCGATGTCCATCTCGGCCGACGGCTCGGTGAACGGGAAGAACGACGGGCGGAAACGCAGCGGCACGTCGTCGACGCCGAAGAACGCGCGCACGAACTCGGCGAGGCAGCCCTTGAGGTGGCCCATGTGCACCGCGCGCTCGATCACCAGGCCTTCGATCTGGTGGAACATCGGCGTGTGGGTCATGTCGGAGTCGCAGCGGTAGGTGCGCCCCAGTGCGACGATCCGGTGCGGCGGCGGCGAGGCCATCATGGCGCGGATCTGCACCGGCGAGGTGTGGGTGCGCAGGACGCGCGGCGTGCCGTCGGCCGCCGGCGGCAGATAGAAGGTGTCGTGCATCTGCCGCGCCGGATGCTCGGGCGGGATGTTGAGCGCAGTGAAGTTGTGGAAGTCGTCCTCGATGTCCGGCCCTTCGGCAAGCGCGAAGCCCATCGCGCCGAAGATAGCGAGCAACTCGTCCATGGTCTGGCTGATCGGATGGATGCGGCCGTCGCGCTCGGGCCTGACCGGCAGCGTCACGTCGACGCGCTCGGAGACAAGCCGCGATTCGAGCCGCGCCGCCTCGAACGTCGCCTTGCGGGCGTCGATCGCCGCCGTGAGCTCGTCCTTCAGCACGTTGAGCGCGGCACCCTTGGCCTTGCGCGCGTCGGCGGTGAGCGTGCCAAGCGTCTTCATCGCGTCGGTGATGCGGCCCTTGCGGCCGAGGGCGGCGACGCGGACGGCTTCGATCTCGTCCAGCGTCGCGGCGTCGTTCACCGCCGCGACAAGCTCCGCCTTCAGTCGTTCGAGATCGTCCATCGTTCCGCTGTCCTGCCGCTCTCGTTCACCATCCGACGGCATCGAAGGGGCTGCAATAGGGAAAGGCCGGAAAAGGAAAAGGGGCCGCCTTGCGGCCGGCCCCTCGTTTTCTCTGCCGTTCGACGCCGAGGCCGGACGGCTTCGGCAAGCTCGTCAGGCCGCCTTCGGGAGTGCCGTCCGCGCCGTCTCGACCAGGGCCTTGAACGCGTCGGGGTCGCGCACCGCGATGTCGGCAAGAACCTTGCGATCGAGCTCCACGCCCGCGCCCTTGAGGCCGGCGATGAAGGTCGAATAGGTGAGCCCGCTCTCGCGCGCGCCGGCGTTGATGCGCTGTACCCACAGGGCGCGGAAGCTGCGCTTCTTGTTGCGGCGGTCGCGGTAAGCGTACTGGAGCCCCTTCTCGACCTTCTCGATCGCGATCCGGAACGCGTCCTTCGAGCGGCCGCGGTAGCCTTTCGCGAGCTTGAGAATCTTCTTGTGACGGGCGTGGGTGGTGACGCCCCGTTTTACGCGGGCCATGGCAAGTCCTCAGGCGTAGGGCATGAACGATTTGACGATGTTGGCATCGCCGGGGATCAGCACCTTGGTGCCGCGGGCGGTGCGCTTCATCGTCTGGGAGCGCTTGCGCAGGCCATGGCGCTTCTTGGCATGGCCCATCAGGACCTTGCCACTCGACGTGATCTTGAAGCGCTTCTTGGCGCCGCTCTTGGTCTTGAGCTTGGGCATGACGGAAAACCTTGAATCCGAAAATCCGCGCCGGGGAACGACCGGCCGAGGCCCGGCAATGCCGGGAAAACGGCTGCGGACGCACACCGCGCCCCCAGCCGAGCGCAGGGTTATACCGGCTGGCCCCCGCCATTGCAAGAGGCCGGGAGACGGCCCCGGAGCCGCGGAAACGGCCGTTTTCAGGGGCCCGGGGGGCTTATTTGACGGCGATCACCATGGTGAGCTGACGGCCTTCCATCTTCGGATGCTGCTCGACCTTGGCGGAATCCAGGAGGTCGTCGCGCACGCGATGGAGAACGGCAAGCCCGAGATCCTGATGGAGCATCTCGCGGCCGCGAAAGCGGACAGTGACCTTGACCTTGTCGCCTTCGCCGAGGAAGCGGCGCATCGCCCGCATCTTCACGTCGTAGTCGTTGTCGTCGATGGTCGGGCGCATCTTGATCTCCTTGATCTCGATGACCTTCTGCTTCTTGCGCGCCTCGTTGCGCCGCTTCTGTTCCTGGTATTTGAACTTGCCGTAGTCCAGGATCTTGGCGACGGGGGGCTCGGCATTGGGCGAAATCTCGACCAGATCGAGACCCGCTTCCATGGCCATGTCCAACGCTTGTCTTATGGGAACCACCCCTACCATGTCGCCGTTCGCGGCGACCAGTCGGACAGTGGCGGAATCGATCTGAAGGTTGACGCGCGGGCCGCGGTTGCGGGTGGGTGCTGCGTCTGCGGGAGGCCTGACGATGAAAATCTCTCCTTGTGTTCGTTGTGTCCGTCGAGCGCGATACCCCTTCGCGTCATGACCGAATCGGCCATCGGCGCAGGGTAAAAACGCGCGGTCTTCGGACGCTCGACCGGAGTTTAAAGCGAAAGAGGGCGTTCCCGCAAATCGCGGGCGACCGCCCTTCGTTCCATGTTCCGGTCAGGCCGCCGGCGTGGCGGCCTCGCTTGCGAGTCTAGTCGCGGCCTCTTCGAGCGCAAGGGTTTCTTGGGCCTGCGAGCCGAGCCGGCGCATGGCGACGGTGCGCGTCTCGGTTTCCTTGCGGCCGATCGCCAACAGGACCGGCACCTTGGCCAGCGAGTGCTCGCGCACCTTGTAGCCGATCTTCTCGTTCGAGGTGTCGAGAGCGACCCGAAGCCCGGCCGCCCTGAGGCGCCCGGCGACCTCGGCGGCATAGGCGTCGCCGTCGCTGGTGATGGTCGCCACCACCACCTGAAGGGGCGCCAGCCACAACGGGAACTTCCCGGCATAGTGCTCGATCAGCACGCCGATGAAGCGCTCGAGCGATCCCAGAATGGCGCGGTGCAGCATGACCGGCCGATGATGCTGCCCGTCCTCGCCGACATACACCGCGCCGAGACGCTCGGGCATGTTGAAATCGACCTGAAGCGTGCCGCACTGCCAGTCGCGGCCGATGGCGTCGCGCAGCACGAACTCGAGCTTGGGCCCGTAGAACGCGCCCTCGCCCGGGTTGAGGATCGTCTCCAGGCGCGCCGCCTTGGCGGCCTCCAGGAGCGCGCCCTCGGCCTTGTCCCAGATCGCGTCTGTGCCGGCGCGCACCGGCGGCCGATCGGAGAACTTCACGACCACCTCGGCGAAGCCGAAGTCCTTGTAGACGCTTTTGAGGAGATCGCAGAAAGCGATCGTCTCGGCGGTGATCTGGTCCTCGGTGCAGAAGATATGGGCGTCGTCCTGGGTAAACGCGCGCACCCGCATGATGCCGTGCAGCGCGCCGGACGGCTCGTAACGGTGACACGAGCCGAACTCGGCCATGCGCAGCGGCAGGTCGCGGTAGCTCTTGATACCCTGGCGATAGATCTGCACGTGGCACGGGCAGTTCATCGGCTTGATCGCCAGCACCTTCTCGTCCGGCGTCTTCACCGTGAACATGTTCTCGCCGAACTTTTCCGCGTGCCCCGACGCCTGCCACAGCGAGTAGTCGACGAGCTGCGGCGTGCGCACCTCGACGTAGCCGGCCTCATCCAGGCGCCCGCGGATGTAATTCTCGATCGTGCGATAGAGCGTCCAGCCGTGGGGATGCCAGAATACGCTGCCCACCGCCTCCTCCTGGACATGGAAGAGATCCATCTCGCGCCCGATGCGGCGGTGGTCGCGCTTTTCCGCCTCTTCGAGCCGGGTGAGATACGCCTTAAGGTCGTTCTCGCTCGCCCATGCCGTGCCGTAGATGCGCTGCAGCATCTCGTTGCGCGAATCGCCGCGCCAGTAGGCACCGGCGAGCTTCATCAGCTTGAACGCCTTGCCGAGCTTGCCGGTCGACGGCAGATGCGGCCCGCGGCAGAGATCGATGAACTTGCCCTGACGGTAAAGCGAGATCGGCTCGTTCGAGGGAATCGCCTCGATGATCTCGGCCTTGTAGTGCTCGCCCTGCTCCTTGAAGAAGCGTACCGCGTCGTCGCGGTTCCACACCTCGCGGACGATCGGCTCGTCGCGCTCGACGATCGCCTTCATACGCGCCTCGATCGCCGTCAGATCGTCGGGCGTGAACGGCGTCGGCCGCGCGAAATCGTAATAGAAGCCATTCTCGATCGAGGGGCCGATGGTGACCTGGGTCTCGGGATAGAGCTCCTTCACCGCCTCGGCCATCACATGGGCCGCGTCGTGGCGGATGACGTCGAGAGCGTCGGCCTGCTTGCCGGTCAGGATTTCGATCCGGGCCCCGGGCTCCACCGGCACCGAGAGATCCTGGAGCTTGCCGTTGGCGCGGATCGCGAGCGCGGCCTTGGCCAAGCCCGGCCCGATCGCCGCGGCGATGTCCGCGCCGGTGACAGGCGAAGCCGCAACTTCGAGAACCTTGCCGTCGGGAAGCTGATAGGAAGCGGACATCGGAAAAACCTCGGAATCGGTCGGCAAACGGGCAAAAAGCCGCCGGTTTTCTTAGACCAAATCGAGCGCCCGCGCCACCGTCGCCTCGGCGAGATCGGCTAGCGACGACGCCTGGAGCACCGTCACGGTATCGGCGCGCGGCCCGCGCGGAGCGCACAGCTCGGGGTCCGACGCCCCCGAGAACAGGACGACGACCGGAATGCCGGCGGCCGCGATCAGATGCAGCGGGCCGGTGTCGTTGCCGACTGCGGCGCGTGCGCCGCGGGCAAGGGTGGCGATCTCCAGCAGGCTGGTCTCGCCGGCGAGGCTGCGGACGCCGGGTGCGGCGGCGGCAATGGAGGCGAGAAGTGCCATCTCGTCGCGGGCACCGATGAGAACCGGAGTCATGCCGGCCGCCAGGAGTCGCCGCGCGAGCGCGGCGAACCGGTCCAACGGCCAGCGCTTTTCCGAGCGATGGGCCGAGCCGCCGGGAACCAGCAGAACATAGGGCGGCTTCAGATCGAACCGCGCGACGTCGACTTTGGCCCAGGTCACGTCCGGTAGTGGCACCGGACCGATTCCGGCAGCGGCCAACTGCTCGCGCTGGCGCTCGATGGTGTGAAGCGAGTCCCGCTCGGGGTTGGCATGGGGATGCGAGGAGCCCGCGGCGATGCCCGACCATTCCGGGCGGCGCGAGAACGGAAAGCCCATCAGCGCGTGATAGAAGCTCGACCGGTCCGAGGTCTGAAGATCGTAGACGCGGCCGAAGCCCGAATTGAGCACGCGCAGCAGGTGGACCCAGGCGGCGACATCGAACGCTCCGGGGCGGCCGCCGGTCTCGACCGCATCGAAGCAGCCGGAGGCGCGGGCGAGCTCGGCGAACGGCGGCGTCGTCAGCAAGGTGATGCGGTCGCCCGCATGGTGGCGGCGGATGGCCGCAAACGGCCCCAGCGCCTGAACGAAATCGCCGAGCGCCCCCAACTTAATGACCAGAATGTCGGCCACTCTTTCTAGATCCCCGTCAACCCGTTGCCGAGCCCACCCCGAGCACCTCGCGGTAGACGGCGAGGGTCCGCTCGCACATCACCGCGCTGGAAAACCGCGAACGCACCGATTCGGCCGCATTGCGCGCGATCGCCATTCGGCCCGGCTCGTCGAGGGCGAGCGCATGGGCGAGCGCGGCGGCCAGGGCGCCGGCGTTGTTCGGCGGGAACAGCCAGCCGGTCTTGCCGCTGGCAACGGTTTCGCGCGCGCCGCCGTGGTCGGCGGCGATGACGAGGCGCCCCATCGCCTGGGCTTCCGCGACCGTGCGGCCGAACGCCTCGGGATTGCGCGACGGCGCGATCACCACATCGGCGAGCTTGTAGGCCGCCGGCATGTCGCGACACTCGTCGACCATGGTCACCTGCCCCTCGACGCCGAGCCGCCGCACCAGCGCCTCGACGTGCGCGCGCCAGCGCGGCGAGCCGAGCGCCGCGCCGACCATGACGCAAAGGATGTCGGAGCGCCGCAGGAGAGCCAAGCTCTCGATGGCGAGGTCCTGTCCTTTCCAGCGCGACAGCCGACCCGGTAAAAGCACGATATAGCGATCGTCCGGCAGCCGCCATTTGGCGGCGAGCTGGATCATGCGCTCCTCGCTGACGCGATCGGGGTCGAACTGCGTCAAATCGACCCCGCGGTGGATGACGCGGATGCGCTCGCGCGCGACGCCGTACACCGTCGTCAGATGCTCGGCGATGAAATGCGAGATGGCGATGATCCGCTCGCCGCTGGTCATCACGGCATTGTAGCGACGCTTCCCGGGCACGCCGAGGCCGTAGAGACCATGAAAGGTCGTAATGAAATGCGCGCCCGTCCGCTTCGCCGCGATCTTCGCCGACCACGCCGGCGCCCGCGAGCGCGCGTGAACGATGTCGATGCCGCAGGTCTCGACGACGTCGACCAGCGCTGCGGCGTTGCGCCAGATATTGAGCGGATTCTTGGTGTCGAGCGGCAGCGGAATGTGGACGCCGCCGGCGCGCTCGATCTCGCGCACCATGGGACCTCCCGAGGAGGCGACGAACGCGCGCCAGCCGGCGGCGACCAGTGCCTTGGCGATATCGACGGTGCCGCGCTCCACGCCGCCCGCGTTCAGGGCCGGCAGAACCTGCAGGACCGCAGGCGGCCCGCCTCGCGGGGGCGCAGCGGCGGTGTTAGGGTGCGGACCGGAAGCAGTCATGGACAGGGTTATGAGCGAAGCGACGGCAATGGCGCAAGAAAAAGTCGGAACCTTGTCGACCGGCTCCGCTCGGACCATCGCTTATCGATGGATCGCGCCCAAGCCGGGAGCCTCGCCGCCGACCGTGGTTTTCCTCGGCGGCTTCATGTCCGACATGATGGGACGCAAGGCGGACGCCCTGGCGCGGTTTTGCGCCACGCGCGGCCAGGGCTTTCTCCGCTTCGATCATTTCGCCCACGGACAGTCGTCGGGCGCCATGGAGGATGCGACCGTCGGCGGCTGGGCCAAGGACGCCATCGCGATTCTCGACCGCCTGACCGACGGCCCGCTCGTGCTGGTCGGCTCGTCGATGGGCGCCTGGGTGGCGCTGCTCGCCGCACTCGCCCGTCCCCAGCGCGTCCAGGCGCTGATCGGGCTCGCCGCGGCCCCCGACTTCACCGAGGAACTGGTGTGGAACGCCTACACACCCGCGGAGCAAGAGAAACTGATGCGCGAGGGCAAGCTCGTCGAGCCGAACCCCTATGGCGAGCGGCCGTACGTGTTCACCCGCGCTCTGATCGAGGATGGGCGGCGGCATCTGCTCCTGAACGGCCCGATTGCGATCGACGTTCCGGTGCGGTTGATCCACGGCATGGCGGATCGCGACGTGCCCTACACGATGGCGCTCAGGCTCGCGGAGCGGCTCGCAAGCCCGGATGTCGCCGTGACGCTGATCAAAGATGCCGACCATCGCCTGTCGCGCGACACGGACATTGTCCGAATCGCCGCCGTGGTCGCGGACACGTCGGACTACTCGCCGGCGGCGAGGAGCGCCTCGAGCCCGGCGCGGTAGTTCGGGTAGCGCAGCATGATGCCGAGCTCGCGCTTGATGCGATCGTTGCGCACGCGCTTGTTGTCGGCATAGAAGCTCCGCGCCATATCCGACATCGTCGGCGCCGCCTCCGCGAAGGATATCTCCGGCGGCGGCGGCGTCCCGATGAGTTGACAGGCATGAGTGACGACGTCGTCGCTCGGCGCCGGCTCGTTGTCGCAGACGTTGTAGACGCGTCCTGGGTGCGGCCGCGCCATCGACGCCGTCAGCACAGCGGCGATGTCGTCGACGTGGATGCGGGAAAAGACCTGGCCCGGCTTGTGGATGCGCCGCGCTGAGCCGCGTCGCGCATCGACCAGCGCGTTGCGGCCGGGGCCATAAATCCCGGCTAGGCGAAAAATGTGCACCGGCACGCCATGGGCGCGTTGCAGCCCGAGCCATGCAGCCTCGGCGTCGACGCGCCGCCGGGCGCGGTCGCTGGTCGGCGCGACCGGCGTGTCCTCATCGACCCATTCGCCGCCATGGTCGCCGTAAACCGCGGTTGTCGAGAGATAGCCGAGCCAGCGCAGACTCGGCGATCCGTCGACCAGATGCACGAGGTCGTCCGCGTGATGGCGCAATGCCGGATCGCCATCCTTGTCGGGAGGAATCGAGATCAGGATGTGGGTGGCGCCGTTCAAAGCGGCGGTGGCGGACCCCAGCGGCGCGGTTCCGTCGAAAGCAAAGCTCTCGATGCCGTCGCCGGCCAGCACCGGCGCTTTCTCCCGGTCGCGCACCGTGCCCGCCACGCGGCAGGTGGCGCCCCGCACCGAGCGGGCCAGCGCTGCGGCGGAATACCCATAGCCGAAGCAGAAAAGACGCATCGTTTGCGATACGGCTTCGGGCGCGGGCTCGGACATGGGCGTAACGGTCGTCATGGCGGGGAGATTGATCGGTCGATCCGTGGTTTGGAAGAGGCAAGCATACGACAAGAAACCGCGACGGCGAGCGACCGCCCTCGTCGCTTGCGTCGGACAGACGCGCAGGTCACTCTTCTCCGATGAACTTCATGAACGCAGTGCGCACGCTCGTCGTCGCCGGGACGGCGGCCGTCGTGCCGTTGACCGCCGTTGCCGCGGACAACGGCAACACGCCGGGTGCGATCCATTGCCTTGCAACCGTCGCGACCGATCCTCCCGCTGCGGTCGCCGAATCGCAGGCTCTCTATGAGGCCGGCGATACCATCGGCTCCCGCCACTGCCTGGGCGATGCCCTGGTCGCCCAAGGCGAGGTTTCGCGCGGCGCACGCATTCTCGACGATCTCGCCCGCGAGGCATCAAAGGCGCGCGACGTGCCCGCGGAGGTGCAGGGCGCGATCTGGGGCGACGCCGGCCGCGCGTGGCTCGAAGCCGACGACGTTGCGAAGGCGCTCGCGGCGCTGAACGCCGCCATCGCGCTCAGGCCGCAGGATATGCAGCTTCGGGTCGATCGCGCGGTCGCATTCGGCAACGCACGCCGCTTCTGGGAAGCGATCGACGATCTCAACGCCGCCATCTCCAACGGCGTCGAGACGGCCGAGGCCTACCTCCTGCGCGCCACCGCCTGGCGCGAGGTCGGCACGACGGAACTGGCGGCCGACGACATCGATCGCGCGGCGCAGAAGGCACCCAACGATCCCGGGGTGCTGCTCGAGCGCGGACGCATCCGCAAGCTTACCAACGATATGGATGGCGCCCGGCGCGACTTCCTCGCGGTCGTCAAGATCGCGCCCGGAAGCGAAGCCGGCACCGTTGCCCGCCATGAGCTGGAAACGCTGACCGGTCCGCGGCGGCGCTGAACCGCTCAGGCGTTGCCGAAGTGCTGGCGCACGAACGCCTGCCAGTCGCCATCGGGCGAATCGCAGATGACGCTCGGGTCCTCGTCGAGTCGGATCGACAGCCCACCGACGCGCCACAGCGCGTCCCAGCCCTCGGCGCTGCCGAACGCCGTAATGACGGTGCGGCGGCGGACTTTGTTCATGATCCAGCGCGGGATCACGAACAGACCGACGCCCAATCCGAGCGACGCCGTCAGCACCAGCCCCTTGAGGCCCATCGTCCAGGTGTAGTTGCCGATCACGAACAGGATCAGGGCATACGGAATGACGTTCTCCCAGACGTTGTGCACGGGGGAGCGGCGGCTGTTGAGCGCGCCTTTCATGCCGAGGTGGACCTTGTGGCTGATGTAAGCCTGATAAAGAATCTGGTGCGAAGCACCGAGCTCCGTATCGGACGGACGCGGCGGCGGAAGATTGAGCAGCGGTTGGGCCATCGGTGCGCTCGCAGTGGCAAAAGGCGGCGCATCCTAACCGATCGCCCGCGCCCCACAACCGGAAAGGGACGAGTCCCGCGGAGCCCGAATTTTACTTGCTGGGCGCGAGGGTTACCTGGGCGCGGAGGGTCAGCTTCTGCGCCACGGCCAGCGCGGCGTCGCCATCGCCCGCGTCGGCTGCGGCCGCTCCCGCCGTGCGCGCCTGCTGCTGGGCCATGAACGGCGCCGGATGCGGCGCCGGACCGTCATCCATGAAATCCACCCGCGCCACGCGGTAGCCGCGTTCCGGCCACAGCTTGGCGAGCCGTTCGGCCTCGGCCTTCGCCTGCGCGTAGATCGTGGCGCGCAACGATCCTCGCACCGCCTCGCGCTCGGCCAGCGTCGGCACGAACCGCACCGCCTGCACGCGCACCTGCATCCCGGGCTGACTCAGGCCGCGCGCGCGTTCGTCGAGCCCGCCGAGAGCGGCTTCGGGGAGCCGCGCTTCGGCCACCGCCCGCCAGCGCTCGAGACCGGCGGCATCCTGGGAGCGGTCGAAGCGGCTGATCCGCCATTCGGAGTCGGGCGCCAGCTTCTTCAACGCGTCGATCATGCGCTCGCGCACCGTCGCGCGGTTCTCCGCCGCGATCGCCACGTCGGCGACGGCGGTCACCTGCGCGGTCTTGGTCTCGACCCAGCCTTCGGCCGACAGCGTCATGACCACGGCGTTGGCGGTGCGCTCCTGCGCATGCACCGGCACGGCCATAACGGCAAGCAAAGCGACCAGCGGAAGCAGGCGTCTCATGGCAGGCTCCTTGAAGCGATCGCGTGCGACTGGACACCGAAAGCGTGGCGGAAATTGGGCCGCGGGAGCCGTTAGAAATCGAGATCGGCGTAATGGGTGGGCGGCCGCAGGCCCGGAATATGGTCGGCCAGCACCGGCCGGAACGACGGTCGCGACTTGATGCGCACATACCATTCCTTGGCGCGGGGATAATCGTCCCAGGGAACGTCGCCGATGTAGTCCACCGCCGAAAGATGCGCGGCGGCGGCGATGTCAGCGAGCGAGAAAAAGTCGCCGGCCAGGAAGCGGCGCCGGTCGGCGAGCCAGGAAACGTACTCGAGATGGGTCTTCATGTTGGCATGGCCGGCCCGGATCGCCGTCGAGTCGGGCTGGCCGAGGCCGAGGAACTTCTTCAGCACCTTCTCGCCGACGAGATTATCGCTGACCTCGCGGGCGAACTTGACGTCGAACCATTGGCTCAGCCGACGCACTTCCGCGCGCGCCGCCGGCGTAAGCCCAAGGAGCGGCTTCTCGGGATAGGTGTCTTCGAGATACTCGACGATCGCCACGGAATCGGCGATGGCCGTGCCGTCCTCTTCAACCAGGACGGGGACCTCGCCTGCGGGATTGAGGGCGAGGAATTCGTCATGGCGTTCCCACACCTTCTCGACCTGCATATCGAAGGGGAGGCTTTTCTCGGTGAGCGCAAGGCGCACCTTGCGGCACTGCGGAGACAGCCAGAGATGATAGAGAACGCGCATGCGCACCTACTCTAGTGAAGCGCGCCGCGCGGTCAACGACCGTCGCGGCGTTCCCGAAAGGGATGATTAATCTTCATCGGCCATGATTGCGCTTTTGCGTCCATCATCGCGCGGCTTGGGCACGATGACTCCGACTGATATAAAGCGGCAGGACCGTCGGGGGCAACGGACGGCCAGCGAAGTCCGGAGCGCACGCTCCGGAAGAGAGGCAAGGGGTGGGCCTTCTCCAGGTGATCGCCATGGCGGCGGCGCAAGCCGTCACGGCATTTTTTCCCATCGGCTCGTCGGGACATCGGCTTCTCGTCTCCCGGCTGACCGGCTGGCCGCCGCCGGATCTGGCGATGAGCCTCGCCGTCGACATCGGCATGATCCTCGCGGTGGCGGGATATTTCTGGCGCGACATGATCGCTCTGGCGATCGGCGTCGGCCAGGTCGTTCGCGGCCGGCAAGAGGCCGAGGCGCGGTTGCTGCTCTTTCTGCTCGGCGCCGCGATTCCGGTCTGCATCAGCGGCTTCGCGCTCGCGGATATGAAACTGCCGCTGTCGCCGTCGCTCGTGGCGCTCGGCTGGATATCGATCGCGTTCGGACTCCTTCTGTATGTGGCCGACCGCATCGGCGTCACCGTGCGCCGGCTGCCGCACATAACGTGGGGCGCGGCACTCCTGATCGGCGTCGCGCAGGTTGCGGCGCTGGTTCCAGGCGTCGGCCGCTGCGGCATCGCCGTCACCGCCGCGCGCCTTCTCGGCTTCGAACGGCGGGAGGCGGCGCGTTTCGCGCTGCTGCTCGCCCTCCCCGTTCTGATCGGCTCCGGGATTCTCTCGGCCCTCGACCTTGCGAGGACCAGCGGAGAATCGCCGACGATCGAGGCCGCGGTCGCGGGCGTCACCGCATTCGCGGTCGGTCTGGCGGCGATCGCGCTGCTGATGGGTTGGCTCAGGCGCCGCACCTTCGCCCCGTTCGCGCTTTATCGCGTGGTTGCCGGCGGCGCGCTGCTCGGTTGGATGTACTGGGCCTAGAAACGCGAGCGCTTGCGGTACTTGTCGAGATACGTCGGCAGCACCAGGGCAAGCGCCGTCGGCGCGATGCCGAGATCCTTGAGACCGGCGGCGCCCTCGGCGACGACGTTGTCGCGACGGAGAAGCCGCGCCTGATCGCGCGTGATCATCGGCGGCTGACCGGGCAGGCGCGGCGTGATCGGCGACAGCGACCCCAGGATGTCGGCGGTCCACAGCGGCAAGCGTATGAGACACGGCGAGCGATCGGTTTCGACCAGGACGAGCCTGAGAATCTCCTCGAACGTGAGAACCGCCGGGCCGCCGAGCTCGTAGGTCCGGCCGCGCGCCGATTTGTCGCTGAGCGCCGCCATCACCGCGTCGGCGACGTCACCGACATAGACCGGCTGGAAGCGCGTGCGGCCGCCGCCGAACAGCGGCAGCGCCGGCGCGATGCGGGCAAGCCGCGCGAAGCGATTGAAGAAGTCGTCCTCGGGACCGAACACGACGCTCGGACGAAGAATGGTCGCCTCGGGGAACGCCGCGCGCACCGCCTCCTCGCCCATTCCCTTCGAGCGCGCGTAAGCCGACGGTGCGTTCGGATCGGCGCCGATCGCCGAGACATGAACGAGGCGCTTCACGCCGGCGGCGCGTGCCGCCTCGGCAACGGTCGCGGCCCCCTTGCGATGAACGCCGTCGAACGTCTGGCGGCTGCGCGGGTAGAGAATCCCGACCAGATTCACCGCCGAGTCGGAGCCCACGAGCGCCGCCGCCACCGAGGTCGCGATGGTGACGTCGCAGGGCACCGGCATGACCTGGCCGACGTCGCCGAACATCCCGAGAAATTGGGCCGCTTCCGTGCGGCGCACCGCGACGGCAACGCGGGCCCCCGAGCGCGCCAATCGCTCCACCACATAGCGGCCGAGGAACCCCGAACCGCCGAACACCGTGACCTGCCGAATCGCCATCGGTCGACCCTCCTTGACCTACGCCGCGGCCGGTAAGGCTCCGCCGCAGGCCGCCGCCGGGCTATAGCGACGGTCGCCGCCACCGTCAACGGCCACCCCGGGCGCGTTGCAGCCGGGACGGCCGCCCGGACCTGCCCACCGACATTGACAACCGCCGGGCCCCCCTATATCCACGGCTCCCGGTCCGGCCGAGAATGCCGGGTCCGTTCCAGGGGCCGATGCCCGCAACGGTGGCCCGCCCGGGTGGCGGAATTGGTAGACGCGCTAGATTCAGGTTCTAGTGGCCGAAAGGTCGTGGAAGTTCGAGTCTTCTCCCGGGCACCATTGCGGCAACAACGGTAAAGCGAACCGCGCGCATCATCATCGCGTTGACACCTGACCTCGCGTGACGACGGCGGACCGATCGGATTCATGACCATTCAGCTCCATAAAGGCGATCTTCCGGCAGGCCTCGATCTCGGTTCGTCGGTTGCCGTCGATTGCGAGACGATGGGGCTCGATCTCTCCCGCGACCGGCTGTGCCTGATCCAGTTGTCGGCGGGCGACGGCAATGCCCATCTGGTGCAGTTTCCGCGCGATGCATCGGCGCCGTTTGACGCGCCCAACCTGGCCGCGCTGCTGGCCGATTCGCGCGTGCTCAAGCTGTTCCATTTCGGGCGCTTCGATCTCGCCGCCATCGAGCGCTACCTGGGCGTGATGTGCGCGCCGGTGTACTGCACCAAGATCGCGTCGAAGCTTTGCCGGACCTTCACCGATCGCCATGCGCTCAAGGATCTGGTGAAGGAGTTCCTCGGCATCGATCTCTCGAAGGCCCAGCAGACCTCCGACTGGGGCGCCGCCGAGCTCACCGCCGAGCAATTGACCTACGCCGCGTCCGATGTCCTCCACCTCCATGCGCTCAAGGCCCGCCTCGATGCGATGCTGGCGCGCGAGGGCCGGACCGACGTGGCCGAAGCGTGCTTCCGCTTCCTTCCCCATCGCGCCCGCCTCGACCTGCTCGGCTGGGGCGACGACCACGACATCTTCGCGCACCACTGATTCGCCTTATTGATTTCGGACGGCGATCCGCAACGGTCTGCTAAACGGACCGTTAATAATTCTGGCCCTATCCTTGCATCCGTTGGTTGACCTTGGAAACGGCGGCCGACATAGTGGGCGCGCTGGGCGGTGACGCTTGCCGGCGTTCCCGGCGAGCCAGCCGGAGCGGATGGTCCGTGGCCCGGCCAAAGTCATGATGCAGTCCAAGGACCCAGCTTCCGTGCAAGGCCGACGACGCCCCTCGGGGCGAGCTCAAGGCGCCGTGCGTTTGGCGGCGGAACGGGATGTCGCCGACGGGCGGCTCGCCGCCGATCGCGCCGCGGCGCTCCGCGTGTTCGATCTCGAATCCCAGGCGATCCACGATCTCGCGCAAATGCTCGACGACCGGTTCACCCGGGCGCTCGACATGCTGACGCGCATCAAAGGCCGCGTCGTGGTTTCGGGGATGGGCAAGTCGGGGCACATCGCCCACAAGATCGCCGCAACCCTCGCCTCGACCGGGACGCCCGCGTTCTTCGTCCATCCCGCCGAAGCCAGCCACGGCGATATCGGCATGGTCACCAAGGACGACGCGGTGATCGCCATCTCCAACTCGGGCGAGACGCACGAGCTGAGCGACCTCGTCGCCCACACCCGCCGCTTTCGCATTCCGCTGATCGGCATCACCGGCCGCGCGCGATCGTCGCTCGCCGAGAACGCCGACGTGGCGCTGGTCCTGCCGCAGGCGCAGGAAGCCTGCCCGATCGGGCTCGCGCCGACGACCTCCACCACCATGACGCTGGCGCTCGGCGACGCGGTCGCCATCGCCCTGATGGAGCGCCGCGGCTTCACCGCCGACGATTTCCAGATGCGCCATCCCGGCGGCCAGCTCGGGCGCCAGCTCCTCAAGGTAGCCGATGTCATGCACACCGGCGCGGCCGTCCCGGTCATCAAGAGCACGACGCCGATGAGCGAGGCGCTCCTGACCATGACCGCCAAGCACTTCGGCTGCGTCGGCGTGCTCGACGGCCGCGAGCGGCTGATCGGCATCGTCACCGACGGCGATCTGCGCCGCCATATGCAGGCCAATCTCCTCACGCTGACCGCCCGTCAGGTGATGACGCCCGATCCCGTCACCATTCGCCCCGGCGCGCTTGCCGCCGAGGCGCTCGGCGTGATGAATCTCCGCGCCATCACCGCGCTGTTCGCCGTCGAGGCCAAGCAGGTCGTCGGCATCGTCCACATCCATGACTGCCTGCGGGCGGGCATAGCGTGACGGCGGCGATGGCAGCGGGCCCCTTGCCCAATTACGAGCCGCCCGGGAACGAACCATCGGGGCCGGATACGCCCGACGCCGGCGAACCCTCGCGCCTGACCCGGATCAAGCATCGCCGGATGGTGACGCTGCTCCGGATCGTCTTGCCGATGGCGGCCCTCCTGCTCGCCGCCATCGTCATCGCCTGGCCGAAGCTTCAGAACCGCGAGCGCTTGAGCTTCTCGCTGACGCCGACCCATGCCGATCCAAAGGAGGTCGAGCAGTTGACGATGGTCAATCCGCGGTTCGTCGGGCTCGATACCAAGCAGCAGCCCTATACGGTGACCGCCAAATCGGCCACCCAGGATCGGCCCGGAGCCGACATCATCGTGCTCGACCATCCGCAGGCGGACATCCTGCTCGAAAGCGGCTCCTGGATCACCTTGACCGCCCTCAAGGGCCGCTACGCGCAAAAGGCGCAGCTCCTCGATCTCGAAGGCAACATCGAAGTCTTTCACGACGCCGGCTACGAATTCCACACCGAGCGGGCGCAGGTCGATCTCGCCAACGACACGATCAACGGCGACGTTCCCGTCAACGGCCACGGGCCGGGCGGCATGATCGACGCGCAGGGTTTCATGATTCTCGATCACGGCCAGACCGTGATCTTCACCGGCGATTCGAAACTGCATCTCAATCCCGGCGCCCAGGGCGGCGTCCACGGCGCGAAAAAGGGTGCGGCGGCGCCCGCATCCGGCGCCAACGGGAGAGCGCGATGAGGCATTGCGCAACCGCCCGCCGCTCGCTCGCCGGAGCCGCCGCTCTGTGGCTGGCACTGGCGGCCTTCGACGCGGCACCGGCCCAGAACGCCGGCTTCAATCTCGGCGGCAACGACCAGCCGGTCGAGATATTCGCCGACCAGGGCATCGAGTGGCACCAGAACGCATCGGCTTATGTCGCCCGCGGCAACGCGCGCGCGGTGCGCGCCGACACCACGGTCTACGGCCAGACGCTCACCGCCTACTATCGCAAGGGCGAGGGCGCCTCCGGCGATACCGGTCAAGGCGGCGGTTCCCAAATCTATCGCGTCGACGCCGACGGCGCCGTGCGCATCGTCTCGCCGAGCGGCACCGCCTACGGCGACAAAGCCGTCTATGACGTCGACAAGGGCATCCTGGTGATGACCGGATCGAATCTACGGCTCGTCACGGAGCGCGAGACGATCACCGCGCGCGACACCCTCGAATACTGGCAGCAGGACGCCATGGCAGTGGCGCGCGGCGACGCGCGCGCCGTCAGCGACGACAAGAAGATCGCAGCCGACGTCCTGACCGCATACTTCGCGAAGCAGGGCAGCCAAGGGAACGGCGCCAAGAGCGGCGCGCCGCCGGCCAAGCCGGCCGCCGGCCGGACGGGATCACCCCCACGCCCGAGCGCCGCGAAGACGGCGCCCGGCACCGGCGGCGATCTCGACCGCATGTACGCCTACGGCAACGTCGTCGTGACCACGCCGCAAGAGGTGGCGCGCGGCAGCCGGGGCGTCTACAACGCGCGCACCGGAATCGCCGTTCTCACCGGCGGGGTCAAAATCACGCGCGACAAGAACCAGCTCAACGGCGACGCGGCGGAGATGAACTTCAACACCAACGTCAGTCGAATCATCGCCGCACCGGGCGCCGGCGGCGGCACTCGCCCGCCGGTGCGGGCGCTGCTCATTCCCAACGAGAAGAAGAACGGCAGCGGCGGCAAGTCGAACGAGCCCGCGCCGCAGGGAGCGCCCCAGCGATGACGATGCCCGCCAATGCACCGCAGCTTGTCGCGGACAACCGCGGCCTCGAGGCACTCAAGATCGGCAAGCGCTTCAAGAAGCGCCCCGTGCTGCGCGACGTCTCGGTGCACGTCCAGCGCGGCGAGGTGGTCGGGCTTCTCGGTCCCAACGGCGCCGGCAAGACGACCTGCTTCTACATCATCACCGGCCTGATCGCCGCCGACGTCGGCTCGGTCCGGCTCGACGGCGTCGACGTCACCAAGCTGCCGATGTACCAGCGCGCCCGCCTCGGCGTCGGCTACCTGCCGCAAGAGGCCTCGATCTTCAGGGGCCT
>Ga0070714_100000593_pt1 | contig 25886 bp, 20 predicted proteins | sample LARL83metaG_FD_65450 | JGI IMG/M metagenome (GOLD analysis project Ga0070714, IMG submission 65450) | Corn, switchgrass and miscanthus rhizosphere microbial communities from Kellogg Biological Station, Michigan, USA - LAR L8-3 metaG | ecosystem: Host-associated > Plants > Roots > Rhizosphere ... | reverse complement strand
CTCGGCGTAAAAGGAATTCCAGTAGGCCGCGTAGCCGACATCAGTCAGGGCGACCAGACCGATGATCCAGAGGACAGGGCTGGCTCGATGTTGCTTCGTCACCAGGAGCAGGCGGGCAAAGGCTGCCAGAAACGCGAGGACATGTACAGCGCCGATCACGACGATGTCCAGCTTGCCGTCCGGGGAGACCAACTTGTTCAGCAGGATCGCGCACGCGACGAAGAGATATTCCGAGCTAGGTTGTTCCCATTCAGGTCGGCGTGCACTCGGATCTGAAACATACTTCTCGGCGACGAAGGCGATGGTGGCGGACCGATCTTCGGGAGCATAGCCAAAGGTGCCGATGATGCGGGCAAAGTCGCCTTGATCGGCGAGACCGACGATGGGAGGGATGAATAACTGATAACTGAGAATGGCCGCGGCAACGGCGATGACAATCCAAGCGAGTGTGCGCTTCCGATCCATCTCTTCGCATTATGCTTGGTCCTGCGGCTTGGCGGTGTGAGATACTTCTTCGTATGTTGAGGCGATCGCTATTATTTTGTGTGCCCGTTTTTCTATTCGCTCAAGCGAACAGTGACTGGGGTGTGCCTTTTCCGCCGCACCGCGTTGTCGGCAACATCTACTATGTCGGAACAAAAGGGCTGGCGTCGTATCTGGTCACGACTCCGGAAGGCAGCATCCTGATCAACAGCAGTCTCGAGACGTCCGTGCCGCTGATTCGCGCCAGCATAGAGAAACTCGGATTTCGATTTCAGGATGTGAAGATCCTGCTGATCAGCCATGCGCACTTCGATCATTGCGCCGGAAGCTTCCTGGTCAAAGAATTGACCGGCGCAAAGTATATGGTGATGGATCGGGATGTAGCGGAGGTCGAAGACGGAGGCAAGGGCGATTTTCAATACGGCAAGACGCCCGATACCCTCTTCAAGCCGGTGAAAGTGGATCGCGTGCTGCATGATGGCGATCAAGTGAAACTCGGCGACGCGGTGCTGACGGCGCACTTGACTCCGGGACACACCAAGGGCTGTACGACATGGACCATGAAGGCGCGCGACGGAGGGAAAGCCTACGACGTGGTCATCGTCGGGAGCCCCAACGTCAATGCCGGCTATAAATTGGTGAAGAATGCGCTGTATCCGCAGATTGCCGACGATTACGCGCGCATGTTTCAAGTGTTGAAATCGTTGCCGTGCGATGTGTTTCTGGGCGCGCACGGGGCTTACTACGACATGGAGTCGAAGTTCACGAAGATGAAGCCGGGCGGCGCGAATCCATTTATCGATCCGGATGGTTATAAGCGGTACGTGGCCGAGCGCGAGAAAACGTTCCGATCGGAATTGGAGAAACAGACGGCGGCTACAAAATGAAGGTTTGGATGTGGGCGTTACTCGCCGGGCTGGTTTCGCTCGAAGGAGCTTTTGCGCAGATGCGTGTAGCCATCATAAAGATGCCCTACGTGGGCGAGCGAAATGTTCCTGAACGTTCCGGGGGCCCGGATTATCTGGAGCAAGGCGGCGTGCAGAAGCTACTCGAGGAACGCAGCTGCCAGACCAAACCAGTCGCGGTTGTCGCATTGACCGCCGACGAAGAGAAAGCCTACGGATCGTGGAACCGTTTGGCGCTGGCTAACGGTGGTCTCGCAAAGCAGGTGGCCACCGAGCGGCGCGGCGGATCTTTACCGATCGGTCTGCTGGCAAACTGCAGTTCCGTGGTTGGAATGCTCAGCGGTCTGCAGCATTCGGGCCCGAGCGGGCGGCCTCTGCGCGTGGGTCTGGTTTTCATCGACGCACATGCCGATTTCAATACCCCGGAGACTACGTTGAGCGGCATGCTGGGGGGAATGCCGGTTGCGATCGCGGCTGGCATGGGGCTCACGCGAATGCGCTTAAAAGCGGGGCTTGAGCCAGCCCTGCCCGCGCGCCATATCGTTGAGGCTGGCGTGCGCGATACCGATCCGTTGGAGCAGGATCTTCTGGACCGGTCCGAGATCCAGCAGCTCTCCGTAGAAGATATTCGGCATCGCTCGGAGAATCTACATCGGCAGATGCAGCGGCTATCAGACACGACGGACGCGATCTACATCCACGTGGACATGGACGTGCTCGATCCGCGGGAGGTGCCGGGACATCCACTAACCGTTGCGGGCGGGCCATCGAGCGCGGAACTGGCTGCTGCTTTGACCGAGATGTTCAAGTATGAAAAGGCGGCGGCGTTCGGCGTGGCCTCGACGCCCTTCGGCGATCGCGACAAGACGGGCGTATCGCGGCAGGCGGCCTACAATTTGATTCTCGGCGCGGTGAAAGGCGTACAACAGCGCTGAGGCGCGGCCCGTTATCGGCTGGACGCCTTCCACCGGCAATAGCCTATCATCGTCTTGGCGTCGATGATCTTGCCAGACTGGATGCCTTGCTCGATTTGCCCGGCCGTGAACCAGCGCGTTTCGATGCGCTCGTCCTCCATGGGCTGGGCTTTGCCTTCGGTCAGACCGGTGGCGAGGAAAATGGTCATCTTCTCGGCCACATAGCCAGGGCTGGGATAAAACGTGACGAGTTTTTTCCAGTGCTTGGCGCGGCAGCCGGTCTCCTCAATAAGTTCGCGCTTGGCAGCCTGGAGTGGTGTTTCACCGTGGTCGAGCTTTCCAGCCGGAAGTTCCCACAAGGAGGCGCGGGCGGGAAGGCGGTATTGGCGGACCAGCAGAATTCGTTTGCGATCGTCGACGGCCATCATGACGGCCGACCCATTGTGATGTACGATGGCCCGCTTAATTGCGAAGCCGCCAGGGTCGACTGCGTGCTCCTCGGAAACAGAAAAGAGTTTGTTCTTGTATTTTTGGACAGACGAAATGAGTTTCATGATTTTCGGATGGCCGCGGCGAACTGTTCGAGCGGCAGCGCGTTCAAAACGTCTCCGGCCTCCAGCCAGCCGCGCCGCGCGGTGATGATGCCATAGCGCATGTTGGGGGCGAGATGCTTGGTCTGGTGCGAGTCGGTGGAGATGGCAAATTTCGCCCCGAGGACCTTGGCGGTTCGAACCATAGCGCTGCTGAGATCGAGACGTTCCGGACTGCCGTTGATTTCGAGATACACATTGCGCCGGACCGCTTCCGCAGCCACGCGTTCGAAGTCGAAAGGGAAGGGTTCACGATTAAGCAGCATCCGGCCGGTGGGATGGCCCATCACACGAATGTTGGGCGATTCCAGTGCGCGCATCAAACGGTCGGTCATCTCGGGGGCCTCCAGATTCATGTGGCTATGCACGCTTCCAATGACGATATCCAGCTCCGCCAGCGCATCTTCGGCGAGATCCATTTCGCCGTCGCGCCGAATATCGCACTCCAGGCCGGAAAAAATCCGGATGCCGAGGCCGCTCAAATTCAACTCGCGAACGCGCTTGGCAAAAGCGACAGCGCGTTTCTCATCCAGGCCGTTCGCCATGGCCAGGGCCTTGGAGTGATCAGTGATGGCGATGTACTCGTAACCCAGCGCCCGAGCGGCTTGGGCCATCTCTTCGAGCGTCGCGCGGCCGTCGGTCTCGACGGTATGCATGTGCAGATCGCCGTGAATGTCGGAAAGCTGGATGAGCTTCGGCAGCCGGCCTTCCAGCGCCGCCTCGATTTCACCACAATTCTCGCGCAACTCCGGAGGGATCCAGTGGAGGCCCAGTTGGCCATACACTTCCTCTTCGGTCTCGCCAGCCACGCGCTGCTCATTCTCCAATCGAAAGAGACCGTACTCGTTCAATGTGAGCCCAAGTTTCAGGGCACGACTACGCAGTACGATATTGTGCTCTTTACTCCCAGTGAAATACTGCATGGCCGCACCGTAACTTTCATGCGGTAAAGCACGCAGATCCACTTGCAGTCCTTCGAGCCCATATTGGATGCTGGCCTTATTCGCGCCCTTGCCAAGCACGGCGTGCGCCTTGGGATGCTTGACGAACCGTTCCAGCGCCTCGGCCGCTCCGGGACCGGTTGCGAGCAGATCCAAATCGCCGATGGTGTCCCTACCGCGTCGCAGGCTGCCGGCGGCTGCGATCTGTTCGAGTCCGCCAGCCTCGGATAGATATGGAATTATTTCACCGGCGGTTCTCTGGCCGAAGCTCAACAGAAACCGGCCGGTCCGCTGCCGATATTGCTCGATCGAACGCAGAACTTTTTCTTCAAGCTTCGCACCCATGCGCGGCAGTTCGCGCAGTTTTTGTTCCCTGCAGATCCGCTCCAGGTCGTCGATGGTCGCGACTTTATGGTGCTCCCAGAGCAGCGCGATCCCCTTCGGGCCGAGCCCCTGGATTCGCAACAGCTCCAGCATTGTCGGTGGAAACTGCTTCAAGAGTAGATCGCGCTTGTCGAAAGATCCGCGCTTGCTGATCTCGTCGAGCGCGGCGGCGATACCCTTACCGATTCCGGGAATTTCCGTGACCTTGCGGTCCGGGTTGCGAAGAATGTCCTCAACCCGTTCCGGATAACCCTCAATCGCGGACGCGGCGTTGCGATAGCTGCGGATTCGGAAGCCGTCCTCGGCGGCGACCTCCATCAGGTCAGCGGTCTCATTCAGAACGCGCGCGATCTCACGGTTTTCCATGCGTCGTGTTAGAAATTGTAGCCATCAGATGCGGCTCAACGTGCACCAAAACATCCGCTACCCAATCCAACTCCTCCTTAATTCGGATGCGGACCTGGGTGGCGATTTCGTGCGATTCGTAGACGCTCATGGCCGGGTCGACTTCCAGATGCAAGTCCACATGCCACTGCAAGCCGGTTTTCCGCGCGTAACACTTCTCGATTCCCAAGGCACCCGGAACGTGGAGGGCCACCTGGCGGATGTGGTCCAACGCGGCGGCGTCGGGCATAGTGTCGATCAACTGCAGGGTCGTGTCGCGTACTACGCGCACACCCAGAAAAATCACGATGATTCCGACGGCGGCGCCACCCAGGTGATCGGCAGCGACATACTTCACTGGATCGTAAAGGGTGATGCCAAGCGCGACCAGAGCAGTGCTTCCGGAAAGTATGTCGACGGTATCGTTCCAGGCGTCGGCCAGCAGCGCGGAGCTGCGGATCTTTCGGCCGAGACGGCGCTTCACTAGGCTCATGATGCTCTTGATGATGATCGAGGCGATTAGTGGCCACATCGCATACGCGGCGGGCGTGTGTTGCACCTCGCGGACGCGTTCCAACGACCGGAAAGAAATCAACGTTCCACTGGCGGTCAGCATCATGCCGACGATCAGCGCACTCAGGATTTCCACGCGGCCGTGGCCGTAAGGATGTTCAGTGTCGGGCGGCTTCGCGGCCAGCACCAAACCGAACAGCGCCAGCCCCGATGCGAGCACATCCCCCGCGGATTCGAGGCCGTCGGACACCACGGCGGTCGAGTTGGCGTGCAGGCCGACGATGATTTTGGCGGCCGATAGCGCGGCGCTTGCGAGCATGCTGATGACCGCAATCACCCTACTGGCACGTTCCGGATTCACCGCCGCCTCTTGTTAGTCTTGACCAGCTCGTAGCTTCCGCGAATGAGCTCGCCAATCTCTTTCCAATTCAGTTTCGTTCGGGCTCGCAGCGATACCCAGCCGTGCTGGCCGACGTAAGGAGTGCGGTAGAAGCGGGAGTCCTCAAGGAACACGGGCTGCATGGTCTTTCCAACTTTGACGCAGATCGACAACTCGCCTTTGTAGGTTTCGAGCACGGTGAATGTCTTGGTGCCCACCTGGAAAGTGGGATGGCCGAACGTGGTGGTTTCGCTCGTCTTCGGCAGGGCCAGGCAAATCTCGCGCAGCTTCAGCAGGATTGTTTTTTCGTCCATCTGCAGTCAATACCAGCGTACTAAGGAGCGGGGTGGCAGCGCACGCTTAGAGATATTTTTCGCGCAGGACGCCCATGTGATGCAGCTCATGGCCGGCGATTACGTAACCCAGAGCACGAACTGTGATGGGGGCATTGTTAGCGACACCGAAACGCTGCTCAGCCTCGGGTTTCAAGCCACGAAAGAACAGGATGGTGGACCGGCGGACATGTTCAAACTCTGCAACCAGCTCACTCCAGGGCCGCCCATCGAAGTTAGCCTCGGCGACATACGGATCCTGATCGAAACCCGAGAGAGGGGCATGATCGTTCCGGGCAAACCGCAAGGCCCGGTAAGTGAAAATTCGTTCGCTGTCGATGAGGTGCCCCAGCACTTCCTTAATGCTCCACTTGCCGGGCTCATAACGATGCAGGGATTTTGCTTCGGAGATCCGGCACAGCATGGCCAGGGATTCAGTGAGCTGCTGATCCAAGACGTCGGTTAGACTATCGCCCTGGACGAGCTCGATGTATTTTCTATAGTAGGACTGATATTCGGAAATCTCAGGCGGCCTCATTAATACTAATGTTGCACAGGTGTTCGTGATTGACAATTCAAGAGCAAGCTTCGGATAGCTTGTTGCGCATTGAGACCACTACACTGAGTAGGTGGCCACCTCTAACAGCGTGTTACGCGCGTGTCTCGAAGCTGCGTTTCGGCAATCGATTGATCATCTGGAAAATCTCGATAGCCGGCCCGTTGCGGCCACGGTGAGCCTTGACACGTTGCGCCAGCGGCTGGAAAAGCCGTTCGCGGACGACGGCATGACACCGGATCAGGTAGTCAAGGAATTGGTGGGAGACGTGGCGGGTGGAATCGTCGGATCGGCGAGCGGCCGCTATTTCGCGGGCGTGATTGGAGGAACTCTTCCGGCAGCCTTGGCAGCCGATTGGCTGGCTTCGGCTTGGGACCAGAACGCAGTTCTGTATGCGACCGGTCCGGCAGCGGCCATCGCGGAAGAAGCTATCGGCGCATGGCTCAAAGAGATCTTTGGACTGCCGGAGGGTGCGAGCTTCGCGCTAGTGACCGGGTGCCAGATGGCGCATGCAACGTGTCTGGCCGCTGCACGGCACGCGCTTCTTCGAAAACGCGGATGGGAGGTGGAACAGCGCGGTTTGTTCGGAGCGCCACCAATTCGCATATTGTCGGGCCAGGAGCGGCATGGTTCTACCGGGCGCGCGATTCGTCTGTTGGGCCTGGGGCTCGACCAAGTTCTGGATTTGCCGACCGACGATGCGGGTCAGTTGCGTGCCGATGCTTTGGAACAGGCCCTGGCGAAGTATCCGGATTCGCCCACGATCGTTCTTACGCAGGCTGGTGAAATCAACGCTGGCGCTTACGATCCGTTTGAGACGATCATCCCCTTGGCCCATCAGTATGGCGGCTGGGTTCACGTGGATGGCGCGATCGGTCTGTGGGCGGCAGCGAGCCCGAAACATCGGCATCTGGTGCGCGGCGCGGGGCAAGCTGATTCGTGGGCGACCGATGGACATAAATGGCTCAATGTCCCGCATGATTGCGGCTATGCTTTCGTCGCTGATGCGGAGGCACAGCGTGGTTCGATGGCGCACCGCGCGCCCTATCTGATGCATGCGGCCCAGGCGCGCGATCCAATGGATTGGACGCCGGAATGGTCGCGGCGGGCGCGGGCATTTCCAACGTACGCAGCACTACGGCAATTGGGCCGAAGAGGGCTGGCTGACTTGGTGGAGCGATGTTCGAGGCACGCGCATTCGCTGGTGACGCGAATCGGTCGTCTGCCTGGAGCCGAGATGCTGTGGGAGCCGGTAATTAATCAGGGCCTGGTACGGTTTCTTGATCCGCGACAAGGGGCTACGGAGCAGGACCATGATCGCCGAACTGACGAGGTGATCGACGCGATTTGCGCCACTGGTGAAGCGATCTTCGGAGGGACGACGTGGCGCGGCCGGCGAGCCATGCGCGTCAGTGTTTCCAATTGGCGGACGTCGGATGAGGATGTCGAGCGGGTGGTCAGGGCAGTAGCGGGAGTGTTGACCGCGAGGACCTTGACACAGTCAACTATCTAGTTGACAATGTCAGCATGGCATCAGCAGCGCGCTCCGACACGCGTGTAGCGGCCGTCAGGAGCTTCAATCGTTTCTATACCAAGCAGCTCGGTCTGCTGCGCAATGGTTACCTGCAGAGTACGTTTTCGCTCAGCCAGGTTCGGGTCTTGTATGAGCTGGCCCATCGCGGCGGACTCACGGCGACCGATCTATGCAAGGAACTGGGACTGGATCCCGGCTATCTGAGCCGCATCCTACTGGGATTCAGCAAGCGTGGCTTTCTTCTGCGAAAGCCTTCGGAGCGCGACGCCCGGCAGATGCACTTATCGCTCTCCCAGAAAGGCAAAAAGGTTTTTGCGGAGCTGGATTCTAAAACACAGGCGGAGATCGAGAGCCTGCTGGCGCGGCTAGCGGCAGGCGAGCAGAACCGGTTGATCGGAGCCATGCAAGCGATCGAGCAGCTGCTGGGGGAACAGTCTGAGCTGAAGACGCCTTACTTGTTGCGGCCACACCAACCCGGCGACATGGGCTGGGTGATTCATCGACATGGTGCGTTGTACGCGCAGGAATACGGCTGGGACGAGCGCTTCGAGGCACTCGTGGCCGGGATCGCAGCCAAGTTCATCCACAAATTCGATCCCAAGCGGGAGCGCTGCTGGATCGCTGAAAAAGATGGCGGGATCGCCGGTTCCGTTTTTCTGGTTCACGAATCCGACAAAGTGGCCAGGCTTCGGCTATTGCTGGTGGAGCCTTCGGCGCGTGGGTTGGGCATCGGGAATCGCTTAGTGGACGAGTGCACGCGGTTTGCCCGCCAGGTGGGTTATACGAAGATCACTCTGTGGACCCAATCGATCCTGCACGCTGCGCGGCACATTTATAAGAAGGCCGGCTATCGACTGGTGGAACAGGAACGTCACCGGGAATTCGGCTACCCCCTGGTAGGAGAGACCTGGGAGCTGATCTTATAGTCCGGGCATGCCTCAAGTGTCTGGCGCGCATGTCCGAACTCGACATTTATCCGCAGGGTTGGAAATCCAGTGATGTGGCGTGGTTACTCGAGGAATTTCGGCGCGTACGCGATTTTTATGTGGACGCTAAAGCACGATATCTGGCCGTCTTTGCCTGCCTGACCTAGGAGCACCGGCAGGGCCCAGACAAAATATAATTGTTTGTGGCCCGGCGCGCGCTGATCCGTTCTCGCTCGAATGCCAGAATCCTGGAACACGTTGCCGCTTTCATTTCTGAAAACTTGGGACCGAGGGAGATTCTGGTCCTAGCCCCTACGCGGGCGGCCGCCCATGAACTCGCGCTGACCGCTTTCGAACGCGGCTGCCAAGGCATTCATGCGCTCACTATCACGCAGCTGGCCGCACATCTCGCCGCCCGATCGCTGGCGGAAGCCAAGCTAGCGCCCATCAGCCAGCTCGGCACGGAAGCGCTGGCCAATCGGATCGTCCACGCAGCCAGGCAAGCGAACGAGCTGAATTATTTCGCGCCGGTCGCTCAGACGCCAGGATTTCCGCGGGCTGCCGCCAAAACGATCGCCGAGCTTCGCCTGGAGGGGGTCAATGTGAATGATCTCGCCGCTGCCGGGCGGCCGGGCGCCGATCTCGCCCGGATGATGAAACGCTACGAGAACGAGCTTGAAGCACGATCGCTGGCAGATCTGTCGATTCTGTTGCGGCTCGCGGCTGAAGAGACGGCTGATGGCTCGCATCGTTTCGCTGGACTTCCGCTGGTGCTGCTGGGATTGACGATCGAATCGCTTAGTCATGAAAAGCTTCTTGCGACGCTGGTCGAGAAATCGCCGGACGTCCTGGCTGCCGGAATTACAGACGATGATCGCGCGGTTCCAACTCTAGAGCGGATCATCGGAGCATCCGCCCAGAATGTGGATACAAAGGAGTCGAGGTCCACGCTCGATCGCGTTCGTACTTGGCTCTTCTCACCCGAACAGCCGCCCCAAGCGCCGCCCGATGCTGAACTGCTCTTTTCGGCGCCCGGCGAGAGTCTGGAATGCGTAGAGATGGCGCGGAGAATCCGGAAGCTGGCGAAACAAGGCACGCCCTTCGATCACGTTGCGATCCTGCTTCGCAATGTGGAACAGTATCAGCCGTTGGTGCAAGAGGCCATGCGCCGGGCTGCGATTCCAACGTACTTCAGCCGGGGCGCCGCACGTCCCGATCCCGCGGGTCGCGCATTTCTCGCGTTGCTGGCATGCGCCGCCGACAACTGTTCTGCGTCCCGCTTTGCTGAGTATTTGTCTTTGGGCCAATTGCCTCCCGTTGATGAGAGCGGAGCGCCTGTGAAGCGGCCTCAGACCTGGGTTCCACCCGACGACGAAGTGTTCTCGAATTTTCAATCGGCGCAACCCGGGTCAGAGACTCCACCGACTCAGGCCGAATCGGCGGACGAGTTCACGCTGGCTGTTCCAATCGGGTGGGAAAAGCTATTGGTGGACGCCGCCGTAATTGGCGGACATGACCGGTGGGCCCGGCGCCTGCGCGGGCTGCGCGCTGAATTTCAGGCTCAGCTTCGTGATCTGGACAAAGAAGACGAATCGCATCGACCGCACATCGAGCGCCGAATCGAGCAACTCACCCGCCTGGAGCATTTCGCACTGCCGCTCATCGACATGCTCGGTTCATTGCCGAAGCAGGCGCATTGGGGCGAATGGCTGGAACGTTTGACAGAGCTTGCGTCGATGGCGCTACGTCATCCCGAGTCGGCTCTAGCGGTACTGAGTGAGCTGGAACCCATGGCGGAGGTCGGACCCGCCTCGCTGGATGAGGTGTACGACGTGCTATCGGAGAAGATGGGCACGCTGCGAACGGATCCTGCCAAACGGCGCTATGGGCAGGTCTTTGTCGGCTCCATCGACGAGGCTCGCGGCCGCGCGTTCGACGTCGTGTTCCTACCGGGCTTGGCGGAAGGGCTGTTTCCGCGGCGAGCGATCGAAGATCCGCTTCTGCTGGATCAATACCGGGAGAACCCGAAACTCGAGCTGGATACGAAGCAACACAAGACGGCGCGCGAGCGCATGCTGCTACGCTCGGCCGCCGCGGCTGCCACGGACCGACTGGTGGTTTCGTACCCGCGTATGGATGTGACGCAGGCCCGCGCGCGCGTGCCGTCGTTCTATGCGCTGGAAGTGGTGCGGGCCGCGGAAGGCCGTCTTCCCTCGCTTCGAGAATTCGAAAAGCGCGCAGCGAAGAGCGCTCCGTCGCGCCTGGAATGGCCGGCTCCGGCAGATCCTGAAGCCGCCATCGACGATGCCGAATATGATCTCGCGTCGCTGCGACTCGCGCGTACGAAGGGCAGCGGGCGATATTTGATGGAAGTAAATCCGCACCTGGCGCAATCGTTGCGCACGCGCTGGATGCGATGGGAGAACCGCTGGTCTGTTGCGGACGGAATCGTCAATGCCGACGATGCTACGCGGAAGGTCTTGGCTACTCATCTGCTCTCCGCGCGCAGTTATTCCCCATCCGCTTTGCAGCACTTCGCGGCTTGCCCTTACCGCTTTCTATTGCAGGCGATCTTCCAATTCCGGCCGCGGGAGGCTCCCGTGCCGCTGGAACAAATGGATCCGCTCACGCGCGGTGCTTTGTTCCACGCCGTTCAATTCGAATTATTTCGCACGCTGAAGGAAGCCGATCTCCTGCCGGTAACACGGGGTCGTTTAGAGAAGGTTCTGGATATCGCAGATCGAGTATTGGACCGTGTCGCGGCGAGGTTCGAAGATGACCTCGCACCCGCCATTCCCCGCGTTTGGAAAAGTGAAGTGGAGGACCTGCGCATCGACCTTCGCGGCTGGATCAAGCAGGTGGGCGATGCCCAGTACGACTGGCGGCCAATCCATTTTGAGCTGGCGTTTGGTCTGCCGCACGACGAACATCGCGATCCGCAGAGTGTGAAGCAAGAGGCCGTGATTTTGAGCGGCATTCGTCTGCGAGGATCGATCGATCTGGTGGAACGGCACGCGACTCGCAATGTTCTTCGGGTCACCGATCACAAGACTGGCAAAGCGCCTGCCAGCCGTCCGCAATACGTGGGAGGCGGCGCGATTCTGCAGCCTTTGCTATATGCCTTGGCGGCGGAGCAGCTGCTCGCGCAGCCGGTGGAATCGGGCGGTCTGTTCTTCTGCACGCAGCGCGGCGACTTCTCGCAAGTGACCATCCCGCTGGATAATCAATCGCGCGATCGGTTAACACGTGTTCTGGAGACGATTGGCGGGGCGATCGAGGAAGGGTTTCTTCCCGCGGCTCCACAGTCCGGCGCTTGCGGGGTTTGCGATTACCGGCCGGTGTGCGGTCCTTACGAAGAGCAGCGGGCTAAGCGGAAGCAGCCGGATCGGCTGGACGCGCTGGTCCAAGTACGGAATCTGCCGTGACGCCCACGCTCGAAGCTCAACTCGACGACAAGCTGGCGCGCCAGCGAATCAGGACGTCGCTCGCCGAAAGCTTGTTAGTGGAAGCGTCGGCCGGAACCGGCAAGACCACGGAGTTGGTCGCCAGGATCGTCAGCGTGCTGGCGAGTGGAGCTACTACGATCGATCACATCGTTGCGGTCACCTTTACGAACAAAGCCGCCGGCGAGCTGAAGCTGCGGCTGCGTCAGGAGCTGGATCGCGCTCGGGAAACCACGACCACGGACGCCGAGCGAATTAACATCGAAAACGCTTTGGAACATTTGGAGGAGGCATCGGTCGGCACAATTCATTCCTTCTGTGCGCAGATTCTGCGTGAGCGCCCGGTGGAAGCCGTGGTCGACCCGGCATTTGAAGAGCTCTCGGAGCCGCAGGCTGCCCGCATCTATGAGCGCGCTTTTCGTGCCTGGATTCAGAAGAAGCTCGCCGAGGGGACTCCGGCACTACGGCGCGCGCTGGTGCGGTTGGCGTGGCGCGATTCATTCGACAGCGGTCCACCCATCGATCAACTGCGATACGCGGCTTGGAAACTGATCGAGTGGCGCGATCACCCCGAGCCGTGGCGTCAGGTTGCGTTCGATCGCAATGGCCAGATCGATCAGCTTATCGAACAAGTGAAACTGATCGCTGAAGCTGCTTCGCGTTGCCCGAAGCCTACCGATAACCTGGTGCGGTCTTTGCGCCCGGCACAGGGCGTTATTACGTGGATCGAACGCGCCGAGGCTGCCACGCGCTCGCGCGATTACGACACGCTCGAAAGCCTGCTGATCAAACTGCTTCGCGATTTGAAGAAGGACGTGAAGAAGGGGGCAGGCTTTTTTTCGTCGACTGTTCCGCGCGAACAGGTGGTGGGCGCCCGGACGCAGCTAATTCAAAACCTGGAGATGTTCCAGATCGCCGCCGATGCCGATCTCGCCGCATTGCTGCGCGGTGAAATGTGGGACCTGGTGGAGAGGGACCTGGTGGACAGCTACGACGCGCTCAAGCGTCGGGCCGGCAAGCTCGATTTTGTCGACCTGCTGATCCTGGCGCGCGACCTGGTTCGTGCCAACGGGGAGGTTCGAGCTTACCTCCAAAAGCGCTTCACCCACATCTTCATCGATGAATTTCAAGACACCGATCCGCTGCAAGCCGAGATCTTGTTGCTGCTGGCGGCGAATGATCCGGCACAGGAGGATTGGCTGCAGGTGACTCCTCAGCCCGGCAAGCTATTCGTGGTGGGAGATCCCAAACAATCGGTGTATAAATTTCGCCGTGCGGACGTGGTGCTATATCGTTCCATTCGTGATGCGCTGGCCACGCGCGGGGTAGGTCTGGTTCAACTCACCACCAGTTTTCGCGCTCTGCGGCCTATCCAGGAGTGCGTGAATGCCGCGTTCGAGTCTGAAATGCAAGATGATGCATCCGCCGGTCAGGCCGCTTATTCGGCTCTGCAGGGGGATACGCCGCCCATCGATGGTCAGCCCAGCGTGGTGGTCTTGCCGGTGCCGAAACCATACGGAAGCACGCGGATTTCTAAGATCGCGATCAACGGATGCCTGCCGGAGGCGATGGTGGCGTACGTTGACTGGCTGTGGCGCCAGAGCGGATGGAAGGTGCGCGACCTGGAAGATCCGTCACAAGTCGTACCGGTCTCTCCACGGCAGATCGCGATTCTGTTCCGCCGTTTTACGAATTGGGGCGTTGACATCACACGCGATTATGTGCGCGCGCTGGAGGCGCGTGAGATTCCACACCTGTTGGTGGGGTCGAAGTCTTTTCACAGCCGGGAAGAAGTGGAGACGCTACGCGCGGCGCTCACGGCAATCGAATGGCCGGAGGATGAATTGTCGGTCTTCGCCGCTTTGAAGGGCTCGCTGTTTGCGATTCCCGACCATATCCTGCTGCGATTCCGTCACGAGACTGCCGGAAGGTTGCATCCCTTTCGCAAACTTGCGCAGAGTGTTCCGGATGAATTCAAGCCGGTGGTGGATGCGCTCAGTGTGCTTGCGAACTTGAACCGGCAACGCAACCGCAGACCTATCGCCGATACCGTGAATGCGCTGCTGGAAGCAACCCGGGCTCATGCAGGATTTGCGCTGCGTCCGGCCGGGCACCAGGTGCTGGCAAATGTGTATCGGGTGTCCGACCTGGCTCGCAGCTTCGAAATGTCGGGCGGGATCTCGTTCCGCGGGTTCGTTGAAGAGTTGGAAACGCAGGCCGAGAAGGCGGAATCAGCCGAGGCTCCGGTGCTGGAAGAGGGCGCCGAGGGAGTTCGTCTGATGACGGTACACTCCGCGAAGGGTTTGGAGTTTCCGATTGTGCTGCTGGCTGATATGACGGCTAACATTGCCGCCAACGATCCAGATCGCTACGTAGACGCACGACGGCGATTGTGCGCGACACGATTGCTTCGATGTGCCCCGTGGGAGCTGCGGGAAAACGAATCGCAGGAACGGCTGCGCGAGCGTGCCGAGGGAGTGCGGGTAGCCTACGTTGCGGCAACGCGGGCACGCGATCTGCTGGTGGTGCCGGCAGTGGGCGACGAGGAACAGGAGGGATGGGTGGGTCCGCTGAACAAGGCGATTTACCCGGCGGGCGATCGTTATCGCAACGCCGCCCGAGCGTTTGGATGCCCGAAATTCGGCGACGCTTCGGTGGCCGACCGGCCGTTCTTTTCCAGTGACGAGCCGTCTGTGAAGCCAGGACGGCATGTGCCTCGGCAAGGAACGCACGAAGTGGTGTGGTGGGACCCGCGAATCTTGAAACTGACTGCGCCGCCGAGCCTCGGCCTCCGGCAACAGGAGATCCTGGCGGCCGATGGAGAACGAAAGGAGTCGCCGAGCTTAATCGCGTACAGGCGATGGTTGGAAGAGCGTGATAGCGTCAGCGGCACGGGTCAGGCGAAGCAGTTCGATGTGTTCACTGCGACCGAAACGTCCGAGTCGCCGGTGGACTTCAAAGTGGAAGTGACCGTCGAGTCTATCGCCAAATCTGCGGAGCGGCCCTCTGGCCCGCGCTTTGGAACTCTAGTCCATACAATTTTGCGTGACGCGGCATTGGATGCGGATCGGGTGGAAGTGGCGGCCCTGGCCCAAGTTCACGGGCGTCTGCTGGGCGCGATTAGCGAAGAAGTGGAAGCGGCTACTGAGGCCGCCGCTAGGGCCCTAGTTCATCCATTACTGATACAAGCTCGTCGTGCGCCGCGGCTGCATCGCGAATTGCCAATCATTTTAAAGCTGGACGCAAACAGAGTGCTGGAAGGCGTGATCGATCTCGCATTTGAGGCCGAGGGGTGCTGGCACATCGTCGACTTTAAGACTGACGCCGACATCGCAGCCAATCGGGTGCACTACGAACGGCAGCTTCATTGGTACAGCCTGGCGTTGTCGCGCTTAAACAACGCGGCTGTGCAAGCTCACTTACTGAGCATCTGACCAAATCGACGAACTGCTGAGGTCTGGTCCGACGGTTTGGGAGAGTGATGCCGATCCAAGAAGTTCGTCGACGCGGCTTAACAGCACGTCAGGCAGAAAGGGCTTTTGTAGAAAGGCCGTGCCCTGTTCGATCACACCACGATGAAGCAAAGCATGATCGGTGTAGCCGGAGATATAGAGCACGATCAAGCGGGGCTGAGAGAGCGTGAGTTGAGCCGCTAACTCCGGCCCGCTCATGCCTGGCATTACAACGTCGGTGACCAAGAGGTCGATGACGCCTGAATATTGTTCGGCCAGTTGCAAGGCCATCTTACCGCCCGACGCGGTCAAGACTTTGTGACCGGCTTCGGAGAGAAGGTCTTCGGCCAGCATTCGAATCGGCGCTTGGTCCTCGACCAGGAGGATGGTTCCCTTGCGACTCGGGTGAGACGTTCTGGCGGCGGGAGGAGGCTCGGCCAGAGCCTTGTGGGCACTCGGAAAATAGACCTTGAAAGTCGCGCCGTGACCGGGTTCGCTATAAACATCGATCCATCCATTGTGTTGCTGGACAATGCCGTATACCGTGGCGAGCCCGAGTCCGGTGCCCTTTCCAGAATCCTTAGTGGTGAAGAAGGGCTCGAACATGTGAGCTTGCGTCTCGGCATCGATACCGGCGCCAGTGTCGGTGACGGCGAGGATGGTGTAACGACCGGCAGGCCGAACGCCGTGCCGTCCGAGATCCTCTAGCTCACGCAATACCGTGTGTGTTTCGATGGTCAACTTACCACCGCCCGGCATCGCATCGCGCGCATTAATCGCCAAATTCATCAAGACCTGAGTCAGATGACTGGAATCGGCCTTCACCAGACACGGATCGGCATCGGCAATCACGGCCAGGTCGATGTCTTCTCCGATGAGCCGCTGCAGCATATTCTTCATGTCCTGAACCAGACCGCTCAAGTCAAAGACGCGCGTTTGTGTTACCTGCTTCCGGCCGAAGGTGAGCAACTGTCCGGTGAGAGAGGCCGCTTGATCGGCGGCCCGCAGAATTTCAGCTACGGCCGGCTGCAGAGGATCTTCGAAATCGAGTTTGCCCTTAATAGTGGCTGCATAGCCGAGGATCACGGTGAGCAGATTATTGAAGTCGTGCGCTACGCCGCCAGCCAGGCGGCCCACGGCTTCCATTTTTTGGGTTTGTCGAAGAGTCATTTCCAGTTGCCGCTCATGCGTAATATCACGGGCGATCTTCGAAGCGCCCACGATGTGTCCTTCTTCATCGCGAATGGGCGAAACCGTCAGAGATACAGTAAGAGGGCGGCCATCCTTCCTGATCCGTACAGTCTCGAAATGCTCAACTTTGTCTCCGGCTCCGATCCGCGCCAGGATTTGTTGCATCTCGTGAACCCGATCAGGCGGGATCAAACGCGCGATAGGACTGCCGATCATTTCGTTGGCAGAGTAGCCGAATAGACGTTCCGCGCCACGGTTCCAGCTGGTGACGATACCTTGCAGAGTCTTACCGATAATCGCGTCCTCTGAAGTTTCGACAATAGCGGCCAGACGCCGCGCCGTATCCAACGCTTCCTTCCGCTCAGAGACATCGCGGAACACCAGGACTACGCCGTTCGGCGAGCCGCCCCGTCCTGGGATTGGCGCACCGCTGTCATCGATAGGAATGTCCGATCCGGTTTTTGAAATCAAAACAGTGTGGTTGGCCAATCCGACCACGTTCCCGTCTCGCAACACCCGCCGGACCGGGTTCTCAACTGTACTCCTGGTGGTCTCATTCACAATGTGGAATACATTTTCGACAAGTCGTCCGCGAGCTTCCGCCTCCGCCCAGCCGGTCAGCCGTTCAGCTACGGCGTTCATCATCTGCACGGCGCCGTCACGGTCCGTGGTGATAACACCATCGCCGATGCTATAGAGCGTCGCCCGCAGAAGGTCGCGGTTTCGTTCGGCGGATCGCTTGGCTTCATCGGACTGAAGCACCAGACGTTCCAGCTGACCGGCCGCGCTGGTAAGTGCGATGCACGCTCCGCCGACCAGACCAGCGAGCAGAATTGCACCCAGGAGCGTTATGATTCGGCTGCGCTGAGCGCCCGTCTGAAGATCATTCCACGCTGCCAGCCAACGCTCGTTTTCCGCGGTCTCTATCTGTCGCGAGACGTTGCGAATACGGTCCATGGTTCGCTTGCCTTGGTCGGTTTGGACAACTGCCAAAGCTGCCTGCAGACCCTCAGCGCGGCGAAGGTCGATCGTTTGCCGCAATTCAGCCAACTTATCAGTGATGAGCGATTGGAGCTGCAGGAATCGGCTGCGCTGCCCGGAAGCTTCGCTCCCAAAGGAGATCAATTCATTCAGATCAATCGGAATTCTTTCGACAGCCGCGTTGTAAGGCTCAAGATATTCGGGACGGGCCGTCAGAAGAAATCCACGCTGGCCGGTTTCTGCATCCCGCAATCGACCGAGTAGAGATTGATTGAGTGTCAATATTCGGCGAGTGTTAGTAGTTTGCTCAAAGACTAACTGATATTGCTTCCAATCCCGATAAGACAAACCGCTGATGACAAGCAGTGTGGCGAAAGCCGTAACGAGCGCGGCCAAGCCGTACCTTTGCAATTTGGCGGCATGCATGAGATGAAAATCGCGCCTCTTCCTGGCTTAACATTGGGCGGATGTCTAATATTACGCCAAAGCGGGCAGGGCCAAAAGCGCGAGGCCAATAAGAAAATTCGGGGACAGCCTCCGGCCTTTTGAAGCAAGGGGTAGTTTCAGACGCTAGAACCGGAGTGTTCCCGAATTTCCCCGGAGTGTCCCCTCAAAAGACTAGGCGCAGAGCGAACTGGATCTGTCGCGAGCTGAGCCGCGGATCGGACGCCCCCGCCGAAGTGATTTTTCCGAATGTGGGGCTTATCACGGTTAGATTCGTGGTCGATGGGTTGTCGAAGTTCGGATGATTGGCGAGATTGAAGAACTCGCTTCGGAACTGCAGGTAGCGGTCTTCGCTCCACAGAGGGAAGCGTTTGAGCAGAGCAAAGTCAAAATCAGCGGTGCCCGGTCCGATCACTACGTTGCGTCCCGCATTGCCAAAGCGGCCAGAGAAATTGCGGCTGAAATCGGCCGTGTTGAACCACTTCGCCGGGTCATGATTGAAATCGTTCGGATTTCCGGTAACATCCGGACGCGTGGCCGTGTTGGTGCCGGTCAGCGTCGTGAGTCCAACTTGAATGTCGACTGGATTGCCGGACTGGAAGTAGAGGATGCCGTTGGTCTGCCAACCTCCCAGGATCTCGTTGGCCAAACCGGACCAATTCGAGCCGAAGATGCGGCCATGGCCGAAAGGCAAGTCATAGATGTAGCTCGCCACGAATCGATGACGAGTGTCAAAGGTGGAGAGGCCGCGTTCTGCATGGAAATTGAAGACGTTGAGCACGGTGGAATTCCAGGCAGAGCCATCATCGATAGCCTTCGACCACGTGTAAGCTGCCGAGAACAGGAACCCCTTGGAGAAGCGCTTGTTCAGCTGCAGTTGCAGCGCGTCATAACTGGAGGAAGCCGATGCCGCGTCGAGGGTAATGTTGGCGAACGTGTTATATGGCCGGTTGGCCTGCACGAATAGCGCGGAGGGTTGCGGCAGGTTGGCATTGTATTGGTGGTCGAGATGCGTTCCCTTCGAGCCGACGTAGCCGGCTGTGAATACCATGTCGCTGGTGATTTCACGCTGGACGTTGAAGCTCCACTGCTGCAGATAGCCATTTTTGAACGGATTTTCTAGCCACGTAGAAGCCGGAAAACCGCCGGCGGCTGCTTTACCGCCGAAAGGGTTCGAGATGCTGATATTCGGCACGCCTGTATTGTCGGGCTGGAAGTTCAGTGGGACCAGGAACGGCGGACTCAGCGCAGGAGTGAGGTGTATGTTAAGCAATTTCTCATCCCAGAAAATCCCGTATCCGCCGCGTATGACAGTCTTCGCAATCGGCGTGTAGGCGAAACCGAAGCGCGGAGCGAATTGCTTTTTCGAGACATCGTAGAGATTCTGCTTCTGCGGCGTGGCAACCCGGATATCTCCAGGCACGCTGGGGTCGAAGGTTCCCAGGTGATTGTACTTGTCGATTACCGGGCTGTTGTATTCCCAGCGGACGCCGAGGTTCAATGTCAGATTAGGACGAACGCGCCAGTCGTCCTGAGCGAAGTAGTTGAGCGAAGTAGTGCGGAATCCAGTCACGGTGTTGCCCGTAGGGCCCGCGAAGGATCGGCTCACGTTAGAAAGGTGGGGATCGCCGAGCAACAGTTCGGCAATGCTGTTCCCACCGGTGCCGCCGTTGGCGGCCGATGTGGTGTAGAAGGGATCGAAGTTCAGTTGGCCCCGAGCGGTGGAGTCAAACAGCAGGTTCAGCTGGAAACGGCGCAGGTCGCCGCCGAACTTGAACGAGTGTGCGCCCCTCGTCCAGGCGAAGGAATCGGTCAATTGGTAGGTGTTGTCCTTGCGATCCTGTGGAAGGTTTCCTCCGTCGCCGACGGTATCGAATCCGGCCGGGATAATCCGGGTCAAACCATAGTCGATCGGACTGCGAGAAGTGCCCAGGATACCCAACTGTGTCGACACGTCGGTGGCTTGGTCCTGCTGGAAGATTCCACCGCGGGTGCGATTGAAGCCTAAGCGCAACTCATTGACCCTGGTGGCGCCGAACAGGTGGACGTCGCTAACGACTGCGTTCTGTCCGCCATTTAGAGTGTTACAACCAAAACCGGGGACATTCGTGACCGAGCAGAAGGGATCGAAGGTATCAAAGCGATCCTCCTTGCTGAACGAATACCTCGCGAAGAGATTGTTGTTCTGGGTGAAGCGATGATCGACTCGTCCTGTATATTGATTGAAGTCATCCGATTTGCCAGGGCTGGAAGTGAACGAACCGGAGGCGGCGCCCACCGAGGTGTTCGGATTCGGATAAAGATTCAGCAGTGCTTGGCCCGTCTTGTCGAACTTGCTCGACGGGATCATGTTTCTGTCGAACGGTGTCCGAACCCCTTGGGAATTGATCGAACCGGGATCATAAATCACCGCGTTTGGAAGCAGGGCCGAAAAGTCACCACTCTTCATAGCGGAAGTAGGAACAGTCGCGACCCGCGTGATCGACTGGCGAACGCGCGCACTCTCCCAATTGAAGAAGAAGAAGGTCTTGTCCTTGATGATCGGGCCTCCGACCGCAGTACCGAACTGGTTACGCTTGAACGGTGGAATGGGGCCTGGAACATCAAAAAAGTTTTTCGCATCCAGGTCGGCATTGCGCAAGTACTCGTAGAGCACACCGTGGAACTGGTTGCTGCCGGATTTGGTCGCAATGTCGATCTGCGCGCCACCACTGCGGCCAAATTCAGCCGTGTAAGTGCTGGCCTGCTGCTTGAACTCCTGCATCGCCTCGGTCGAAATCGCCACCGAATACTGGTTGATTGCCAGGTCATTATTGTCGATGCCATCCAGCAGGAAATTATTGGCCTGCTCGCGAGCACCGTTTACCGTAATCGATCCGCCTTGGGTCTGGTTTTGCGAGCCCTTCACGCCTTGATTCGCGCCAGGACCGAGCAGGTTCAACTGCAGAAAATTCCGTCCATTCAGAGGCAGCTCCGTGACCTGTTTGTTGTTGACGACGTTGCCCACGGTAGCCGAGTCGGTCTGAATTACCGGCGCCGCGGCCTCGACGGAAAGGGTTTCGGTCACTGCGCCGACGGTCATATCGATATCGACGCGTTGCTTGTCATCCACCTGGAGCAGAATGCCCCCTCTATCGACTTTCTTGAAACCAGCTTGCTCGACGGTCAGGTCATATTGGCCGACCGGTAACTGCGCGAACAGATATTCGCCGGCATCGTTGGTCGATTCTTCGCGAACCAGTCCGGTGCCGACGTGACGCACGGTCACTTTCGCGCCCTTGATTACCGCACTGGATGGGTCGCGAACCGTGCCTAGGATTGTGCCGCGGATGTTTTGGCCGAAACCGGTCGCTGCGAGCAGTAACAGGCTTACACAGAGTTTGTGAAATCGAAACATCATTTCTTATCCCCTTAGCCGCGCTATTGTACTTGCAAATTGGTTCACGATAACAGATGTATAGATAAAAAATATATCACTAAGTTGCGATTTTTGGAACGCTGCTAACGGGGTCTACTTGCCTTTGAAATTGGGACAGCGTTAAACGCGGAACACGACGATGCCTTCTTTGACATCGTCGGTGTAGTTGGTGGCGATAGTGGAAAGCGCCGCGTCTTCCAGTGCATTATCGAGACTCATGGTTTGTTGTTTGTGCATCATACGCTTGTTAATGCGGATGGCGATGGGCGGGCCCGCGGCCAATCGCTGGGCTCATTGATGAGCCGTCGGCATCAGCTCGGCGTCGGGTACCACTTCGGTGACCAATCCCAAATCTTTGGCTTGCTGTGCCGTGTAAAATTCCGAGAACAACGACATCTTCAACGCTCGCTCGGGTCCCATGAATTCGGAAACAGGTAAGGACCGCCTTCGTCCGGGATGAGCCCGAACTTCAGGAGCAGTGATTCCAAGCGATGGCCGCGATCACGGCTGGGATATTGGAAATCTTTGCTGATGTCACCGCCCGAGCAGAAGCCACGCCCGGCGCCGGTCAGGATTACGGCTCGGATCTCATCGTCCTGTGAACTGGGGCGCGCGCTTTTGCAAAAATGCACAGACGCCTTCCTTGTGGTCGTCAGTTTGACCGCACCGGAGATGCGTTTCCGCTTCGTGATCGAGCAGCGTGCGGAAATCGGTATGGGTGGCGAGGTTGACGTTGGCCTTCATGTAGCGGAAGCTGGTGAGCGGTCCTGCCGCGATGCGGGTGGCCCAGTGGCGGACTTCAGACTCAAATTGGTCGTGCGGGACCACGCGATTGATCAGACCCAGGCGATGCGCCTCAGCGGCGTCGATCATGTCGCCGAGGAACATCAGTTCTTTAGCCTTGGGAGCGCCGGCGTAATGCGTCAGAAGCCAAGTGGTACCGAAATCGCCGCCGTAGCCGACTTTCGCGTATGCGGTGCCAAACTTGGCCTGATCGGAGGCGATGCGGAGATCGCAGGCCAGCGAAACGCCGAGACCGGCGCCCATCGCGAAACCATTCACCGCGGCGATGGTGACTTTGGGAATACTGTAGAGCAGCCACGAAAGTTCCTGCCAGGCGCGCAGGCCGTCGATGCTTTCCTCGAGTGATCGGCCAGTGTCCTTGGCCATGCTGGAGACGTCGCCGCCGGCACAGAAAGCACGGCCTGAACCGGTCACAACGATTACGCCGATGGCGGGGTCTGTGCTCCAGGCGCGGAGGGTCGCGATGGAGTCGGAGATGAGCTGCTGGCTGAGCGCATTCAATTTTTCCGGGCGGTGGAAGGTGAGCGTAGCGATGCGGTCGGCCACTTGAGTTTGGATCATGGATCGAAACTAGCACAGGCGGCGTTAATCCGGTAGCGTTTCCGGCGGCTCTGGAAGCCGCGTCGAGAGCATAAGCGCCAGGGCGTAAATGCCGAAGCCGACGGCCGCTGCTGCATAGGTGAGTTTGATCGATGGCAGTTCCCCGGGCATCACGGCCGCCAGGTGATTGGTCATGAAAGACGCAAAGGTGCCGAGCATACGGCCTCCGACGTTGGCCGCAAATCCTTCACCAGTGCCGCGCAGGTGCACCGGATAGACGCGCGGTAGATAATTTCCCCAAAAGGTAAGTTGCGCGACTGTCGTGAATCCGGCCAGGAAGATGCCGATGCGAAACATGTTGAGACTGTGCGGTGCAGCGAAGATAAAAACGACGGGCGTGATGACGAGTCCGGGTATCAGGAACAGGCGCAGCAGCCGGCGACGGCTCACGATCACCAGCGCCAGAGCGGCCAGTGCGATCCTTCCCACCAGGCCACCGATCTCCTGCATGCCCTGGATGCTCGAAACGGCTTGCCCGCGGGTAGACGGAGTCATACGCAGCACTTCAGGCAAACCGGCGGTGATCTGCGGCGATTGTTGAATGCTTCCGAATGCGGCGCCATACGCGCACGCGAGCAGCAGCGCTGTAACTATGGTGGTCCGGCGATAGGCGGGACGAAACAGCTCGACCACGCTCGGCCGCTTTAGCGTTCCTTCCAGGCGCTTGTGCTCCCACTGCGGCGATTCGGGAAGAAAGGGGCGAATGATCATTAGCGGAATTGCGGGCACGACACCGGAGATAAGGGCGTAGCGCCACGCGGAGTGGCTTCCGTAGATCGCCGGCAGGGCCGGTCCGAAGCGGTTCGCAACAAAGAAAGCTCCGGCCGCTAACACGCCGCCGAGCGAGGAGAAAGCCTGCGTGTAACCGAGCACGGCCTCACGCGTTTTGGGATTTGGGAACAACTCAGCGAGCCACGCTACGGCCGCGACGAATTCGACGCAGACTCCGGCGAACGACAGGGTGCGGAACAGAAGCAACGTTTCGAGCCGTGTCGCCAGTCCCGATGCCGTGGCGGCGACGGCGTAAAGCAGGATGCTCCAGGTCAGGATGCGCCGGCGGCCGAAACGGTCGGCGAGATAGCCGCCCCATAGTCCGCAGAATCCGCCCACCAATGGCGGGATCCAGAAAAGATTTCCAGCCCAGTCGCGATAGTCCGGAGTGCCCGGCTTCAGGTTGCCGAGCTCGATAAGCGCCGGCTGCAAAATGAGTGGACCCACCAGAACTACATAGATGTCGAACAGGAAGCCGAGCGAGGCCACGACACAAATGGTCCACTTGACGAAGTTGGAGATGCGGCCGGGATCGGCGCCTGACATGAATGGTCAGGCTAACACAGAGAGTAGGGTAGACTTACTTCCCTACCAGGTGCGGAACGTCGCGATTATTCTCGTTGCAGATGTATTCCACCAGCTCGTAATTCGGAATGCGGGTCAAGATCGTCGTGTTGCCCCAGGGCTTGGTATACATCTTCGGGTCGTTTATCTGGAATTTGTATTCGATGTGATCGAGGTCCGTGCGGCGGTAGTGTTCTGTGACGCGCATGGCGTCGCTGTGCGGGTGGCCGTCGCCATCCAGCCACGTGCGATCGTTGAATCCGCTCGTCTCCACCACCAGCGTGTCGCCATCCCAGTGGCCGACAGAGTATCCAAACCAGGTCGGGTCCGCATTCTTGGGCATGGTGCGGCCGTCCATGAAAATCTGCCGATAGGCGCGAGTGCCGGCCTCATAAAGAATTAGCATGATGCCAGGCATCGGAATGATCTTCGATGGATAAGGAGTGTAAGTGATGCGTGGCACGCCGGGGGGCAGGCAGTAACCTTCTGGATCGTCCTTACCGTTGGTTTCTTTGCGCTGCTTGAATATCTCGGCGGCCGACGGAGTGAACGGAACATCCTTCAGGCCGGAGGCGATGTCCAACGCGAATCTGATTCCGGGCGGCTCCCAGATCCCCGAGAGGTCGGGTTTGCCCTCGGCGGTGCGAGGCGTGGGCGCGGCTTGACCGGCCATCTTCTTTGACGGTTCACCGAGGAGGGGTCGAACGCCGTCGTCGGGTCGATCTGGATTTTGGGCCCATAAACTCGCGCACAGGATCAACGGGGGAATAAACTTCCCAGTCCACATGTCTACCGAATATAGCCTTTTTCAGCCAGGAGTGCGACCGCGCGCTTGGCCGCAGCGTCCGGTGTCTCGGTTTCGCAGTCGACGATCAGGTCGGGCCTTGGAGGTGGCTCGGAGGTGGTTGCTCATTCGCGAATATCTGTTCGTCTCGCGCTACTGCGCATTCGCCGAATCGCGGCAATTACGCCAGACCTCGATCACGTCGGAGTTGTTTGGATATCATCGCTTCTTTTCGAAGCGTCGCACTAACCTGGATGTCTCCTGGTAGCACTCCTAAGGTTCCTCACGCTCTGAAATGCACTTGCTAATTCAGGCGAAACAAGTACTAGCTGCACAACATCTAGGATACGGTGATGATGCCTGGAGAAGTAACAATTGACTATCACCACAGACTACATAAATCAGGAGAACACAATGCCAAACGAACCGGGGAAGGGCCAGCAAGACCAGCATAAGAGTGGCCAGCAGGGCCAGCATGGACAGCAAGGTCAACAGGGCCAGCATGGACAGCAGGGTCAACAGGGCCAGCATGGACAGCAAGGTCAACAGGGCCAGCATGGACAGCAGGGTCAACAGGGCCAGCATGGACAGCA
>Ga0070714_100000592_pt1 | contig 25957 bp, 23 predicted proteins | sample LARL83metaG_FD_65450 | JGI IMG/M metagenome (GOLD analysis project Ga0070714, IMG submission 65450) | Corn, switchgrass and miscanthus rhizosphere microbial communities from Kellogg Biological Station, Michigan, USA - LAR L8-3 metaG | ecosystem: Host-associated > Plants > Roots > Rhizosphere ... | reverse complement strand
GCAGCAGGAGCTGATCGCGGAGGCAGCCGCCGCGCCGGTCGTGGACACCGGGGGCCGGCTGCTGACCGACATGAACCCCTGCTCGGCCGACGGCGCTCGGCTGCTCACCTCTTTGCTCGTGCAGGACGCGAGCTGTGTGCTCGTCGCGAACCCGGTGGAGGCCTCCTGGCGGTCGCGCCGGGAGCAGGAACGGGCCACCGGCGAGCGGCGGGCCTCCTGACGAGGGTGTCGGTCAGATGTCGGCGCCGAGCTGCTCGTCCATGTCCTCCTGCTCCTCCATCCCCTCGGAGCCCACTTCCTCGGCGTCGTCGTCGTCGTAGTGCAGGTAGCGGATGCCCTCGTCGACGTTGCCGTCGAAGCCGAGCACGCCCTTCTCGAGGACGAGCACCCGGTCGCACATCTTGCGCACGGAGGCGGCGGCGTGGCTGACGTAGATCAGCGTCTTCCCGCTCTTCTTGATCTCCTCCATCCGGGCCATGCACTTCTTCTTGAACGGCCGGTCCCCCACCGCGAGCACCTCGTCGGCCAGGAAGATGTCGGAGTCCGCGTGCACCGCCACGGCGAACCCGAGTCGGGCGAACATGCCGGAGGAGTAGAAGCCCACCGGGGTGTCCAGGAACCGCCCGATGTCGGCGAACTCGACGATCTGGTCGAACTTCCGCTTGGTCTCGTACTCGCTCATGCCGAGGATGGCCGCGTTCAGGTAGACGTTCTCACGGCCGGTCAGCTGCGGGTGGAAACCCGCTCCGGTGGCGATCAGGCCGGCGATCCGCCCTCGGGTCATCACCCGGCCCATGTCCGGTCGCATCACGCCCGAGATGAGCTTGAGCAGCGTGCTCTTGCCCGACCCGTTCAGGCCCATCAGCCCGACGCTCTCGCCCTGCTCGATCTTGAAGGTCACGTCGTTCACCGCGAGGAAGGCGTCGCTCAGCGTCTGCCTGCGCATCGCGGCAACGGTCATCTGCTTGATGGTCCGGTGGTAGCGCATGGTGAAGCGCTTGCTCGCGTGGTCGACGACGATGGACTCGTTCATCACAGACGCTCCGCGAACTTGCCCTCGAACTTGCTGAAGACGCGCTGGCAGAACGCGAGGAACACCAGCGAGACCGCGAACATCAGCAGCCCGCGCTCGATCAGGTGCGGAGGGAAGTTGGGCGGGCCGTTGAACTGGGGGCCGACGGTCGGTGCCCAGAAGCAGCGCTGGAAGAGCAGCACAGCGATCGAGATCGGGTTGCACAGGTAGAGCTGGAGGAACCAGGTGCCGCCGAGGCTGCTGAGCGCGAGCCGGGAGTACGGGTAGATCGTCGGAGTCGACCAGCGGATGAAGAGCGAGAACGTGGCAACGATGTTCTGGAAGTCCCGGAAGAACACGTTGCCGGCGGCGAACACGAGCGCGAGACCGAGCCCGAAGGCCATCACGATCAAGGTGCCGAGCACCCCGGCCACGATCTCCGTCACGCTCGGGCTCCACCCGGTCACCAGCGCGCCCGCCCACAGGATCAGCACCTGAGGGAAGGTGTGCACCATCGACACGAACATGGTCGAGACCGGGAACATCTCCCTGGGCAGCGCCATCTTCTGCACGATCTGGCGGTTCTGCACGATCGAACGCGTGCCGCCGGAGAACGTCTCGGTGAAGAAGTGCACCATCACCATCGCCGAGAACAGGTGCACGGCGAAGTTCGGGACGCCCCGGTGCAGCCCGAGGATGATGCCCATCACGAAGAAGTACAGCCCGAACTGGACAGCGGGCTGGATGTAGGACCACAACAGGCCCAGCACGGAGCCGGAGTACCGGGACTGGACACCCTTGCGGACCAGGAGAGTCAGCAGGTATCGGCGCCGGAAGACGTCGATAAGCCCTCCGGTTGCTCCGGGCTCTTCGAGCGGGGCGTCGGGTCCGACCGCCCGCTCGACGAGCTGGTCGTTCATGGCTTCGTGCTCTCCTTCGGGGGGGTCTCCTCCGAGATCCCCTTGTCGCCGTCGGCCTCCGGCGTGGGCTGCGCTGGCTGCGCCGCCGGGGACTCGAAGGTCTGCGCCCAACGCTCCTCGGAGACGATCTCCGGCAGCGCCGTGCGGTAGCGCCGCGCCAGCCGCGGCCACTCAAGCCACAGCCGCTGGTGGATCTCGATGGTGCGCCGGAGCAGCTCCAGGAACCGGCCCTGGTCGCGGTGGTACCAGGACGTCATCGTTCCGTCGGGGGTGGACACCACCGCCGAGTCGAACTGGGCCAGCATCCACCACCGGGCGTCCATCCCGGCCAGCCGCGCCTCGGGGAAGCGCTTGGACAGCGGCCGCGGCCGCCGGAACTGGCGCACCGCGCCCATCGCGGCGGTGACGATCTGCCCGACGGTGCCGCGGGGCTCGGTCGGCTCCTTGCCGTGGCGCGGCGGCTTGGCCCTCTTGACCGGCGGGAAGGCGTCCGGCTCGGTCACCGTCCGGGCGTCGTCGAACTCCGCTCGCAGGCTCCGGATCTCGGCCAGCTTGGTGGACAGGTCGCCGTGCAGCCGCTCGGGGCCGTCGAGCACGTCCTCGAGGGCCCGGTGCCGCAGCTCCGCCGTGGAGTACTGCATGGCCAGCAGGTGCTTGACCTGGTGGTTGAAGCTCTCCCGGACCAGTCGGCCGCCGCGGTCGTACGGCGAGTGCAGCAGGGCCGCGATGGTCCGGTTCCTCTGGTGGAAGTAGGCCTGCCAGTCCAGCGCGTCGTTCTTGTCCGTCCAGGGCACGTGCCAGACCGCGGCACCGGGAAGGGTCACCGTGGGGATGCCGTTCGCCTTCGCTCGCACGCCGTACTCGGAGTCGTCCCACTTGATGAATACCGGCAGGCTCAGCCCGATCTGGCGCATCACCTCGACCGGGATCAGGCACATGAACCAGCCGTTGTAGTCGACGTCGATGCGACGGTGCAGCCAGCGGGCGCTGCGCAGGTTGCGGCCCGCGAAGTCCCAGTCGTTGATGACGGTCCCCGGCGACTGCCACCAGAACCGCCACAGGTTGACGATCTCGCCGAAGCTGTGCAGCCGCGAGCGCGAGTACAGGCTGAACATGTGGCCGCCGACGATCGTCGGTTCGCGGCACAGGTCGCCGAAGGTGGCCGCCCGGATGATGCTCTCCGGCTCGGCGACCACGTCGTCGTCCATGCAGAGCACGTACTTCGACCGGCCGCCTCGGGCGGTCTCGAGCTGGGCGCGCGCATAGCCGCCGGAGCCGCCCATGTTCGCCTGCTCGATGACCCGGAGCCGGCCGCCCAGGGACGCCTCCGCCTTGGGGAACAGCGCGGAGTCGGCGACCTTGTCGGTGCCCTGCTCGACGACGATCACCTCGTCGACGACCTCGTCGAGCCCGTCGTCCTCCCCCAGCTGGGTGAGCAGCTTGGCGCAGAACTCGGGCCGGTTCATCGTGGTGATGCCGACCGTCACGGTGCCGATCTCGGCCCGGTCCGCGGGCACCTCCGCCGTCCACACCGCGCCCTCGAGCACCGCGGGGTCGTCGGCGGCCACCACGTCGAACCAGTACCAGCCGCCGTCGCCGAACGGCTTGAGCGGGAGATCGAACGCGAAGGTCTGGGCGGTCTCGCCCTCCACCGACGCCGAGTCCACGCGCTGCGAGCGGCCGTTGGCCATCGAGCGGTAGACGATGACGTTGGCGCCCACACCGGACAGCTCCACGGTCAGCGTGACCTTGTCGACGACGGTCCACATCCGCCAGTAGCTGGCGGGGAACCCGTTGAAGTAGGTGCCGAAGGACACCCGCTCGCCGGCTTCCAGACGCAGCCGCCGACGGTCCAAGATCGCGTCGGGGTGCAGGGACTCGCCGGTCGAGGTGGGCTGCAGCAGCAGCGCCCGGGACACCTCGAAGTCCCGGCCGCCCGGCAGCGCGTCCGGCTCCAGCTGCGCCTTGTCGCGGTCGACGTACAACGGGAGCACGTCGACGTCGCGGTCCGCGGGCAGGACGACCCGCTGCAGGACGCGGTGCACGGTGCCGGCACTCGCCTCCGTGTCCGCGCGCGTCTCGGTGGCGTTGGTCATTCGAAGACCCCTCCGCTCGCCAGCTTCTCGCCTGCGGCGAAGTGCGGCTTGAGCTTGTTGTCGTACATGGACAGTGCCGACCCGATCGCCATGTGCATGTCGAGGTACTTGTAGGTGCCCAGACGGCCCCCGAACAGAACGTCGGGCTCCTGCTTGGCCAGCTCGCGGTAGCGGAGCAGCTTGGCTCGGTCCTCGGCGGTGTTGATCGGGTAGTAGGGCTCGTCACCCTGCTTGGCGAAGCGGGAGTACTCCCGCATGATCACCGTCTTGTCGTCCGGGTAGTCGCGCTCGGGGTGGAAGTGCCTCGGTTCGATGATCCGGGTGTAGGGCACCTGCTCGTCGGCGTAGTTCATCACTGAGGTGCCTTGAAAGTCACCCACCGGCTTGACCTCCCGCTCGAGGTCGATCGTCCGCCAGGACAGCTCCCCCTCGGCGTACTCGAAGTAGGCGTCGACCGGGCCGGTGTACACCACGGGGACGTTGCCTCGGATGTCGTCGCGCTGGCCGAAGAAGTCCGTGTCCAGGCGCACCTCGATGCGGGGGTGGTCGGCCATCTTGCTCAGCCACGCCGTGTAGCCGTGGACGGGCAACCCTTCGTAGGTGTCGTTGAAGTACCTGTTGTCGAAGTTGTAGCGGACCGGGAGGCGGCTGAAGATCGACGGGTCCAGCTCCTTGGGGTCGGTCTGCCACTGCTTGAGCGTGTAGCCGCGGAAGAACGCCTCGTAGAGCGGGCGCCCGACCAGCGAGATGCCCTTCTCCTCGAGGTTGGTCGCCTCGGCGCTGTCGATCTCCCCGGCCTGCTCCGCGACCAGCGCCCGCGCCTCGTCGGGCGACATCGCCCGTCCGAAGTACTCGCAGATGGTGGCCAGGTTCACGGGCATCGGGTAGACCCGGCCCTGGTACTGGGTGAACACGCGGTGCTGGTAGCCGGTGAAGCTGGTGAACCGGTTGACGTAGTCCCAGACCCGCTTGTTGGAGGTGTGGAACAGGTGCGCGCCGTAGACGTGCACCTCGATGCCCGTGTCCGGGTCCGGCTCGCTGTATGCGTTGCCCCCGATGTGGTGACGCCGCTCGAGCACCAGTACGTTCAGGCCGAGGTCGTTGGCACAGCGTTCGGCGATCGTCAGCCCGAACAGGCCGGATCCGACGATGACGAGGTCAGCGTTCAACACATCTCCTGGTACGGGGGCGACGCCTGAAGTCTACCGGTCTGGGCGTCCACCCCGGTTGGCGATCAGGCCCCGGTAGGCGACCTTGCGCAGCCGCTCAGGGACCAGACGGTATCCGCCGCGGATGGCGACATTGCGGAGGTACTGCCGGCGTGTGGTGATCCCCAGCATACGGAACCGCCGTTGCAGGGCTAGCTCCGACCTCAGCAGCCGCCGGCCACCCCGGCGGGCGTACGCGCCCGCGCCGATCCGGTAGCACACCAGCGGCTCGGCGAGGTTCGCCGGGCGCGCGCCGGTCTCCACCATCCGGGTGAACAGCAGATAGTCCTCCATCAGCGCCATGTCCGTGTAGCCGCCGGCGGCCAGCACCGAGCTCTTGCGGTACACCACGGTCGGGTGGTTGAACGGGTCCCGGAAGCGGATCACCCGGCGGATGTGCTCAGGGTCGGTCGGCGGAGTACGACGGCCGACCACCTCCCCCACCTGGTCGCCGAACTCGATCAGCCCGGAGCCGACGATGTCCGCTCCCGCCTCCAGGAGCGGCAGCTGCTTGGCGAACCGCTCGGGAAGGCTGATGTCGTCGGCGTCCATGCGGGCCACGATCTCGTGCGCGCACGAGCGCAACCCCTGGTCGAGGGCCGGGCCCAGGCCGACGTTGCGGTCCAGCGCCAGGTGCCGCACCGGGACCGGGCTGTCGGCAGCCAGCTCCCGGATGGTGACCGCCAGCTCGTCGGGGACCGGGCCGTCCTGCACCAGCACCACCTCGTCGGGCCGGCGGGTCTGGTCGTGCACGGTGGAGACGAACGCCTCCCGCAGGAACTCGGGTCGGTCCCCGCCGTACACCGCCATGAGCAGGCTGAACGGCTCCTTCGCGGCGCGGCCGTGCTCCTCGTGGCCGTCCAGGAGCGGCCCCGGCCACCCGGCCTCGGCGAGCACGTCGGCGTTGCTGCGCGGGGCCCGGGCAAGGCCGGCGGCCAGCCCACGGGCCAGCCCTCGCACCAGGGTCGGGCGGTCCTGCGAGCGGGCCAGGGTCCGTGCCCAGCGGCGCAGCGTGCTGCCGCCGTACACCAGCTTCTCGGCGGGCGCGAGCGAGTGGCTGCGGGTGAACATCCAGACCTTGTTGCGGACCTCGTAGAAGAACCGCTCCCCCGGGTCGGCGTCGGTGGAGCCGAAGGTCTTGGTCTTGTGCACCACGACGCTGTCCGGGCAGTAGAGGCCCACCCCGCCCCGGATCAGCCGGGTGGAGTACTCGAAGTCGTCGTTCCACAAGAAGTAGTCGGCGACCGGTGTACCTCGGGATCGGACGGTCTCCGCGTCGCACATCACCGATACGAACGAGGCGGACCGGATCGGGACGCAGCCCACCTGCTGCGCGCGCCGGATCTCGGCGGACGAGGCGCCGGGCTTGCGGCGCGGGGTGTTCATCGGGTGGTCCCGGCCGTCGGTCCACACCACCCGGCTCGCGACGAGCGCCGGCCGCGGGTACGACGTCCAGGCCCGCACCAGCCGCTCGGCGGCGGTCGCCTCGGGCACGGTGTCGTCATCGAGCAGCCAGAGCAGGTCCGGGCCGAGGGTCAGCGCGGTGGCGATTCCCGCGGCGAAGCCGCCCGCGCCTCCGGTGTTGCGACGCAGCACCACCCGGGGCAGCTCGGGGTGCTCCGCGCGCAGCATCTCCGCGGTGCCGTCGGTCGACGCGTTGTCCACCACGACGACCTGCACGGGGTGGGTCTGCGCTGCGAGCGCGGCCAGCGACTCCTGCAGCAGGTCGCGGCGGTTCCAGGTGACGACGACGGCGACGACCCGGGGAGACACAGCGGCACCCTATCTGCCCGGCTCCGGTCAGCAGACGTTGCTGAGGTCGTTGGCCTTGTTCGCGGCGTACCCGCTGCTCATGTCGCCGATCGAGCCGCCGACCTCCGGCTGGTTGTCCATCTGGGCGTTGAAGCCGTTCGCCGCCGCGTGTCCTGCCCCATGTCCTCCCCCGGAGCCGGCTGCCGCCTCGTGGCCGTGATGGTGGCCGGCGGCCTTCGTGCTCGCGGCGATCGCCTGCCGGATCATCGCGCGGATCTTGGTCACGTCGGGGTGGCTGGTGTCGATCTCGGGGGGCACGAAGGACACCGTGCTCACGGGCCGGCTGCGCGCCTCGAGGGCGAGCTGCGCGAACCGGGACAGCTCCGAGGCGGGCAGGTTGGTGCTGATCAGCTGCTCGCTGGCCTTCTCGATCTGCTGGAACCTGGTGATCACGGTGCTCGGGCTGAGCTGGTGCAGCATGGCGTTCATCACGCACTTCTGCCGGGCCATCCGCGAGTAGTCGTCCGCCGCCACCCGGGACCGGGCGAACCACAGCGCCTGGAAGCCGTCGAGGCGTCGTACGCCCGGCTTGATGTGACCGGTCACCGGACCGCCCACCCCGCCGATCGGGATGGTGTCACGGACGTCCAGGGTGATCCCGCCCACCGCGTTCACCAGGTCCCGGAAGCCCTGCATGTTGACCATCGCCCAGTAGTTGATCTTCAGGCCGGTGATGCCCTCGACGCCCTCGATGGTCGCGTCCATCCCCGGGTTCTGGACGCCCTTGAAGAGCGCGAGGTGGTCACCGGCCCAGGTGGAGAGGCTGTTCAGCTCGCAGGTGTCGCAGTTGTAGCCCTGCGGGAACTGCCGGGCCATCAGCGAGCCCGGCGGGAACGGGAAGTTCATCATGTTCCGCGGCAGCCCGAACAGCACGGTGCGCCCGGTCTCGGCGTCCACGCTGGCCACGTTGATGCTGTCGGTGCGCAGACCCCACCGGTCGGGTCCGGAGTCCCCGCCGAGCAGCAGGATGTTGTAGCGGCCATCGTGGGCCGCGGTCACCGTGGTGTGGCCGAACATCGTGGCCACGAAGTCCCGCTGGACCGCGACGACGTGCGAGGCGAACAGCAGCGAGCCGGCGACCGAGAAGCACAGCACGCCGTTGACGCCGACCATGGCCAGCCGCTGCTTCTGCCGCAGCTCGAGGGGCTGACCGAGCCGCCAGGCGTCCACGAAGAGCCCGGCCCAGCCGACCGCGAGCGCGCACAGCAGCAGGCGTACGACGCCCAGCACGGCCGTGCTGCTGAACAGCCGGATCAGCGTCCCAGGGGAGACGAGCGCCACCACCACAAGGAGCACGCCGCTGGCGATCAGCCCCAGCCAGATCCGCAGGGCGGCTCGCCCGACACTGCGCCGACCCACCGCGAGCTGCGCCGAGCCCGGCACGACCAGGGTCATCAGCATCAGCGTCAGCGCCCGTCGGAACCGGACCTTCCCGAGGTCGCGGTCCTGGCGGGTGCGGGCGTCGGCCCTGGTGTCGGCCCGGCTGTCGGGACGGGGGGCGACGGGGGGCATGGAAGACCTTTCGAGCTGCCGGCGTGGTGCCCCTCAGTATCACCAGCCACAACGGTCACGGCGGTCAAGACGCGCCGGGGGGTCCGGGCGGGCCGTCGGACGACTGCTTTGGGCTCGGAGGTACGGTCTGCGCCATGGCTGAAGGTCATCCGCCAGGCGGCCCCCGAGGTTCCGGAGACGACGAGTCCGAGTTCGACTGGCTCTACGGCGTCGAGCAGCGCGGCCACGGGTCGTCCCCGAGCGCCGGCCACGCGGGTCAGCCGCGACAGCCCTCCGGCGACCCCGAACCGACCCGGATGCTGCCCCGGATGAACCGGCCGGGCACCGGGCGGGCCGGCACCGCACCCGATGCGCCCGGCCGCGGCAGCGCCCCGGCGCCCCGTCCCGCGCCGCCGCAGAGCCGGCCGCCGGCGTCCGCGCGCCGGCCACCGCGACGCCCGCGCAGGCGCGCGCTGCGCTGGGTGTGGTTGGTGGTGCTGCTCTGGATCGCCTACCTCGTCGCGGTGCCCATCTGGGCCTGGGGCAAGGTCGACAAGGTCGCCTTCCAGCCGGCCTCGGCACCGCCGGACCAGCCGGGTACGACGTACCTGCTGGTGGGCAGCGACAGCCGGGCCGGGCTGACCCGCAAGCAGGAGCTGCACCTGGGCACCGGCAAGGGGGTCGGGCAGCGCACCGACACGATCATGCTGCTGCACACCGGCTCCGGACCTAACCTGCTGATGTCGATCCCGCGGGACTCCTGGGTGCCGATCCCCGGGCACGGCAGCAGCAAGATCAACGCAGCGTTCGCGTGGGGCGGCCCGAAGCTGCTGACCAAGACCATCGAGCAGGACACCCACATCCACATCGACCACTACGTCGAGATCGGATTCGCCGGCTTCGTCGACGTGGTCAACGCCGTCGGCGGGATCCAGATCTGCCCGACCCAGAACATGAACGACCCGCTGGCGAACCTGCACATCAAGAAGGGCTGCCACCACGTCCACGGGAAGGTGGCGCTCGCCTACGCGCGGTCGCGGCACGTGTCCTCGCTCGGCGACATCGACCGGGCCAAGCACCAACGGGAGGTGGTCAGCCAGGTCGGGCACAAGGCGGTCTCGCCCTGGTCGGTGATCAACCCGTTCCGCTACTTCAGCCTGGCCAAGGCCGCCGACGCCTCGCTGACCGTGGGCAAGGGGATGGGCCCGATCTCAGCGCTGCAGTTCGCCTGGGCGATGACGCACGTCAGCGGCAAGAACGGGCTGACCTGCTCGGTGCCGATCTCGGACCTGTACGTGCACTGGGACCCGCAGCGCGCGCCCCGGATGTTCCGGCTGATCCGTCAGGACCGCACCCAGGACATCACGAAGAAGCTGTGCAGCCCCTCCGGGCTGCCGGGCGGCTGAGCCGCCGCTCAGCTCAGAGCTCGTGCGGCAGCGCCCGCAGCGCCGCGTGGAACCGGGCCACCCCCGGCGGCACGTCGGCGGTGAGGTCGGCGCCGGCCTCCTCCCAGGCGAGCACGGCCCGGCGCTCGGTCCGGCTGAGCCGCCGGAACGCCTGGAACGCGGCCATCTCGGTGATCGGGTCCGCCGAGCGCGCGGCGAGCTCCCACATGTGCTGCAGCATGATCCGCCGCTGGCCCCGCAGCCAGGCCTCGGCCGTCAGGTGGCCGAAGCCGATCAGCACCGCCGCCGCCAGCAGCGCCCACCACCGCGTGAACACCACGACCGGCACCACGCCGGCCAGCAGCACCGGGGTGAGTACTCGGGAGACACGAACTGCGGCACGCGTGCCAGGGTCCACCAGATCTGTGGCGAAGGAGCGGGGAACGTGGGCCACAGGCGAGTCCTTCCAGGAGTGCACGACGCGCACGGACCGTCAGGGCCCCCACCGTAGGCGGTCCGATCCCCCGTCGGGACCGAAACGTACAACATCCCCCGGAGGCCGGTGCACGACCCCCAGGACTCGGCTCAGTGGCCCTGGATGCCGGCCAGCAGCTGGCGCGCCATCACGATCCGCTGCACCTGGTTGGTGCCCTCGTAGATCTGGGTGATCTTCGCGTCCCGCATCATCCGCTCCACGGGGTAGTCGCGGGTGTAGCCGTAGCCGCCGAGCACCTGGACCGCGTCGGTGGTGACCTGCATCGCGGTGTCCGAGGCGAAGCACTTGGCGGCCGCGCCGAAGAAGGTCAGGTCGTCGTCGCCGCGCTCCGAGCGGCCCGCCGCGGCGTACGTCAGCTGCCGGGCGGCCTCCACCTTCATGCCCATGTCGGCGAGCAGGAACTGCAGGCCCTGGAACTGCGAGATGCTCCGGCCGAACTGCTCGCGCTCCTTGGCATAGGCGAGCGCATGGTCCAGCGCGCCCTGGGCGATGCCCACTGCCTGGGCGGCGATGGTGACCCGGGTGTGGTCGAGCGTGCGCATCGCGGTGCGGAAGCCGGTGCCCGGCTCCCCGATCATCCGGTCGGCGGGCAGGTGGACGTTGTCCAGGTAGACCTCCCGCGTCGGCGAGCCCTTGATGCCGAGCTTCTTCTCCGGCGCGCCGAACGAGACACCCTCGTCGCCCTTCTCCACCACGAACGCGGAGATGGACCGGCCCGCGGCGGCGGGGTCGGTCACCGCGAACACCGTGTAGAAGTCGGAGATGCCGGCGTTGGTGATCCAGCGCTTGACGCCGTTCAGGCGCCACCCGTCCCCGTCCGGCACCGCCCGCGTGGTCATCGCCGCGGCATCCGAGCCGGCCTCCGGCTCCGAGAGGCAGTAGGAGAACATCGCCTTCCCGGCCGCCACCGGAGCCAGGTAGCGCTTCTTCAGCTCGTCGGAGCCGGCCAGCAGCAGCGGCATGGTGCCGAGCTTGTTCACGCTCGGGATCAGCGACGAGGCCGCGCAGGCACGAGCGACCTCCTCGATCACGATGCAGGTCGCGAGCGCGTCGGCGCCGGCGCCGCCGTACTCCTCCGGGACGTGCGGTGCCGCGAAGTCGGCCGCGGCCAGCGCGTCGTACGACGCCTGGGGGAACTCGCCCGACTCGTCCACGGCCGCCGCGTGGGGTGCCACCTTCGCGTCGCACAGCTCACGCACCGCGGCGCGAACGGCCTGGTGCTCCTCGGAGAGGGCGAACATCGGCTGTTCCGGATCCATGGCCAGATTCTAGGAAGCACCGGACATCGGCCGGCACGTAGCCTGGGGCCATGTCAGCCACATCACAGTCCTCCCCGCCGGCCTGGCTGGACCCCGCCCACATCCGGTTCATGCTGCGCGAGTGCACCACCTGGGCCGTGGTCGGCCTCAGCGACAACCAGCACCGGACCGCCTTCGAGATCGCCCGCTTCCTGCAGGAGCAGGGCAAGCGGATCGTGCCGATCCACCCGGCGGCGCCCGAGGTGCTCGGCGAGCAGGGCTACCCGACCCTGGCCGACGTGCCCTACCCGGTCGACGTGGTGGACGTCTTCCGGCGCTCCGAGGCCGCCGGGGAGTTCGCCGACCAGGCGGTGCAGATCGGCGCCCGCGGGGTCTGGTTCCAGCTCGGCGTGCTGGACGAGGCCGCCTTCGATCGCACCACCGCCGCCGGCGTGCCGATGGTGATGGACACCTGCCCGCTCATCGAGTGGCCGCGCTACAGGTAGAACACCGCCGGCGCCGGTGCGACGGTCGACCTAGAAGCCGACGGTGCGGTTGGCCTCGTTCCGCACCACGCGGCCCTTCTCATGGGCCTTGGCGCGCAGCTGCTCCTGGAACTGCTCCATCCGACCGCGCAGCTCGGGGTCGGTGGCGGCGAGGATGCGGACGGCGAGCAGGCCGGCGTTGCGGGCGTTGCCGATCGACACCGTGGCCACCGGCACGCCGGCCGGCATCTGCACGATGGACAGCAATGAGTCCATCCCGTCCAGGTGCTTGAGCGGCACCGGCACCCCGACGACCGGGAGCGGGGTGACCGCGGCGAGCATGCCGGGCAGGTGGGCGGCCCCGCCGGCTCCGGCGATGATCACCGCCAGGCCGCGGCCGGCGGCCTCCTTGCCGTAGGCGAGCATCTCGTCCGGCATGCGGTGGGCGGACACCACGTCGGCCTCGTAGCCGACGCCGAACTCCTCGAGCGCGTCCGCGGCCGCCTTCATGGTCGGCCAGTCGGAGTCGGACCCCATCACGATGCCCACCCGGGCCGGAGGCTGGGTGGTGTTGGCCGGGGTGGTCATTCGCTCTCCTCCCCCAGGTCGCCGCGGAACCAGGCCGCGGCGTGCCGGGCCCGCTCCACGACGTCGTCGAGGTCGTCGCCGTAGGCCGTCACGTGACCGACCTTGCGGCCCGGCCGCAACGACTTCCCGTAGAGGTGCACCTTCAGCCGCGGGTCACGGGCGAACACGTGCGGATACCCGGCGTAGAGCGGGCCGACCGCCCGGTCGGCGGGGCCGCCGAGGATGTTGACCATCACCGTCCACGGCGCGCGGGCGTCCGGACTGCCCAGGGGCAGGTCGAGGACCGCGCGCAGGTGGTTCTCGAACTGGCTGGTGACCGCCCCGTCGATCGACCAGTGCCCGGTGTTGTGCGGCCGCATGGCCAGCTCGTTGACGAGCACCCGGCCGTCCTGGGTCTCGAACAGCTCCACCGCGAGCACGCCGGTCACGTCGAGCTCGGCGGCGATCCGCATCGCGATCTGCTGTGCCTCCACAGCCAGGTCCTCGTCCAGTCCGGGGGCCGGAGCGATGACCTCCCAGCAGATGCCGTCCTGCTGCACGGACTCGACCACCGGGTAGGCGGCGACCTGCCCCGACGGGGAGCGCGCCACGAGCGCGGACAGCTCGCGGCGGAAGTCGACCTTCTCCTCCGCGAGGATCTCCACGCCGGTGCGGTGCGCGGTCTCGAACACCGGCGCGCAGTCGTCGGCCCCGTCGACCACCCAGACGCCCTTGCCGTCGTACCCGCCACGCGTCGTCTTGAGCACGACGGGGAAGCCACCGACGGACTCGGCGAAGTCCTCGACCGCGGCCGCGTCGGCGACCACCTCGTTGCGCGGACAGGGCACCCCGAGCCGGTGCAGCCGGGACCGCATCACGCCCTTGTCCTGGGCGTGCACCAGGGCCCCGGGGCCCGGCCGGCAGGCGTGCCCCTCTTCGGTGAGGGCGTGCAGGTGCTCGGTGGGGACGTGCTCGTGGTCGAAGGTGACCACCGAGCAGTCCTCGGTGATCTTCCGCAGCACATCCAGGTCGCGGTAGTCGCCCACCAGGGTGTCCGCGACCACCTGGGCGGCCGAGACGTCGGGGCCCTCGGCGAGCAGCCTGAGGTGCACCCCGAGCGGAACGGCGGCCTGGGCCATCATCCGGGCCAGCTGGCCACCACCGATGATGGCCACGCCGGGAGCGTCGGCGGGTGCAGCGGGCGAAGCGGACGGCGCGTCGGGTGGGGTCACCCGACGAGGGTAGCCAGCCCCGGGGGTGGTGTCGGCCGGGGGCGGTCGGGTGGAGAGCTCAGGAGGCGGTCCGGGCCCGCTCGGCGTACGCCGGCGGCTCGAGCTCGAAGCGCAGGCCGCGGCCGCGGATCGTGGTGATGAGCGTGGGACGGCGGGTGTCGTCGCCCAGCTTCTTGCGCACCCAGCCGAGGTGCACGTCGATGGTCTTCGCCGACGTCCAGAAGGTCGTCTGCCACACCTCGCGCATCAGCTCGTCGCGGGAGACGATCTGCCCCGGACGCCTGATCAGCGCGTGCAGCAGCTCGAACTCCTTGTTGGACATCCGAATCTCCACGCCGTCGCGCCACACTCGACGCGACGCCACGTCGAGGTCCACCCCCTGCACACTGATCATGGTCAGAGAGTAAGGGGACATTTCGGACACCGTTGGCAAAACCCAAGAATCCACGGGACCGGAAATCACCGCGGTCTAGACATTGCGACACTCGCGCGTCTCGATCCCGCCGCCCCGCCGGGTTCCGAGCTCAGTGCCAGCGCACCGCCACCGGCTCCACCAGCCCGAATCCCCGCACCGGGCGGGGCGGCAGCGGGCGGGTGTAGAACCGGTCCCGGGGAAGCCGGTCCGCGGTGGCGTGGTCGGCGATCACCCGGTTGCGCCGGGCCAAGGTGGTGAGCCGCGCCGCCATGTTCACCGGCGGGCCGAAGACATCCCCCATCCGGGTGACTACCGATCCGGTGGAGATGCCGACCCGCACGTCCGGCAACCGAGCGTCCCGCCCGATCACCTCCACGATGCCGAGCGCGATCTCCAGCGCCCGCACCGGCTCCTCGCACACGAACAGCACCGAGTCGCCGAGGGTCTTGATCACCCGGCCGTGCCGGCCCGCCACCACGTCGGCGCACCGCGACTCGAACACCTCGACCAGGTCACCGATCCGGTCCTCGTCCATCTCGTTGGACAGCGCGGTGAAGCTGACCAGGTCGGCGAAGCCGACGGTCACCTCCGAGGTGTGCAGGTCCTCGTCGTTGGCGCCCAGCACCTCCACGCGACCGACCGCGGCGGCCAGGTGCCGGCGCCAGGCATAGATCAGCATCTGCTCGAACGGCGCGCCGATCTCCTCCGCCAGGCGCATCGCGCTGCCCAGCCGGCTGCCGGTGGCCTGGTCGCCGGCCTCCATCTGCTCCACCCGGCTCACCAAGGTGGCCACCTGCCAGTCCGCGAGCCGGGCCATCGTGCGTCCCACCGCGCGGGTCAGCCGCACCGCGGTCTCGAAGTCGATCGCGCCCGCCTCGACGGACCGGACCAGCGCGTTGAGCGTGGACAGGTCGGCATCGGTGAACGCCGGCTGCTCCCCGACGTCGGGGAACCCGAGCGCCCGCCAGAGCCGGCGCGCCTGGTCCAGCTCGACCCCCGCGGCCGAAGCGACGTCCGCGCTGGTCAGTCCGGGCTCCTCGCCCAGGATCGCCCGCTCCAGCTGCTCCCGGCTGAAGCCGGCAGGCTGCGGCTCCGTCACCGGCCCGCCGCCCTGGCTCCCACCATCTGTCACGACTCGGATCTTCTCACGCAGATCCAGCAGCCTCCGCGCGCACGTGCACCACGTCCCCGGCCCCCAGCAGCCGGTTTCCGGAGGCGGTGCGCACCTGCAACCGGCCGTCGCCGTCGATCCCAAGGGCCTGCCCGGTCAGCTGCTCCCCGGAGGGCAGGCTGACCGCCACCTCCCGGCCGATCGTCGCGCAGCGTCGCACGTACGCCGCGTGCAGGCCGGCGTCCGGGTCCCCCCGCTCGGCGCACCACTGCAGGTACAGCGCCGCGAACGCACGCAGCACCTCCCGCAGGATCACCGACCGGTCCACCGTGGCCGCCCCTTCCAGGACCAGCGAGGTGGCGGTCGGGACCGGCAGCTCGGCGCGCTCGGTGCTGACGTTGAGGCCGACGCCCACCACCGCGGCCGCCCCGGCCGAACGCTCCACCCGCTCCACGAGCACCCCGGCGAGCTTACGGCCGTCCACGAGCACGTCGTTGGGCCACTTGAGCCCGCAGGACACCTCAGTGACCCGACGGACGCCCTCGGACACGGCGATCCCGGCCAGCAGCGGCAGCCACGGCCACCGGCCAGACGGCACCCGGTCCGGCGCGAGCAGCATCGAGAAGGTGAGCGCTGCCCGGGGCGGCGTGACCCAGGCGCGACCCAGTCGGCCACGGCCCGCGGTCTGGTGCTCGGCGACCAGGACCAGCCCCTCGGACTCGCCCTGCCTGGCCCGCTCCGCCACGACCTCGTTGGTCGACGCGGACTCCTCGACCACCTCGATCCGGCTCCAGATCGAGGGCTCTCCGGTCAGGGCGGCGCTCAGCGCTGCCTGGTCCAGGGGCGGGCGGCGCAGGTCGTCGTACCTCACAGGCACTACCCTGACCTACCGGACCCCGAGGAGGCGAACCTTGAGCGAAGCGAGGATCGGCGGCACCGAAGTCCCCGACGACGACGCGATCGACGTACACACCACCGCGGGCAAGGTGGCCGACCTGGACCGGCGGCTCCATGAAGCGGTGCATGCCGGCTCCGCGCGCGCCGTGGAGAAGCAGCACGCGAAGGGCAAGAAGACCGCCCGCGAACGCATCGAGGAGCTGCTCGACGAGGGCAGCTTCGTGGAGCTGGACGAGCTCGCCCGGCACCGCTCCACCGCGTTCGGCATGGAGAGCAACCGGCCCTACGGCGACGGCGTGGTGATCGGCTACGGCACCATCGACGGCCGGCAGGTGTGCGTCTTCGCCCAGGACTTCACCGTGTTCGGCGGCTCCCTGGGCCAGGTGTTCGGCGAGAAGATCGTCAAGGTCATGGACATGGCCATGAAGACCGGCTGCCCGGTGATCGGCATCAACGACTCCGGCGGCGCGCGGATCCAGGAGGGCGTGGTCTCCCTCGGGCTGTACGGCGAGATCTTCCGCCGAAACGTGCACGCCTCCGGCGTGGTGCCGCAGATCTCACTGATCATGGGCCCGTGCGCCGGTGGCGCGGTCTACTCCCCCGCGGTCACCGACTTCACCGTGATGGTCGACCAGACCAGCCACATGTTCATCACCGGGCCGGACGTGATCAAGACCGTCACCGGCGAGGACGTGTCGATGGAGGACCTCGGTGGCGCCCGGTCCCACAACACCAAGTCCGGCAACGCCCACTACATGGCCGCCGACGAGTCAGACGCCATCGAGTACGTCAAGGCGCTGCTGTCCTACCTGCCCCAGAACAACCTCGACGAGCCCCCGTCGTACGACCAGCCGGCCGACCTGGAGATCACCGAGGAGGACCGGGTCCTCGACAGCCTGATCCCGGACAGCCCGAACCAGCCCTACGACATGCACACCGTCATCGAGTCGGTGCTCGACGACGGCGACTTCCTCGAGGTGCACGCCCTGTTCGCCCCGAACATGGTGGTCGGCTTCGGCCGGGTGGAGGGGCAGCCGGTCGGGGTGGTGGCCAACCAGCCGCTGCAGCTCGCCGGCACCCTGGACATCGACGCGTCGGAGAAGGCAGCCCGGTTCGTGCGCACCTGCGACGCGTTCAACATCCCGGTGCTCACGTTCGTGGACGTCCCGGGATTCCTCCCGGGCACCGACCAGGAGTGGAACGGCATCATCCGTCGCGGCGCCAAGCTGATCTTCGCCTACGCCGAGGCCACCGTGCCGCTGGTCACCGTGATCACCCGCAAGGCCTACGGCGGGGCGTACGACGTGATGGGGTCCAAGCACCTGGGCGCGGACATGAACCTTGCCTGGCCCACGGCGCAGATCGCCGTGATGGGGGCGCAGGGAGCGGTGAACATCCTCTACCGCAAGGAGCTCGCGGAAGCCGCCGAGGCCGGCCGCGAGGAGGAGCTGCGCGCGGAGCTGATCACGGAGTACGAGGACCACCTCGCCAACCCCTACCTCGCGGCCGAGCGTGGCTACATCGACGCGGTCATCGCGCCGCACGAGACGCGCAGCGAGATCGTCCGCTCGCTGCGGCTGCTGCGCACCAAGCGGGAGACGCTGCCGCCGAAGAAGCACGGGAACATCCCGCTGTGAGCCGCGGTCAGGACAACGGCGAGGACGCGGCCGCGCCGCGGCCGCTGCTGAGGATCGTCAGGGGGAACCCCAGCGACGAGGAGGTCGCGGCGCTGATCGCCGTGCTGCACGCCGCCGCGGGTGGCGCCGCGGCGCCGGCCCGCAGGCCGTCCTCGGAGTGGTCCGCGCCCCGCCGCAGGTTGGGCACGGCGTTCCCGTCCGGACCCGGCGCGTGGCGGGCCAGCGGCCTCCCCCGCCACTAGGGTGGTCGCCCGTGACCGACCACCAGATCCGGCCCGTCGACGCGATCGCCGACGCCTACGTCGACGACTACGCCGCGGCCGACCCGCTGACCGCCACGATGGCCGGGGTGCCCGGGCACGAGCATGAGCTCACCGACCTGTCTCCGGACGGCTTCGCGGCTCGCGAGTCGCTGATCCGGTCCGCGCTCTCCGCAGCCGGCGCGGCCAGCCCCACCGACGAGCGCGAGCAGGTGGCCAAGGACGCCTTCCTGGAGCGCCTCGGGCTGGAGCTGGAGCGGCACGCCGCGCTGGTTCCCCAGGCGCAGGTGTCGGTGATCTCCAGCAGCCTGCACGACATCCGCGAGACGTTCGACCTCATGGACACCGACACGGCACAGGCGTGGGAGGCCATCGACGCACGGCTGGCCGCCGTCCCGCACACGCTGGCCGGCTACCGGGAGACCCTGCTGGGCGCCGCCGATGCCGGCGAGGTCAGTGCCGCTCGCCAGCTGCACCAGGTGGCCGACCAGGTGCGGCACTGGACCGGGCAGCAGGGCAGCGGCGGCAGCTTCTTCCTCGACCTGGTCGCTGGCTCCGGGATGGCCGCTGGGCTGCGCAGCCAGCTGGACCGCCACGCGACCGCGGCCAACGACGCGTTCGCGGAGTTCGGCAGGTTCCTCGACGACGAGCTGGCGCCGCGCGGCCGGGACGTGGAGGCGGTCGGCCGGGACCGGTACGCGCTCGAGTCCCGCTACTTCCTGGGCGCCACCGTGGACCTGGAGGAGACCTACGCATGGGGCTGGGAGGAGCTCGCCCGCATCGAGGACCAGATGGATCAGGTGGCCCGCCGGATCGTGCCGGGCGGCAGCGTCGACGACGCCGTGGCGGCGCTCGACGCCGAGCCCGCGCGGCGGCTGGAGGGCAAGGACCGGTTCCGGGCCTGGATGCAGGACCGCGCGGACGCGGCGATCGCGGAGCTCGCCGACGTGCATTTCGACATCCCTGAGCCGGTACGTCGGATCGAGTGCTGCCTCGCGCCGACGAGCGATGGAGGGATCTACTACACCGGGCCCAGCGAGGACTTCCACCGGCCGGGCCGCATGTGGTGGGCGGTGCCCGACGGCATCGACACCTTCTCCACCTGGCGGGAGGTCACCACCGTCTACCACGAGGGCGTGCCGGGCCATCATCTCCAGGTCGCGCAGACCGCGTACCGCAGCGAGCTGCTCAACCGGTGGCAGCGGCTGCTCTGCTGGGTGTCGGGACACGGCGAGGGATGGGCGCTCTACGCCGAACGGTTGATGGACGAGCTCGGCTACCTCGACGACCCCGGCGACCAGCTCGGGATGCTCGACGCGCAGGGATTCCGGGCCGCCCGGGTGGTCGTCGACATCGGCATGCACCTCCAGCTGGAGGTCCCCCGGGGGAACCCGTTCGGCTTCCACCCCGGCGAGCGCTGGACCCCGCAGCTCGGGCTGGGGTTCATGCGTCAGCACAGCCGCGACGAGGACGCCCGGACCGTCTTCGAGGTGAACCGCTACCTCGGCTGGCCCGGCCAGGCCCCGTCGTACAAGGTGGGCGAACGGATCTGGCTGCAGGCCCGCGAGGACGCCCGGAAGCGGCTCGGCACCGAGTTCGACCTCAAGGCCTTCCACCGCGCGGCGCTGGACCTCGGACCGCTCGGCCTCGACCCGCTCCAGGAAGCGCTGGCGCGGCTGTGACCGCGCCACGGCTCACCCTGGCCTCGCAGTCACCGGCCCGGCTGGCCACCCTGCGCGCGGCAGGCCTCGACCCGGTGGTGGACGTGTCCGGGGTCGACGAGTCGACCGCGGCGGCCACCGCGCCGGACGCGCTGGCCGTCGAGCTGGCCTGCCTGAAGGCCCGCACGGTCGCGGAGCGGACCCCGGACGGGCTGGTGGTCGGCTGCGACTCGGTGCTGGACTTCGGCGGCGAGGTGCTGGGCAAGCCGGGCACCGCGGAGGAGGCCCGCCGCCGCTGGCGCGCCATGCGCGGCGGGTCCGGGGTGCTGCACACCGGGCACTGCGTGATCGACGTGAGCACCGGCCGGGAGGTGTGCCGGGGAGCGGACACCGTGGTGCACTTCGCCGACATCACCGACGCCGAGATCGAGGCGTACGTCGCCACCGGGGAGCCGCTCGGCGTCGCCGGCGCGTTCACCATCGACGGGCTCGGCGGGGCGTTCGTCACCGGCATCGAGGGTGACCCGCACACCGTGGTCGGGATCAGCCTGCCGCTGCTGCGGGAGATGCTCGCCGACCTGGGCGTGCTCTGGCACGACCTGTGGACCGGACGCTCGGCGACGGCGGCCGCCGGCGAGGGCGCCTGACGTGCGCGGCATCATCCTGGCCGGTGGCACCGGCACCCGGTTGCACCCGATCACGCTCGCGATCTCCAAGCAGCTGGTGCCGGTCTACGACAAGCCGATGATCTACTACCCGCTGTCCACGCTGATGTTGGCGGGGATCCGGGACATCCTGGTGATCACCACCCCGCACGACGCCGACCAGTTCACCCGGTTGCTGGGCGACGGCTCCCAGTTCGGGGTGAGCATCGGCTACGCGCAGCAACCCGCCCCCGAGGGCATCGCGCAGGCGTTCACCATCGGCGCGGACTTCGTCGGGTCCGACCAGGTGGCGCTGACCCTGGGCGACAACATCTTCTACGGCCCCGGCTTCGGCCGTCAGCTGCAGCGGTTCCACGGCCTCGAGGGCGCCGCGGTGTTCGCCTACCGGGTCGCCGACCCGTCGGCGTACGGCGTGGTCGACTTCGACGCGGACGGCATGGCGCGCTCCATCGAGGAGAAACCGGTGCGCCCGAAGAGCAACTTCGCGATCCCCGGCCTGTACTTCTACGACAACGACGTGGTCGGCATCGCCAAGGGCCTGCGGCCTTCGGCGCGCGGCGAGTTCGAGATCAGCGACGTCAACCGCGCCTACCTGGAGCGCGGCCGGCTCCGGGTGCAGGTGCTCGAGCGCGGCACCGCCTGGCTGGACACCGGCACGTTCGACTCCCTCGACGACGCGGGCAGCTTCATCCGCACCGTCGAGCACCGACAGGGCCTCAAGATCGGCGCGCCCGAGGAGATCGCCTGGCGCCAGGGCTACCTCAGCGACGACGAGCTGCGCGAGCGGGCCGAGCGGCTGGAGAAGTCCGGCTACGGCAGCTACCTGCTGGGGCTGCTCGAAGACGGCGACCGCTGACCGAGCACGTCCTCGGCCGCCCGCGCCCAGCGCTCCCGCCACGGCCCGATGCCGGCCACCCCGGCCGCCGCGAGCGCCCGCCCACCCAGCACGGAGTACGACGGACGGGGTGCCCGCCGGGCGGACCGGTCGGTCGTGGTGGGGTGCACGATCCCCGCGTCGAGGCCGACCGCCCGCACCACCTCCTGCGCGAGCTGGAACCAGCTGGCCTGACCGGCCGAGGCGGCGTGGTAGATCCCCGCCGGGACCCCCTGGACCACCATCCGGTGCACGAGCTCGGCGACGTCCCGGCTCCAGGTCGGCTGCCCCACCTGGTCGGTGACCACGTCGACCGAGCCTCGCTCCTCCGCCAGGGCGGCGATCGTCTTGGGGAAGCAGGCACCCCCTGCGCCGTACAACCACGCGGTGCGCAGCACCAGGTGGCCGTCCGGGTGCTCCGCGCGCACCGCCCACTCCCCGGCCGCCTTGCTGCGCCCGTAGGCGGACACCGGCGCCAGGGGATGGTCCTCCGGATAGGGCTCGCGCCCGGTGCCGTCGAAGACGTAGTCGGTGCTGACGTGCACGAGCCGGGCGCCGTGCCGGCGGGCCGCCCGCGCCAGCAGCCCCGCACCGACGGCGTTGGCCGCGAACGCGGCGGCCTCGTCGGCCTCCGCGGCGTCCACGGCGGTCCAGCCGGCGCAGTTGACCACCAGGTCCTGCCCGCGCACCGCCGCGTCCACCGCGGTCGCGTCGGTGATGTCCAGGTCCTCCCGGGTGGCGGCGCTGACCTGCTCCCCCACCCCGCCGAGCACGGCCACCACGTCGCGACCGAGCAGCCCGGCGCTTCCGGTGACCAGCCAGCGCATGATCTTGTCCTCTCACCCTTGTTTCAGGATCGCTTCGTACCCTAGCCACGTGGAGACTCGTGACCTGTCGGTTCCAGGTGCCGTCGAGGTGACCCCCGTGGTTCACGCCGATGGTCGCGGCGCGTTCTTCGAGTGGTTCCGGGCGGACGTGTTCGAGAAGCTCAGCGGCAGCCCCCTCGCGCTCGCCCAGGCCAACTGCTCGGTCTCCTCCGCCGGCACCCTGCGCGGCATTCACTTCGCCGAGGTTCCACCCGGTCAGGGCAAGTACGTCACCTGCCTGCGCGGCGCCGCCCTCGACGTGGTGGTGGACCTCCGCACCGGCTCGCCGTGCTTCGGCCGCTGGGACGCGGTGCTCCTCGACGACCGCGCCCACCGCAGCGTCTGGCTGCCCGAGGGGCTCGGCCACGGGTTCATGGCGCTGACCGACGACACCGTGGTGGCCTACCTGCTCACCAGCCCCTACGACCCCGACCGGGAGCACTCGGTGAACCCGCTCGACCCGGCCCTCGGGATCGACTGGCCGACTGTTGGTCGGGACGGCCGGCCGCTGACCCCGGTGCTGTCCGACCGGGACCGGTCCGCACCCAGCCTGGAAGAGGTACGGCGTAGCGGGCTGCTGCCCGGTGGCGATGGGTAGCCATGGCAGTGCCGCGACGGGTCCTCCTGGCCGGGCACCTCGCCACCGGCCGTGACCCCGCATGGGCGCGCCTCCTGGACGCGGCCCTCGACGGCGCGGCGCTCTCCTTCGCGGTGTGGACGCTGCTTTACGGCGCCGGCCTGCTCTGGCGGCTGAACGCCTGGACGCTCGGGAAGGTCTGGCTGCCGCTGGCTCTGCTCGTCGTCGCGGGCTGCGTGCTCCGCGAGGTGCGGCGGCTGCGACGGTCCGCGCCCACTGCACCGCGTGAGGAGTCCCCGCCTCCCGACCGACCGCGCTGGTGGGCGCCCGCGAGGTACGCCCTGCTGGGCGCCGGCCTGCTGCTCGCCGCGCTGACGGCGTGGCTCGCGTTCCGGTCGCCGGTGCTCGAGTTCCGGCCGCTGTGGGTGAGCGGACTGTCGGCCGCCGTCCTCCTGGGTGTCTTCGCGGTGACGCGGAACCGGGCCGACGGGCCCACCTCGCGCCCCGGCACCGCAAGTCACCTGCTGGCGCTGGCGATGTCGCTCGCGCTCAGCGCGTTCACGCTCTTCATCCGCAACCCCAGCTCCGACGACATCTACTACGTGAACCGGTCGGTGTGGGTGGCCCAGCACGGCACCCTGGCGACCCGGGACACGATCTTCAGCGCCGGACACCTGCCCTCCACCTACGGGTTCCCGGTCGCCTCCGTCGAGGCGCTGTTCGGCTCCCTGGCGCACCTGGCCGGCGTGGTCCCGGCCTCCTTCGTCTACTTGGTGGCCACCCCGGTGATCTCCGGGCTCGCGGCGTGGGCGTTGTGGCGTCTGGCCGCGGCGTGGGCGCCACGCCGGGCGGTGCTGGTCTTCCTTGTGACGCTGCTGGTCTACCTGTGGTGCGCCACCGGCACCGTCGGCGACTTCTCCTTCGGCAAGATGTGGCAGGGCAAGGTGATCGGGGTCTGCCTGGTGGTCCCGCTGGACTGGCTCTACCTCACCCGGCTGGCCCGCAGCACGGGTGCCGTCGACAGAGCCTGGACGATGATGCTGCTGCTGGGGCTGGGTGTCGCGTTCGTCGGGTTCTCGACCACGGGCATCCTGCTCGCCCCGGTGATGGCCGGGGCGGCCCTGCTAGGCGCGGCCGCGCTGCCCGGGGCTCGACTGCGCCTGCCCACCGGCGCGGCGCTGTTCGCGCTCGGCCCGGTGGCCGCCGGTGTCGCCGTGCTGGTGCTCAGCTCCCAGGTCCAGCAGGTCTGGCAGAAGGGCAAGCCCGCGGCGGTCGCGCTCGGCAAGGTCGTCGGCACCGACCCGTGGCTGGCCGCGCTGCTGGCCGGCGGGCTGCTGCTCGGCCCCGTCCTGGTCCGCAACCGGGAAGGCCGGGCCCTGGCCGCTGCCGCCTCCGTGGTGGTGTTCGCGGTGCTCACCGAGGGTCTGTTCCACCTGATGAACGCACTGATCCGCGTGGGACCCATCGACTACCGGCTGCTGCTGATCACCCCGATTCCGCTGCTGGTCGGGCTGCTGGCCGCGGTGCCGCTGCCCGGGTTCCTGCCGGTTCTCGTGCGCTGGCCGGTGGTCGCGGCCCTCGCCGCCGCGCTGGTCTTCGTAATCACCAGCTTCGGCACGCCGGTCTGGAGCAAGCAGGTGAACGCCGGGCTCGCCTCCCAGCCGACGTGGAAGACGCACCTGTTCGCGCTGCCCGACGCCAAGGCGGTGCTGCGGCTGCATCCCGGACCGGGACCGGTGCTGATGCCCCGTGGCGGGATGGCTCTGGTGCCGCTGCTGACCAGCCGGGTGCAGGCCGTCTACCCCAGGAAGTTCTACCTGCACGCGCTGCCGCGGAAGGCCGGGCACGTTGCCGACCGCAGGGTGCTGCTGGCGGTGACCAAGCCACCCCCGGAAGGGTTGCCCTCCCCGCAGCGGACCCGGAAGGCGTTGACCGATCTCCACGTCAGCCTCGCCTGCGCCTACACCACCCACACCAGGGGCATCGCCCTGCTCGAGCAGGCCGGCTACGGATCTCCCGAGCAGGTGGGGAAGCTGACCTGCGTCAGTCCTCGCGGGAAGGCCGGCTGACCAGATGCGCGCGCTGCTTGAGGGGTTCCCACCAGTCGCGGTGCGACCGGTACCACTCGACGGTCTGCGCGAGGCCGTCCTCGAACGGCACTCGCGGGGCGTAGCCGAGCTCGGCGCCGATCTTGGTGATGTCGACGCTGTAGCGCAGGTCGTGACCGAGCCGGTCGGCGACGTGGCGCACCCGGTCCCACCCGGCCCCGGTCGCCTCCAGCAGCAGCGCGGTGAGCTCCTTGTTGGTCAGCTCCCGGCCGCCGCCGATGTTGTAGACCTCCCCGGCCCGCCCCCGCTCCAGCACCAGGTGCACCCCGCGGCAGTGGTCGTCGACGTGCAGCCAGTCCCGCACGTTCGCGCCCTCGCCGTACAACGGCACCTCGCCCCCGTCGATCAGGTTGGTCACGAACAGCGGGATGACCTTCTCGGGGAACTGGTAGGGCCCGTAGTTGTTCGAGCAGCGGGTCACGCACACCGGCACCCCGTGGGTGCGGAAGTAGGCCCGGGCCAGCAGGTCGGAGGCCGCCTTGGACGCGGAGTACGGCGAGTTCGGCTGCAGCGGCTCCTGCTCGGTCCACGACCCCGACGGAATCGACCCGTAGACCTCGTCGGTCGACACGTGCACGAACTTGTCCACCCGCTGCTCGCGGGCCGCGTCGAGCAGGGTCTGGGTGCCGACCACGTTGGTCATCACGAAGTCCGCCGCACCCAGGATCGACCGGTCCACGTGCGACTCCGCGGCGAAGTGCACCACCGCGTCGACCTCGGCCATCAACCGGTCCACCAGCGCCCGGTCCAAGATGTCGCCCTGCACGAACCGCAGCCGCGCGTCCTCGCGCACCGGGTCCAGGTTGGCCAGGTTCCCGGCGTAGGTCAGCCGGTCCAGCACCACCACCGAGTCCGGTGCGACACCGCCCCAGGCTTCGCCGAGCACCGACCGCACGTAGTGCGAGCCGATGAAGCCCGCACCCCCCGTGACCAGTACGCGCATG
>Ga0070714_100000591_pt1 | contig 25994 bp, 22 predicted proteins | sample LARL83metaG_FD_65450 | JGI IMG/M metagenome (GOLD analysis project Ga0070714, IMG submission 65450) | Corn, switchgrass and miscanthus rhizosphere microbial communities from Kellogg Biological Station, Michigan, USA - LAR L8-3 metaG | ecosystem: Host-associated > Plants > Roots > Rhizosphere ... | reverse complement strand
AGGTTGCGGGCGTAGTGCCGCCTGGCACCGTCGGCAGGGCTCGGCTGCCCAGGTCAGGCCAGGCGGGGCCGGTGGGGCAGCGGCCAAGGCCCGCGATCGCCTAGTTTGCGTGCTATGTCCACTGGGTGCGCTCACCTTGGATGTCAGAAAAGGGCTTCGTGGCAGAAAAGGGTGCAGATCTGGCGCCTTTTCTCCCAGGGAGCACTTAATTAACACGCGAGCTTCTGCTCTCCTGCCGCTCGGGCCTATTGCATGACTTGAGTAACACTGGTTGGGAACCACGCAGGCAACGTCCGGTCGCTTGACTCCGGCCCGGCCGGCTTGCATTGCGTACCGGCCTGGGCCCGTCGGCGTCCGCAGGCCGGATGCCGCGCCCGGTCGGGCCATTCGGCTGCGAGGAGGGGAAAGCTGAGCGCTAGCTTTACTCAAGTGTCACCGTTGACTCCTGGCGGCGGCATCCGCTGGTTCCCCATTAGGGGATGCAAGCAGGGCCAGTAAGAACATCTTGATGAGCTGCGGCTCCCCGTCCGGTGTTTCGCGCACGTAAATGGCGCCACCGTTGTGGGTGATCTGCTCCAGGTAGGCATAGATCTGGAGCGCTCGGTTGATGGTGTCGGTCTTGCTGTCACCGGTTAGTTCGGCAGCCTGGTTGAGGGCGCGTGCGGCGCGGACGGTGAGGTTGACGGTCACCCGTTCCAGTGGTCCGTGCTGTCCAGAGCCCGGTGGCTTGCGGCCTTGGTTGCTCTGGTTCTCGTGAACTGCGCCTTTGGCAGACATGGGCTGAAACTCCTTTCCCGGCCTGTGTCGGCCAGGTCGTCGCCTGCCGTCCCGATTCCTTTGCGCCCTTCCCCGTCAGGGCTTCCCGCAGCAGAGGGCGGTGGCAGGTGCGTTCCGCCTAGCCAGTGTTGAGCGCACCGGCCGACGTAGGCCTTCCTCATGACGACGGGAGGCCGGATCAGAAGATGGCTAAAGTTCCCTCACTTTCGCGGCTCCCCCCCGTAAGAAGCCGCCGCTTCCGTAGCCATCGGTGGCGAAATGGCAGGACCGCGCCAAGTGGCTGGCCGTGCCGATTCTGAGTGCACTCGTGCATTTCGGTTCCTTACTCAAGCGTGCTTAACCTGGTCTGAGCGGTCGCATGATACTCTCCTTCAGTCGCGATACATATTAAGTATGTGCATCGTGTGTCTCTAGTATGCGTCCTGGCTAGTAACTACGTCAACCAGGGCGCCCATTGCGAGCGGTGCAATCGTATGCATAGTACCTTACTCCAAGGACATACGGGCCTTACCACGTTGATCAGCAGCTATCGTACGCGGCGCATGTGAGTATCATCCGGACGTTATGCTAGATTTGCGCGCAAGACCGTGCCAGTCCAGCCGATCCCAGCCATACCGACCTTGAGGAAGGGCGGGGCACCCTGATGAGCGAAGGTGTCGCAAGCGACCTGTCCAACGAGAAGCCGTCCGGGCAGGGGCAGCATCGCATCGTGGGAACCGTGCGGTTCCCCTGGGTGGGCGAGCTGAGGATCAACGCGCAATCCCCCGACCGGTCGCCGGCCTCGGTCGCGACCGGGTGGTTCATCATCTCCGTCACTGGGCTCGCCCCGCCGGGCTTGCTCGCGCTCGCGACTACGCACGCGCGGCTCGCGTGGTGGGCAGTCCCTGCGGCAGCGACGGCATCAGTGGCCCTTCTTGCCGCCGGGATCAGATTCTGCCTGTGGTACCAGTTGCGCCGTGTCAAGGTCCGGGATCTGACTAAGCGCGAGGGAGACCCGACCGGCCGCGCCGATCTCCTTCTGGAACACCAGAACCATGACTTGACGGTCCGTCTCCGGCAGGTGACCGTGACCGAGCTCGCTGTCACCTCCTCGCCATGGTCAGTGCCCAGCCTCGCTCTCGCGTTCCTCACAGTGGTCGTGGCAGGCCTCATGCTTGCGGCCGCGTTGGTCGGTCTCGCCACCCTCGTCCAAGGCACATCGCCTGCCATCGCGATCGCGAGCGCCGCGGCCGTTTTCGCGGCCGCCGTCACCGGAGGCGCCGTCACCATGATCCGCGTTGAACAGCACGACCAGCCGGACGAGCCGGGCCCCAGCCAGGGCCGGGACGTGAAGTACACCACCACCTGACCGCTCCCAAAGGCATACAGCACCAGCAGGAAGCCCGCCCATGCAGGGGCGAGGCTCTTTCTGCTTTCAGGGCTCGATACGGTCCACGTGACCCGACACCGGCCTGCGCCAATCCCACGGTCGTATTCCCGGACGCTTGCTACCTTCTACGGCCAGTGGATGCCGACCGCGCGGTGCGTCATGACGCCTGCCTGGGCCGATGACGTGGCCAGTGTGTGTAGCTGTGCCCTGACGCCACGGCGTGGATCGGCAGCACCCGTTGCACTGTGGACAAAAGTGGTTTGAGTAGCCCCTGGAAATGGCAGACCCGCGTCATAGTCGGCGCAGCGGGCAGTCACATCTGCATGACCATTTGCAATGAGCCTCGGGAGAGCGCGCCATGACGCGCGGCAGCCATGCCGTGGGGCGGCACGCGGCTGAGCCGCCAGTGCACACCGGCTTCGGCGATGAGGTGAAGCTGGTGATCCGCATTCGCGCCGGGCACGGCAACGCCGACATCGCGATGTGCGAGTGCTGCGGCACGCATGTGGGCCGGCATGGCGGCGAGGTGCTGCGCATCGTGGCGCGCGGTACCGGAACCACGCCCCGGCACGTCATGGATTCCGCGGCGAACGGAGCCCTGCTCTGCGGTTCGGCCACGGACTGGGATGGCTGCTACGGCGCCGTTATGCGACGCGAACCCGAGATGGAGATGAAGGGCTTCTTCGTGCGGGGCGAGGCGGATCCTCGGTTCGAGCCGATGATGCTGCCCGATCCCGACAAGCCAGGGCCGTACCTGTGGCGATCCGAGGACGGCCAGTACCTCGCCAGGGAGCCGGCGCGCCCGTACCAGGAGCCAGCGGAACCCGCGCCCCGGTATCAGGCGGCGCATCGCCGTAAGGGGACCGGGCGTTAACGCCGGTACAGCTCCTCGATCGCGTCGCTGTAGGCGGCGAGCACGGCCTGGCGCCTGACCTTCAGCGACGGAGTCAGCAGGCCGTTCTCCTCGGTGAACGCCCCGTCCACGATCAGGAACCGCCGGATCGACTCGGCCTGGGAGACCGCGTCGTTGGCGTAGTCCACGGCCGCTTGCACGGATTCCCACAGGTGCGGGTCGTAGCGCAGCTCGGTCAGCGACTGGTCGAGCGGGCGCTTGCGTACGGTCAGCCAGTGCCGCAGCGCATCCGGATCCAGGGTGATGAGCGCGGCGACGTATGGCCGTTCGTCTCCGACGACGACGCACTGGCCCACCAGGGCACGGCTGCGCAGCCGGTCCTCGAGCACGGCGGGTGAGACGTTCTTGCCGCCGCTGGTGATCAGGATGTCCTTCTTCCGGCCGGTGATCGTGAGGTAGCCGTCCTCATCCAGGCTGCCGAGGTCGCCGGTGGCGAGCCAGCCGTCGCGCAGCACCGCGTCGCTGGCCCGCGGGTTGTTCCAGTACGCGCGGAAGACGATGTCACCCTTGACCAGGACTTCGCCGTCCCTCGCGATATGGATCGCGGTACCGGGCACGGGCTGGCCGACGGTGCCCGGACGGGGCGAAAGCGGCGGGGTGACCGTCGCGGCGGCGGTGGTTTCGGTCAGTCCGTAACCCTCGTAGATCACGATGCCCGCCGCGTAGAAGAACAGGTTCAGGTCCCGGTCCAGCGGCGAGCCGCCGCACAGCGCGTACCTGAGCTGCCCGCCCAGTTCGCCGCGGATGCGGCGGTAGACGAGCAGGTCGTACAGCTTCCAGGCGAGATAGTCGCGGAGCCGCGGGCGCCGTCCAGCGCCGAGGTACCGGCGCAGGTGCGCCGCGCCGTAGCGGATCCCGATCCGCTCCGCACGGTCGAATGACGACCCGCGGTGCATGCGCTCGGCCGTCTCGCGGCCAGCGTCACGGATCTTCTCGAACAGGTACGGCACGCCGACGACGAACGTCGGGCGGAAGCTTTTCATCAGCGGACGAAGGTCGTCTGGTTTCACGCTCGCGCTGTGCCCGATCTGGATCCGGGCCCGCAGGCAGGCGATCTGGATCGCGCGGCCGAGAATATGCGCGAGTGGCAGGAACAGCAGCGTGCTGGCCTGCTGCCCGGTGGCCTCGGTGAAGACCGGATACATCAGGTCGATGGTGTTGGCGGCCTCGGCGTAGAGGTTGCCATGGGTGAGAGCACAGCCCTTCGGGTTTCCGGTGGTGCCGGAGGTATAGCAGATGGTGGCTATCGAGTCGGGCCCCAGCCGCGCGCGGCGTCGCTGCAGCTCGGCGTCGGGGACCCGCTGGCCCAGTTCAACCACGTCCGCGAGCCCTCCGGCGGTCAATTGCCAGATGCGCGGCGGGTCGCGGAGGTCCTTGATCGCGAGCGCGGCCGTGTCCGCGTTGCCCGGTGTCTCGACGATGAGAAACCTGGCGTCGCTATCCCGCAAGATCCACCCGAGCTGATCGGCCGAGCTCGTCGGGTAGATGGGCACGGACTGGCCGCCGGCCGACCATATCGCGAAGTCCAGCACCGTCCACTCGTAGCTGGTGCGTGCCATCAGCGCGACCCGGCCCTGTGGTCCGAGGCCGGCCGCCACGAGGCCTTTCGCCACGCTGGTGACGTCGGACGCGAACTTCGCGGCGGTGACGGGATACCAGACTCCCTGCCGCAAGCGCCGGATGATGACCGAGTCCGGGGCCTCCGCGGCGTTGACGAACGGTATGTCGGCGATGCCGCCCCCAGCCATCGGCGGCTTCGCCAGCGGCGCGGCGCGCGCCTCCCGGACATCGCCGCTGTCCTTGATGATCTCGATCCGCACCCGCGACGCGGGGATACCGCGCCGCCTCGCCCGCTTCAGGTCCTTCCCAATGCGCATAAAACCGGCTCCCGTTAATATCGCTACTAAACAGTAGCGATATTTGCCGGTATAACGTTACCCGCCGGTAGCGGCTAGCAGGCCGCCCCGATGGCCCCAGCGCCGCCGGTAACGACCGCGAGCCGCCCGCTAAGCTCCGTCATCGTGCTCCCAGAGGTTGACAAACTGGCCGCTTCGAAGTGGACGTACCCGTCCTGGATCCCGAGAATGTGACTATGGCTAGTCAGACCGGAACCGGCGCTCCGCATCGTGCCGCCGCCGAGATCGACGTGGATGAGGCCAGGAAGGCGTTCTTCCTGATGGTGGGCTTCGTCGCGCTGATCTGGGTGATCCAGATCGCGAACTGGGCGGACAGCTACCGGCTGGACTTTGACTACGGGATCGTGACACGGGATGTCGGCCGTCTGCCGGACATCTTTCTCGCGCCGTTCTTGCACTTCAACTGGGACCACATCGAGAGCAACTCCGGGCCGCTGTTCGTATTCGGCCTGCTCGCGGCGTACCGAGGCGTGGTCAGGTTCCTAGGGGTCACGCTGGTCTGCATCATCAGCAGCGGCATGGCGGCATGGCTGTTCCAGAGCAATGACGCGGTGACCGTCGGCGCCAGCGGCTTGATATTCGGCTACTTCGGCTATGTGCTGGCCCGCGGGCTCATCGACCGCAACACGATCGACGCCCTCATCGCGATCGTCATGGGCCTGTCCTACTACTACCTGCTGACCATCGCGATACCCGGTGCGCCCAAGGGAGTGAGCTGGGTCGGGCATCTCGGCGGGCTGGTCGGCGGCCTCGCCTGCGGCTGGATCTTCCGGACCAGGCGCGGGTTGTCCTACCGCCGGGCCAAGCCGTCCGCCGGCACTAGCACGGCCGCTGTGGCCACCACGGGGACCCTGCCGGTTCCCGGGGACCATCCGCGCGCCGACCTGTACAAGGAACTCGGCGACATGGGCCTTTGATGGCGATGATCCGGCTCACTTCGCTGTCGCCCGGCGCCGGATGTGCCTGCAAGCTGCCGCTTGCCAAGCTGGAGGAGCTGTTCGCGGCCGCCGGTCCGTTTGCCGCCGCCGCTGAGAACCTGCTGGTCGGCGCGGCGGAGGGCGATGACGCCGCGGTGCTGCGGCTCGATGACACGCGCGCCCTGGTGCTGACAACGGACTTCTTCACGCCGATCGTGGACGATCCCGAGGACTGGGGCGCGATCGCCGCGGCCAACGCGATCTCGGATGTGTACGCGATGGGCGGACGTCCGCTGATGGCGGTCAACATGGCGGCGTGGCCGGGGGAAGGCCTGGACATCGCGATCCTCGGCCGGGTGCTCGCCGGCGGCGCGCGGGTCGCCGCGGACGCTGGCTGTTTCGTGGCAGGCGGGCACACGATCGACGACCCGGTACCGAAGTACGGCATGGCCGTCACCGGCCTCGCCCACCCGGACCGGCTGATGACCATCGACCGGGCCACGGCCGGCGACCAGCTGATCCTCACCAAGGCGCTCGGCACCGGCGTGGTCGCCACCGCCCTCAAGCGGGACGGCGTTTCCGGCGACAGCGCCGAGGTCCGGGCCGCGGTCAGCTCGATGACGCTGCTCAACGCGGGTGCGAGTGAGGCCGCGCTCAAGGCCGGCGTGCGCGCCGCCACCGATGTGACCGGATTCGGCCTGCTCGGCCACCTGCACCGGATGCTCGCCGCGAGCAAGGCGGCGGCACGGATCGAGGCCAGCGCGGTGCCGCTGCTGCCCGGCGCGCCGGAGCTGGCGGCGGCCGGCTATGTCTCAGGCGGCACCCGAGCTAACACCGAACGTATGCGAGCCCACACAAGCATCGGCCCCGACGTGCCCGCCGAGTTGGCGATCTTGCTGCATGACGCCCAGACCTCGGGTGGCCTGCTGCTGGCCACACCACCCAGCGCGGCCCCAGGTCTGCTGGCTGATCTGCGGCAGCAGGGGCTCCCGGCAAGGCTTATCGGAGAGGTTACGGAGGGTATGCCCGGGCAAGTGGCGGTAGCCTTCACGGGGTGAGCGTGAGGTGGGCGGCAGGACTGGCCGCGGCGGCGGTCGTCGTTACCGCCGTGGTCAGCGCCGCCGCTCCAGCGCGCGCAAGCACGGTCACCCCAGCGAGCGTGGCAGCCCCGCAAACGTCAAGCCACGTCGTGATCGTGGGCATCCCCGGACTGCGCTGGAGCGACGTCTCCGCGCAGGCGACCCCGGCGCTGTACCAGCTGGCCGAGCAGGGCTCGGCCGGCACTCTGGTGGAGTACGCGCGGCTGCCGCATAGTTGTCCTGCGGACGGCTGGCTGGTGCTTAACGGCGGCGTCCGGGCCCAGAGCGACCACAAGGAGTCCGGACCCTGTCCCCAGCTGCCCGCCGTCAACTCGGGTACCGGCGACGTGGCCAGCATGCCGGCCATCGTCGACTACAACAAGAAGTTCAGCTATAACCCGGTTTGGGGCACGCTGGCGGCATCCGCACCAGGCTCGGCGCTCGCGGTCGGCCCCGGGGCGGCGCTCGCGCTCGCCAAGCCCGACGGCCGCGTCAGCGAATACATAGCCGGTCCCGCCAAGCTGACCGCGGCCGACCTGGCCAGGTACCGGCTGACCGCGATAGACCTAGGCGCGCTGCCGACGGACTCAACACGCGCAGCCGCGGTACGCGCCGCCGACGCGGAGCTTCATACCATCCTCAACGAGGTCCCAGCCGGCACCACGGTGCTGGTGGCCTCGCCCGGCGCGCAGGACAAGGCCCAGCTCGGGGTCGTCGTGGTGCGCGGCCCAGGATACGAGAAAGGACTGCTGCACGCGCGTTCCACCCACCAGCCCGGGATGGTGGTGATCACCGACCTGACGCCGACCGTGCTCCGCTGGCTCGGCGCCACGATCCCGGTCGGCGTAGACGGCGCCCAGCTGACTAGCAGCGGCCGGAGCGCTCTGGCGGCAACGATCAAGGACTTCACCGGCAGACAGACGGCCGAACGTGTGTGGACCTCCACGCACTCGATCTTCTTCTGGACCTACGCACTGGCCGACGTCGCCGCGCTCGGCATCATCGGCCTCGCGTTCTGGGGGGCCACCGAGGAGCGCCGCCGGCGCCGGGCGGCCGGCTGGCGCATCGCCGGCGCGTTCGCGGTAGCGGCCCCGGCCGGCACGTTCCTGGCCAACCTCGTCCCCTGGTGGCAGTACGCGCATCCCGCGCTCTGGGAGTACGCCATGTCCGTGGCGTGGACCGCGGTCATCGGGCTGGTGGCGCTGCGTGGCCGGTGGCGGCGCGATCCGCTGGGGCCATTCGGCGCGGTTAGCCTGTTCACCCTGGTCGTCCTCGCCCTCGACGTGATGACCGGGTCCCGGCTAGAGCTGGAGTCGCCGTTCGGACTATCTGTTCTTGAAGCGGGACGATTCTACGGGATCGGCAACGAGGCGCTGGGTATTTACGGGATGGCGGCGCTGTGCGCCGCCGCGTGGCTGGGGATCTGGGGGCTGCGCAGCCGCTCCAAGGGAACCGGCCTGGCGCTGGTCTGCGTCGTCGGTGCCTTCGCCGTGGTCGTCTCCGGATGGCCGGGATTCGGCGCCAAGGTGGGTGGCACGATCGCGATGGTGCCGTGCTTCGCGCTGCTGCTGATGGTCCTGGCGGGAATCCGGCTGAACTGGCGCCGCATCGCCCTGGCCGCGATCAGCGGGCTCGTCCTGTTCGCGGTGTTCGCGCTGATCAACTACGCGTTCCCGATCACCGGCACGTCCGATATCAGCTCGTTCACCGGAAACACGCTGCACGGGCATGGCAACGGCTTGCTGAACCGGAAGATCGGCTCCAACATCGGCTCGCTCACCGTGAACGCGTACAGTCCGGTGGTCCCGGTCACCGTGATCCTGGCCGGGCTGATGCTGTGGCGCCCGTCCTGGTTCCGGCTGTCCACCGCGCCGCGCGCCTACCGGGCCGAGCCGCTGCTCCAGGCCGTTCTCGGCATCTTGTGGCTGATGCCGGTGCTCGGCTGGTTCGCGGACGACTCCGGCGTGATCGTCGCGGCCGCCGCGCTGCCGTTCGGCCTTCCGCTTGGGATCGCGTTGCTGGCAGCCGCCGCATACCAGGACCTGTCGGCACGATATGTTGGTAGCGCCACCGCCGGAGCAGGCTCTTCCGTCGCTGGCCAGACCATAGACCGCTAGCCGGCCCGTGTGAGGCAGAGGGTAGTCCGTGCCGCAGTACCGTCTTTCACGCGTTGTCGCCGGCCCGTTCCTGCGCGCCCTCGGGCGGCCGAGGGTGACCGGAACGGAGAACATCCCGCAGACCGGTGGTGCCATCCTGGCGGCCAACCACCTGTCCGCGATCGACTCGGTCTACCTGCCGTTCATGGTCGACCGCCCGGTCACGTTCTCCGCCAAGATTGAGTACTTCAGCGCCCGCGGCCCGGCGGCGCGGCTGCTGGCCTGGTACATGAAGGCCACCAACCAGCTGTCCATCGACCGGGAGGGGGCTCGCGCAGCGCAGGACACGCTGGAAGCGGTGCTCGGCCGCCTGCGGCAGGGTCAGTTGTTCGGCATCTATCCCGAAGGCACCAGGTCACCCGACGGCAAGCTGTACCGCGGCCGCCAGGGGGTCGGCTGGCTGGCGGTCAAGTCCGGCCTGCCGGTCATCCCGGTCGGCATGGTCGGCACCCGGCGCATCCTGCCCCCCGGCAAGCTGGTACCACGGCCCGGGCGAGTCGAGGTGCGGATCGGCAAGCCGCTGGTCTTCCCGCCGGAAGTCCTCGAGGAGCCGCCTGCCAAGGCGCGCCGCCTCATCACCGAGCAGGTGATGACCGCCATCGCCGAACTCTCCGGCCAGGAATACGTGCACATGTACGCGTCCGACCGCAAGCGCGAGCTGCAGGACAGCTAGCCGGCGACAGCTAGCCGGCGACAGCGCAGTCCGGGCAGCGGCCGAACAGCTCGACGGTGTGGCCCACATCCGTGAAGCCAGCCTCCGCCGCCACCTTTTCCGCCCAGCGTTCCACCGCGCGCCCCTCGACCTCCACGCTGCTACCGCAAAAACGACAGGTGAGGTGGTGGTGGTGTGCCGTCGTCTCGCACTTGCGGTACAGCGTCTCGCCGTTGTCGTCGCGGATCGCGTCCACGCCGCCCTGATCGCTCAGCGCCTGGAGATGCCGGTAGACCGTGGTCAGGCCGACGTGCTCGCCCTTGCGCCGTAGTTCGGCGTGGATCTCCTGAGCGCTGGAGAAGCCGGGCATGCTGGCCAGCGCGGCGGCGAGCGCCTGCGCCTGCCGGGTGCCGCCCGCCCGTGTCCCGCGGCCCGTCCGCGCGGTCCCGCCCGCCCCGCGCGCGCTCTCTCCGGGCTGCTGAGTGGTCACACGACGCACCGTACCGCCTTCCTGGCCAGACCGCCCAACCGCGCCGGTCAAGTTGCTGACCGAAATGGAAATCATTATCATTCCGATTTAGTTGAACGGAACGTACGGGGGTACTTGTTCCCAGCTCGATGAGCCCAACGAAGGAGTCCATGCTCATGCGGTGGCGGGCCGTGCGAATCGCGGGCGCCGTTGTCCTGGCCGCGACCGTGGCCGCGGCAACGGCCGCGTGCTCTGCTCGGCCGAGCGACCCGCCTGGCCAGGTCTTCGGCTCGGGCTCGACGCCAGCGGGGGCGATCGTCGCGATCGGTGCGGAAAACCAGTACGCGGACGTGATCGGCCAGGTCGGCGGCAAGTACGTCAGGGCCACCGCGATCATGAGCAACCCGAACACCGACCCGCACACCTTCGAGGCCAGCCCGCGGGTCGCCCAGCAGGTGAGCAGGGCCCAGCTCGTCGTCCAGAACGGGCTCGGCTACGACGGCTTCATGGACACGATCGAGAACGCGGCCCCGAATGGCAGCCGGAAGGTCATCGACGTGCAGCACTTGCTCGGCCTGCCGGACAGCGCCCCCAACCCGCACCTTTGGTACAAACCGGGCACGATGGCCACCGTCGCCACCGCTGTCGCCGCCGACCTGGGAGCGATCCAGCCCGCGCATGCCGCCTACTTCAAGGCCAACGCCACCGCGTTCACGAACGCGCTCGCAGGCTGGACCGCCGCCCTTTCCGCCTTCAAGACGAAATTTCCGGAGACGGCGGTCGCCACGACCGAGCCCGTCGCGGACTACTTGCTGGCAGCGGCCGGGGCGGTCAACATGACGCCGTGGTCCTTCCAGGCCGACATCATGAACGGCAACGACCCGTCGCCCCAGGATCTCGAGACCATGCGGCGCCTGTTCACCGGCCGCCAGGTCACGGCGTTCCTGTACAACCAGCAGGTCACCGACAGCCTGACCGGGTCGTTCATCACGCTCGCGCACCAGAACGGCATCCCCGTGGTGGGTGTCTACGAGACGATGCCCACGCCAGGCTACGACTACCAGTCGTGGATGCTGGCCGAGGTTCGGGCGCTCACCAAAGCGGTGGCCAGCAAGACATCAACGGAGCACCTGTGACACTCCTTATTCTCGATGACGTCAGCGTCCGCCTCGGCGGCCGCGCGATCCTCGACGACGTATCGCTGACCATCGGCCCGGGAGAGTTCACCGGCCTGATCGGGCCGAACGGCGCGGGCAAGACCACCCTGCTCCGCGTCATCCTCGGCCTCCAGCCGACCACATCCGGCAGAACGACACTGAACGCAGCCGTCGGCTACGTCCCGCAGAAGCTGCTGATCGAGCCGGACATGCCGCTGCGGGTCAGGGACGTGGTCTCGCTCGGCATCGACGGCCACAAGCTCGGCTTCAGCTTCCCGTCCAAGGAGCGCACGCGCAGGGTCGACGCCATGCTGGCAGCCGTCGGCGCGAGCGGCTACGCGAACGCGCGGGTCGGCGAGCTGTCCGGCGGTGAGCAGCAGCGGGTGATGATCGCGCACGCGCTGATCAGCCGCCCGGAACTGCTGCTGCTCGATGAGCCGCTCGCCAACCTGGACATCTCAAGCGCGCAGGCCATTGTCGCGCTCCTCGACGACCTGGCCCGCGAGCAGAACATCGCGGTGCTGCTGTCCGCCCACGACATGAACCCGCTGCTGCCGGTCATGGACCGCATCGTGTACGTCGCCGGCGGCCGGGTGGCGGCGGGCACACCAGACGAGGTGGTCCAGTCTGACGTGCTCGGCAAGCTCTACGGCCACCACGTGGACGTGCTCCACGTGCACAACCGGGTCCTGGTGGTGGCCGGCGCCGACGAACTGGTGACGCCAGGTGCATTACCTGTTCGCTAGCGGGTTCTTCGGCAACCAGCCGGTGCGCACCGCGCTGCTGGTCGGTACCGTGATCGCGGTCACCTCGGCGGTGACCGGCGTGTTCACCGTGACCAGGGGCCAGTCGTTCGCCGGTCACTCGCTCGCCGACATCGCCACGACCGGCGGCTCCGGCGCGTTCCTCGTGGGCCTGAACCAGTTCTGGGGCTACCTGGCGTTCGGCGTCGGCGCGGCCCTGTTCATGGAGCTGATCGGCGTCCAGCGGCGCCGCGGCCGGGATGTGGCCACCGGCGTGGTGCTCGGCGGCGGCCTCGGCCTCGCCGCGCTGTTCCTCTATCTGGGCGCCCAGCGGACGTCCGCCGGCGGTGCCTCGTTCACGATCCTGTTCGGGTCGATATTCGTGCTGACCTCGTCGACGGTGCCGTACCTGATCGTGTCCGCCGTGGTCGCGCTGGGCATCGTGATCATGCTCGCCCGGGTGCTGCTGCTCAGCTCGCTCAGCCCGGACATCGCCGCCGCGCGTGGCGTGCCGATCCGCCTGATCGGCGCCGTCTACCTGATCGCCCTGGCCATCTCCGTGGCGCTGTCCGCGGTGATCATCGGGGCCGTGCTGAGCACCGCGTTGCTGATCGGTCCTGCGGCTACCGCCCTGCGCCTCACCAGGGGCCCGGTCAGGTCGATGCTCACGGCCGCGGTGATCGGCGTGGCCGCCACCTGGCTCGGCGTGTGGCTCGCCTACGACAGCTACACCTGGCCGCCCGCCAGGCACGGCTGGCCGGTCAGCTTCTTCGTGGTGGCGCTCGTCGTCGGCGGCTACCTGGTCACGTTCCTCCGTCGTGAGCCCCGGGAGCGCGCGTGTTCAGCGGCCTGATGCTCAACACGTGGATCGCCGCGACGGTGGTCGCGGTGATCGCCGGCGTGATGGGCTTGTTCGCGGTGCTGCGCGGATCGACGTTCGCCGCGCACGCGATCCCGAACGGCGCGTTCGCCGGCGCGGCCGGCGCCACCTTGCTCGGCTTGAACCCGCTCGCCGGGCTGGCCGTCTTCTCGCTGGCCGGCGCGGCCGGCATCGCCGCGCTGAGCCGCCGCGCCCGGCACGACGTGGCGACCGCGCTCACGTTCGTGCTGATGCTCGGCATCGGGGCGCTGTTCGTCAGCTGGTCCACCGAGTATGCCCAGGAGGCGTACTCGCTGCTGTTCGGCGAGGTGTTCGGCGTCAGCTCCGGGGACGTGCTGCCCATCGCGCTGCTCGGCATGGTGTCCATCGCGCTGATCGTCGTCCTGTTCCGCCCGCTGCTGCTGACCTCGGCGATGCCGGAGGTGGCCGCCGCCCGCGGCCTGCCGCCCGAGCGCCTGGAGCTCGCGTTCCTGCTGGTCATGGCCCTGGCAACGGCGATGACCGTGCCGGTCGTCGGTGCGCTGCTGATGTTCAGCCTGATGATCGGCCCGGCCGCCGCTGCGCGCACCCTCACCGCCAGCCCGGTGCGCGCGCTGGCGCTCTCGGTGGGCCTGGCGCTGGCCGCCGTGTGGCTGGGCATCGTGCTGTCCTACCGCACGAACTGGCCGCTTGGCTTCTTTGTCGGTGTGACCGGAGCCGCTTACTACCTGCTAGCCCTTTTTCTCCGAACGACATACCTTTCTCCCGCCAGGGCCCGCTGATTCGCCCCGGATAGGGTCGAAGCATGAACCGACTCGCCAGCGCCACCTCCCCGTATCTGCTTCAGCACGCGGATAACCCGGTGGACTGGTGGCCGTGGTCCGACGAGGCGTTCGCGGAGGCGCGGCGCCGCGACGTCCCGGTGCTGCTGTCGGTTGGCTACGCCGCGTGTCACTGGTGTCACGTGATGGCCCACGAGTCGTTCGAGGACCCCCAGACGGCCGCGCTGCTCAACGAGCACATGGTGGCGATCAAGGTGGACCGCGAGGAACGGCCGGACGTGGATTCGGTCTACATGACCGCCACGCAGGCCATGACCGGTTCGGGCGGCTGGCCGATGACGGTCGTGATGACCCCGGCGCGAGAGCCGGTGTTCTGCGGTACTTACCTCCCGCGGGACCGGTTCCAGCAGTTGATCATGGGCGTCGCCAAGGCGTGGCAGGAGCAGCGCCAGGGCGTGCTCGATCAGGGAGCTTCGATCTCCCGGGCACTCGCGGAGAACGCGGCCGCGATCACGAAGGCGCTGCGCGACGACCGGTCTTCCGAGTGGCCCTCGATCGCTGATCAGGCCGTGCGCGCGCTGCGGGGCGGGTTCGACTCGGTGCACGGCGGGTTCGGCGGCGCGCCCAAGTTCCCGCCATCGATGGTGCTGGAGTTCCTGCTGCGAAACTATCAGCGAGCCGGGTCCGCGGACGCCCTGGAGATGGCGGCCGGCACGCTTGAGGCGATGGCCCGCGGAGGCATGTACGACCAGCTCGGTGGCGGGTTCGCCAGGTACTCGGTGGACGAGACGTGGACCGTGCCGCACTTCGAGAAGATGCTCTATGACAACGCGCTGCTGGCCCGGGCGTACGCACATCACTGGCGGATGTCAGAAGCCGCGCTGTCGCGGCGCGTGGCGGAGGAGACCTGCGACTTCCTGATGCGCGAGCTGCGCACCCCGCAGGGCGGCTTCGCCGCGTCGCTGGACGCGGATAGCGCGGGCGCGGAGGGCGCTTTCTACGTCTGGCGGCCGGGCGAGCTCACGTCGGTGCTCGGTTCCGAAGACGGTGAGTACGCGGCTGGATTGTTTGGTGTAACGGCCGAGGGCACGTTCGAACACGGCGCCTCAGTGCTGCAGCTGCTCACTGATCCCGCGGATTTCGCGCGCTACGCGGGGGTGCGGTCGGCGCTGTTCGCGGCGCGCGCCGGGCGGGAACGGCCGGGCCGGGACGACAAGGTGGTCGCCGCGTGGAACGGGCTGGCGATCTCCGCCCTGGCCGAGACCGGGCTGCTCCTCGGCCGGACCGACCTGATCTCGGCGGCGTCCGACGCGGCCGGGCTGCTGGCGTCGGTACACCTGCGCGGCGATGCTGGCGGGGCCGGCTCTACCGGCTCTGCCGGCCGGGGCCGGCTGGTCCGGACCTCCCGGGACGGTGTGGCGGGTGACTCGGACGGCGCGCTTGAGGACTACGCCTGCGTGGCCGAAGGCCTGGTCACCCTGTCCGGGGTCACCGGATCGCCGCGCTGGCTCTCGCTGGCGGGGGAACTGCTCGACTTCGCGCTCGACAGTTTCGCGGACGGGGCGGGCGGCTTCTACGACGCACCGGCCGGCGGCGAGGCGCTGATCTTCCGGCCGGCCGACGCGGCGGACAACGCGACGCCGTCCGGGGTTTTCGCGCTAGCCGGGGCGCTGCTCAGCTATGCGGCGGTGACCGGGTCGGCGCGGCACCGGGCGGCCGCGGAGACCGCTCTCGGGGTGCTGCCCGGCATCGCCGCCAGGTTCCCGCGGGCCGCCGGAGCAGGCCTGGCGGTTGCCGAGGCGCTGATCGCCGGCCCGGCCGAGATAGCCGTGGTCGGCGCCGAGTCCGACCCGCGGACCGCCGAACTGCACCAGACCGCCCTGCGCTACGCCCCGCCCGGCGCCGTCCTGGCCGTCGGGCCGGGGCCCGTTGAATCGATCCCCCTGCTGGCTGGGCGCGGTCTGGTCGACGGTGCCCCGGCGGCGTACGTCTGCCGCCAGTTCGTCTGCCAGGTCCCGGTGACCACCCCGGAAAAGCTCCGTGACCTGCTAGCTTCCCGTTAAGAAGCGGCTAACCTTTGCCCGGGCCGATGGACGTTTGGCGGCGTATGGGGCATTGTGGGTGGGTGCGTCTGTTCGGGGAGGAGTTCCGGGGGCGGCGAATAGCGCCCGTGGCGATCACCACACTGGTGGTCGCTGGCACCGCGGTGGGGGCGATCGTGGCCGCCGCTGGCGGCGCGGGGCCAGGAGTGACCGGGCTGGCACCAGGCAAGACCGCCCCGTCGGTCGCGGGCCACGGGCATGAGGACGCGCCGGTGGTGCCGCTGCTCGGCCTGCCGCGCAGTGCCCCGCTCAGCGTGCCGGTGGCCCGGCATATCCCGGACACCCCGGACGCTACCGCCACCCAGGCGCCGCCGGTGGCCCCGATGGGCACCCTGCGGAAGGCTGACCTGCTGATCGTGGCGCCGTTCTCGCTCTCCGGCCGGCTGCTCACTCAGGTTTCCCGGCAGGCCGGCGTGCGCAGCGCCGAGCCGCTGGAGGCCGCCCGGGTGAAGGTCAACGGGCAGTTCGCCGCCGTCCTGGGCGTCAACCCCTCGACGTTCCGTGACTACGCGGCGAAGTCCGCGGCCAGTTCTGACCGCTTCTGGCAGGGCGTGGCGGAGGGCGGAATGGCCGTGTCGTTCAGCATGGGGACGCTGGACAAACTGCCGCTGGGCGGGGCCGTGAACGTCGCCGGCAGCCAGCCGGAACGACTGCCGGTGGTCGCGTTCGGCACCGTCGGCATCCCCGGGGTGGACGCTGTCGTATCGGACTCGGTGGCGCGGTCGCTGGGCATGCCCGGCGCGAACGCGATGGTGGTCAGCGCGCAACCCGAGGCCGTGGCCGGGCTGGTCGCCAAGCTGCGCAAGCTGGTACCGCACGGCGCGGCGGTGGAGCCGCTGGTGACCTGGGTCGTCACCAGGACCGGGGCCACCACCTCCCAGGTGGGTTCGGCGACGGGCGGGCAGTACCTCAGCTCGGCGCAGCTGACCACGGTTCTCCAGGCCGCGCTCAGCCGCCGTGGCCTCCCGTACGTCTGGGGCGCCGCCGGGCCGCAAGCGTTCGACTGCTCCGGTCTGGTGGAGTGGTCATTCGCGCAGGCCGGCCTGAGCATCCCCAGGGTGGCCGCCGATCAGGCGCTGACCGGCCCGCTCGTCCCGGTTGCCGATCTGGCGCCCGGCGATCTGCTCTTTTACCGAACTGACCCGACCGATCCCGGGTATGTCTCGCACGTGGCGCTCTACCTGGGCAACGGGCAGATGATCCAGGCGCCGCAGCCGGGCATGAGCGTCGAAGTCGTCCCTGTCGCCTTCGGCAGCGAGTTCGCCGGAGCGGTGCGGGTAGACCCGCACGTCGCGACGGCGGAAGCCACCGGCATCGGCGGCTGACCATCTGATCAAATACCATCGGCCGCCACCCGTCCCAGACTCCGCCCGTCGCGCCACACCGATACCGTCTGCCTCGTCTGTCGCGTCTGCCTCGTCTAACCCGGACCCCAGCGTGTCAATTGCGCAATCGAGCCCACTAGACCGTGTCAGAGTGCGCAAGGTCCGCATCGCCAGCCAAGCCCAGCGGGGCGATTGACCGTCGCATGCCGGCATGTAATCATGATTACATGAGTACAGCAAAGCAGGACGACGCCGACGACGGCGACGCTGAGGCCGGCGGCCGGGAAGTGCAGGTCCGCGCCTGGTTCACCGGGAGGCTGCCGGGAGACTGGTTTACCGCCGCGGCGGATATCACGCTGGACCGTGAGGAGATCACGATCGTCGGGACGCTGCCCGACCCGGTGCAGGACGAGGCCACCGAGGCGGAGCGCGCGGCGGCCGCGGAGGGCCGGATCCGGCGGTTCCGCGAGGAGACCAGGAGCCGCCGCATCGAGATCGCGCGGGAGGCCGAGCACAGGTTCCGGCGCAAGGTGTCCTGGGGCGTCGCCTGCGGCGACGTCACTGAGATGTTCACCACACTTTCGGTGCCGGTGATGACGCGGCTGCGCCAGCAGGAGCGGCGCGTGCTCGACACGCTGGTGGACGCCGGCGTCGCACGCAGCCGCAGCGACGCGCTGGCCTGGTGCGTCCGGCTGACCGGAGAGAACGCCGACGAGTGGCTGTCCAGGCTGCGGGCCGCGTTGCGGCAGGTCGAGGAGGTACGGGCGGAGGGACCCGGCCAGCCTGGCTGAGGTCTTGATGAATCCCCGGTGAAGTTGGCGGTCTGATCAGAAACCCTTGGCCCCGGCTGGCACGTTCCTTGGGTACCGTTGCCATAGATCATTCCGGGGACGAGGAAGGCCGCCGCATGGGACTCCGTGACCTGGTCTACCGTCTGTACGAGCACAGGCTGGAAGCTTCCCTGTCGCCGGGAGCCATCCCCCGCCACGTGGGTGTGATGTGCGACGGAAACAGGCGATGGGCCAGGTCCGCCGGCTTCGACGACGTCAGCAACGGGCACCGCAAGGGCGCGGACAAGATATTCGAGCTGCTGCACTGGTGCCGGGATTCCGGCGTCGAGGTCGTCACGCTGTGGCTGCTGTCCACCGACAACCTCACCCGGCCGAGCAGCGAGCTCGGACCGTTGCTGAAGATCATCGAGGATACGGTCCAGGGCCTGGTCGCCGAGCACTGGCACGTTAACCCGGTAGGTGCGCTCGACCTGCTGCCCGGTGAGACCGTCCGGGTGCTCAAGGACGCGGCCGAATCCACCGCCCCCAACCCCGGGCTGCTGGTCAACGTGGCGGTCGGGTACGGCGGCAGGCGGGAGATCGCCGACGCGGTCCGGTCGCTGCTGCAGGACCACGCGACCAGGGGGACCACGATCGAGGAGCTCGCCGAGGTGCTGGATGTGGAGCACATCGCCGAGCACCTCTACACCGCTGGGCAGCCCGATCCTGACCTGGTCATCCGCACCTCGGGAGAGCAGCGGCTGGGCGGGTTCCTGCTCTGGCAGAGCACGCACTCCGAGTTCTATTTCTGCGACGCCTACTGGCCGGCCTTCCGCCGGGTGGATTTTCTCCGTGCGCTGCGCTCTTACGCCGCGCGGAACAGGCGTTTCGGGGTCTGAGTGACCTGCGCGTTCACCGCATAGTTCCTGCTTAGTCACCACGCGGTGCTTTTGCCGCACCGAGATCGCGGGTACCTTCGGTAGTGGTGGACGGTGTGGAGCCGTCTCCCGGGAGGGCCCTCGATTCGCGAGCTTCGTGCGCGCAGGACAGGGCCGGTGCGGCCCGTCGAAGGCCAGCCCCGGTCCGTCATCCCGTTGTGGAGTCTGCGTGGTCAAATCCAAGGGTTGCCGCACGTACGTCCTCGACACCAGTGTCCTGCTCGCCGACCCGGCCGCTATCGGGCGCTTCGACGAGCACAAGGTCGTGCTGCCAGTGGTGGTCATCACCGAACTTGAGGCCAAACGGCATCATCCGGAGCTGGGCTTTTTCGCCCGGCAGGCGCTGCGGCACCTCGACGACCTGCGCGTCGAGCACGGCAGGCTGGACACGGAGTTGCCGATAGGCGCCATGGGCGGCACGGTCCGGGTCGAGCTGAACCACGCCGACCAGCAGGTGCTGCCGGCCGGGTTGCGGCTCGGGGACAACGACTCGCGCATCCTGTCGGTGGCGTGCAGCCTCCAGGCGGAGGGCGACGAGGTCGTGCTGGTCAGCAAGGACCTGCCGCTGCGGGTGAAGGCCGCCTCGATCGGCCTGGAAGCCCAGGAGTACCGGGCCGAACTGCCGGTGGACTCCGGCTGGACCGGGATGACCGAGCTCGAGGTCAGCAGTCAAGACGTCGAGGCACTGTACGAGAGCGGCGGCCTGGACTGCGAGCAGGCCCGTGACCTGCCCTGCCACACCGGCCTGGTGCTCTCCTCGTCCAACGGCAGCGCGCTGGGCCGGGTGCGGCCGGACAAGTCGGTGCAGCTGGTCCGCGGTGACCGGGAGGCCTTCGGGCTGCGCGGCCGGAGCGCGGAACAGCGGGTGGCGCTTGACCTGCTGCTGGACCCGGAGATCGGCATCGTGTCCCTCGGCGGGCGGGCCGGCACCGGCAAGTCCGCGCTGGCCCTGTGCGCCGGACTCGAGGCGGTGATGGAACGTCGCCAGCACCGCAAGGTGATCGTGTTCCGCCCGCTGTACGCGGTCGGCGGCCAGGAGCTCGGCTACCTGCCCGGTTCGGAAGCGGACAAGATGAGCCCGTGGGCGCAGGCCGTCTACGACACCCTTTCGGCGGTCACCAGCCAGGACGTCATCGACGAGGTCCTCGGCCGTGACATGTTCGAGGTGCTCCCGCTGACGCACATCCGCGGCCGGTCGCTGCACGACGCCTTCGTCATCGTGGACGAGGCCCAGTCGCTGGAGCGCGGCGTGCTGCTCACCGTGCTTTCCCGGATCGGCGCGGGTTCCCGGGTGGTGCTCACCCACGACATCGCCCAGCGCGACAACCTCAGGGTCGGCAGGCACGACGGCGTGATAGCGGTGATCGAGAAGCTCAAGGGCCATCCGCTGTTCGCGCACGTCACGCTCGTCCGCTCGGAGCGCTCCCAGATCGCCGCCCTGGTCACCGAGATGCTGGAGGACTCCGGACTGTAAATGTCTCGGTAAGCCGTCCGATCAGCCGCGGCTCGCGGTAGAAGACGTCTTGCCATGTGAAGTGGAGCACGTGCCGGCCGGTCTCGCGCAAGAGCTCGTCCCGTTTCAACTGGCCGACGGCCGTTGCGGGATCACTGTATTTCTTCATTCCGTCGGCCTCGGCGATCGTCCGGTACTTCGGCCAGTAGAAGTCGACCCGGTAATCGACCTCCGCGGTCCTGATGTAGGTCTGCAACTCTGGCGGCTCCAGTCCGTTGCGCTCGAAAACCACCCGGGCACACGACTCAAGCACCGATTCGGCACGTGCGTCGGCGAACTCCACGACGCGTCGTGCCCGATCCGCGCCGCGCCATCCGCCGCACCGGTCCAGCACCGCCGCCAGCTCGGCCTTCTTCACCTTGCCCGCGTGGAGGGCCGAGTCGGCCACCACCACTCCAGCCATAAATGGCAACGCGCGAGCAAGGTCTATCACTGTCCTCGCCGGCGTGGTGATCGGAACCCCGAGACACTTCGTCACGTGGCCGCGAAATAGTTTCGCGGCGACGTACCGTGTCCGCTGTGTGCGCGCCGCGGCGCTGCCAGGCGGCCGGGTCAGCGTGACGAGATCCTCCGGCGGCTCGTTCAGCAAGTCGAATCCGTAAATCAGCGCCGCCGTCTCGTGGCTGGCCACCGCCGGGCGCGTGGTGGTACCGAGTATCGCCGCCGCGGCCCGCAGCGCATGCGCATGTGCCGGTTCTTGGCTCGCGGCGTCGGCGAGCGCCGCCTTCGCGTACACGCCGTGACGCACCTCGACCAGCTTTCCCGCACGGACCAGTGCGCGCAGGTGTCCGCGTGGTAGTCCGGCGGCATTCCACTGGGCGACTGTCCCGATCGCGCGGCGCCGCAGCGCACGTGTCACGTCACCATGCGTCACACCTCATGCGTTCCCCGTCGCGATCTCCGCCATGTGTGGGCCCCCGTTCCCGCTTTGCCGGAGAAGTGGTTCGAATTTGTCTGCCATGTCCCGAAATGTCGAACCACTTCTCCGGCTACCCCGGTTTTCGCAGACAGTTGGGGGACGCACGATGGCTGGCGTCCCGCGTCAGGTGCCCGTGCACGGTAGTGTGGCGGCGTCATGGAGCGAAGCGACTGGCCCCCCGTGTCCGTCATCATCCCGGTGCGCAATGAAGAGGTGTACCTCGCGGACGCGGTCGAGCACGTGCTGACGCAGGACTACCCGGGTCCCGTGGAGGTCGTGCTCGCGATCGGACCCTCAAAAGACCGCACCGCGGAGATCGCGAACGAGCTCGCCGCGGAGGATCCTCGGGTCACCGTGGTCGACAACCCGAGCGGCACGATTCCGGCGGCGCTTAACCTGGCGTTCAACGCGGCACGCTATGACGTGGTCGCGCGGATGGACGGCCACGCGCTGATGCGCCCCGGTTACCTGCGGACCGGCGTCGCAGCGCTCATCGAAACCCAAGCCGCGGACGTGGGCGGTGTGATGGCGGCGGAAGGCATCAGTCGTTTTCAACAAGCAGCCGCCTGGGCTATGACCGCCAAAATCGGCGTCGGCTCGGCAACGTGGCATACCGGCGGTGCGCCGGCCCCGGCGGACAGCGCCTATCTGGGCATTTACCAGCGGCAGGCGATCGTACAAGCTGGCGGCTGGGACGAGGGCATGCTCCGCGCCGAGGACTGGGAGCTGAACTACCGGATAAGAAACCAGGGCGGGCTGGTCTGGTGCACGCCCGCCCTGCAGGTGACCTACCGGCCGCGGGCCACCATGAAAGCGCTGGCGTCCCAGTACTGGCACTACGGCAGATGGCGCCGCGTTGTCATGCGCGAGCACCCGGAGACCGCCAGCTTCCGGTACCTCGCGCCGCCCGCGACGGCGACGCTGTGCGCGCTCGGCCTGCTCGCCGGGGTCGTCGGGCTGGCGACGGGGATCACGTGGCTTGCGACGGCAGGGTTCGCGATCCCGGTGATCTACCTCGCCGGGATCACCGCGGCCGCCACCCTGCTGTCCCGAGGATTGCCCGGCGCGATCCGTGTCCGGCTGCCAATAGTTCTCGGGACCATGCACATGTGCTGGGGAGCCGGGTTTCTCACGAGTCCGCGCGGCCTGCATAAGGTCCCGGAGGAGAAACCACAGTACGTTATGAGACATGGACTTTGATCTACGGGGTTTGCTGGCCGAGCGTGGCGGCGAGGGTTACGAGCTCTACGCGAAGTACCTGAATCCGCAGCAGCCGAAGACGCTGCACACGATCGGATTCGACAAGGTCTACACCAGGGCCGAGGGCGCCTACCTGTACGACAAAGACGGGAACAGGTACACCGACTTCCTGGCTGGTTTCGGGGTGTTCGCGGCGGGCCGCAACCACCCGGTGATCCGCAAAGCGCTGCACGACGCGCTGGACCTCGAGCTGGCCGAATGGACCCAGTTCGACTGCCAGCCGCTGCCGGGGCTGCTCGCCGAGCGGCTGCTGGCCAAGGCGCCCGGGCTGGACCGGGCGTTCTTCTGCAACAGCGGCACCGAGGCGGTGGAGTCCGCGCTGAAGTTCGCCAGGTACGCCACCGGGCGCGGCCGGATCATCTACTGCGACCACGCGTTCCACGGGCTGACCGCCGGGTCGCTGTCGATCAACGGGTCCAAGGAGTTCCGCAAGGGCTTCGGCCCGCTGCTGCCGGACACGGTGATCCCGCTCGGCGACCTGGACGCGCTGGCCGCCGAGCTGCGGCGCGGCGATGTCGCGGCGCTGATCATCGAGCCGATCCAGGGCAAGGGCGTGCACATGCCGCCGGACGGGTTCCTGACCGCCGCGGCCAAGCTGCTGCACGACAACGGCGCACTGCTGATCTGCGACGAGATCCAGTGCGGGTTCGGCCGGACGGGCAAGTTCTTCGCGTACCAGCACGAAGCGGATGCCCAGCCGGACATCGTGACCGTTGCCAAGGCGCTGTCCGGCGGATACGTGCCGGTCGGCGCGATGCTGGCCAAGGGGTGGATCTTCGAGAAGGTCTTCTCCTCGCAGGACCGGGTGATGGTGCACTCCACCACGTTCAAGGCCGGCACGATGGCGATGGTGGCCGGGCTCGCCTCGCTGCACGTGCTGGAGACCGAAGGCCTGATGGAGAACGCCGCGAAAACCGGCGCGGCACTCAGTACGGCCCTGCAAACCCTCGCGCAGAAGTACGACGTCCTCGCGGACGTGCGCGGGCGCGGCCTGATGGTCGGGCTCGAATTCGACAAGCCGGGCTCGCTGCGGGCGCGCGCCAACTGGAAGATGCTTCAAGCGGCCCGCGTAGGACTGTTTTCGCAGACCCTGGTCGTGGCGCTGTTCCAGCGGCACCGCATCCTCACCCAGGTGTCGGCGGACTTCATGGAAGTGATCAAGCTGATCCCGCCGCTGATGATCTCCGACGAGGACGTCAAGGCGTTCACCGAGGCGTTCGGCGAGGTGCTGGAGGACGCGAGCAAGGGGAGCGGGCTGATGCTGGACTTCGGCCGGACGCTGGCGAAGCAGGCGATCAAGCGGTGAGGCCCGCCGCGCCAGCGGCTCCGGACAGCAGAGCTTCCGCGACCGCCAGGTCCCCCGGGTACGTGATCTTGATGTTGCGTTCGCTGCCCCGCACGATGTGCACCGGCACCTCGGGCAGGTAGCGAAGCACGACGCCGCAGTCGTCGGTGGGCGCGAACTGCGGATCACAAGCGGCCAGCTCGTGTGCCTTCGCGATCACCGGCAGGCGGAAGCACTGCGGCGTCTGGCAGCGGAAAACTTCATCGCGGGGCGGCACATAAGACATCTTTCCGTCCGCGGCCAGCACGATCGTGTCCGACGAAGGCACCGCGGTCCCGATCGCATCGTACGACGACAACGCCGCCACGCAGTCGGCGATGATCCGCTGGTCCACCAGCGGCCGGGCGGCGTCGTGCAGCAGGACACCGCAGTCCGCCCCGGACAGCACGGCCAACGCGGCGCGCGTCGAGTCCGCCCGCCCCGCGCCGCCCTCGATGACCGCGGACACCTTGCCGAAGCCGGCGAGCATCGACCGGACCGGCGAAACATACCCGCGGGCCATCACGACCAGGACCTCATCGACTCCAGGTGCCGCGTCGAAGGCAGCGACGCAGTGCTCGATCAGCGTCCTGCCGCCGAGCCGGAGAAACTGCTTGGGCTGGTCGCCGCCCATGCGCTGCCCGGTCCCGCCGCCGAGCACCACCGCCACGATCCGCATGAGCCGGACTCTACCGGGCAGGTGTGTCGGTCCGGGACCGGGGCATGAACGGCCGGTAAGTTGGGTACCGCTCGAAGTGGATCACGGCGGTCGGGGGCCGCTGAGAGGACACGGATGACTGTTGCGCTGGTCCTCGCGGCTGAGGCTGACGCCAGCATGTGCGGGCAGCTCGCGGCGCTTGGTGTGCGCAGGGTGGACCTGGCGGGAGCCGGCCGTGGCCGGGATTACGGCTCCGGCCTGCTGACGGTGGCGGCAGCGGCCCGGGTGGCCGGGGAACGGGTGCTGATCTGCGTCGGTGAGGGCGCGATTCCCGGTGACGTGCTGGCTCGGCTGCTGAGCGCGGGCGGGACCGCCGCCTTTTCCGGGCGTGGCGCGCAGGCCGGCATCGGGGCGCTGGTCGCGGACACTCCGGACCTGAGCGCGCTCGCCGACGCGGCTGAATGGCTGGCCGCGTCGCCGGAGGCGGACGATCCGCACGGCGCGCTGCTCGGGGAGCTGGCCAGGCGCGGGGTGAAGACCCGCGTGCTGGACGCCGGGCCGGACGCCGAGGGGGTGCTCGCCCAGGCGCTCGCCGACCCCGCCGCACGGATCCTGGCCCGGTGGGCGCTGACGCGCGACCTCCAGCCGGCGACGCTGTACGGGATCTCGCTAGGCCTCGGGTTCGTCGCGGCGGCCTGGTTCAGCGCGCCGACGCTGGGCGCGCGCGGCATCGGCATCGCCGCGCTGGCCGGCGCGTTCGTGTCCGGCCGCGCCGGGGGACTTGTCGCCGCGTCCGGCCGGTGGACCGGCCCGGCTCTGGACTGGCTCGGCACCGCGATTTCCCTGGTCATCGAGCTCGCCGTGTACTGTGCCTTGGCGCTGAGCACGGCCCCCCCTGGCCTGAACGGGCTCTGGGGCAACGCGCTGCGGCACACCTTCGCCGCCACCTGGGCCGGCGGCGGGTCGCTTGGCGTGTGGCGGCTGGCCATGGCAGCCATGGGCATGCTCGGCGTCCGGCGTCTGGCCGAGCTCTGCTACGACCACGCGGTGGGCAGCCAGCGGCTGCACCGCGAGGCGATGCGCCGGATCGAGCAGGCGATCACGCTGCCCGCCGGCGAGCGGTACGCGATCATCGCGATCACGGCGGTGCTGTTCGGCCCGCGCGTGACGTTCCTCGTGCTGCTCGGCCTCGGCGCGCTCGCGATCGTCTACGTGCTGGTCGGCCGGACGCTGGGCTCCGCCGTGATGCATGCGTTCACGAAGTCGGGAGAGCAGCCAGCCACGCCCGAGAACCAGCCCAACGGCATCGAGGAACTCCCCGCGTACCGGAACGACGGGCGGCTGTCCCGGTGGATCGGCGGCGTGGTGGAAGGCAGGCTGCCGCCGCTGCTGCCGG
>Ga0070714_100000590_pt1 | contig 26002 bp, 14 predicted proteins | sample LARL83metaG_FD_65450 | JGI IMG/M metagenome (GOLD analysis project Ga0070714, IMG submission 65450) | Corn, switchgrass and miscanthus rhizosphere microbial communities from Kellogg Biological Station, Michigan, USA - LAR L8-3 metaG | ecosystem: Host-associated > Plants > Roots > Rhizosphere ... | reverse complement strand
GGCGAACGCGATCTCGGCGAAGCCCTCGGCCTGGCCCTGGAGCTCGTAGCTGGCCACGCCGACCAGGTCGCCGTCCAGCCAGGCCAGCAAGGTCGCATGCTGGCCGTCGGGCGCCCGGCAGATCCGCGCGGCCTCCCGCTCCGCGCTGAGCGCGCTGACGGTGAAGAACCGCAGGTACATGTTCTCCGGCGACAGGCCCGCGTGCATCTCGCGGACCGCGTCGGCGTCGGCCGCCGCGGCGGGCCGGATCTCGACCGTGGCGCCGTCGGTGAGCAGTGCGTAGGTCCCCGTGCCCGTCATCATGACCCCAGGTCTACCCGGAGGCGCCCGTCCCGGCCAGGAGCATCAGGCCCGGATCGGCAGGACCTTCGGCCCGTCGTGCGGCCGCGGCCGCGAGCGCCGCGGCCCTCGGCAGCCACCGTCAGCCCCCGTCAGCCGCCGCCTGCCGTGGCGGGCGGCGGCGGGGTCTTCTGCGGCGCGAAGCTGGTGCCCGTGCCGCGCCAGGCGAGCGTGGTGCCGATGTCGAACTGGTCACCCCGGCCGTCGTTGCTGCGCTTGCCGCCCACCAGGGTGCAGCCGTGCGCCGAGCACGAGATATCGCGCGGGTCATCGAACGCCGCGGTGCCGGGCAGCAGCTGGAACCGGAACCCGCCGGTCCGGCCGCGGGAGGCGATCGCCCAGGTCAGAAGGCCGCCGGGAGAGACGTAGAGGGTGACCGCCGAACACACCCGCGGGGCGCGGCACGAGACGTCGTCCAGCCCGTCGTTTCCCCGGTTGACGGCCCGATGGGAGAGCACCGAGGCGTGCCACCGTCCGCCGCTGAGGTCTTCCACCAGCATCCGCGGTCTGCTGAAGCCGGTCACGCCAACCGCGGTGCAGCGGGCGCGGGCCGGGCAGGCCACCGAGTGCAGCTCGGATTCGCGCGTGGTTCCTGGCAGCGGCCGGGTGCTCCACCGGGTGCCGTCCCAGTGCTCGATCAGCGGCCGCTCAAAGACGAGGAGGGGGTTGCCGACCCACCCCGCCGCCCAGCAGTTCCGCGGGCCCGGGCAGGACACGCCGAGCAGCTGGCTGAGCCGCTGGGGCCGGCGGGGGCGGACGTAGGACCACCGCGTGCCGTTCCAGTGCTCAGTGATGGCCTGGTAGAGAGCACCGGTCAGGGGAAACCGGTAGCCCACCGCGAAGCAGGAGCGCGCGCTGGCGCAAGACACCTTGGCCAGCGTGTCCCGGCCGGGGTCGGCGATCGGGACCATCTGCCAGGTGCTGCCGTCCCATTTCTCCGCGAACAGCTTCCCGAAGACCGGCCCCTGATCGCCGCTGGTGTTCGTGTCGCCGACCGCCAGGCACGAGGTGCGGCTGACACAGGACACCGACCGCAGCACGCTGGCCCGGGCCGGGCTGGGCACGAGCGGGAACGTGATGTGCCACGCCGAGCCGTCCCAGGTCTCGGCCAGCGGGCGCTTGACCCCGTCCGACGGGATGTACCAGCCCACCCCCATGCAGAACCGGTCGGCCGGGCAGGACACCCCGAGGAACTGGTCGGCCGGGGTGACCGCCTGCTGCGCGGCCGTTGCCACCGGGCTGACCGGGCCTGCCGCCGCCGGGGTCATCGCAGCAGCCGCCGCCACCGCCACCATCACGGCGGGAACGATCAGCACGGCAGCCCGCACGTACCTCCGCAGTCGTCCGGTTGAGCTCATGGCCTGCTCCCCTCCGTGCGCATCGCCCGCAGCCACGGCCAGACTGCCGCCCCACTGTCAGCAACGCAATGGCCGCTCCGGCGGTGCCGAGCCCGCCCAGGCAGCTAAAGGGAGCGGCGGCCACCCCAGAGCCGTCGGGCCCGTCCTCCTAGCCGAAGGACCCGAATCAGCCACCCGCGAGCGCGCCGCTCGTGACCGCGGCGCGTACCCCGGCCCCGGAAACCGCGGCCCTAGCGTCCACTACTAAGCAGCCGTTACTATCGGCCGATATCATCCCGCATTGTGGGGAAGAGCGGAGTTAGCTATGCCTGACAGCGGCTGGGAGGCCGAGTTTCGGCGTAGGCGCTTTGCGCAGCTGAGAACTGCCTATGACCAGAGCCCCGATCGAATCGACGAAGAGCAGGTCGAGCAGCATCGGGTTAAAGAACGGCCAAAAGTGACCGCCTTCCTGAATACCTTCACTGAAAATGGTAATCTGGAAGAATTAAGATACTCGCTAGACAGCTGGTCGAGGACCGCCGGCACACACTTTGGCTTCAAGGGCCCGAACGGCCAGATGTACCTTAATCAGCTGATTAGGGATGGCGAGGCCATCGGTTTCGGGGCCCGGCTCGCTTCGTGGCTTCCGCCCCCGGCATCAGAGCAGCAAGCCTCACGACGGATCGACGAACTCGCCGCTCTGACTGCGGATCTGCGGAAGCAAGGAAGTTCCGCTGCGGTCGGCCGTGCCCCATTTCTGCTGTCCTGGATCTGGTGGATCCAGGAGCCGGCTCGATGGGTACCGCTCTGGCCCAGCCGGGAGAACCCGCTGGTGCAGCTGGGCTTCGCGAAACCAGGGTATCCCGCCGACCAGCAGGGTCAGCGGTATCTCGACTACCTGGACGTATGCCGGGAACTCGGCCGGGACCAGACTTCTGAGCGGGTGCTCTCGTGGTACGGGAGCAACCCCTCCGCCGTCGGTCTCGATCCCACCGCCTGCGAGCGGTGCGCCACGGCCCTTCAGCTGCCGAGGGAGCCGGAAACTGAAGGATCCGGCTATCAGCAGAACCTTCAGAACATCGGCGTGGTCCTGGCTGACCTGAACAGGATCGGAAAGGCCTTGCGGGAAGATATTTCTGCCGCACTTGGCCAGCCGGTACGATCGGGTACGCCAGAACCTTTCTGGATTCATGCGGCCCGCCGCATCAGGGGAGACGGCTGGGTTCGATGGCAGCCGGACGTAGGGGATCTTCCGACAGCCAATCTGCTGCTAGTCGTCGAACCCAAACGCGTCCTCGTAGCTTTGAACCCGTATGTACCGAAGAATGGACCGGGTTTCACAGCTCGCGCCGTCGAGATGATCCGTAAATTGCTCCCGTCAGGAATTCAGGAGACGTCCTGGTCGTATGCCCCCGATTCTGGCGGCCCGATCCAGCCGGGTTATGCCTTGTTCGGCCGGGAGATCGGCCTCGAGACAGCACTCAGCATGAGTTCGCTGCGGAAGGCAGTCGTCGGAACTGCTTCAGTACTGAAGCCAGTGTTCGAGGCGATACAGGCGCTCGGGGCCGGGACAGAGGGAGCGGAAAATAGATCTGCCGGACCAGAGCAGACGACGCTCAGCCAAGGCCATCTCCGGGCTCTCGCCGAGAAGTTCCGGGCAGATCGCCCCTACCCCACTCTCTCGGACGAGCACCAGGAGACTGAGCGGGCCGCGTGGGCCGAGCGCCTGCGATCGGAGAGCCTGCCGACACTGGACTACGAAACCTTCCGCCGCCTTTATAACTCTAATATCTACGGTGGATCCGGTCCGCAGTCCATTCTCAACGTTACGTTGCGCGATGCCACCGAAGCGGAATGGGAGCGGTTCCTGGCGACGGTCGACTACCTGCTTTGGGACCAGGCAGAATCCATTGAGACCCGGATTAACCGCGTTCTCGATGACAACGACCTTGGCTTCAGGGGATTTAAAGATTCCGTGGTCATGAAGCTCCTCGCCGTGTGCCACCCCGGCCGGTTCCTTCCAGCCTTCCCCTTCACCGGCGATAAGGGAAAGGCTCGAATGCTCAAGGACCTGGGGCTTTCGGTGCCGCCCCTATCGGCTCCAGCTGGCCAGCGCCAAATCGAGTCGAATGACGCCCTGCGCCAGCTCACAGAACCCCTGTTTCCTGGCGATGCATGGGCTCAGGGCCAGTTCCTGTACTGGCTGCTCGACAGTGACACAAAGCCAGATACTCCGGCGGCTGACCTTGCCGACCCTCTCGTCGAGGCGGCCGAGGATCTGCTGCTTGACCGGTCCTTCCTGGATGACATCAAGGACCTGCTCCAGGAGACCAAGCAGGTGATCTTCTATGGTCCTCCCGGGACGGGGAAGACGTTCGTCGCTCAACGGCTGGCGGCCGCACTCGCCGGGGATCCCACCCGGACGACACTTGTCCAGTTCCATCCCTCGACCAGCTACGAGGACTTCTTCGAGGGGTTCCGGCCGTTCCCGACGGCGGATGGTGGGGTCGCCTACGCCCTGCAGGACGGGCCCCTCAGGATTATGGCTGCGGCGGCCGAGTCGGACCCGTCACATACCTACGTTCTGGTGATCGACGAGATCAACCGTGCACAGCTGCAGAAGGTCCTGGGCGAGCTCTTCTTTCTTCTCGAGTACCGGGACAGGAACGTCCGCCCGCTCTACCGGCCCGATGAGCCATTTTCGCTCCCGGCCAACCTGTGGCTCATCGGAACGATGAACACAGCGGATCGCTCCATTGCGCTTGTGGATGCCGCGCTCCGGCGGCGCTTCCAGTTCGTCCCCTTCGTCCTTGACGAAAGGGCGGACAATCCAATCGCCGGGCTGCTTCGGCGTTGGCTGCACGCTAACTCCGAGCCTGATTGGGTAGCCGATCTGGTTGATCAGGTGAACCAGGAGCTAATAGCTTCCCTTGGCATGGGAGACCTGGCTTTGGGGCCGAGCTACTTCATGGTCGGAGCGCTGGACGAGACTCGCCTTCGCCGCATTTGGCGCTACCGCATCGAACCTCTCATCGAGGACATCTTCTTCGGGGAACCCGAGAGATCGGAGCACTTCCGATTCGACAAGGTCTGGCACCGTTTTCAGGCCATGGGTGGCACAGCTTCCGACGAGCCAGACCCCAGTAAGGCTGACGTTGGTGACGACGACGCCGCTGACGGGTCAGTGAACCGGGAATGACCCGCCGCTTCATCGAGCTCAAGGAATGGGAAACGCGAGATGTCCGCCTGGAAGACGCAGATGTAGTCGCCCTCATCGCTCATCCGCAGCATCCGGCGGTAGTTGAGCCCTCGCCGGCCCGCGGGTTCTGGAGGCTGCGAGCTCAGGCCAAGGTGGGAGCCGTCCGCTTCGAGGGGTTCGACCTGAACGTCCGGCCCAAGGCGGGCCTGCAGAATGTCTTCTACCTCATGGGCATCGAGCGCCCCCGGGACTGGTGGAGCAACGAAGAGGTTGACCTGCTGATCCACCACGACCTCTTCGCGGGTATTGCCCGATTGCTAGCGCACGCCGTTGACCGTGCCATCGGGCGAGGGGTTCAGCACGGGTACGTCGAACGTCGCGAGCCTCTCGTCGCCCTCCGGGGCCGGGTTGATCTCAGCGAGCAGCTCCGCCACCCCTACACCCCCGTCCCGGCCAGCTGCAGATACGACGACTACACCGCCGACACGAAGCTGAATCAGCTCCTGAGGGCTGCGCTCGCCCGGGTTCTCCGCCTGCCCGGCGTGCCGGGGCCGGTGCGCAGAACCCTTCACTTGCAGCTGTCTCTGCTCGAGGAGGTCTCACCGGTAGAGCCGGATCTCCGGTGGGCAGACGCCTGGCAACCGACCCGGCTGGACCGCCGTTACCTTCCAGCCGTCCGGCTGAGCGCCCTCGTGCTGCGGCGCCTCGTCCTATCGGAGGCCGCAGGCAGCACACGCGCATGCTCCTTCCTGGTGGACATGAACCAGCTCTACGAGCGATTCGTCGAGGAGGGGCTCAGAAGGCGGCTTCAGGCAGCTGACCGCACCATACGAGTGATTGGCCAGGAGCAGCGGCACCTCGATGTCGAGAACCGTCTCATGATCAGACCTGACGTCGTGGTGCGGCGGGGTGCGTCAGCCGCCTTCGTCCTCGACTCGAAGTACATCCTGGCCGGCGACGGCACGACTCACGTGGACCATCATGCTCAGTTGCTCTCCTATGCGATTAGGCATGACGTCAAAGACGTCGCTCTCGTATACGTCCTTGCGCCATCGCTCACAGCGCCAGTGACCAACCTCGTGACCACCATCCGGCACGCTGGGGTCCGCATCCACTCATGGACCCTGAACCTGACACTGGGACCGGGGCAGATCGAAGCGGGTATGGACCACCTGGCCGAGCAGGTTCTCGATGTGTGCCTGCGTTCTTAGGAGACACAACGGATGAGCCTGCAGGGCAAGGTCGCGATCGTGACCGGATCCGCCAGCGGGATCGGCGAGGCGGTCGCGAGGTCGCTGTCCGCGGCGGGCGCCGCGGTCGTGGTCAACTCCTCGAAGTCAGCGGCGGCGGGCCAGGTCGTCGCCGACTCGCTGCCCAGGGCGATCTACGTGCAGGCCGACGTGGCCGACGACAGCGCCTGCGTGGCGCTGGCCGCCGCGGCCCAGGCCGAGTTCGGGCGGATCGACGTGCTGGTCAACAACGCCGGGACGACACAGCTCATCCCGCATGCCGACCTCGAGGCCGCCACCGACGAGGTCTGGCTGCGGATCTTCGGGGTGAACGTGCTGGGCCCCTGGCACATGACCCGCGCCTGCGTGCCGGCCCTGCGGGAGTCCGGCGACGGCGCGGTCATCAACATCAGCTCGGTGGCCGGGCTGCGGCCGACCGGCAGCTCGATCCCGTACGCCGTGTCCAAGGCCGGGCTCAACCACCTGACCGTGCTGCTGGCCAGCGTGCTGGGCCCGGAGATCCGGGTGAACGCCGTCGCGCCCGGCCTGGTGGACACGCCGTGGACGGCCGGGTGGGACGCCGTCCGCGAGCGCGTCAGGGCGCGGGCACCGCTGGGCCGCAGCGCCGTCCCCGGCGACGTCGCGGAGGCGGTGATGGGCCTGATCGAAGCCCGGTTTGTCACCGGGCAGGTCGTGGCCGTCGACGGCGGTATGGCACTGCGGTAAATGGTCCTGCGGTAAATGGCCCTGCGGTAACCGGCGGGATGGAGCACAGGTGACGGCTGACGATCACGACGGCGCCCTGGCCGGGGTCCGTGTTCTGGATCTCACCGACGGGCTGGCCGGCCCGGTGGCCGGGATGCTGCTGGCCGACCTTGACGCCGAGGTGATCAAGATCCGGGTCGCGGGGACGGGGCGGCCTGGCGACCGCGCGGGCCTGCCCATGTGGGACCGGGGAAAGCGGGTAGCGGTCCTGGACCCCGCGTCCCCGGCGGACCTGCGGGCGCTGGATGCGCTGGCGGGCGGCGCGGACATCGTCCTGGCCGGGACCTCCGGTGCGGGCGTGAGTTACCCGGAACTGCTCGCCCGGGGCCTGGAACCGGGGCAGCCCGGCGCCTGGATCGTGATGCCGCCGTACCTGCTCGGCGAGACGCCGTGGGCGGGCGAGCGTGAGTCCGGCGGGCTGCTGTTCGCCTGGCTCGGCCACGCCTGGAGCCAGTCGTCCTACGACGACGTTCCCGTCGACTGCCTGTACCCGGTCGCCCTGTACATGCAGGCCATCTGGGCCGCCACAACCGCAGTGGCGCTGCTGGCCGGGCGGGCGGCCGGGCGGAAGCTGGCGCCGCTGGCCGTGGCCGGGGGCGCGCACGGCGCGGAGCTGGTCTCCCCCGGCGGCTTCGCGTCCGGGCGTGACGAACCCCATGTGCACCGGCCCGGCGGCCCGGGCGGAACGCTGCCGAATTACCGGTGCTACCGGTGCCAGGACGGCCGGTGGCTGTTCCTGGGCGCGTTCACGAACGCGTTCATCGAGCGGGGTTTCCGGGCCTGCGGGGCCGGCTGGCTGCTCGATGACCCGCGGGTGGGCGGGGACCCGGCCAGTGTGCGGCTGCCGGGGAACCTGCGGTGGATCGCCGGCGAGCTCGACCAGCTCTTCGTGACCCGGCCGCGGGCGGAGTGGCTGGCCCTGCTGGAAACGGCGGACGTGCCCGCTGCGCCGGCCGACGAGCCCGGCGGCTGGCTGGATCACGAGCAGGTGCGGGCGCTGGGGCTGCGGGTCGAGGCGCGGGACGACGCCGGGCGGGACATCGTGATGCCGGGTGCGCTGATCGGGCTGTCGGGTACCCCGGTGGTGCCCGGGGCTCCGGCGACGGCCCGGCCGCCGGCCGCCTTGCCGGATCTGGCGCCCGGCTGGACGGTGCGGCCCGCTGGCCCGCCCGGGACGGCGGCGGGTGGCGGCGGCACCAGAGACGGCGGGTACGAGCTGCCCCTGGCCGGGCTGCGGGTGCTGGACCTGGGCACCATCATCGCCGGGCCGTACACGGCGACGCTGCTGGGTGAGCTCGGTGCCGAGGTGCTCAAGGTCGAGCGGCCGCCGCTCGGGGACGAGTTCCGGGTCGCGCACGGCGGGCGCGGCGGCATCGGGTTCTCGGCCTACAACCGGGACCAGCGCAGCCTGCTGCTCGACCTGTCCGCGGACCGTGACCGGGAAATATTCGGGGAACTGGTCCGCTCGTCCGATGTGGTCGTGGACAACTACCGGTCCGGCGTCCTGCAGCGGCTGGGCATCGACCATGCGTCTCTCAGCGCGGTCAGCCCGCACATCAGCAGCGTCTCGATCAGCGCGTTCGGCGGCACCGGACCGCTGGGGCTGCGGCCCGGCTTTGACCCGATCATCCAGGCGATGAGCGGCATCATGCGCGCGCAGGGCGGCCCGGATCCGGCCGACAGCCCGGCGTTCCTCACCGTCCCGATCAACGACGTGCTCGCGGCCGGGCTGGGGGCGCTCGGGGCCTGCGCTGCGCTGTACGCGCGGCCGCGGCTGGGGCACGGGCAGCTGGTGAGCATCACGCTGTGCGCGTCGTCCTGCCTGCTCCAGTCGGAATCACTGGTGCGGTTCCCGGGGGCGCCGCCGCCGCCGCAAGGCGGGCGGGATTTCGCCGGGCCTGGGCCGCTGGACCGGCTGTACCGGGCCGCTGACGGCTGGATCCGGTTCGGCGCGCCCGGGCCCGCCGACGAGGCGGCGCTGGTGGCTGCCGGGCTGGCCCGGCTGCCGGATCCGCTCCCTGGCGAAGCGGATCCGGCGGGCGCGGTGCGGGGCGGGCAGGACGTGATCGACGTGATCGACGCGGTCGGCCGGGCCGTCGGGGCGCTGCCGGTGACGGAGGTCCTCCGGCGGGCGGGCGCGGCCGGGCTGGCTGCCGTCCGGGCCCGCCAGCTACCCGAGCTGACCCGCGACGAGCAGCTCATCCGGCACGGCCTGCTGGCGGTGAAAGAAACCGACGACGCCGGGGTGGCCAGGGTTGCGCCGGGACGCTGGCTGGACATGCCGGGCCTGGTGACCGGTGCGCCCGGCGAGGCACCGCAACCGGGCGAGCACACAGACGCCATCCTGCGCGAGATCGGTATTAAGCGTCGGCGTTAATCGTGCCTAAGTGCTGGTTAAGCACTGCCTGCCAGGATTCCCGCAACAGATTGCCCAGGAACAAAGGGCAGGCAACCGGGGATGCCTGGGGGCGGGGCACAACGCTGCGCTTCCCAGCCGTTTCCCAGAAGGGAGGCCACCATGGCCGGCGGAACCGACATGCAGGAGATCATCAAGGAAGGCCTGAAGGTCCCGCGCGATGCGCGCGGGAGACAGCGGCTCGCGGAACTCGTCGAGCGCGGCGAGTTCGAGGCTCTCGACCCGGCGGCCGCGCTGCCGGCCAGGCCGCGCTACCTCGTGACGTTTATGAGGTCAGTGACGACCGCATTCCGAATCCGCTCGGCCACCGTCGTCACGGTCACGAACCAGGCTCCGCGGCCCAACCTCGTCACCGTCTCGTACTTCCTCGGGTTCTCCAGCAACACAACGCCGGTCGGCGCAACGTCCTTCGTGATCCCGCCGGACTTCTCGGTCGACTTCGCGACGCGCAACCTGCCGGACGCCCTCACCGTGGTCAACTCCGTGCCCAACCCCGAGCTGACCTTCGACGAGGGCCGGGCCATCGTCAGCTCGCGGCTCCCGCAAATCGGCGTCAGCAGCCGCATTTACTACACCGCCGGCGACGGCGACGAGGAACTACTGGCCATCACCGACTCGAAGGTGGTCCTCTTCGACCAGGGGAACAACGGCGACTGACAACGGGCCGGCCTTGTCTAGCGCCGGAGTTCCTCGGCTGATTTGGGGAGCTTGAGATGCCGGTCTGCGTCGGTCATCTGCTGCATCAGGTGGAATGCGCCGGCTGCGGTGATGTCGCCGTCAGCGACTGCGATGGTCATGAGGTCGATGGTCTCTCGGGTGCTGATGCCCTGGAGTTTCGCCCAGCGCACCGCGTCGCGGTCGTCGGAGATCCACCAGGACCCGGCGAACTCGGGCCAGTTCCTGATCACGTAGCAGGTCTGCGCCTCGCCGAGATGCTTGAGGGGCTCGCCGTCAGTGCCGCCGAGCACGACTCGCCGGATCCGCTCGATCTTCTGGACGTCGGATTCGTCGGCGATCTCGATCGGCTGATTTAGCCAGCTGTCAGAGGCCAGGCCACGGAGGGCGGTCAGTTTGCGGGCCGACATGCTTGCTTCGTAGGCCACGGCCTCTGTCCACCGGCCGCGCCCGCCGAGTACCGACTTGATTAAGTCGAGCCGGTTGACGGCGGCAAAGTTGCACAGCACCGTGTTGTCCGGGAACAGGTACTCGGTCATAAGACGCCCGTAGCCCCCTGCTCGAACTCAAGGGCCTGCTTGAGTTCATCTACGTCGGCGCCGAGCAGGTTAGCGTACGGGCGAAGGGTGGTGGCACCCGCCTCATAAGCCGCATACGTATCGCGGACCAGCAGTCCGGGTAGCCGCGGCGCACTGGCCAGCGCGACTCGCTGGGCTAGCTCCTCGCCTCGCTGCGCAATAGTGGCGGCCCTCGCCGCAGACAGCGGCCTAAAACGGTCACACGTGCCCATGTCGATCAGGCGGAGATCCTTTAGCCGGAAAGCCAGAGCCGAGGGGGTCACCTTCAGCTCGCAGGCCAGCCTGGCAAAATCAGTCTCGGTCAACCCAGCTGACCCGACGGCCTCGCGCAAAATGGTCTCTGGCATCAGGAAAGCCGACGCGAAGCTGTTGGCCCGCTGCTCGCTCGGATCCTTCGCCTGCGATTTGTCGTAGACGTCATGGTCGAGGTGGACGCCCTGGTCATCACCCGCGACCAGGTGCCCCAGCTCGTGCGCGAGCGTGAACCGCTGCCGCGCCGGGACCGGGGACGTGCCCAGCACAATGAGCTTGGCGTCATCGGAGGAGGCCGCTAGCCCATCGAAACCTTCAGCAAGCGCCACGATCGCGACATCGGCGCCAAATACCTCCTCGGTCAGGCTGGGAAGGTCGGCTTCATTGATTGACCGGCTTGCCTTGGCCGCCAGGTCCAAAGCTGATCGAGCCAGCGCGCGTCCCTGCTCGGCATAAGTGCCGCTCGCTGCTGCTGGGACTGGGCGCCATGGCTGCGGCCAGCCGAGCGAAGCTAGATCGCCGCGCATTGTGGTATATCGCTTGGCTGCCTCCAACGCGGTGTGCGCGTCGCCGCTGGTCGTTCTGGCCGCGACCGCCAGCGGTGGTTCCTCCCCCGTAATCAGCCAATCGACTGTGACCTCGAACCGGTCGGCGATGCGGGCCAGGTCCAGGGATGAGAAACGGCGGGTGCCGCTGAGGGACTTCGATAGCTTGGAGTCGTCGAGCCCGATCTCCTGCGCGAAGGCATGACGATTCAGGCCGGACGATTTGATCAGGCCCAGGACGCGGTCGGGTATGCCCGGCATACAGGCAGGCTAGCAGAGGATTTGCGAAAATCGCAAAACTGCTCCATGATGGGCGCTGCGGCCGGCATGGATGGCGAGGGGGATGGTTCGGTTGACGACCACCGCGGAGGATCATCCCACTGCGCCGGCTGGCCCGGCAGCAGTGCCGCCGCTGCCTGAGCAGGGCCAGATCGTCAACGTCCGCGGTGCCGCCTGGGCCGTCGCTGACGTGCGCGCCCAGGGCCTGCCGCGCAGCCCCGCCGACGAGGGCGAGCCTGGCCTGACCCATGTGGTCCAGTTGCAGTCGCTCGAAGAGGACCGGCTCGACGAGGAACTCAGCGTGGTGTGGGAGCTGGAGGTCGGCCAGACCGTAGCCCCCGACCAGGGACTGCCGGAGCAGATCAGCCCGGACGGCTTCGACGACCCGAACACGCTGGCCGCCTTTGTGGACGCCGTCCGCTGGGGCGCGGTCACCTCGGCCGACGGCAGCTCCTTCCAGGCACCGTTCCGCAGCGGGGCGAACGTTGAGGCTTACCAGCTTGAGCCGCTGCGGCGGGCCCTCCAGTCCGCGCGGACGAACCTGCTGCTCGCGGACGACGTGGGTCTGGGCAAGACCATCGAGGCCGGCCTGGTCGTCCAGGAGCTGCTGCTGCGGCACCGGGCCCGGTCGGTGATCATCGTGTGCCCGCCGAGCCTGTCGCTGAAGTGGCAGGACGAGATGCGGGAAAAGTTCGGCCTGGAATTCGAGATCGTGAACAGCGAGCTCATGTCCCGGGTGCGGCGCAGCCACGGGCTGAGCGCCAACCCGTTCCGGCTCTTCCCGCGCGTCATCGTGTCGATGGCGTGGCTGCCGTCGCTGCGGGCCCAGCGGCTGCTGCGGGACGTGTTCGCGGAGGTCGGGGACACTGGCACGGCCCGGCGGTACGCCTTCGACGTCCTTATCGTGGACGAGGCGCACCACGTGGCGCCCGCCAGCCCGACTGCGGTCGCCGGGTTCCGCGGCTACGCGGTGGACAGTCACCGTACGGTCGCGACCCGGGCCCTGGCCGAGAAGTGCGAGCACCGGCTGTTCCTGTCCGCCACCCCGCACAACGGGTACAGCGAGTCGTTCACCGCGCTGATGGAGATGATCGACGGGCGCCGGTTCAAGCGCGGCGCCAGCCTGGACGAGCGCGCCCTCCGGGAGATCGCGGTCCGCCGCCTCAAGGCCGACCTGCGGGAGGAGAAGGGCTTCAGGACCCGTGCCCTCAAGCCGCTGCCCTTCGCCCCGGACGAGGACGAGGTCAGGGAATTCGCGCAGCTTGACCGCATCCTGGCGGACAGCGCGCGCCGCAACGGGCGGGACCGGTCCGGTGGCATCGTGGCGATGCTGCTGAAGAAGCGGTTCCTGTCCAGCCCGTGGTCGTTCGCCCTGACCCTGCGGCAGTACACCGAGGCCGATCCGGGACGTGGCCTGGACGCCGACGACGAGGATCAGTATTACCAGGAGGTGCTCGGCAGCGGGCAGTCCGACGAGGAAGAGGGCGAGACTGCGCAGCCGGAGTTCACCACGCTGCGGCACAGCAAGCGCTCCGACCCGCTGAGCAGCGCGACCAGCGGGAACATTGCCGCCCTGATCGACTGGGGACAGGGGTACGAGAACCGGCCGGACTCCCGGCTGCGAGCCCTGATCGGGTTCCTGGACGCGGTGTGCCGGCCGGACGGCACCTGGAGCAACGAGCGGGTCGTGGTCTTCACCGAGTACGCCGCCACGCTGGACTGGATCGTCCGTATCCTGTCCCAGCGCGGCTACCGCGAGGGGATCGAGCTGGCGGTGATCCAGGGCTCCACCCCGGCCGACGAGCGCGAGGACATCCGCGCGAAGTTCACCGCCCCGCCGGAGGAGCAGCCGGTGCGGGTCCTGGTCGCCACCGATTCCGCCGGTGAGGGCATCGACCTGCAGGACTACTGCCATCGCCTGGTGAACTTCGACATCCCGTTCAACCCGTCCCGGCTGGAACAGCGGATCGGCCGCATCGATCGCTACGGGCAGCGGGAGACGCCGGGGATCTACCAGCTCGCCCCGGCCGCCGCCGACTCGGCCTACGTGCGGGACCTGCGGTTCCTGCTGGACAAGGTCCGGCAGAAGATCGGCATCGTGGCGGCTGATCTCGGCTCGGTCAACGAGGTCATCGACACCGAGATCCAGGATCACTTCACCCCCGGCGGGACCGGTCGCAAGGTCCGCCTGGCCGCGCGCGACGACGGCAACGTGATCATCAACCGCGCCCTCGCGGGCGGCCTGGAGCTGAACCGGGCCCTCACCGAACTGTCCCGCACCTACGGCCGGCGCAAGGCCGAGATGCACCTCACCGCGGCCAACGCGCGGCGGGTCGTGGACACCGCGCTGGAGCTGACCGGGCAGCCGCCGCTGGATCCGGCCGAGGGCGGCAGCTACCCCCCGGAGGTCTTCGGCGTTCCCGCCCTCGGCTCGGCCTGGCAGCCTGCGTTGCGCGGACTGGAGACGCGGCTGAACCCCGGCGTGCTCCGGCCGGTCACCTTTGACGACCAGGTGGCAGAGGGCCGGAATGATCTCGTCTTCATTCATCTCGGCCACGCGCTCTTGCAGCGCTCGGCCCGGATCCTGCGCAGCGCGCTATTCAAGGTGGACTCTCCGGTCCACCGGGTGACCGCGGTCGTCGTCGGAGGGCTGTCCCAGTCGTGCGTTGCCGCGGTATCGCGGCTGGTACTGGTGGGCCTGGGCGGCCTGCGGCTGCACGAGGAGGTCTTCCTGACCGGCATCAGGATCCGCGGCCGGGACATGGCTGAGGCGAAGGTCGAGGAGGTCCTCGACCACGCACTCGACGCCGAAGACCTGGTCCTGGCGGACGCGAAGGTCAGGCAGATCCTGGCCGACCGGTGGAACGGCGACGGCGCTGCCCTGCGTACCCGCCTGCTGGCAGCCATGGAGCAGAAAGCCGCCACTCACCAGGAGAAGGTCATCGGGGCACTGCACCAGCGGCGGGACAACGACATCGCCAGGGTCCGGGAGATCTTCACCGCGTTCCGCGTTCTGCTCCGCGAGTCGCGGGACCGGCTGGACCGGGAGATCCGCAGCGAGGACGAGAAGCTGTTCCCCGACGACCAGCAGCGGCAGCGCCGCCGTGACCTCGCGTCGATGATCGACCGGCTGGACAGCCTGGATGACGAGGAACAGCGGGAGATCGCCGCAATCAGCGCCCGGTACGCCGGGATCAAGCCGCATGTGACCGCGGCAGCGGTGGTCTTCGCGCTGACCCCGGCCGACGCGAGCGCCGGGAGGACCCAGCTATGAGCCCTCGCCGTACTGCGCCCTCCGGTGCTGACCTGCACCGGGCCTGGCTCGAGCTGGTCGACACCGACGGCCCGTTCCTGTCCGTCCCCGTGCTCCGCCGCGCCTGGCCCACAGGCATGATGCCTCCCGGGAGCGGGGAACTCGACGCGCTACGGGATGCCAAGCCGGCGTTCGAGAGGGCCTGGGAAAGGTGGGACACCAACCGCACAGATCCGCAGGCCCTGGAGCACTACCGCCAGGCACGGGACGCCTGGGTCGACGTGGTCCTCCGCAAGGTGCTTGGCTGGAAGGACCGCTACACCTCCCCGGCTGCTGCCGATGTCAAGGTTCACTCCCCCGGCTACTCGGTCACCGTGACCCCCACCGGGGCCCTGACCCGGGACGGCGCGAGCGGGGCACTGACCCTGGTCACCGATCCCGTCGATTCACTGCGGGACCCTCTCTGGGACGGCTGGGCCGCCAGCCCGCTCGACCGGATGGAAGAGCTGCTCCGTGCGGCGGGCGTGCCGATCGGCGTGGTCACCGACGGCCGCTGGTGGGCTGTGGTCAGCGCCCGCAAGGAGGCCCTGGCCGCATCCGGCATCGTAGACGCGCAGACCTGGATCGAGGAACCAGCCACCCGTAACGCTTTCCTCCAGCTGCTCCGCCTCCCCCGCCTCGTTGGCCGCAGGTCCGAAGATCTGCTGACCGAGCTCTTCGCCGACTCTGTTGCCGCCGCCGAGCAGATCACCGAAGCCCTCGGAACGCAGGTCCGCCGGGCGGTTGAGCTACTGGTGCAGGCGATGTCGGAGGCGGCCGCCGAGGCCTGCCGCCGGAGCGGACCGGATCCGCTGCCCGCCGACCGGGACGCGGTCTATCAGGCCGCTGTCACCGTGATGATGCGGGTGGTGTTCCTGCTTTTTGCCGAGGAACACGGCCTGCTCCCCCAGGGTCAGCTGTTCTCCGCCGGCTATGGCGTCAGCGACGAGCTCGACAGGCTCGACACCCGGGCCCTTGAGGAAGGCAGCGAGGCGCTGGACGCCACGCACCTGACCTGGCACCGGCTGCTGGCTACGTCCCGGGCCCTGTACCAAGGGGCGTCGTTCGAAGACGTCCGCCTGCCGTCTTACGGCGGGTCGCTGTTCGACCCGGCCCGCTTCGGGTTCCTCACCGCCCTCGACGCTCATGGCAATCTGGCCATCGCGGTCAGCGACCGCGTGATGCTGGAGGTCCTCCGGGCCGTCCAGGTGGCCAGGCTCCGGGGCGAGCCGGCCCGCCGGATCTCGTTCCGGGACATTGACGTCGAGCAGATCGGCTACATCTACGAGGGCCTGCTCGGCTACTCCTGCCGGAACGTCGAAACGGTCACGGTCGGCCTCATTGGCAAGGAGGGCGAGGAACCAGAGATCCCGCTGGACCGGCTGGAAGCCCTCGCCGCGGCGAAGCCGACGGACACCGCCCTCGCCCAGGCCCTCCTCGACTGGGCCAAGACCGACCAGCCCGCCGCCAGCCTGCCCACGAAGGCCGCACTCGCCCGGGCCATCCGGGAGAGCGACGCGACCGAAGACGCCGACCGTGCCCTGCGCGCGGTCGCGCCCACCGACCCTTCTCTGCGCGACCGGCTCCGCCCGTTCATCGGCATCATCCGCCGCGACCTGCGTGACCGGCCCACGGTCATGGTCCCCGGCGGGGTCCTGGTCGTGGAGACCCCATCGCGGGCCACAGCCGGCGCGCACTACACGCCGAAGGACCTGGCCACCGAGGTCGTCCGGTACGCCCTCGAGCCTCTGGTCTACGATCCCGGCCCGCACCAGCAGCCCGACGGCTGGGTGCCGGTCGACTCGGACCGGATCCTCGAACTCAAGGTCGCCGACATCGCCTGCGGCTCAGGAGCGTTCCTGGTCGCCGCGGCCCGGTACCTGGCCAGTCGGCTGGTCGAGGCATGGCAGCGTGAGGAGGCCGTCACCGGTCTGACGCCACGCGAGCTGGAAACCCACGCGCTTCGCACCGTCATCGCCACCTGCCTGTACGGGGCGGACATCAACGCGATGGCCGTAGAGATGTGCAAGCTTTCGCTGTGGCTGGTGTCGCTGGACCCGAGGCTCCCGTTCTCCTTCGTTGACGACAAGATCCTGCACGGCAACTCCCTGCTCGGCCTTACCGATCTACGGCAGCTCAAGCGCCAGCACATTGACCCGGACTCCGCCAGCGACCAGCAGACCCTGTACGAGGCCGACGTGGACGGCGTGCTCCGGCAGGCCACCCGGCTCCGCCGCCAGCTCGCCAGCGAGGTCGACGACCGCGACCCGCAGCGCTCCATGAACACCAAACGCCGCCAGTGGCACCGCTACCAGGAACTCACCGCCGAGCTCACCGAAACCGCCGACGCCGTCATCGCCGCGGGCCTCAAGCTGGGCGGCAAACCCGGCCGCGCCCTCAACGCCGCCTATGAGAACCTGGGCTTCGCCCTCGGCCTGGCCCACCCCCGGCCCGGGGATGAACCACGCCGGGCCATGCTCGACGGCATCCTCAAAGGCGGCCTGACGCCCACGGTGACCACCGATTACGACCGCTGGAAGCCCCTGCACTGGATCCTCGCCGTCCCCGACGTAATGGAACGCGGCGGCTTCGACGCCATCATCGGCAACCCCCCGTTCCTCGGCGGCCAGAAACTCACCGGCGCCATGGGCACCAACCTGCGCGACTGGCTCGTATACGTCCTCGCGAACGGCGAAAAAGGCAGCGCTGATCTGGTTGCTTACTTCTTCCTGCGCGCCACGTTCCTGCTCAACAGCCAGGGCAACCTCGGCCTCATTGCCACTAATACCGTCGCTCAAGGTGATACTCGACAGGTCGGGCTTAAACAGCTGGTGGATGGTGGATTTTCGATCACCCGGGCGATCCAGAGCCGCTCCTGGCCGGCCACTAGCGTCAATCTCGAGTACGCAGCGGTCTGGGGAACTCGATCGGAGTTTCCAGCGTTCATCCCACGAATTTCCGATGGTCTCGCCGTAAATCAAATTTCCACGCTGCTCGAGCCCGGTGCGGAGATTCAACCTCACCGGCTCGCCGAGAATGCCGGCATTGCTTTCCAGGGCTGCAACATATTGGGTGTAGGATTCACCCTAGAACCTAGTGAAGCGACATCCTGGATCGAGATCGACCCCAGGAATGCAGCCGTCCTCTTCCCCTTCCTCAACGGGGAGGACCTAAATTCTCGAGCGGACATTACAGCGTCACGTTGGGTTATTGACTTCAACGATTGGCCAGAGGATGCCGCCAGCCAGTATGGCCTCCCGTTCAGCCGGATAGTCAACCTTGTGAAACCCGAACGAATGCGAAACAGCCGCCGAGCACGGCGAGAACGCTGGTGGCAGTTCGCGGAGAGGGCCCCCGGCATGAGGAACGCCATCGCGAACCTGGACACGGCCCTCGCTATCGCCCTGGTAAGCAAAACTGTCATGCCAATGCGAGTGGCCACTGATCAAGTTTTCAGTCATAAGCTAGCCGTTTTTGCAACCGAATCCTTCGCCGACCAGGCCGTCCTATCATCGAGCGCCCACCAGGCATGGGCAATCAAGTTTGGCGCGACGATGAGAGCCGATGTCAATTACTCACCCTCGGACGTATTTCTTACCTTTCCACGGCCGATGCATAATGACCATCTGGCTACAGCTGGCCAAACCCTCAATAGCGACCGCCAGAAAATAATGCTGCGCCGAGAATTCGGGCTGACCAAGCTATACAACCTGGTCAACGATCCGAATTATACCGACGAGGACATCGAGCGGATGCGAGAGATTCACATCGAACTCGACACAGCTGTCGTCGAGGCCTACGGCTGGGGTGACGTCGAACTTAGCCATGGGTTCCACACCTATCGGCAGATGCAGCGCTGGACCGTTAGCCCAGCCGCGCGTGTGGAGATCCTGGACCGCTTGCTAGCTGAGAACCTGCGCCGGGCTGAGGCTCAGGGTGAGGCGCCGCCTCCGACTAGTGAGGAAGAGGGCGATGATGAATGACTGCGCCGTGGCTTCAGGCTGAGCAGCCGTCCTATCGGCTGGAGTTTAGGCCCGATGGACGGTCGTGGACGGCTCGGGAGAATCTGGCTGACATTTTGGAGCGGGAGCTGCTGGGGCCGGCGAACGGGCCGGAGGAAGTGCTCGATGGGTCGCCGGATGCCGTTTACCTGATCGGCCGGATCGCGCCGGTCAAGCTGACGTCGAGGAAGGAGGACCCGACCGCCGCGGACACCGAGGAGCCAGACAGTGACGTCGGCGACGCCACCGACGCCGAGTCGGGCCGGGGTGTTCCGGTGACCGGGGTTGACGACAGCGGTGCGGGATCCGACGCGGACAGCGGAGTTGAGGACGAGCCGCAGCAGCGCGGGCTGATGATCCCCGCCTCGATGGGGCTGCGCTGCCAGATCCCCGCGGATCTGGAGTCGTTCACCGTCGTCGCGTCCTGGGGCGTGTACGAGCCGATCACCGAGAAGGATCGGTCCCTGCGCCGGTACCGGCGCACGCCCGTAGAGATCGCCAAGCCGATCACGGTCGCCGGACTGAAGGTGTCGGGCACCACGGAGATCCCGCTGCGGGACAAGGTCGTGCTTCGGGTGGATCGGCACGACGACCCCGGCCGGGGCTGCCGGCTGATCGAGATCGCTCTGTGCAACGACCGGGAGACCCCGGCGAAGATCCCGGTCGACGCCTGGCTGTACCAGACCAGGCTGACCGTCACCGCGGCTGGGGTGGATGCCTTCCTGCCGGTCAGCGATCCGCTGCTGGACACCCGCCCCGAACCGGACGATGAGTTGCGGCGGCTGAACCTCCAGTACCGGGACCGGCTGGAGTTCGCGGCCGGGCGGACCTGCTCGGTCGACTGGGCGGTGGCGCCGGGCGCGCGGCGGGCCAGCAAGGTGTGGACGACGTGGCTCCCGACGTACGAGACGCCGCAGGTCGCCGCCGAAGAAGTCCCGGCCATGCTCAACATGCGGGAACTGGCGGCGGCCGGCCCGGAACAGCTCAGGGACGGGTTGTCGCCGATCGTCGAGCGGTACGGAGCCTGGCTCGACGCCGAGGAAGCCCGGGCCCGGGAGCTGCCTGAGCACCTCCGCAGCGAGGGCCTGGACGCGGTCAGCGAGGCGCGGAAGGTGCACCGCCAGCTCGCCGACGGGCTCGCTCATCTGCTGGCCGAACCGGACGCGCGGCTCTGCTTCCGGTTCATGAACGAAGTGATGGCCGACCAGCGGGTGCAGAGCCAGGTGGCCAGGCGGCGGGCCGAGTTCCCGGCCGAGTCCCTCGGCGAGGCCCGGGCGGCCGTGCTGGAGGGCACCGGCAGGCCGCACTCGTGGTTCACCTTCCAGCTGGCGTTCATCCTGATGCAGCTTCCGCTGCTGACCGATCCGGCGGCGGGCAAGCGATCCTCCGCCGAGCTGGCCAGGGCGCAACTGCTGTTCTTCCCTACGGGCGGCGGCAAGACCGAGGCCTACCTGGGCCTGGCCGCTTACGCGTTCGCGATCCGGCGGCGGCAGGGCGTCCTGGACACCCCGGACGGCCGGCTCGACGGACGCGCCGGGGTCACCGTGCTGATGCGGTACACCCTGCGGCTGCTGACCGCGCAGCAGTTCCAGCGGGCCACCGCGCTGGTGTGCGCGGCCGAGCTGGCGCGGCGACGGGACCTGGCCACCTGGGGCACGGAGCCGTTCCGGATCGGGCTATGGGTCGGAACCGACGTCAGCCCGAAGCGGTACGAGGAGGCCGAGGAGCAGCTCAAGCGGGCCACCCGCGCGGGCAGCGGCTACCGGCTGACCGTGCTGCAGATCCAGCGGTGCCCCTGGTGCGGAACACCGGTCGGAGCGGGAAACGTAGTCCCCGATCCCGACAGCCGGCGAATCTACGTGTACTGCGGCGACGAACTGGCCGACTGCCCGTTCGCCCGGGGCGGGGACGCCGGGGACGGCCTGCCGGTGCTCACGGTCGACGAGGAGATCTACCGGCTCGCGCCCGCGTTCGTGATCGCGACCGTCGACAAGTTCGCCCGGCTGGCCCGGGAAGGCGAGGCGGCGTCCCTGTTCGGGTACGTGTCCAGGCGCTGCGACCGGCACGGCTACGTGCACCCGGACTACGCGGGCTGCACCATCAAGGACGGCAGCAAGCACCCGGGATCCACCGCCGCGGTGCATCCCGTCCCCCGGCTGCGGCCGCCTGACCTGATCATCCAGGACGAGCTGCACCTCATCACCGGTGCGCTGGGGACCACGGTCGGCCTGTTCGAGGTCGCCATCGACGTGCTGACCGCCTGGCACATGGACTCGGGCCGGCCGGCCCGGCCGCTACTGGTCGCCTCGACGGCCACCGCGCGGAATGCGCCCGAGCAGGTCCGGGCCCTGTACGGGCGGGGCGTGACGATCTTCCCGCCGCAAGTGCTCGACGCCGGGCGGACGTTCTTCTCCCGGGAAGAGGCAATCACAGCAAAGCAGCCCGGACGGCGGTACGTCGGGATCAGCACCACCGGGGTGCGGCTCACCACAGCGGAGATCCGCATCTCCGAGGTTCTGATGGCCGCCGGGCAGCTACTGCTCGACACCGGCGGTGCCGCTGCGGACCCGTACCTCACGCTGGTGGGTTACTTCAGCGCGACCCGGGAGCTGGCCGGGATGGCCCGCTACATGGGCGACGACATCCAGACCGCACTGGCCCGGCGGCGCCCGTGGTCGCTGCTGCCCAGCCGGACCGGCACCAGCTACAACCAGCTCAACGTCGCCGAGCTCACCTCCCGGGTGGCCAGCGCGGACATCACCGCGACCCTGGACCAGATGGCGGTCCCGTTCGACCCGCGGTTCGACTCGGCCGCCGGAAAGCGGGAACTGCACGCCTTGCGCACGGCGGGCAAGCCGGTGCCCGAGCGGGAGGCCCAGCCGTTCGACGTGGTGCTGGCCACGTCGATGCTCCAGGTCGGCGTGGACGTGACCCGGCTGGGCCTGATGCTGGTCGTCGGCCAGCCGAAGAACACCGCCGAGTACATCCAGGCGTCTTCGCGGGTCGGCCGGGACCGGGACCGGCCCGGCCTGGTGGTCGCCCTCGGCAACTGGGCACGCCCACGGGACCTCGCGCACTTCGAGCAGTTCCGGCGCTACCACGAGCGGTTCTACGCCGAGGTCGAGGCGCTGTCGGTCACCCCGTTCTCGGTCACATCGCTGGAACGTGGCCTGGACGGCGTGCTGGTCAGCGCGGCCCGGGTGCTCCAGGCGGTAATCCCCGGCGGCCTGTCGCCCGAGCGGGCCGCGGGCCAGATCGAGCAGCAGCACGGCTTCGCGGACCGCCTGATCGGCGCGCTGGTCGACCGGACGCTGCGCGCCTCCGACGAGGCCTCCGCCGAACGCGCCCGGCTACGGCTGGTCAACCGGCTCGACCAGTGGGTCTCCCGCCGCAAGCATCTCGCCGACCTGCGCAAGACGCTGGTGTACGAGCGGGTCACCGACGACACCCGGTACGACGCGCTGATGGCCAGTGCGGAGAACGCCCGGGCCCGGTCCGGCGCGCAGGACGCCCCGCCGTTCGTGGTCGCCAACTCCATGCGCGAGGTGCAGCCGGAAATCAACCTCCTGGTCAGCCCGATCAAGGACAACCTGATCTACATCGCGCCCCCGGGCACGCCGCGGTGGCAGTTTCCCCCTGAGGATCAGTCATGAGCAGCCAGCCGGCGGATCTGCTGTACGACGCGTCCCAGGCGGTCGACCCGCTCGGCGACGCTGACCAGGAGAACGCCAAATCGGTCAAGCACAACCGCGCCAAGGTGGGGTCGAGCCGCCCGTCCACGCTGCTGTACACCTACGGCCCCGGCGCGATCATGGACCTGCCCCAGTTCACGATCATGCCAACCGGGCTGGACGACTGGGACCGGATCTGGAACCGCAGGGAGGGAAACCCGCCGCAGATCCATGCCCCGCGGCTGCGGGACGCGGTCCGCACGCACCTGCGCTCCAGCGACGTCCAGCTCCGTCCGCACCCCTGGCAGCCCAAGCGGATCAGCTTCGGCAACGAGGGAAACGACCTGGGCGTCCCGGCCCGGGTGTTCCCGCAGTGGCTGCGCTGCACCGGCTGCGACATGCTCGGCCTGCTGTCGCAGTTCGGCTACACCAACACCCACCCGTTCCGCACCGACCTGGCCTGCTTCGAGCACCTCAAGTGCACGGGGCGGCCCGCCGCCCCGCGCCGGGCGGCCCGCCGTACCGCGGTGCCGGCCCGGTATCTGCTCGCCTGCGCGGACGGCCACCTGGACGAGTTCCCCTACGACCTGTGGGTCCACCGCGGCAGGACGTGCCCCGAGGCCGAATTTCCCGCTCTGCGGATGATTGACCGGACCGCGGGCAAGGGCGCGTCGGCGATGATCCGCTGCGAATCGTGCCAGGATCAGCGGCCCATGAACGAGGCGCAGGGCCAGGCTGGTGCCGCCAAGCTGCCCGGGTGCCGGGGCCGGCACCCGCACCTGGACGCGTTCCAGCCCGGCGGCTGCGGCGCCCCGACCAAGCTGATGCTGATCGGCGCCTCGAATCTGTGGTTCCCGGCCAGCCTGTCCATCATCGTGATGCCGGAGTCGCAGGAGGAGAAGGACAGCGACCTCGCCGACCGGATCCGGGTGGCCGTCGGTACCCGGCTGTCCAGGTACGCCAACGACCTGGAGATCCTGCGTGACGTGCTGGCCGGTCAGGTCGACGTCACCGGCATCTCCGACGACGGCCTGCGCCAGGCCGTCACGGTGGCCCTGGCGCCGCAGCCGACCCCGGAGGAGCGGGAGGAACGGCTGCGCAACTGGGATCCGGTAGACCTGCTGGTCCCGGAATGGCGGTATCTGCTGCGGCCCATCCCCGGTGAGCATTCGGAGGACCCGGGCAGCGGCCTGACGCTGTCCCGCCGCCAGCGCGGCCCCGGGCTGGCGGCGGAGATCATCCTGGTGCTGGCGGTGGAGCGGCTGCGGAAGGTGAACGCGCTCACCGGGTTTACCCGGATCGACGCTTTCGACCGTGTCGGCGACGTGCCGAGGCGGCTCGTGCCGCTCACCCGGGCGGCCCAGCCAGCCTGGACGGTGGCCACCGAGGACCGGGGCGAGGGGATCTTCCTGCAGCTCGACGAGGAGCGGGTGGCCTCGTGGGAGGAGCGGATCCTTTCCAGCGGGCTGTGGCAGGCGCACCGCGACGCACACCGCCGTAACTTCAGCCGAAGGTTCTCCGAGACGGCGGACCAGGTCAACCCCGACTCGCGGCTGAAACCGCCGCGGTACTGGCTGATCCACACGCTCGCCCACGTGCTGATCCGGCAGATGGCCATGACCTGCGGGTATTCCGCCGCGAGCCTGAGCGAGCGGCTGTACGCCTGGCCGGAAACGGACGATCGCCCGCCGGCCGCGGGCTTCATGATCGTGACCACCGCCTCGGACAGCGACGGGACTCTCGGCGGCCTGGTCCAGCTCAGCGAGCCGGCCCGGCTGGAGCAGGTCGTGAGCACCGCCCTGTACCGGGCAACGCGGTGCTCGTCGGACCCGGTCTGCGCCCGGCGCACCCCGCAGGACCCGGAGGACTTCCTGCACGGAGCGGCGTGCCACTGCTGCGTGATGGCATCGGAGACGTCGTGCGAGCGGGCCAACCGGTTCCTCGACCGGCGGTTCCTCATTGATCTGCCCGGGAGCGAGCTTGGCTTCTTCGGAAACACCGGCTGACGTCGCGGCCAGGCGGCTAGGGGCCCTGCTCACCGGCACGGAAGCCAGGGAGATCGCCAGCCGCCTGGCCGACGGCGACACCCTGACCGTGGCGCTGCGGGCCGTCTCGCCAGGCCGGCGGGCAGCGGTCCGGGCCCTGGTCAGTGCCATCAGCACCGGTCCCGGCAGCGGCGGAACCGTTTCCGCCGTGCTCCGCGCGGTCGAAGGCGCACACTCGGCGCCCACAACCGTCGATCCGCTGTGGACCATGCCAGGCCACCTGGCCCAGCACGGACGGCTGACGCAATCGGTGACCTACCTGGTCGAAAGCGCCCGGTACTCCATCGTCTGCTCGACCTTCAACTTCCAGCGTTCCTCCGGGCTCTGGGGAGCACTGCAGCAAGCGGCACAGCGGCCGGAACTCACCATGCGCGTCTACCTGGACACGAATGCGGCGGACAAGAACAAGAAGCCGTGGTCGCCCACCACTGCCGAGGTGGCCGCCCACCTGCACCCCGCCACGGTCCTGCGGTCCAAGCGGTTCGGCGGGGTCCCGACCCGCAATCACGCGAAGTTCATCTCCATCGACCACCGGTTCCTGCTCGTCACCAGCGCGAACTTCTCCCGGAGCGCGGAGACCGGCAACCTCGAGCTCGGCGTCCGCATCGATAACGCCAACCTCGCCGAAGCAATCGAACACGAAATGCGCCAAGCCGAGGATTCCGTCTTCGAGCCTGTCCGCCGGACAGCCTGAACGTGGATCCTCAGGACCAGAACTCATCTGATGCGTACAGGTCACTGGGATAGGTCCATACCTCGGTGGCCTTGCCGTCCGTGATGTGGAAGACCTGCACGGTGTCGTCTTGAAGGCTCCGGCCCTGGCGCTCGGCGCGGACCGTAATCAGCGCGACCGCGTGCTCGTCGCTGGCGATCACGTCGTGCACCTCGACGGTGATGGATCCCCAGCAGGCCTCATACGTGCGCATAAGCCATCCTGCCACCTGATCGACGCCGTCATAGTCACCGCCGAGCGGGCTCTTTCCGGGATAGTGCCACCGGATGTCCTCGGCGAAGAACCTTCTCTTCAGCGTGCCGATATCACCCTTCCCGAAGAGCGCATATCCATCCCGCAGCAGATCCTCATTGGCGTGTGTCATTCTGAACCCCTCCTCTTCAGCCTGCATCATCAGCAGATACTGGCTTTTCTTAACGGCACCACGGGTCGTCCGTCACGGACCCGTGGGATCATCCTGAGTTAGTCCCGCGGCAACGCTGGCTAGCGGGGGTATTACCGCTCTGCCACGGCTGGTGCGGCGGCAATGGAGTGCAGGTGCCGATGAACCAGGGGGATAGTGGCCGCGCCTTCGCCTGTCGCGGAGGCGGCACGTTTGACTGATCCGAGGCGTACGTCACCGGCGGCGAACACTCCGGGCAGGCTC
>Ga0070714_100000587_pt1 | contig 26129 bp, 20 predicted proteins | sample LARL83metaG_FD_65450 | JGI IMG/M metagenome (GOLD analysis project Ga0070714, IMG submission 65450) | Corn, switchgrass and miscanthus rhizosphere microbial communities from Kellogg Biological Station, Michigan, USA - LAR L8-3 metaG | ecosystem: Host-associated > Plants > Roots > Rhizosphere ... | reverse complement strand
TCCGAGCCGATGGCGACGATGCGGTCGACCTCGGAGAGCGCGATTTTCGGCACGCCGAGCCGGCCCTCGCCGTAGGCCTTGATCGCCTCGACGATGTTGCCGACGAAGGCGGCATCGTCGGCGCGGTCGGGAACGAAGCCCGGCGCCTCGTCGCACGCCCAGACGACGACGTCGGCAGCCGCTTCGATCTCCTCGACCTTGTAGCGGTCGATGCGCTTCTTGTAGCCGGCGAAATAGAGCACCTTCGAGCCGGCGGCGCGGAGCGCCTTGCCGATCGAGAACAGCACCGCGTTGCCGAGGCCGCCGCCGACCAGCAGCACGGCCTCCTTGGCCGGCGTCTCGGTCGGCGTGCCGGTCGGGCCCATCAGCACCACCGGCTCGCCCGGCTTCAGCAGGGCGCAGAGATCGGCCGAGCCGCCCATCTCGAGGACGATCACTGAGACCAGACCCTTGTCGCGGTCGACCCAGGCGCCGGTCAAGGCCAGGCCTTCCATGGCGAGGCGCGTGCCTTCGACCACCGGCGCCGACGTCTCGAAGTTCTGCAAGCGGAAGAACTGGCCCGGCTTGAAGGCGCGCGCGGCCGCCGGCGCCTCCACCACCACCTCGATGATGGTGGGCGTCAGGCGGTTGATCGCATGGACGCGCGGGCGAAGATCGTGGTCGAGGGTCGCGAACAGATCGGTCGCGGCAACGGATGACGGCGGGCGCTTGGCGAGGGTGCGACTCACCACCGGATAGCCGCGCTTGGCCGACGCCATCGCCTTGACGACGTTGCCGGCGAACGACGGGTGAAGATCGCCGAAGAAGCTGACGCGATGGCCGTCCGTCTCCACTGCCATCAGCACATGGGTCTCGGCGGGCTTCGCCGAGCGCTGGGGCTTGACCGGCCGTCCCTCCTCGTCGACCGCCTGGAAATGGCGGCCATCGAGCGCGATCGGCGTCGCCGATTCGCGCGCGAGCACGGTGTTGGGCTGGGTGCCGGCCGCAACCAGAATTGTGCGCGCGGGCAGGAACACGGTCGTCCCCGTGTCCTGGAGGCGGCCGTCGTCGCCGGTCTCCATGCGCGCGCATTCGAGCGCCGTGGCCTGGCCGTCCGCGTCGATCTCGACCTCGACCGGGCTCAGGCCCTCGGCGAAGACGATGCCCTCCTCCATCGCCTTCTCCACTTCCTCGTGGTTCAGCGTGTAGCTCGGGCTGTCGGTGAGCCAGCGGCGGTAGGCGATGGTGGCGCCGCCCCAGGACTGGAGCAGCTCGCGGACTTTGGCCGGGCGCTTCTCGCGCCGGGCGGCGTCGCGCTCGGCGCGGATGGCGCGACCGTGGGCCAGGAACTCGTCGGCGATCGCGGCCTCGGCGGGCAGCCAGCGGGCGCGCACGGCTTCCTCGCCGCGCTCGGCGACCAGCGCCTCGTAGCGGGCGAGGAACTTCTCGACCTGCACCGGGTAATAGGCGAGCGACTCGGTCGCGGTGTCGATCGCGGTCAGGCCGCCGCCGATGACGACCACCGGGAGGCGCACCTGGAGGTTGGCGATCGAGTCGGCCTTGGCGGCGCCGGTGAGCTGCAGGCCCATCAGGAAGTCGGAGGCCTGGCGCACGCCGCGGGCGAGCGCGTGCGGCATGTTGATGAAGGTCGGTCGGCCGGCCCCGGCGCACAGCGCGATGTGATCGAAGCCCATCGCGAACGCCTCCTCGACGGTGACGGTGCCGCCGAAGCGGACGCCGCCGTAGAGCGCGAACGCGGAGCGGCGCTCGAGCAGGAGCCGCACCAGCTTGAGGAAGTTCTTGTCCCAGCGGACCGTAATTCCATATTCGGCCACACCACCAAAACCCGCCATGGTGCGGTCGTCGAGGCGCTCCTTGAGGGTGTTCCAGTCGCGCACCGCCTTGAACGGCACGCGCGCGCCGTCGGCGGCGACGCCGGACAGCGCCGGATTCAGCGGCTCGATCTTGAGACCGTCGATCGCGGCGACGGCATGGCCGTCGTTCATCAGGTGATGGGCGAGCGTGAAGCCCGCCGGGCCCATGCCGACCACCAGCACCTTGTAGCCGCTCGGCGCCTTGGGATACGGGCGTCGCAGGTTCAACGGATTCCAGCGCGTCAGCAGCGAATAGATCTCGAAGCCCCAGGGGAGATCAAGCACGTCGGTCAGCGACCGGGTCTCGACCTGGGGAATGTTGACCGGCTCCTGCTTCTGGTAGATGCAGGCCTTCATGCAGTCGTTGCAGATGCGATGCCCGGTGGCGGCCGTCATCGGATTGTCGACGACGACGGCTGCCAGCGCCGCGATGGCATGGCCCTCGGACTTGAGCGAGTTCATCTCCGAGATGCGCTCGTCCAAGGGGCAGCCCTCGAGCGACACGCCGAACGGCGACTTCTGGAAGGCCTCGGTCTTCCTGTCCTTAAGGCCCTTGGAGCAACTGTCCTTGCCCTGGTTGTGGCAGACGATGCAGTAGTGGGCGTGGTCGAGCGCCGCGACCAGGTCCATGCGCGGGTCGGTCAGCGCGAAGCCCTCGCGGCGCCGCTGCTTCTCGGCCGGCAGGCCGATCATCGCCACGCCGTCGTGCATCGTCCGGGTGACGTGGACGAGATGCAGCGGATCGATCTTCGCCGGCAGATGGAACAGCACGCTGTCCTTGTGGCGCGCGCGACCGGCCTCGGTCAGCGTCGCCCAGGCGGCGTAGCGGGCGGCAAGCATCAGGGGAGCGGCATTCTTCGCCTCGTCCTCGAGCCAGGCCATCACCGCCCGCGCGAAGGCGAGTTCGTCGAGCGCGGCGATGCCGAGCACGGGCAAGAGCTCGGCCTCGAGCACACGGCCGTCGAGGCCGGCGAGCTCGTCGGCCTTCACCGCCTTGGCGGCGCGGCGCTGCACGAACAGGCGCTTGCAGGCGTAGAGCGGTGCAAGCGCATTGTGGCGCTCGGCCAGCGCCTGGGTCTCGGCGCGGATGCCGAACAGATCTGCGACGAAATCCTCGAAATAGGGCGCCAGCGCCAGCAGAAGGTCGGCCTCGGGCTTCTGCCCCAGCGAATCGGGATCGGCGCGGCCGGCCTCGAGCTGGGCGGCCAGCATCGCGTCCGCCTCGACCAGATCGGCGCGGAAAGCCGCATCCAGCCGGGCGAGGCCGTCGTGGCTGTAGAGGTCTTCGAAGCGAAGGCCGTGGCTCAGGCTCAACTCGGACACTGTGGCTCCGGGACAGGGCCGGCCGACGAGCGCGGGCTCCGGCCGGCGAACATTAGGGACGGCGTGGACAGCGGATCAAGCGCCGCCCCGCAGCATCGCCGCCACCGAGCCTCCGGAGTCGCCGAGGAGACTGGCGTCGAAGGCAGGCTGGGGTGCCGCCTTCTCCACCACCTCGGCCACGGTGTCAATCCACATCGCCAGCGCCTCGCGCAACTCGTCAAGTCCGGCGGCCACGCCCTCGCTGCTCGCCTGCACACGCGTGCGCGCGGCGAGGAAGCGATCGAGCGCGGACACGACATCCGCCTCATCTGCGAAATAAGCACGAACGCTGCTGAGCACAACGGCCTCTTCGTCGCTATCGGCTCCCGGATCGCTGGCTTTGATGCGGAGCCGCTGGGCGCTGTAGCGCAGGCCCTCATTGGCGCGGGCAACAGCCAACGCCGGGTTTCCGACGGCAAGCGCCCGATCCATGTTGATGAGCCCGTCGTCGGCGAGATCCTTCTGCAGATCGTCGTCGGCGAAGCCCGCCGCGCACTCGGAGGTGCGGCCGGCCGGCGGCGAGAACGTCCAGTCCTCGCCGAAGTCGAAGAAAAGCCCCTCGTCGGCCGGATTGATCTCGGCCTGGATCGGCTCGACGAGCGCCTTGAGGGCGTCCTTGCCGATGCGGAGCGCCCAATTGCGGACCGTTTCGGAAGCGCTCAAGCGACCCTGCTCATAGCCGGCCAGCATCAGCTTCAGCGCCTTCTCCCCGAGCCGCGCCGGAACCACCGGCCCCGACAGGCCGATATGGCCGACGGTGCGCCAGTCGCCGCCGATGTACATCTGATAGTGCGGCGCGTTGCGGCCGCCGATCTTCTTGCCCATGCCGCGGAAGCCGAAGTCGGCGACATGGTGGAGCCCGCAGCCGTTCTGGCAGCCGGAAATCTTCACCGACAGATCCGGCTTGGCGGTGAACGCCCGCACCGCCTCCTGAACCTCCCGGCCGAAGTTCTGCGAGTTGGTGATGCCGATGCCGCAGGTCGTTGTGCCCGGGCAGGCGACGACGTTGGGAACGTCGCCGGGCCGGTCCTCGACATAGAAGCCCATGGCGCGCACGCGCGCCACCACCTCGGCGACTTTCTCCTTGGCGACGCCGACGATGATCACATTCTGGTCGCGGGTGGTGCGGAACCCTTCCGCGCCGGCGTCCTGGGCCAGGGCGATCAGATGCTCGATCTCGTCGGAGGTGTAGATCCCGAGGGTGGCCTTGACGACGATGCCGATGCGCCCGCCGTCCTGAACGACTACGCCGCCCGGCGTCGCCGGCACCGGAGCGGCCGCGTCGCCCTGACGCCAATCGAGCTTCTCCCACGGGCGCGTCGGCAAGCCCTTGACGCGCGCATACTCTTCCTCGAACACCGTGCGGAACTTCGCCTCGCCGAAGCGCTTGAGCACGAACTTCATGCGCGACGCGTTGCGGTTGCGACGGTTGGAATACTTGTGATGCAGGCGCACCAGCGCCTCGAGAATAGACGGCAGTTCCGTCTCCTCCGCGAACTCCTGCACCAGAACCGCGGAGATTGCCTGTCCGCCGGTGCCGCCGCCGGCATAGACCTTGAACCCCGGGCGGCCGTCCTTGTGGGTCGCGACCAGGCCGAGATCGTGGATGCCGCTCGAGCCGCAATCGGCTTCGCAGCCCGATACCGTGACCTTGAACTTGCGCGGCATGTGCTGGACCAGCGGATGGCGAATCCAGATCTGCGCCATGCGCGCCGCCACCACGCTCGCGTCGACGTGCTCTTTCGGGCACACGCCGGCGAGCGGGCAGGAGGTCATATTGCGGAGCGTGTTGCCGCACGCTTCGCGGGTCGTCTGACCGCGCTCATACAGGTACTGAAGCATATCCGGCACATCGTCCGGCTTGACGAAGTGCGTCTGCATGTCCTGACGGGTGGTCACGTGGACCTTGCCGTTGCCCCAACGGCGGCTGGCTTCCGCCGCCGCGCGCGCCGCGTCGAACGACAAAAGGCCGCCGGGGACCTTCATGCGGACCATATGCACGTTCGGCTGCAGCTGGCCGTAGACGCCGAACCGCAGACGATAGGGCTTCCATGTGTCCTCATCCCACTCGCCCGACTTGCGCTTGGCGTAGGCGGCGCGGAACTCCGTGGCATCCTCGATGCGCACCAGGCGCTCGGTGCCGTCAACGCCAACGACAACTCCGCCCAGCGTGGACTGCACGACGGAAGCGGTGGACTGAGACATGACGATCTCCTAAAAACCGGGGCGCCGCGGACTGCGATGCGACGCAAAACGCTCCCGCGACGGATCGAGGGAGCGGCAATTCGGTGCGATCCATATCCTACTTCGGACAGGCATTTTGTCAATGTTTGAGGTGTAAAATTTTATAAATAACTAAATTATTATGTTTTATTATTGCGAACCCTTGCTCCGGGGCCCGCTCCGAGCCATTGTCCGCGTTGTCCTTCAAAGCCTTGCGATCCTCCGCCGCATCATCCCCGGCGGCCGTTCCGTTTGCCCATTCCGAGGCCCTCAATGCGTTCCCTCGTCGCCTACGATCATCCCCGCCGCAGGCTCGTGATGGCCTGGGTCTACACCCTGGCATTCATGACCGCAGCCATGGTCCTGATCGGCGGCCTTACGCGCCTTACCGAAGCGGGGCTTTCGATCGTCGTCTGGCAGCCCTTCATCGGCGCCATCCCGCCGTTAAGCGACGGCGCCTGGAACGAAGCGTTCCGGCAGTACCAGCAGTACCCGGAGTATCAGATTCTGAACTACGGGATGACCCTCGCCGAGTTCAAACACATCTTCTGGATCGAGTTCATCCACCGCCTGTGGGGCCGGCTGATCGGCGTCGTGTTCCTGATCCCGTTCGTGTTCTTCGTCATCAAGGGCGCCTTTCGCGGCGCCGCCGGACAGGCGCTGCTGGTCCGCCTCGTCGGCGTGTTCGTGCTGGGCGGCGTCCAGGCGTTCCTCGGCTGGTTCATGGTTTCAAGCGGCCTCAACGCGCGGCCCGAGGTCAGCGCCTATCGCTTGGCGCTCCATCTTTCGGTCGGTCTGCTCATCTTCCTGGCGCTGCTCGCCATCGCGCTCCATCTTCGCCGTCGTCCCGTGGTGCCCCGTTTCGACGAGATCAAGGGCGCGCGCCTCCTGCGCGGATGGGCCGGGCGGCTGCTGCTCCTCGCCTTCGTGACCGTGATCGCCGGCGCGTTCATGGCCGGCCTCCATGCGGGCCTCACCTACAACACCTTTCCGCTGATGGATGGCCGCCTCGTGCCCGACGGCTATTGGCTGCTGCGTCCCGGCTGGCGCAATTTCTTCGAGAACGTGGCGACGGTGCAGTTCGACCATCGCGTGCTCGGGCTGCTCACCGGACTTTCCGCGATCGCGCTCTGCCTCGTGGCGCTGCGCGTGCCGCTCACCCGCAGGACCCGCATCGCGCAATATCACGTCGGCGCCATGGGGCTCATTCAGCCGGCGCTCGGAATCACGGCACTCGTCAACGTCGTCCCCCTGCCTCTGGCACTTGCCCATCAGGCCGGCGCCGTGGCGCTGCTCGCCTCGGTGTTGTGGTACCGCATCGAGTTGTCGATCGCCGCCCACCATCATTGATTCGCCGTTCCGAGGTATCCTGTGAGCCATCTGCCGCTGACCGTCGCCTTCACCGATTACGACCGGACCCACGCGCTGGAAGACGGCCGCGTCAAGATCGAGGGCTGCGATCCCATCTACTTCGATCTCGAGCCCGAGGAGATGTTCCATCGGGCGCTCCACCATCAGGAGTTCGACGTCGCCGAGCTCTCGTTCTCGAACTACATCGCGCTGCGCTCGCGCGGCGAATGCCCCTACATCGGCATCCCGGTTTTTCCCGGCCGCAAGTTCCGCCATTCGGCGATCTACATCCGCACCGATCGCGGCATCCGTGCGCCTGAGGACCTGAAAGGCAAGCTGGTCGGCGTGCCGGAATACCAGGTGACCGCCGTCGTCTGGATGCGCGGCATGCTCGAGGACGAATACGGCGTGAAGCCTTCGGACATCCGCTGGCGCACGGGCGGCCTGGAGCAGGCCGGCCGCACGGAGAAGGTCGCTCTCAAGCTGCCGGCGGGCGTCGAGCTCGAGCTCGTTCCCGCCGAGCGCACGCTTTCCGAAATGTTCGCCGCGGGCGAGCTCGATGCCGTCATCGCGCCGCGGCCGCCCAGCGTCTATACGAAACGCGTTGCCAACATCGCCCGCCTGTTCGAGGACTACATCGACGCCGAGAAGGCCTATTACAAAAAGACCGGCATTTTCCCGATCATGCATCTGGTCGGCGTGCTCGAAAGCAAAGCCAGGCAGCACCCCTGGCTGCCGGCAAGCATCTTCAAGGCGTTCGAGGCGGCGAAGAATCTGGCGCTCGACGATCTCCTGATCGTCAACATCCCCACCGTCTCGCTGCCGTGGGCCGAGGCATCGGCGGCGGAAGCGGCGAGCCTCTTCGGCAAGGACTTCTGGCCTTACGGCGTCGCCGCCAACCGCAAGACCATCGACGCTTTCGCTCGCTATCATCACGACCAAGGCCTGTCGGCGCGGCGAATGACGGCCGAGGATCTGTTCGCGGATTCGACCCTGACGCAATCCAGGATCTGAGCCGAGGCAAATCGGGGCACGGCGTGAGGTATCGTCCGAAACCATGGTGATCCTCGCGAATCTCGCCAAGCTCGGCACCTGGTTCTCGGTGGGAGCGCGCCGCGTTCCCGAAGGATGGGCCTCCTGGATCGTCGCGTTCAGCTCGGCGGCGCTCACGCTCTACGTCCTCCTTTACGCCGCCGGCTTCGACATCGATCCGTGGCTGTTGGCAGCGACGTTCCTCTCCGCCTCCCTCGCCCTCTGCTTCATCATGATCGGCGCCGGGCCGACGTCGGACGTCCGCGACCTGCCGTGGTGGGACATGGTTCTGGCATCGGCCGCCATCGCCGTCGGCGCCTATTGCATCTACGCCTCGGACTGGGTCCATCACCGCATTCCGCTGATGGATGCCCTTGGCCCCTGGGACATCGCGTGCGCGGCGGCACTTCTCCTTCTCATGATCGAGGCGACGCGTCGCGTGCTGGGTCTCGCGGTGATGACGCTCGTGCTGGTGTTTCTCGCCTATGCGCTGATCGGCCACCGGCTCGGCGGAACGCTTTCCCATGGTCGCATCGATTACGACGACTTCCTCGATGCCGGCATCTTCACCACGGACGGGATGCTTGGATTGCCCATCGTCACCGCGGCGAAGTACGCATTCCTGTTCATGCTGTTCGGAACAATTCTGCGCTTCGCCCGCGGCGGCGCGTTCTTCTGCGACCTCGCGACGGCGATTGCCGGGCGATGGACCGGCGCACCCGCCAAGATCGCGGTGATCTCCTCCGGCCTCTACGGCACCGTCGCCGGGAGCGCCGCACTCGACGTCGTGGCGACCGGCGCCAACAACATCCCGATGATGAAGCGGCACGGCTATCACCCGGCCCAGGCCGGTGCCATCGAGCTCACCGCCGCCGCCGGCGGATCGATCATGCCGCCGGCGATGGGCTCGGCCGCGTTCGTGATGATGGCCTACGCCGGCCTCGCTTACCGCGAGTTGGCGGCGGCGGCGATCCTACCGGCGCTGCTCTACTACGTTGCCGTCTACGCGCAGGTCCACTTCCAGTCGCTCAACCATAACCGCGACCGCCTGCCCGAGGAGGAAATTCCCCGCCTCCGGACGATGGCGGGCAAAAGCGCGCTGTTCATCGTGCCGATCGTCGCGCTGACGGCCGGCCTGCTGGCGGACTTCGCGCCCAATCGCGTCGCCATGTTCGGCATCGCCACGGCGCTGGTCATCGCCACGGTCCGCAAGGCGACGCGGTTCGGCTGGCTCGACTTCCTGCGCGCGGCCTCCGACACGGTGCTCAGGATGATGCCCGTCACCATCGCCTGCGCCGCGGCCGGGCTCCTCATTTCGGTCATCAATGTCACCGGGCTCGGCCCGAAGTTCGCGGAGGTGATCTACGCGCTGACAGGCGAGAATTCGTTCATGGCGCTGGTCATCGCCGCGGTGCTGACGACGATGTTCGGCATGGGCATGCCGACTCCGGCAGCCTACATCCTCGCCGCAGTGCTGATGGGGCCGGTGCTGTCGAACCTCGGCGTGCCGGATCTCGCCGGCAACATGTTCCTGCTCTGCTTCGCGGCGATGAGTTCCGTCACGCCGCCGATCGCCGCCGCGTCCTATATCGCCGCCGCCATCGCTCATTCGGACGCGCTCCGGATCAGTGTCCGCGCCGTGCGCTTTGCGCTCGCGGCATTCGTGATGCCGTTCGCGTTCGTCGCCTCGGAGACGCTGCTGATGGTTGGACCGCCATGGCGGATCGCCCTCGATTTCGTTACCGCGGGCATCGGTTTCGTCGCGATTGCCGCGGCGCTGGAAACGCATCCGAAGCTCGCCACCGCTTGGTGGGAACGGCTTCTCCTCGGCGCCGCCGGGCTGTTCTTCGTCGCTCCCGATGTGTGGACGGTGCTGGTCGGAACGGGACTCGCGGCCGCCAGCCTCGTCTCGGTCCGGTTGCGCCATCGTCCCGACCCGAAGTCATGGAACGACGGCCGCCGAGGCCGTTGAGAAAGGAGTGAATCCCGCGGCCGGCCCGGATGTCGGACTTGAAAAAGGGCGAATGCTTTTATATCTATCTATTCAGTCGACAGGCTCGGAAGCATGTCGATGACGAACAAATATTATAAATATATGTACACGAAAGTAATAATTATGCGTTGCATTCGGTTATAGCGTAATCGCCGTTCACCTTCGACCGCTTAGGATGGGATGCCATGGCCACCCAACTGAAGAACGACCCGCTCAATTACATTTGGCCCGAAGAGGGTCATACCCGGGTGCCCTACTGGGTCTACTCGTCGCCGGAAATCTACAAGCGCGAGATGGAGGTGATTTTCGGTGGTCCCGCCTACAGCTTCATCGGCTTCGAGTGCGAGATTCCCAACTCCGGCGACTTCCGCCAGACCAAGGTCGGCGACAAACCGGTCATCTTCACCCGCGACGAGACCGGCCAGGTGCGCGTGTTCGCGAACCGCTGCGCCCATCGCGGCGTGCAGTTCTGCTACGAGCCTCACGGCAAGGGCAAAACCGAATTCATCTGTCCCTACCACCAGTGGACCTACAACCTGAAGGGCGACGTCATCGCGGTGCCGTTCCGCCGCGGCATCCACAAGCAAGGCGGCATGCCGAAGGATTTCGACATGAAGAACCACCACCTTCAGCAACTGAAGGTGGCGACCTACAACGGCACGATCTTCGCCTCCTTCGACCACGGCATGCCGTCGTTCGAGGAGTATCTCGGCCCGAAGATGCTCCACTGGGTCAATCGCGTGTTCAACGGCCGGCCGCTCAAGGTGCTGGGCTACGAGCGCCAGCGCCTGCGCTCGAACTGGAAGCTGATGTTCGAGAACATCAAGGACCCGTACCACGCCTCGCTCATGCACGTGTTCCTGGTGTCGTTCAGCCTGTTCCGCGCCGACAATCCTTCGAAGGTGCAGCTCGACGCCACCGGCCTGCATGGCGTCCAGATATCCCAGCGCGGCGAGAAGAAAGAGGACGAAGCCACCTCCGACATTCGCCAGAACATGGCCCATCTGACGCTCGCCAACCCCAACATGCTCCAGCCCGAGAAGGAATTCCCCGGCGAAGCCACGGTGGTGATGCAGACGATCTGGCCCAATCTGATCATCCAGCAGCAGTCGAACACGCTGGCCATGCGCCAGATCCAGTGCGTGAGCCCCGAGGAGTTCGAGCTTCACTGGACCTACTTCGGCTACGCCGACGAGTCCGAGGAGATGACGATGAAGCGCCTGCGTCAGGCCAACCTGATGGGGCCTGCGGGCTATGTCTCGTCCGACGACAGCGAGGTCATGGAGGCGACGCAGTTCGGCGTCTCCAAGTATCCCGAGGCCAAGGCCTTCGTCGAAATGGGCGGACGCGACTTCGAGGACACCGATCACATGGTGACCGAGTCGATGATTCGCGGCTTCTACAGCGGCTATCGCAAGATCATGGGCCTGTAGCGCGGCGGACACGAACAATGGATGTCGACACGATGACCAAACCCGCCCATCCCTCCGCCAAGTCCGCTGTGGAAGCCCGCGCGTTGCGCGCCGACATCTACGATTTCAACAGCGCCTATGCCGCCTGCATCGACGACGGCGACATCATGCAGTGGCCGGACTTCTTCACCGAGGATGCCATCTATAAGGTGATCCCGCGCGAGAACTACGATCAGGGCCTGCCGCTCGCCACCATCTTCGCCGAGGGCCGCGGCGGTCTCATCGACCGCACGGTGGCGATCACCAAGACGACGGTGTTTCGGCCGCGCTATCTGCGGCACTTCATTTCCAACATCCGCGTGCTCGGCAGCGACGGCGAACTCATCCGCGCCGAGGCCAATTACATGGTGGTCGAGACGCTGACCAACGATCTGACGCGCATCTTGAGTGTCGGCCGCTACATGGACACGTTCCGGCGCGTGGATGGCATGCTCAAGCTCAAGGAACGCCTCTGCGTGTACGATTCCGAAATGGTGCCGGCAACGGTCGTCTACCCGTTCTGAGACGGCGGTTTCCCGCTCGTAAGCGAGTGCGTTCCCACATGCCGAGTGACAGGGTTGCAGGAGTCGCACGGCTTCGTTCGTTGGAAGCGGGGTAAACACTCCGCCCGGCCATAGCCCGATGGCCGCTCGATCATTGCCGTTCTTCATCAGCGGAGCTCACCGTGACGCAGAGCGCCCCGGCCGTCGATACGCCCTCAGGTTCCAGCGCCCGCACCGCGGGCGGAAACACCGTGTTCGCGATCCTGGTCGCGATCAGCTTCTGCCACCTGCTCAACGACATGCTGCAGTCGCTGCTGCCGGCCATCTACCCGATGCTGAAGCAGTCGTTCGCCCTCGACTTCAGCCACATCGGGCTGCTGACGCTCACCTACCAGTGCACCGCCTCGATCCTCCAGCCGGTGGTCGGCCTCTACACCGACCATCGCCCGAAGACGCAGGCCCTCGCCGTCGGCATGACGTTCACCATGTCCGGGCTTCTCGCGCTCGCCTACGCCGGCAGCTTCCCCATGCTGCTCGGGGCGGCCGGACTGATGGGCATCGGCTCCTCGATCTTCCACCCCGAATCGTCGCGGGTGGCGCGCCTCGCGTCCGGCGGCCGCCACGGATTCGCGCAGTCGGTGTTCCAGGTCGGCGGCAATCTCGGCTCGGCGATCGGGCCGCTGCTCGCGGCCTTCTTCGTGCTGGCCGGCGGCCAGGCGAGCATCGCCTGGTTCGGCCTCGCCGCCCTGCTCGGCATCGTCGTCCTGTGGAACGTCGGCCGCTGGTATCGCGGCCAGCGCAGGGCGAACGTGAAACGCCCGGCATCGATCGCGGCGTTGCCCGTGCTCGCCCGCAGCAAGGTCGTGGGGGCGCTGGCCATCCTGATCGCCCTGGTGTTCTCCAAGTTCTTCTACATGGCGAGCATATCGAGCTACTACACGTTCTATCTGATCCATAAATTCGGCGTCTCCGTGCAGAGCTCGCAGATTTATCTGTTCGTCTTCCTCGGCGCGGTCGCCGCGGGGACGATCGCCGGCGGCCCGATCGGCGACCGCTTCGGCCGCAAGAACGTGATCTGGTTTTCCATCCTGGGCGTGCTGCCGTTCACGCTCGTGCTGCCCTACGCCGATCTGTTGTGGACCGCCCTCTTGAGCGTGCCGATCGGCCTCATCCTCGCCTCGGCGTTCTCGACCATGGTGGTCTATGCCCAGGAGCTGGTCCCGGGAAAGGTCGGCGCGATCTCCGGCCTGTTCTTCGGCCTTGCCTTCGGCATGGGCGGCGTCGGCGCCGCCGTCCTCGGCTGGCTCGCCGACGACACCAGCATCGACTTCGTCTACCGCGTCTGCTCGTTCCTGCCGGCGATCGGCCTGCTGGCGGCGTTCCTGCCGAACTTCGAGCCACAGCGAAAACGGATGCGCGGCTAACGGTCACCCGCCGGGTTTTTTGGCCATGACCTTGTCCATGCTCGACGCCTCCAGCGCATCGATCTGCGCGTCGGTCAGCGCGCCGGTGATCGGCATCGTCATCGTCTGCTGATATTTCTTGATCGCCTCCATGGTCCGCGGCCCGAGAAGCCCATCGATCGGACCGGGATTGAAGCCGAGCGCGTCGAGCGCGATCTGCATGCGGAGGACGTTGTCGAGGCGCTCGCGATAGAGATCGAGCGCTATGCCGACATAATCGGCAAGCGCCTGGTCCACCCGTTCGAACGGCGGCAATCCTTGCTGCCGCCGCATTCCGTTGACGGCATCCAGCACGGCGCTGTCGTCGTCGCCGGCGCCCATCGGCCTTACCGCCACGCCCATTTCCAGAAGGCCCGGAAGGAGCGCGAGCGCCAGTTCGCGTTCCGGTCGGGCGGACGTGTCCCCGGTGGACGCCTCAGGGACGACCGCCGGACCGGGATCGGTCTTGCTCGCGGCGGCCGGCAACGATGACGGCGCCGACGGCTCGGAAGCGGGCTCGTTCGCGTAGGCGTGCTCGATCGGCAGCAGCCGGGGCGCCGGCGGATCGAGGGTCCGGGACAACGTCGCCGTCATCGCCGCAACCGCCACGGCGAGCGGAGCGGCTCGGAGAAACGTCGATGCCAGGCGAATGCTCATCGCGACGAGCGCCTCTGCGGCTATCCCCGACTATAGCCATACGCACCGGCGCCACGTTTGCGTCACGGGTGGGTAAAGAAAAGGCCCGGCGGTGACCGCCGGGCCTTTTTACGACGCAAGCGAAGAGGCTAGCGCTTGGCCTTGAGGCCGGCGCGCTGCATGACGCCGTCGAGACGCTTCGCCACCTCGTCGGTCGCGGGCGCCATCGGCAGACGATGCTCGTTCTTCTGGAGAACGCCCATCTTCATCATGATGTACTTAATCGCGATCGGGTTGGTGTCGTAGAACACCGCCTCGTTGAGCTCCATCAGCTCGAAGTGGAGCTTGCGGGCACCCGCCATGTCGCCGGCTGCGGTCTTCTCGTAAAGCTGCGCGACCTTCTTGGGCGCGACGTTGCCGACGGCGTTCATCAGGCCGCAGGCACCGACGCACAGCATCGGGAACGACAGATCCTCGAGGCCGACGAAGACGCGGAAATCGAAGCCGAACTTGTCGAGCATGTGGGTGACGAAGCCGAGATCGTTCACCGCATGCTTGATGCCGACGAAGTTGTCGGATTTCTCGACGATCTTCTCGAGGGTGTCGAGCGTGACCGAAACCGCCGTGCGGCCGGGGATATGATAGAGCATCACCGGCAGCGACGTGCGCTTGCACAGGTTGTTGTAGTACTGCACGAGGCCGCGTTGCGGCGGCCGCACGTAGTAGGGCGTCACGATCAGGAGCGAGTCGACGCCGGCCTTCTCGGCTCCGTCGGCAAGCGCCATCGTCTCCGCCTCCGACTGCGAGCCGGGCGCCGCCACGACCGGCACGCGCCCGTCCGTGACCTCGACCGCGGTCTGGTAGAGACGGATGCGCTCCTCCGTGGTGAGCGTCGACGGCTCGCCCGTTGTCCCGGTGACGAGGATGCCGTGGCTGCCGTTCTTGATCATGTAGTTCGTCACCTTGGCGAAGGTGTCGTAGTCCACCTTGCCGTTCTTGAACGGTGTGACGACCGGCGGGTAGGACCCGCGCAGGAAATCCTTCTTCAGCTTGATCACGTGTTTCGACCTTATGTGAGTGAGGAAGGCCCAAGGCCCCCCTTTCGGAGCGGCGGCGCAAGAAAGGGGGCCGGAGCCCCCTTTCTTCCGTTTCTTTAAGCGACTTTCTGACGGTTGGTTTCGAAGCCTGCGTGCGAGCCCAGGAGCGAGATCGGGCCGGTGAGGGTCTCCTGCCACAGAAGCGCATCGGTGTTGATGCAGAACGGCATATCCTGAATCGTCATCTCGTAGACCGGTCCCACGTCGGTGGCGTGGTTGTGGACCGCCCAGCCTGGCGCCGACAGCATCAGGTCGCCGGCCTTCCAGTCGAGACGCTGGCCCTGCACCACCGAGTGCCCCGCGCCGCCGAAGTAGTAGTTGATGGCGGCGGACGCATGGCGGTGCGGCCGGTCGACGATGCCCTGCGGCCGGATCGTCAGTGCCGAGAAGAAGTTCGGGTTGGTGCCGTTGGTGCGGCCCGTCGCCGGATCGAACAGGAGATAGAGCCGGCGGCCCTTGTAGCTGGAACCGAGGTCGGCCAGCTTGTCGAGCTCCGCCTTCACCTTCTTCCACGGCCACGAATGCGGGTCGATGGCGATCGGCTTCGGATTGATGAGCTCCTCGTAGGGCATCAGCCAGGCGCCGTCCTCCGTGAGTTGGAAGGTGCCGTAGGGGCTCTTCGGCATTTCCTTGCCCTGCTCGTGGGCTTCGGAGACGGCATCGGTCACGTCCTTCGGCTTCTCCGGCGGATCCTCGTCGACCCAGTGGATCTTGAGGCGTTCCAGGAGCGGCGCGTTGTCGTAGCGCAGCCGCACGTGCAGGTCCTGCGAGTCGTTGATGTACTCATGGACCGCCATCGCCGGCGTCGTCTGCACGTCGTACTGGTCGAACTCGAAGCGCTTGCCGTTGACCAGCTTCGAGCCCTTGCCCTGGATGCAGAAGTCGACGACCGACGAGTTCTGGCGCACCGGCTTGGTGCGCTCGCCCGGCAGCAGGACGTCCAGGGAGACGCCGATGCCCGGCGCGAACGACAAGAGCCCCGGCTCGCACTGCGGGTGGACGAACTGGGTGCGGCGCACGCCGTTGTTCGGACGCGGCAGAGCCGCGAGACGCTTCACCTCGGCGTCGATCTCCTCCTTGCGGATGATCAGCGGCGCCCACAGCTCGAGCGAGTGATCGCCCCAAGCGTGCTTACCCGAGGTCTGGCGGCCGGATTGGTCCACCATCTTGAACTTCTGATTGGTATCGAACGGCATCGTCGTCCTCCTTTTGGACGGTGGGAAACTAGAGAAGCTTCGGCTCGGAGCGCTTCGGATGAGGATAGTTGGTGCCCACGCCCTTGGCCAAAGCCCGCTTGTAGATCTCGGTGGCCGATGCGAGGTCGGCCAATCCGTAGCCCATGAACTTATATATGGTGAGGTCCGCGTCTTTTGGACGGGTCATCTTCTTATAAACGACCTGGTTGAGCGGATAGATCCTGTCCCAGCTTCCCTTGCCCGAGGCGACGAAATCCATCAGCTCCTTGGAGCCCTTCTGGACCTGCGGCAGGTTGTCGCAGGACACCACCGCGCAGCGCGGGAAGATCGCCGGGTCGATCTCGGCATTGGTCGGGATGATGGCGCCGCCGGCGTTGATGTGGGCTCCCCTGGCGACCATGTTCGAGAACACGAACGGCTCCTTGGCGCGGGTGAAGGTGGTGATCACCTGGGCGTCCTTGAGGGCGTCCTCGACGGTGGCGCAATCGAACACCTTGAGGTCCGGATAGGCCTTCTTGATGTCGGCGACGAAGGCCGCCCGGTTCTCCGGCGTCCGGCTCCACACCTTGACGGTCTTGATCGGGCGCACGGCCTTGACGGCCGAGACTTGCGGCAGCGCCTGATGGCCGGAACCCATGATCGCCATGGTGTCGGCCTTCTCGTCGGCAAGCCACTTGGTCGCGGTCGACGACAGCGCCGCGGTGCGCATCTGGCCGAGCGCGAACGCCTCGACGATGGCGCGGATCTGGCCGTCCTCGGAGCCGTGCAGGATGATGAGGGGTGCCGCGTGGGTGTTGGCGTTGGTCCACACCTTGGCGCCGACGAGACCGTCGCCCAGCATCTGCGCGCCGGTCACGTTCATCGAGCCGACCGGCCACACCGTCTGGGTCTTGGTCATATTCACGGCCTTGCCCTCGGCCTCCATGATCAGGCCCTTCTCGAGGGCGGCGATCGAATCCTTGAGATCGATCAACTGGCAGACGTCGGCCTCGGTGAGCCAGAGGAAGGTGTCGGGGACCTTGAGTTTGAACGCCATGGTGCGGTTTCCCTTTGTCTCTTAGGCTTTTTCGAAAATCGACGCGACCGGCGCGGCCAGATGCAGCGTGTTGGAGATCAGCGCGTGGGTGATCGTGCGCCCGACCAGCCACACGACGGCGATCGCCTTCCGCGGGCCGACGGCCGCCACCAGCGCCTTGAACTCGTCCTCGACGCCGCGGCCGATGCCTTGGCCGGCGGCGATGGCGTAGCGCTGCACCGCCTTCTCCTCCGGCGTGAGCACGCTCGCCGGGTCGTCGACCGAATTCAGCGCCGAGCGCACCCAATTCTCGGACAGTCCCAGCTTCAGCGACAGGCGCTCGTTCTGGTACTGCTCGTATCTGTTCCCCAGGCGCGACGACAGCGCCACCGAGACGAGCTGGCTCAGGTTCTCCGGAAGCTCCTTCTTCAAGCTCTCGGTGATGGCGAAGAAGCCCTTCATGGTTTCGGGGCACGCCGACATGACCTTGAAGAACTCTCCGAGATAGCCGAGCCGCTCGACCCTCGGTCGATAGAGCTCCTTCAAGCTCGGCTCGATGTCCTCGTACTCGATGCGCGGAACCAGATCGCTCATATCTTGGCCTTCGGAGAATCGCCGAAGATCGACGCGACGGGCGGCGCCAGCTCCAGAACGTTGCGGAAGATCGCGTGCTGGATGCAGCGGCCGATCGAGAGCAGGACGCCGACCGCGGCCTGGGCGCCGATCGCGCGGACGGCATCCTCGAACAGCGCCTTGGAATCCTGGCCGCGGCGGTAGATCGCGGCGATGATGAACTTCTGGACCTTCCTCTCCTCGGGCGAGAGCGACTTGGCCTCGGCGGGGTTGAGGCGGGTGACGTCGGCGATCCATTCGCGGCCGTAGCCGAGCTTGTCCGACAGGCGCTCGTGCTGGTTCTTCTCGTACTCGTTGCCCATGACGCCGGCGACGGTGAGCGCCGTGAGTTCGACGAGCTTCATCGGCATCTCGTCCTTGAGATCCTCGGTCATGTTGCAGAACGAGAGCATGCTCTTCGGCAGGTTGGCGCCGACCTGCCAAATCTCGCCGCAGTAGCCGAGGCGATCGACCTTGGGCTTCAGTGCCGCCTTGAGGCCTTCGGGAAACGCCTCCCACGCGACGCGGGGGATCAGATCCTTGTCCTCGACCTCGGCCATGGGACTCTCCCGTTTCCTGCTCAGGGGACGTCGACGTAAACGCTCTCGCCGTCGACGCGAAGCGTGTAGACCTTGATGTCCTGCGTCACCGGAACGCCCAGCGCCTTGCCGGTCGCGATCTCGAAGCGGCCGGCGTGCAGCGGACACTCGACAATGCCGTCCTCGATGAAGCCGTCGGCGAGCGATGCGTACGCGTGCGTGCAGACGTCGTCGGTGGCGTAGAACTTGCCGCCGAGATTATAGATCGCAATCTCGTTCGATCCGACGACAACGCGCTTGGCCTCGCCGTCTTTGATCTCTCCCGTTTTCGCCACCAAATGCTCTGCCATGTTTTTCTGCTCTTTTTCCTGCTCTATGCGCTCCGCCGAGCGATCGCACCCACTCGAGGGCCCCGAGTCATATCAAAACTTGCCGCAGCGCCAAACCGCTTCGTCAGGCTCGAAAAAGCCCGCTCGGACGTCCGGTTTCGGCAATTGGATAGATATCGAACCTTTTCCATTTTCCCTCCGAGGCAATCGCTTGTCAACGGTTCGGGGCCATAAAAAAGGGTAAGAAATCTAAGGGTTTCCAGCGGCCTTACCCGACCGTCGCGAAGGACGACGGCCGCGCGAAAAAAAGGGATACGGCGAACCGTATCCCTCGTTCCGCAGCGTTGCGTGTCACCCCGCCTTGCGCGAGCCGGTGTGGGTCATCATCGGCTCGGCGTAGCCGGTATCGATGCGGGCATCGATGACGTAGGTGCCGCCCTTCTCGACCGCGGCGACACCGCGCTTCAGCGCCGCCTTCAGGCCGGCCGCGTCCCACACCGGTCCTTCGGCCTCGAGGCCCTGGGCGCGCGCCATGGCGGAGAGATCCACCGCCGGATCGTCGAGGCGCTGGCCGATCCACTTGTTCTCCGACGGACGGCCGCGCACCACGGCCATGCGCTCCTGGTGCGTCTCGTCGTTGAAATAGGATCGGTTGTTGGCGATCACCATCAGGAACGGAATGCGGTTGTGGGCCGCCGTCCACAGCGCGTTGCAGCCCATCAGGAAGTCGCCGTCGCCGACCAGCGCCACCGGGATGCGGCCCGAGCCCATCAGGGCGAGCGCGCAGCCGACGGCGATTCCCGGGCCGGAGCCCACGCCGCCGCCGCCGTCGTGCCCCATGTAATCGAGCGGATGATTGAACGAGATCGCGTCGCCCGGCCAGCCGAGCGGCAGCTTGGTGTAGCTCACGGGCTTGCCCTTGAGCGTCGCCACCACCGCATCGGCGAGATCGCGGAGCTTCATGCCGCCGCGGGCGCGCGACTTGTCGAGCGTCGCCTTGGCCGCCGGCACCGGCGAGACCTTGAACGGCGCGAGCGGCTTGGCCTTGCCCTTGGTGCGGCGCTCGACCTCGGTGACGAGGGCGGCGATGAACGGATCGGGCGCCGAGAGGATCGGCAGATCGGCGGCGGGAAGCGCCTGATGATCCTTGCTCCAGCCGCGGTGCAGATACGAATCGACCGAGACGTTGATGATCTTCGCATCCGGCGCATTGCCGATGCTGCTCTTCACCGTCATGGCGAAGTAGCCGGCGGGGTCGAGCCAGTCGATCACCAGCACGACATCGGCCTGCCTGACGATCTCGGTCGAGCGTGGCGACGGGCGGAAGCGCGGCTCGATGAGATGATTGGGATGGTTGGTCGGGAACACCGCCGGATTGTGCATGTCGGTGATGACCGCGGCGCCCAAAAGCTCGGCCAGTCGCACCCGGCGCTTCCAGTCGCCGGCATCGCGCGAGCCACGACCCAGCATGATCAGCGGACGCTTCGCCTTGAGCAGCCAATCGGCGGCGCGGGCAACCTGCTCCTCGGAGGGCGCCGGCGGCTCGGCCGGCCGGAAGCGGGCGATGTCGGGAAAGGCGGGTTCCTCGTCGAGCTTCGCTTCCTGGAGTCCGGCGTCGAGGCAAACGTAGACCGGAGCCATCGGCGCGGTGCGCGTGAGCTGATTCGCGCGCAGGATCGATTCGAACGCGGCCGGCACGCTCGCCGGCTGGTCGTCCCATTTGGTATAGTCGCGAATCATCGCGCCCATGTCGGCGGTCGAGTGGATCCAGTCGATCCACGGACGGCGCTCGTTGGCATCGACCGGGCCGTTGGCTCCGAAGATCAGCATCGGCACGCGATCGCACCAGGCGTTGAAGATCGCCATCGTGCCGTGCATGAGGCCGACGTTGGAGTGGAGCGCCACGGGAAGCGGCGTGTCGGTAACCTTGGCGTAGCCGTGGGCGACCGCGACGGCGTGCTCCTCGTGGAGGTTCACCAGCATGCGCGGATTCTTGTTGCCGAGATAGTTGACGATCGAATCGTGGAAGCCGCGATAGGAGGCACCCGGCACCAGGCTGATGTAGGGGAAATCCATGCGCGCGAGCAGTTCGGCGATGGCGTCCGATGCCCAACCCATCCGCGGGTTGCCGATGTTCGCGGGCTTGTCGATCTGGCCCGACTTGCCGCCGGCCTTCGCTTTCGGCTTGGCCGATTTGGACGCGATCTTGGTCGCCATCGTGATCTCCCTGAGGGGTGAACTGATTTGAATGCTGAGCCGCCCGCGAGCCCGGGCCGACGTTTATAGCGGTCGGAACCTCGTCCCGCCAAGGTCTGCTATCCCGCCAGGGCCCGCAACGGCGCGCCTTCGTCGGCGAGGTCGGCATCCGTTACGCCTTTGCCCGACTGGACCAGCGCTTTCACGAAGCGCATCTCGCGTCCCATGTTGACGACCGCGGCGCCGCCGACCTTGGCGCCCTTCATGGCGAAGGCGATGAACTTGCCGCCGTCGGGACTGCCGCGCACCACCACGCGATCCCAGCCCTCTGGCGCACCGGCAAGCTGGATGTTGGAACCGAACTGATCGGTCCAGAACCACGGCACGTCGACGTAGGGCGCGCGCTCGGCGACCATGTTGCGCGCTATGGCGATGCCGCCGTTCTGGGCGTTGGCCCACGATTCGAGACGCATGTGACGGCCGAGGACCGGGTGAAACTGAAACGCGACGTCGCCCGCCGCGAACACGTCGGCATCCGACGTCGTGCCGAATTCGTCCGATGTCACGCCGTTGCCGACGGCGAGGCCGGCATCGGCGGCGATCTCCATGTTGGGAATGATGCCGATGCCGATCACGACCACATCGGCGTCGATGCGATCGCCGGTGCCGAGCACCACTGCGGACACGCGATCGATTCCGTCGATCCGGGCGATGGCAACGCCCTTGAGCACATCGACGCCGTTGGCGCGATGGAGGCCCTCGAACCAGCGGCCCATCAGTGGATCCATGACGCGGCTCAAAAGCTCGCCCTGGACTTCGAGCACCGTCGCCTTGCAGCCGAGCTTGACGGCGGCGGCGGCCGCCTCGAGGCCGATGAAGCCGCCGCCGATGACGACGAGGCGCGCGCCGGGCCTCAGCTCCGCCTTGAGCGCCAGCGAATCCTCGATGGTGCGAATGTAATGAATGCCGGCAAGGCCTGCGCCCGGCAGCGACAGGGTGCGCACGCGACCGCCGGTCGCGATCAGCAGCCGGTCGTAGGCAAGGGTCTCGCCACCGGCGAGGCGGACGCGGTGCGCGGCACGGTCGAGTCCATCGACGCGGGCATCGAGCCTGAGCTCGATCGCGCTCTCCGCCCACGCCGCCATCGGCGCGAGATAGGTCTTCTCCGGCGGGTAATCGGAGACCAGCATCTCCTTGGAGAGCGGCGGCCGTTCGTAGGGCGGATGCGACTCGTCGCCGATCAGCACGACGCGCCCCTTGAAGCCCGCCTGACGCATGGCTTCGGCGGCGCGCCCGCCCGCGTGCCCCGCACCGACGATGACCACCGATTCGACGTTCGCCACGTCCTTCTCCCCACCCGAACACCCTCGCCGTGAACCTCGGCGGAAAATTCGGTTAGCACGGCCACCGCTCTTTGGCTACGGTGTGCCGCCCACGAAACCGCCGAGCCGCGAGCGCCATGATCGCAGATACCAGTTCGTTCATACTGATCGCCACCGCCGCGGCGCTGTTCGCCGGCGGTCTCGCCAAGGGCATGCTCGGCGTCGGTCTGTCGATGATCGCGCTGCCCCTCCTTTACACCGCCCTGCCCATCCGCGACGCCGTCGCTATCATGTATGGCCCGCTCCTGGTCATGAACGTGTGGCAGACGTTCCAGGGCGGCTGGTTCCTGACCGCGTTCAAGAAGTTCTGGCCGATGATGCTGGCGGTGGTCGCCGGTTCCTGGCTGGGCGCCAAGGCACTGGTCGGGATCGATGCGAAGACGCTTCAGATCATCGTCGGCGCCAGCGTCGCCGGCTTCTCGCTGGTGAATCTCCTTCAGCCGAAGCTCTCGGTGCCGCCGAAGCACGCGCTCTGGCTCTCGATCGTCGTCGGCGTCGTCGGCGGCTTTTTCGGCGGCCTGACGCTGTTCATCGGCCCGGCGGTGATCATGTTCATGGTGGCGCTCAGGGTGCCGAAGGACGAGTTCATCGGCACCATCGCGCTGGTCTATCTCCTCGGCATCATCCTGGCCGGCGTCACCTACGTCGCCGAAGGGCTCCTGCGCGTCGAGCACATCGTGCCCACCGCCCTCGCCTGCGTGCCGGTGTTCCTCGGCATGCTGGCCGGCCAGTGGATCCGCGGCCGCGTCAACGAGGACACGTTCCGCAAGGTGCTGCTGATCGCGATGATCGTGATCGGCCTCAACATGATGCGCCAGGCGCTGTTCTAGGCCGCGAGCGATTGATGCCGAGAGACGCAAGAATCTTTCGCTAAAATTACTTGCACCTGCAAATTCTGTGCGGCATGGTTTGTCGCGACGGTCGAGGGATACCTCCCGTCGCGGCGGCGCGGGAAGCGCCGCCGGCTCCGATGAATTGAACCCGAACGCGAAGCAGGCCCCAGCCCGGTCATGTCGAACGCCGATTGGTCCGTGCCGTTTCTGATGCACCAGATCGCCAGCCAGGTCATGGCTTCGGTCAATCGCCACGCGCGCGCCTATGGCCTCAAGTTCGAGGGCGTCCGCGTCCTCTATCGCCTGATGGCGAAGGACGGCCGCCCGGTCGGCGAGCTCGCCCGCCTCACCGGCATCGAGCTCTCCACGCTGTCGCGGGTCGTCTCGCGCATGGAAGCGCGCGGGCTGGTGCGCCGGGTGCGCAGCCAGAAGGACGCGCGCGAGGTGATCGTCTTCATCACGCCAAAGGGGCGCGCGCTCGCCCAGCAGGAGCGGCCGGTCTACTTCCGCGACTACGAAAAGATTCTTCTCGCCGGCTTCGGCCCGCGGGAAACCGAAGCGCTGCGTGACTCGCTCGGGCGCATGCTCGAGAATTTGAACCATCGCGCGGAGCCGGAATCGTCGGAACGGGTGCCCGCGCGGGCCGCCCGCTCGGCGTAAGCGTCACCGTCAACGAACACGTTTCTAAATTCCAAAGGAGAGCGGAGAACCCAATGAGCAACGACTCGAACGTCAAACACGCGTTCGCCTACAAGGATCTGCGCGAGTGGATCCGCGAGGCGGACAAGCTCGGCGAGATGAAGTACATCAACGGGCTGACCTGGGAGCGCGAAATCGGCATGGTGACCGAGATGCTCCATCACACCGACCCCGCGCCCTGCGGCCTCTTCGACGAGATTCCCGGCGTCAAGAAGGGCTTCCGCGTCCTGACGAACTTCTTCAGCGCCAAGCGCGCCAACATGACGCTCGGCTTCCCGGCGGGGCTCTCCCGCCTCGAGCTCTCGGAAGAATTCCTCAAGGTCTACCGCAACCCGGACAACAAGCCGATCCCGCACAAGATCGTCGAGACCGGCCCGGTCATGGAAAACGTGCTGACGGGCGACAAGGTCGACCTCACCATCTTCCCGACCCCGAAGTGGCATGAGGAGGACGGCGGCCGCTATCTCGGCACCGGCTCCTACAACGTCACCCGCGACCCCGACGAGAACTGGATCAACTGCGGCACCTACCGCTGCATGATCCAGGACAAGAAGACGATCGGCTTCTACATCTCGCCGGGCAAGCACGGCCGCATCCACCGCGACAAGTACGCGGAGCGCGGCGAGAAGATGCCGGCCCTGGTCGTCGTCGGCGGCAACCCGATGCAGTTCATCCTGTCGTCGCAGGAAGTCCCCTACGGCGTCTGCGAGTACGACATCCTCGGCGGCCTCTACGGCAAGGCGCTGGAGTGCGTGAAGGGCAAGATCACCGGTCTGCCGTTCCCGGCCGACGCCGAGATCGTGCTCGAGGGCTGGATCGACCCGAAGGAGTTCAAGGACGAGGGCCCGTTCGGCGAGTGGACCGGCTACTACGCCTCGGACACCCGGCCGGAGCCGGTGCTGCACGTCGAGGCGATCTACCATCGCAACGACCCGATCATCCTCGGCTGCCCTCCGCAGCGTCCGCCGGATGAACTCGCCCGCTACCGCGCGGTGGCGCGCTCGGCCCTCCTCAAGCAGTCGATCCAGGCTGCCGGCGTGCCGGACATCACCAACGTGTGGGCGCACGAAGTCGGCACGGCGCGCATGCTGGTCGCGGTCTCGATCAAGCAGCGCTATCCGGGCCACGCGACCCAGGCCGGCCACGTCGCCTGCCAGTGTCACGTCGGCGCCTACGCCGGTAAGTACGTGATCGTGGTCGACGACGACATCGATCCCTCGAATCTCGAGGAGTTGATGTGGGCGACCGTCACCCGCTCCGACCCGGCGACGTCGATCGACATCGTCAAGAACGCGTGGTCGACGCCGCTCGATCCGCGCATCACGCCGGAGCAGCGCGAGTCGAAGGACTTCACCAACAGCCGCGCCATCATCAATGCCTGCCGGCCGTTCCACTGGCGCGATCAGTTCCCGAAGGTCAACATGCCGTCCAAGGCATTGCACAAGGAAACGCGCGAGAAGTTCGGTCACTTGATCGAAGGCTGGGGCAAGTCGGTCTGAGCCGACCGCCGGCTGAGTTCGCTACACCTACGGAAGCGGCCCCCATGCGGGGCCGCTTCTTTTTTGCCCGGCCAAGGTCCGCCGGGCATCCGGTCCGATATCTGATAGAGGATCCGGTCGTTATCGGCGCCCCGGCAACTGGACAACCGCCCAACCCGTCCCATATCCGGAGCATGACCGCACGATCCACAGCGATGGCCTTGCGCGACGACGAAGCGGCCATCCGCGCGCGCCGCGATTTTCTTCTGCTGCTTGCCGCCGGCGCAGCCTCGATCTGGTCGATGCGGGCGCTCGGCCAGACCGAAACCGACGAGAACGGCAAGCCGATCCGTCTCCCCGGCCAGACGCCGACGCCGGACACCAAGGCGCGCGAACGCAAGGCGATCGAACGCTCGCACGACCAGGAGATCGAGAACCGGGCCAACCAGCGCGCCATCGAGCAGCAGCGGCAGTTTCAGAACGACCGGGCGGCGGCGCAGCAGCGCGAGAACGCGGTGCAGCAGAACTTCGAGCAGCAGCGCCTCGACATCCTGAACAACCGCGACAAGCCGTAGGGCGGCCCGAGGGCGAGGCGGCTACCGCGGACTCTTCCCGCGCCGCTCCGGCGGAGCGGCGTCGTCATCGTTCGCCTCACGGACGATGGCCTCGATCAACGGACAACGCGGATCGTCATCGGCATCGCACCGCCGCACTGCGTCCGCGAGAGTCCGTTCCATCCTCCTGAGATCGGCGATGCGAGACCGGACATCGGCAAGGTGCGACGCGGCGAGGTTCCTTGCCTTCGCGCAAGCCGATGGCCCCGCCGCCGCCAACCCCAGGAGAGCCCGCACCTCGCCGAGCGTGAACCCGAGCTCCCGCGACCGTTTTATGAACCCGAGCCGACCGAC
>Ga0070714_100000586_pt1 | contig 26136 bp, 23 predicted proteins | sample LARL83metaG_FD_65450 | JGI IMG/M metagenome (GOLD analysis project Ga0070714, IMG submission 65450) | Corn, switchgrass and miscanthus rhizosphere microbial communities from Kellogg Biological Station, Michigan, USA - LAR L8-3 metaG | ecosystem: Host-associated > Plants > Roots > Rhizosphere ... | reverse complement strand
CTCGCGCCCGAACGGGACGATCACGCGCAGCATCGCCATCGCCTCGTTGACGATCGAGAGCGACTGCCACTCGAGCCCCTGCACGCGCTCCAGGCGGGGGATGATGCGCGTGCCGTAGAGCGTCAGCGAGTAGTACATCAGCGGCATCACGCTGAGCGACAGCAACGTGACCTTGAGGTCGATCAGAGCGGCGATGACGGCCATGCCGGTGAGCGTCAGCAGCGCCTGCGCGATCGGCGGGATCGCCATCACGATCAGGCCGAGCGAAGAGGCGGCGTAGTTGATGCGCCCCATCAGCTCGCCCGTCTGTCGCTCGTCGTGGAAGGCGAGCGAGAGCTGCTGCGCGTGCGCGAACAGGTCGCTGCGCAGGTCGAGGATCATGTGCTGCTCGAGCTTCGAGTCGAGGTAGCTGTTGATGACGGTGAGGCCGTGGGCGACGACCACGGTCAGGAAGCCCACGGCCGTCGCGATCGCGAGGACCGTGAACTTGTCGGTCGCGCCGAACAGCAGGAAGCTCGCCTTCGTTCTGTGGCCCTCGACGACGTCGAGCATCGTCGCCAGCGGCCACGGCTGCGCCATCGTCGCCAGCGACGCGACGATCAGCAGCGCGAACGAGAGCGCGCCGAGCTTCCAGTACGGCTTGAGGTAGGGGAGGGCGCGCGGCATGACCCGCCACAGCGTCCAGCCGCCCCGACGCGGCTCGCCGCCTCTGCGCAGCGGCAGCCTCACGCGCGCTCCCGCGAGACCTCGCGCGCGAGCGCGCGCACCCAGCGCGCGGGCCGGGGCCGGGGCGCCCGCGTGCCCTCGCCTCGCTCGAGCGCGGCAGCGGCTCGTCCCGGCAGCACGACGGCGGCCGCCGCCTGCAGCGCCATCCCGCCCAGCAGCCATGCGCAGAGCGCGCCGAGCAGGCACGCGGCCGCCAGCTCGCCCTGCAGCGCGGCCGCGGCGGTGAACGCGAGCAGCACCGCGCCGAGGATCGCGGCGTGCGGCGCGCAGCGCGGCCAGGCGCGCAGGCGCACGAGCTGGCGGCCCTGCCCGTGCTCCTCAACGGCGACGCGGGCGCGCGCGGACGCGAGCGCCCCGACCCGCAGCTCCAGGTCCCAGGTGTCGAAGCCGTCCCCGCGCACGATCTGCGCGGGGGCGTCGCGCAGCGCGGCGCCGAGTCGCTCGACCCATTCGTCGGCGGAGCTCCACTCCTCGCTCCAGATGCTCGCGCGCCGCGGCAGCGGAAGCGCCAGCACGTGCGGTCCACGCCGGCGCCAGGGCGTCAGGCCGCGGTGCATCCGCCCCCACAGGCGCGCCGCCGGCTGGAGGACGCAGAGCGCGAAGACGAGCGCGCGCACGCCGGCCCGCCGGCTGCGCGGGAGCGAGGCGTCGAGCACGACGCTCGTCGACCAGGCGGCGGCCTGGGCGGCGATCGCCAGCAGGCACGCGACGAGCAGCACGAGTGCGAGCGGGACGTGCAGCACGGGCACCGCGAAGGGGATCGCCGCGCCCATCAGTCCGCAAGTGGAGGCGACCGCCAGGCCGAGCAGCAGCAGGTGCCACTCGGGCGCCGGCGGGAAGGCGGAGAGGCCGTCGCCGCGGCGGCGGTAGACCGACTGGAACAGGCCGCCGCCGGAGGGGCCGTGGTAGACGCGCCAGCGCCGGCGCCCGAGCGCGCGCCGCACCTTGCCGCCGTGGACGGCGCCGCTCCAGCTGACGTGCCCGTGGTGGTTGTAGCGCTCGGGCCACTTGCGCTCGAGCAGCGCCTCGGCGCGGCCATAGCCGGCCTGCTGGCGCAGATAGGCGGGGATCGAGCGCCGCGCGCGGTGCCACACGAGCGCCGCCGGGCTGAAGCCGAGCGTGCCGCCGGCGTCCTGGATGCGCCAGCAGAGGTCGACGTCGTCGCCCGCCACGCGGAAGCGCGGGTCGAAGCCGCCGACCTGCTCCAGCGCCGCTCTGCGGAACGCCATGTTGCAGCCGGGGATGTGCTCCGCCTCCACGTCGGAGACGAGGACGTGCATCGGCCCGCCGGGCGCGTGCCCGACGGCGTCGGCGAGGAGCGCGTCGGGCGGCGGGACGTTCGGTCCGCCGACGCCCGCGTCCTCGCCGCTGAGCAGCGCGACGGCGAGGTAGCGCAGCCAGTGGGGGTCCGGCATGCAGTCGTCGTCGCAGAAGGCGACGAGCTCGCCGGCGGCGGCGGCCGTGCCGGTGTTGCGCGCGGCCGACAGCCCGCGGTTCTCGGTGCGGATGACGCGCGCGCCGGCGGCGGCGGCGATCGCGCCGGCGTCGTCGGTCGAGCCGTCGTCGACGACGATCAGCTCGACGTCCGGGTAGTCGAGCGCGCGCAGCGCCGCCACGCAGGCGCCGATCGTGGACGCGCCGTTGTAGGTGCAGACGACGACGGTCGCCGTCGGCCAGCGCACGTCCGCTCCGAACGGGACGCTCGCGAAGGCGGCGCGCAGCGCCGCGAGCGCGGGCTTCGGCGCGCGCTCGCGGTCGACGACGCCGAAGTCCCAGTCCTCGACGTCGTGCCCGCCGCGGTGCCACTCGTCGGTCCAGGCGAAGACGCACGCGCCCGCGCAGCCGGCGGCGTAGGCGGTGCGCAGCTGGGTCGCGACCGCCTCGGCCTGCGCGGCCTGCCCGTGGCGGCGGCTGTCGAGGCCCAGCTCGCCGATCACGAGCGGCCGGTCGCCGGCGAGCGTCTGCAGTCGGGCGAGGTAGCGGGCGAGCGCGCGCTCCTGCTCGAGGAAGACGTTGAAGCAGACGAAGTCGAGGAACGGCAGGTGCAGGAACTCGGTCGAGGGGTAGCTGGCGTAGGTGACGAGCGCGTGCGGATCCTCCGCCTTCGCGGCGCGGTAGAGCCGCTCGATGAAGCGCTCCACGCGCTGGCGGCCGTGCCAACGGACGATCCCCGGCGGGATCTCGTTGCCGACGACGTAGCCCAGCACCGCCGGGTGCCCGGCGCAGGCCCGCACCGCGCGCCGCACCTCGTGCGCGATCGCGCGTCGCCTCCTCGGGTCGTCGAGGAACGCGACGTGCTGCTCCCACGGGATGCCGACGAGGACGCGCAGGCGCCGCGCGGCGGCGAGGTCGAGCAGCCAGACGGGCGGCACGACGTAGAGGCGCACGGTGTTGACGCCGCTGCTCGCCATCGCCGCGAAGTCGGCCGCGACGACCTGCCGCGGCGGGAGCGACGCGCCGTCGGGGGAGCCGGCGAAGGTCCCGTACGTGACGCCGCGCAGGTAGAGCTTCTCCACGCCGGCGTAGAGGAACTTGCCGCTCGCGCGCACGCGCTCGGGCGCCGACTCGGCAGGACGCGCGCGCCGCGCGCCTATCCGCGGCGAGCGGGCCGCCGTGCGGGCGGTGGGGCGCGGGGCCGTTTCCTCAAGCGTCGACGACGTCTCGATCCCTTCCGTGGGTCACAGTCGTCACGCGCCGGACAAGGCCGACGGCACCGACTTCACAGTGATCGCAGTCGGCATCTCGCGCGATCCTCGTGAGGTACGTCGTGGAATGCGCGGGGACTTTACCGCAAAGCCTGCGCAAAGCTATGCAGTTCCGGTGCATAGGAAGCCCCGCGTCCGCGGGCGAGGCGAGGCCGGGACACGGACGTTTCTCGAGGGGCGCCGAGCGGGACGATCGCCCGGTCGTGCGTGCGAGGGCGGCCGTGCTCCCGCTGGCGCCGCTTGCGGCGCGCCGGCTACGCGCTGTGCGCGACCAGGGCGCGCAGGGCGCGCCCGGCCGCCTCCATCGCCGGCTCGTCGCTCGCGACCTGGACCGAGGCGAGGCCGAGCGCCGCCGCGTCCTCCGGCGCGAGCAGCGTCGAGCCGACCACGGCGTGCAGCGGGACGGCTGCGCGGCGGCTGCGCGCGGCGATCTCGCCGATCAGCTTGCCCTGCAGCGTCTGGGCGTCGAGGCGGCCCTCGCCGGTCACGACGGCGTCGGCGCGCGCCAGGCGCGCGTCGAAGTCGAGCGCGTCGAGGACCCACGCGGCGCCCGGCGCGAGCACCGCGCCGTGCGCCGCCCACAGCGCGCCGGAGAGCCCGCCGGCGCCGCCCGTCATCGGGACTCCGCGCGGGTCGCGCGGCAGCGCCGCCGCGCGGGCGTGCAGGCGGGCGGTGAGCCGCTCGACGGCCGCCGCGTCGGCGCCCTTCTGCGGCCCGAAGACCTCGGCGGCGCGCTCGTAGGGCGTCGTGACGTCGCACAGCACGAGCAGCTCGGCGTCGCCGATCCCGCCCGCCGCCTCGATCGCCTCCAGCGCGCCCGCGCCGCCGTCGCTCGTCGCGCTGCCGCCGACCGTCACGAGCACGCGCCGCGCGCCGCCCTCGATCGCGGCGGCGATCAGCTCGCCGGTGCCGAACGTGGAGGCCGCCTCGGCGTCGCGCTCCTGCGCCGCGAGGAGCCCGAGGCCCGAGGCGCTCGCCATCTCGACGATCGCGGTCGCGCCGCCGTCGATCCAGCCGAGCGGCGCCGTCACCGGCCGCCCGAGCGGGTCGTGCACGGCGACCTCGGTCGTGCGGCCGTCCCCGCCCGCGAGCAGCGCTTCGAGCGTCCCCTCGCCGCCGTCGGCGACGGGGCAGAGGTCGACGTCACCGCCGGCGCCGCGGGCGATCGCCGCTGCGACCTCGCGCGCGGAGTAGGTGCCTTTGAAGGAGTCTGGCGCGATCAGCAGCATGCGCGCCGGAGCGTAGGGCTCAGGCGTCGCGGGCGTCGGCTGGCGGCGCGGCGGCCGTCATCACCGTCTTGGGTACGGAGCCGGGCGCTCGCAGCAGCTCGCCGAAGCGGGCGGCAGAGTCGGCGAGCGGGATCTGCTCGACCCAGCTCGGGTCGGCGTGCGCGGCCAGCTCGAGCGCGGCGGCGAAGTCCTCGTTGAGGTAGGCGAAGGTGCCCGAGACGACGCGCTCCTGGCGCACGAGCGCGAGGCTGTCGAAGCCCGCGTCGGGCTCGTGCAGGCCGATCCAGACCGACACGCCGCCCGGACGCAGCCGCGCGACCGCGCTCGCGCGGGTGGCGGCGGCGCCGACGGCGTCGATGACGACGTCGTGCTCGCCGTCGAGCTCGCGGGCGGTATGGACGCCGAGCGTGTCGCGCGCGACCGCGAGGCGCTCGGCGCTGAGGTCGGCGATCGCGACCTCGGCACCGCCGTGCGCGGCGACGAGCGCGCTCGCGATGCCGAGCATCCCCGCGCCGATCACGCCGACCGAGCGCGGTGGCTCGCCGAGGTGGCGCTCGGCGCGACGCAGCGCGTGGACGGCGTTCGCGATCGGCTCGGTCAGCACCGCGCGCATGACGTCGAGGCCGGTGGGCAGCGGACGGCAGCACGCGACCGGGACGGCGACCTGCTCGGCGAAGCCGCCGGGGCGGTGGACCCCGACCAGCTCGCGACGGCGGCAGAGGTTCGTCGTCCCGCGCGCGCACAGATCGCACGCGCGGCAGGCGATCAGCGGGTTGACCGCGACGACCTCGCCGCTGTCCATGCGCCGCCCGACCAGCTCGTGGCCCATGACCAGCGGCGGCGTGCGCATCGCGTCGGGTCTGCGGACCCCCTCCAGCTCGGAGCCGCAGATGCCGGCGGCGAGCACGTCGAGCGTCACCTCGCCCGGAGCGGGGGCCGGGACGGGCACGTCGAGCAGCTCGACGCATCGCGGGGCGGTGTAGACGAGGGCCTGCATCGAGCATGTATGTTAACAGCGTCATCAAACTGAGGGAGCGCCATGCAGGACCTGACCTCCGACGCGTCGCAGGACCGATGAGCGCCCGCGTCTTCATCACCGACAGCGACTTCGGCGACGACGCGGTCGAGCGCGAGGTGCTCGCCGACGTGTGCGACCTGGAGATGCTCCAGCTCGTCGGCGAGGACGAGCTGATCGCCGCCTGCGCGGGGGCCGACGCGCTGCTCGTCCAGTGGGCGCCGATCGGCGAGCGCGTGCTGCGCGCGCTGCCCGGCCTGCGGATCGTCGTGCGCTACGGGATCGGGCTCGACAACATCGACCTGGCGGCCGCCGCGGCGCTCGGCGTCGAGGTGCGCAACGTCGACGACTACTGCCTGGAGGAGGTCTCCGATCACGCCGTCGCCGCGGTGCGCGCCGCCAACCGGCGGCTGCTCGACTACGACCGAGCGGTCAAGGCCGGGAGCTGGGGTCCGGCGGTGGCGCCGGCGCCGCTGCCGCCGGCCGAGGACCCGGTCGGCGTCGCCGGGTACGGGCGCATCGGCCAGCGCGTCGCGCGGCAGCTCGCCCACGCCGGCCACCCGATCGTCGTCTGGGACCCGCCGGCCGCGGCGCTCGCGCGCGAGCACGGGCACGCCGTCGTCGAGACGCCGCTCGCGCTCGCGGCCGCGAGCAACCACCTGACGCTGCACGTGCCGGCCACGCCCGAGACCGCCGCGGTCGTCGGCGAGGAGCTGTTGGCGGCGCTCGGGCCGGCGGGCCATCTCGTCAACACCGCGCGCGGCGCGCTCGTGGACGAGGCGGCGCTGCTGCGCTGGCTCGACGCGCACGCGCACGCGCGCGCGACGCTCGACGTGCTCGCCGCCGAGCCGCCGGCGGCGCTCAGCCGCCGACTGGGCGAGCACCCGCGCGTCAGCGCCAGCCCGCACGTCGCCTATCTGTCGAGCGCCTCGCTGCCGCGGCTGCGGCGCACGGCGGCGGGGCACGTGCGCGAAGCGCTGCTGCGTCAGGAGACGGCGGTGTGAGCCGACGCCTCGCGCTCGGACTCGTGCAGGTAGCTGAGGACCATGTCGCGCGCGGTCTCCAGATGCGCGGTCAGGCTCTCGACGGTGCCCTCGACGTCGCGCGCCTTGGTCCGCTCGTAGATCTGCTCGTGGCCGAGCAGCGAGCGCTGGTGCTCGTCTGAGCCGCGCCGCGCGGTCAGGCCGAGCAGGATGCGCAGGGGACCGACGAGCCCCTGCCAGGTGGTGAGCAGCCGCTCGTGGTCGGCCGCCTCGACGAACGCGAGGTGGAAGGCGATGTCGGGCTCGAGGACGTCGCTCGGCCGCTCCTGGTCGAGCGCCTCGCGCATCTGCTCGAGCGGCACGAGCAGGCGCAGCGAGAGGTTGCCGGAGTAGCGCTCGAACGCGCGCCGCACGGCGAACGCCTCGAGCGCGGTGCGCAGCGAGTAGACCTCGTCGACGGTGCGCTCGTCGATCGGCACGACGATCGCGCCGAGGCGCGGCTGGCGCACGACGAGGCCCTCGGCGACGAGCACGCGCAGCGCCTCGCGGATCGGGCCGCGGCTGAGTCCCAGCTGCTCGGCGAGCGGGACCTCGAGGATGCGCTCGCCGGGTCGCAGCTCGCCGGAGAGGATGCGCTCGCGCAGCGTGTCGCGCACGCCCTCCCAGGGGTCCTTCAGGCTGGTTGGCACGCAGGAATGTATAGCACTGTCAACACATGCCGTGCTGCGGCGGCGCGGACCGCGGCCGGTCGCGCTCGCGCTGATCGCCACCGCCGACGCGGGCCCGCGGGGGAGGTGCTCGTCGGCTCGAATCTGCTATAGTATAAAGCACGATGCCGAGCGACCGAAGCACCGAGGACGGGGCGCGCGCGCCGGTCCTGCTGACCGACACGACGTATCGCGAGCACGCGCCCGAGCGTGAGATCCTCGGCGCCGCGGGCGCCTCGCTGCTGGTCGCGGAGCCCTCCCTGCACGACGAGGCGGAGCTGCTCGCCCATCCCCGGCTCGCCGAGGCGCAGGGGCTGATGGTCGAGCTGGCGCCGATCACGGCCGCCGTGCTGGACGCCGCCCCCAACTGCCGGATCGTCGCACGCTACGGCGTCGGGCTCGACAACGTCGACCTGGACGCCGCCGCGGAGCGTGCGGTATGGGTGACGAACGTGCCGCACTACGCGACCGACACCGTCGCGGACCATGCGCTCGCGCTGCTGCTCGCCGCGGCGCGCGACCTCGCGGGCGCGACGGCGCGCATCCGCGCGGGCGGCTGGCGCGACGTGGAGCTGCTCACCACGCCGCTGCTGCTGCGCGACCGGCGGCTCGGCGTGATCGGCTTCGGGGCGATCGGGCAGGCCGTCGCCGCCCGGGGGCGGTCGTTCGGCCTGCGCGTCGCGGCGCACGATCCCGGCGTGCCGGAGGAGGCCTTCGCGCGGCTCGGCGTGGAGCGGCTGGCGCTCGACGCGCTGCTCGCCTCCAGCGACTTCGTCTCGCTGCACACGGCGCTCACCGACGACACGCGCAGCCTGCTCGACGACGCCGCGATCGCCGCGATGAAGCCCGGCGCGATCGTGGTGAACACCGCGCGCGGCGGCCTGGTCGACGAGCAGGCGCTGCTCGCGGCGCTCGACCGCGGGCAGCTCGCGCGCGCGGCGCTCGACGTCTTCGAGCAGGAGCCGCTCGACGCCGATCACCCGCTGCGCACGCATCCGCGCGTGATCGCGACGCCGCACCTCGCGTTCTGGTCCGACGGCTCGGAGCTGACCCTGCGCCGCTCGGTCGCCGAGGCCGTCGCGGCCGTGCTGCAGGACCGCGAGCCGCCCGGCGCGGTGGTGGCCGGGCGCGCGAGGGCGGCGCGGTGAGCGCGCTGGCGCTCGAGTCGCTCGAGGTGCTCGCACGCGGGCTCGACCATCCGGAGGGCATCTGCGAGACGCTCGACGGGCGCCTCTACGTCGGCGGCGAGGCCGGCCAGCTCTACGAGATCGCGCCCGACGGCGGCGTGCGGGAGCTGCTGCGTACGCACGGCTTCATGCTGGGGCTCGCCGCCGACGCCGCGGGTCGGCTCTACGCCGCCGACGCCGGTCATCACTGCGTGTGGCGGATCGACCCCGACGGCGGCGGGCGCGAGCTGTTCACCGCGGGCGCTCCCGAGCGTCCGCTGCGGACGCCCAACTGGGGCGCCTTCGGGCCCGACGGCTCCTACTACCTCTCGGACTCCGGGCGGATGGGCGCCGCCGACGGCTGCCTGCTGCGGGTCCCGCCGGGCGGGGAGGCCGAGGTGTGGTCCGAGGAGTGCGTCGCGTACCCGAACGGCCTGGCCGTCGATCGCGACGGCACGCGCCTGTACGTGCTCGAGAGCTGCCCGGGCGCGCTGGTGGCGTTCGACATCCGCCCGGACGGCGGGGCCGGTCCGCGCGAGCTGCTCTGCGACCTCGACCCGGCCGTCCCGGACGGCGTGGCGCTCGTCGCGGACGGCTCGATGGTGATCGCCTGCTACCGCCCCGACGCGATCTTCCGCTGGAGCGAGGCGGACGGCCTGCGGACCGTCGTCGAGGACCCGCGCGGACAGCTCCTGGCCGCGCCGACCAACGTCCTCTTCACCGGGGCGGCGCGCGACGAGATCGTCGTGCCGAACGTCGGCGGGTGGCACGTGACGCGCATGCGCGCGGGGATGGCCGGCGAGCCGCTGCACTACCCGACCGCGGAGCAGCTCGGCGGCTGAGCCCGAGCCGCGGGCCTGTACACAGCACGATCGGAGGAGGGCTTCGGATGGGTGCAATCCAGCTCCATGGGGTGACACACGCCACCCACGACCAGACCGAGGCGATGACGCTCGGCCAACGCGTCGCCGTCCTCAAGGACGGCGTCCGGGAACAGGTCGGGACCCCCCAAGCGCTCTACCACCAGCCCGCCAACCTGTTCGTCGCCGCGTTCAGCCACCGGCTTGCGCTCGGGGAGGGCGTCGAGCCGCCGGGCCTCGATCGCGTCGTCGTCGGCATCCGACCGACCGCGGTCGCGAGCTAGCATCGCCCGCAGCCGCGTTTCACCGTGCGCATCTCGCTCTTCGTCACCTGCGTCAACGACACGCTCTTCCCGCAGACGGGACGCGCGGTCGTCTCGCTGCTCGAGCGGCTCGGCTGCGAGGTCGACGTCCCGCTCGACCAGACCTGCTGCGGCCAGCTGCACCTCAACGCCGGCTACGCCCGCGAGGGGGTCGCGCTCGCGCGGCGCCTCGCACGCGTCTTCGCGGACGCCGAGGCGGTCGTGACGCCGTCGGCGTCGTGCGCGGCGATGCTGCGCGCGCAGCTCGCGCCCGCGGAGCGGCCGCCGATCTACGAGCTGTCCGAGCTGCTCGTCGACCGCCTCGGGGTGGAGGACGTGGGCGCGCGCTTCCCCCACCGCGTCGCGTTCCACCCCTCCTGCCACTCGCTGCGCGAGCTCCGCGTCGCCGATCGCGCGCTACGGCTGCTGCGCGCGGTCCGCGGGATCGAGCTGGTCGACCTGCCGGACGCGGAGGAGTGCTGCGGGTTCGGCGGCACCTTCGCGGTGAAGAATCCGGACGTGTCCTCGGCGATGCTCGCCGACAAGGTGCGCGCGGTGCTCGACGCCGGCGCGGAGGTCGTGTGCGCCGCCGACAACTCCTGCCTGATGCACATCGACGGCGCGCTGTCGCGGCAGCGGACCGGCGTGCGCACGGCGCACCTCGCGGAGGTCCTCGCGGCGTGAGCTTCCCCGACCGCGCGGCCGCGGCGGTGCGCGACGCGCAGCTGCGCGGCAACCTCGGAGCGGCGACCCGCACGATCCGCGCCAAGCGGGCGGAGGCGGTGGGCGAGCTGCCCGACTGGGCGGAGCTGCGCGCCGCCGGGGCGGCGCTGCGCGACCGCTCGCTCGCCTCCCTCGACGCGCAGCTCGTCGCGCTCGAGGCCGCGGTGAGCGCCGCCGGCGGCGTCGTGCACTGGGCGCGCGACGGGGCCGAGGCGTGCGCGATCGTCGCGCGCATCGCGCACGCCGCGGGCGTCGAGGAGGCGGTGAAGGTCAAGTCGATGGCGACGCACGAGATCGGGCTCAACGAGGCGCTGGCGGCCGCGGGCGTGCGCGCGGTCGAGACCGACCTCGCCGAGCTGATCGTCCAGCTCGGCGACGACGTCGGCTCGCACATCCTCGTGCCGGCGATCCACCGCAACCGCGCCGAGATCCGCGAGCTGTTCGCGCGCGAGTTGGGGCGCCCGGACCTGACCGACGAGCCCGCGGCGCTGGCGGAGGCCGCGCGTCTGCACCTGCGGCGCGCGTTCCTGTCCGCCCGCATGGGGATCTCGGGCGCGAACTTCGCGGTGGCCGAGACGGGGACCCTGTGCGTGGTCGAGTCGGAGGGCAACGGGCGCATGTGCACGACGCTGCCGGAGGTGCTCGTGACGGTCATGGGCATCGAGAAGGTCGTCGCGTCGTGGCAGGACATGGAGGTGCTGCTGCAACTGCTGCCGCGCTCGTCGACCGGCGAGCGGATGAACCCCTACACCTCGTTCTGGACCGGCGTGCGGAAGGGCGACGGGCCGCGCGAGCTCCACCTCGTCCTGCTCGACAACGGACGCACCCACGCGCTCGCCGACGCCGTCGGACGTCAGGCGCTGCGCTGCATCCGCTGCTCGGCGTGCCTGAACGTGTGCCCGGTCTACTCGCGCGCGGGCGGCCACGCGTACGGGTCGGTGTACCCGGGACCGATCGGCGCGATCCTGGCGCCGCAGCTCGCCGGGCTGCGCGACGCGCGCTCGCTGCCGTACGCCTCGACGCTCTGCGGGGCCTGCGAGGAGGTCTGCCCGGTGGCGATCGAGATCCCGCGCGTGCTCGTGCACCTGCGCGCCCGCGTCGTCGACGGCGAGCCGCGCTGGAGACCCGAGCGGCTCGCGATGCGGGCGCTGTACCGCGCCTTCTCCTCGCGGCGCGCCTACGAGTCCGCGCAGCGCGCGGCGCGCCTCGGCGCGCGCCCGCTCGTGCGCGGCGGACGCGAGCACGGCCGCATCGTCCGGCTGCCGTGGCCGCTGTCGGCCTGGACGGAGACGCGCGACCTCGCGCCGCCCGCGGCGGAGAGCTTCCGCGACTGGTGGCGGCGCGAGCGCGGCGGCGCGGCGGCCGCGGCGGAGGCGCGTGCGCCGAGCGGACCGGCCGCGGCCGCGGCAGCGCCGCCGCGGATGCGCGCGGCGCGGACGAGGGCGCGGAACGGCGCGGCCGAGCACGGCGACGCGCGCGAGACGGTCCTCGCGCGCGTGCGCGCCGCGCTCGCCGACTGCGCGCCCGACGTGGACGTCCCGCGCGACTACCGACGCGCCGACGACCGCTCGCGCGAGCAGCTCGCGCACGGCTTCGCGGCGCGGGTCGCCGACTACCGCGCGACCGTGCGCCGCGCCTCGCCGGGGGAGCTGCGCGACGTGCTGTCCGCGCTCTGCGGCGAGCGGCGCGCCCGTCGCCTCGCCGTCCCGGCGGACCTGCCCGACGCCTGGCGCCCCGCGGGCGTGGAGCTGGTGCCGGACGCCGCGCTGTCGCCGCACCAGCTCGACGCGCTCGACGGGGCGCTGACCGGCTGCGCGCTCGCGATCGCCGACACCGGCACGATCGTGCTCGACGGCGGGCCGGGCCAGGGCCGCCGGGCGCTCACGCTCGTGCCCGACTACCACCTCTGCGTCGTGCCGGCCGACCGCATCGTCGGGTGCGTGCCGGAGGCCGTCGAGCGGCTCGCCGACGCGGTGCGGGAGGGACGGCCGCTCACGCTCGTCTCCGGTCCGTCCGCGACCTCGGACATCGAGCTCGCGCGCGTCGAGGGCGTGCACGGACCGCGCACGTTGCACGTCGTCATCGAGGAGGTCTCGTGAAGATGGACGCGCTGGTGTGGGAAGGCCCGGAGCAGATCGCGCTGCGGTCGCTGCCCGCGCCCGAGCCCGGTCGGGACGAGGTGCTGGTCCGGGTCGGGGCGGTCGGGATCTGCGGCTCGGAGCTGGAGGGCTACCTCGGCCGCATGTCCAACCGCACGCCGCCGCTGGTGATGGGGCACGAGTTCGCGGGCACCGTCGTCGACGCGCGCGAGTCGGGCTGGGCCGGCAGGCGCGTCGCGGTGAACCCGCTGATCTCGTGCGGCAGATGCGAGGCGTGCCGCGCGGGACGCCCGAACCTGTGCGACGCGCGCACGATCGTCGGGATCGGCCGGCCCGGCGCGTTCGCCGAGCTGGTCGCGGTGCCCCGGAGCAGCCTGCTCGAGCTGCCCGACGAGCTGGCCGACGAGGGCGGCGCGCTCGTCGAGCCGCTCGCGAACGTCGTCCACGCGTTCGACCTCGGCGTGCGCCACGGCCTCCCGGAGCGCGTCCTCGTCGTCGGCGCCGGCTCGCTCGGCCTGCTCGCGACGCAGGTCGCGTCGCTGTCCGGCGCGACGACCGTCGTGGCGACGGACCTGAGCGAGGAGCGGCTCGCGCACGCGGCCCGCCTCGGCGCGACGGCCACGGTCGGCGCCGGCGACGACGCCGGCGAGCGCCTGCGCGCACTGCTCCCGGACGGCGCCGACCTCGTCGTCGACTGCGTCGGGGCGGCCGCGACGAAGCAGCTCGCGATCCGCCATGCGCGCGACGGGGGCGCCGTCGTCCTGCTCGGCCTGCAGGACGACGCGACGCCGCTCTCCTCGCACGAGCTGATCCGCCGCGAGATCGCCCTCGGCGGCTCCTACACGTACACCCCGCGCGACGTGCGCCGCGCGCTCGGGCTGCTGGCGAGCGGCCGCGTCGCCTACGACGGCTGGACGGCGAGCCGGCCGCTGCGCGAGGGGCCGGCCGCGTTCGCCGAGCTGGTGAGCGCCGCGCGCGCCGACATCAAGGTCCTGCTGCGACCGTGAGAGGAGCCCGCATGACGCACGCGCCGAGCTATCGGCTGGAGATGGTCCCCGTCGGCCGGTCGGAGGTCCCCGGGCCGGAGCTGCTGTGGATGCGCGCGTGGGACGAGTGGCGCGAGCTGTGCTTCCAGGTCGCGCTGATCCGCGGCGGCGGGCGCGTCGTGCTCGTGAACACCGGGCCGGCCGAGGACCTCTCCGCGATGAACGCGCAGTGGGCCGGCTTCCTCGGCGAGCGCGCGGCGATGCGGCGCGAGCCGGGCGAGTTCGTCGTCGACGCGCTGGCGTCGCGCGGCGTCGCGCCGGAGGACGTCACCGACGTCGTGCTGACCCCGCTGCAGCTCTACACCGTCTCGAACGTGCCGCGCTTCGAGCGCGCCACGATCCACCTCGCCAAGCGCGGCTGGGTCCACTTCCACACGACGCACGCGCATCCGCACGACGACCGCGACGCGTCCCTGCCGCCCGACGTGCTCGCCCACCTGGTCGGGCCGGCGTGGCCGCGCGTGCACCTGCTCGAGGACGAAGACGAGATCGCGCCGGGGATCCGCACGTGGTGGGCGGGCGGCCACCATCGCGCCTCGCTCGTGGTCGAGGTCGACACGCCGGCCGGCGCCGCCGCGATCTCGGACGCCTACTTCCATCTCGAGAACGTCGAGCAGCGGCATCCGATCGGGATCGCCGAGAGCATCTACGAGGCGCTCGACTGCTACGAGCGCGTCGCGCGCGAGTGCGCGATCGTGCTGCCGATCTACGACCCGGGGAACCTGGAGCGGTTCCCCGGCGGCGTCGTGAGCGAAGGAGGGAGCTGACGTGGAGCGCTTCAGCGACAAGGTCGCGGTCGTCACGGGCGCCGCCTCCGGCATCTGCGCGGCGACCGCGCGCGAGCTGGCGGCGGAGGGCGCGAAGGTCGCGGTCCTCGACGTCGACGCCGAAGGCGCCGGGCGGGTCGTCGCGGAGCTGGAGGCGGCCGGGGCCGAGGCGCTCGCGCTGGCGGCCGACGTCTCCGACCGCGACGCCTGCGGGCTCGCGCTCGCGCATGCGGCCGAGCGCTGGGGGCGCGTGGACTGCCTCGTCAACGGCGCGGCCTCGTTCGTCGCCGCGGGCGTCGAGGCGAGCACCGCGGACTGGGAGCGCTCGCTCGGCGTCAACGTGCGCGGGTGCGCGAACACGGTCCAGGCGGCGCTTCCGCACATGCCGTCCGGCTCCGCCGTCGTCAACCTCGCGAGCATCTCGGCGCACGTCGCGCAGCCGGACCGCTGGACCTACAACGCCTCCAAGGGCGCGATCGTCGCGCTCTCGCGCTGCCAGGCGCTCGACCTCGCGAGCCGCGGGATCCGCGTCAACGTCGTCAGCCCCGGCTGGATCTGGACGCCCGAGGTCGCGAAGGCCGCGGGCGGCGACCGCGAGCGGTGGGAGCCGGTGTGGGGCGACTTCCACATGCTGCGCCGCCTCGGCGAGCCGCGCGAGGTCGCGCGCGCGATCCTCTTCCTGCTCGGCGACGACGCGTCGTTCGTGACGGCGACCGAGCTGATGGTCGACGGCGGCTACTCCGGCATGTCGGCGGAGGGCCTGGGCGAGCGCTCGGAGTTCGCGGGATGAGCGGTCGCGGCTCTCCAGCGCGAGGTCCAGGCGACCGTTCCTGGTATATGCTATAGTATATCTCACTAGGTCGGCACCGACGACGAGCGCGCTGCGGGGCGATGCCCATTGCCGAGCCTGTCGGTCCGCCTGGCGCTGACAAGTCGACGTTTCGACACGGTCAAGAGACCACGCACGGAGGAGAGGCGAGATGACGAATGACGAGCGCCGCGCGCCGACGCGCGCCGGGCGACGCCAAGCCGTACCCGAAGGCGGCGTGCGCATGGACCGTCGTGAGCTGCTCCGCAAGGGCGCGGCGTTCGGCGTCGGCGGCACGCTGACCTCGTCGCTGCTGGCGGCATGCGGCGGCGGCGGCGGCGGAGCCTCCAGCGCGTCGGGCCCCTTGGCGGTGTGGACCCAGCAGGCGGCAGCGACCGGCTATCCCACGGTCTTCGCCGCCGGCGGCCGGCGCGTCGTCGCGAACGGCAAGGCGACGTCGTACCGGTACACCACCGTTGAGCCGACCGACTACAACACGAAGCTCAAGACCGCGTGCATCGGCGGGCTCCCGCCCGACGTCTGCTACATGCCGACGGACGGCAACTATCCCGCGTTCGTCGAGGCGAACCTGCTCGCGCCGCTCGGCTCGGTCGACGTGGAGCTGCCGAACGTGACGCCCGCGGTGATGGAGACGCTGAAGGTCAACGGGACCCGCTACGCGATCCCCCTGGACCTCAACAACCTCACGATCGGCTACAACAAGCGGATCTTCGCGAAGCTCGGGCTGAGCGTTCCGAGAACCTTCGACGAGCTGCTGGCCCTCAACAAGCCGCTGCGCGCCGCCGGCTACCAGCCGCTTGCGCTGCCGGTGAAGGATCGCTGGGCCTGCTCGGACATCTTCCTGGCGTGCCTCGCGTACACGGACCCGTCCAACGGCCAGGCGCTCCCGAAGGCCGAGCACGGCGAGCTGCCGTGGACGGCCGAGCCGTTCGTGCACGCGGCGGAGATGGCGGAGCGGCTGCAGAAGAGCGGCCTGCTCGCCGACGGCATCTCGTCGCTGGACGTCCTCGGCACCATCACGCTGTTCGGCAACGAGAAGGCGGCGATGATGTACCCGGTCGGCAACTTCTTCGCGGGTCTCATCAACCAGGCGAACCAGACGGGCTTCGAGTACGGCATCTTCCCGGTGCCCCCGCCCGCGGCCGGCGTCAAGGCGCGCGCCACCGGCGGCGCGGCGATCCTCTGGGCAGTGCCGGCGAAGGCGAAGAACAAGGACGGCGCCTTCGACTTCCTGCAGGAGATGAACAAGCCCCGGATCGCCTCGCTGCTGCTGTCCAAGGGCTTCATCCCCGCTGGCCCGTACACCAACCCGCCGAAGCTGAGCGGCGTGCTCGCGGACATGCTCAAGCTGCAGCCGGACGTGGCGCGCCGCGGGCTCTACGTGCCGGCGGTGAGCACGGCGCTCGACAACGCGATGACCGCGCTGCTCGGCGGCGACGGCTCGGCGAGCGACGTGATCAAGCAGATCCAAAGCGCAGCGGCGTAGCTGTCGGCGGAGAGAGGTGAAGTCGTGTTCGTATCGTGGCGGGTGAAAGCCGCTTTCATCGGGCCTGCGGTCGCGTACTTCGGCGTGTTCCTGCTGGTGCCCGTGCTCGCGGCGCTCGGCTTCGCCTGGACGAGATGGTCGGGCATCGACCTCGCTCAGGCGACATGGAACGGAACCGGCAACTTCACCGCCCTCGTGAGCGATGCCGTCTTCAAGGAGGCGCTCGTCCACACGCTGACCTACGTCGTCGTCAGCACCGTGTTCGTCAACGTGATCGGCTTGGCGCTGGCGTTGCTGATCAACACGCGGGTGCGGGGGCACGAGGCGCTGCGCGTCGCGATGTTCGTGCCCCTCGCGCTCTCGCCGGTGATCGTCGCGGTGCTGTGGCAGTACCTGCTGGGGCCGTATGGATTCGTCAATCAGGTGCTTGGAAGCGTGCTTGGAGTCACCGACAAGCCGGTGTCGTTCCTCGGTGATCCCCATCTCGCTTTCATCACCGTGATCGCCGCCACGATCTGGCAGTTCGCCGGTGGCAACATGCTGCTCTACTACGCCGGCCTGCAGAGCCTGCCGCAGGAGCGGATGGAGGCCGCCGCCATCGACGGGGCCGGATGGTTGAGCCGCCTTCGCTGGGTCGTCCTGCCGCATCTGCGACCGACGGTCGCCGTCGTGGTGGCCCTGAACCTGATCGGTGGATGGAAGGTCTTCGATCTCGTCTACGTCTTGACCAGAGGCGGCCCGGATCGCTCGACGGAGGTGCTCTCGACGTATCTCTACGAGCAGGCGTTCACGCTCAACAATGTCGGGTTCGCATCCGCGATCGCATGCGTCATCTGCCTGCTCGCGGTCGTCTCGACGCTGGTGCGGCGGCCGATCGCTGGGGTCGAATATTGATGAGCGCCATCGAGCAGGGCATCGGCGCAGGGGGCGGGCGCGCATCCGTCCGTCGCCGCGCGGGCAGCCGTGACGGGATACGGCGAGCGCTGGCCTCGATCATGTGCATCGGCATCGGGATCGTGTACCTGCTGCCGCTGCTGTGGGTCGTCACGCTGTCGGTGCGCGGACGCACCGACGTCCTGTCGCTGCGCGTGCTGCCCCACTCGTTCCGACCACGGAACTACGTCGACGCGTTCACGCAGTTCAAGCTCGGCACGCTGCTGCTGCACTCGGCGTTCATCACCGCCGGCGCCGTCGCGCTGAGCGTGGCGATGTCGGTCACGGCCGCCTACGCGATGTCGCGCTGGCGCAGTCGGCTGACGGAGGGGCTGTTCCTGCTGATCCTGCTCGGTCTGATGGTGCCGCCGGCGACGATGATCGTGCCGTTCTTCGTCGTGATGATCAACCTGGGCTTCTACAACAGCCTCGTCGCGGTGATCCTCGGCGAGGCCGCGTTCGGGCTTCCGCTCGGGATCCTGATCCTGCGCGGCTACATCGATCGGATCCCGCCCGAGCTGACCGACGCCGCTCGCGTCGATGGGGCGACACCGTGGCGCGCGTTCCGGCTGGTGGCGCTGCCCCTGCTCCGGCCTGCCGTAGCCACGGTGGCGCTGTTCATCACGCTGAGCGCGTGGAACGACTTCCTGCTGCCGCTGGTGCTGCTGCCGGATGCGACGAGCTCGACCATCACCGTCGGCCTCGCCAGCTCCGTCGGCACCTACGGTCAGCTGCAGCCCGGCCTGCTCGCGGCGGCTTCGCTGATGGCGGTCGTCCCGGTGCTCGCCGTCTTCATGGCTGCGCGTCGCTACTACGTCGGCGGCCTCTCGGCCGGCGCGCTTAAGAGCTAGCGTGCGCCGCTCCGAGGCGCTCGCGCCGGTCGGAGAGCGGTTCGCCCGGTCGAGCGGACCCACGGCGATCTGGCCGCCGCAGATGCTATAGCGTACGGAGCCATGGCTCTGTCGCTCCTCCAGGATCGGAACATCGCCGACCGCGTGGCCGACGAGCTGCGCGAGGCGATCCAGTCCGGGCGCCTCGCGCCCGGGGCACGGCTGGTTGAGCGTCAGCTCTCGAGCGAGCTCGGCGTCAGTCACATCCCGATCCGCGAGGCGCTCGCGCGCCTTGCCGACGAGGGCCTCGTCGAACGCCAGCCGCGCCGCGGCTCACGCGTGCGGGCGCTGACCGCGAAGGAGCTGGACGAGCTCTCCGGCCTGCGGGTGCTGCTCGAGCAGTTCGTCGTCGTGCGGGTGCAGGAGCGCCTGACCGAGCGCTCGGAGGCAGAGCTGCGCAAGCTCGTCGACGCGATGATCCAGGCGGCGGAACGCGGCGACGGATTGCGGCTGTTCGAGCTGGACCGGCGCTTCCACGAGAAGCTGTGGGCGCTGGCCGACCATCGCATGCTCACAGAGCTGGTCGCGCAGCTGCGCGGCCGCATCAACGGCTTCCTGCGCGCGGCGAACGCCGCGCTCGAGCCGGACGCGCTGCAGGCTCACGCTCGCTCTCACGAGGAGCTCGTGGACGCGATCGCGGGGCGCGATCCCGAGACCGCGAAGCGCGCGATGGAGGAGCACATCCGCCTCGCCGCCGAGCGCGTCAGCAGCGCACTGCCCGTCGGCTGAGGCCGGCGCGCCGTCGGCGCGTACCCGCCGTCCAGGCGGCTTTGCCGGGTCGTCGGAGTCGAAGTCGCCTGTCTGCGATCACCACGGCGTGAGTGCCATGATCGAGGTGATCGCCGTTTCGAGCTCAGGTGTGTGCTATAGTATATTGCGAGGGTGTGATGGAGTGAGAGAGGAGAGCCTGCGTGGCTGACATCGCAGTCGAAGCAGTGACGAAGGTGTTCCCAAACGGCGTCACCGCCGTGCACGAAACGACGCTCGACATCCGCGATTCCGAGGTGCTCGTCCTCGTCGGCCCGTCCGGGTCCGGCAAGTCGACGATCCTGCGGATGATCGCGGGCCTCGAGGAGGTCACGAGCGGCACGATCCGGATCGGCGACCGCGACGTCACCGCACTCTCGCCCGAACAGCGAGACATCGCGATGGTGTTCCAGAGCTACGCGCTCTATCCCAACATGACAGTCGCCGACAATCTCGCGTTCGGGCTGCGCATGCGCAAGATGCCGAAGGCGCAGCGCGCCGAGCGCGTGCGCGAGGTCGCCGCGATCCTCGGCCTCGAGGAACTGCTCGACCGTCGCCCCGGCGCCCTTTCCGGTGGGCAGCGGCAGCGCGTGGCGATGGGGCGGGCGATAGTGCGCGAGCCGCGCGTCTTCCTGATGGACGAGCCGCTGTCGAATCTCGACTCGAAGCTCCGCGTCACGATGCGGGCGGAGCTTCAGCGGCTGCACGAGCGGCTCGGCGTGACGACCGTCTACGTCACGCACGATCAGGTCGAGGCGACGACGCTCGGGCACCGCGTCGCGGTCCTGCATGACGGTCGCCTCCTGCAGTGCGACACGCCGGCGACGTTGTTCGAACGTCCGGCGAACGTGTTCGTCGCGTCGTTCATCGGCTCGCCGTCGATGAACCTCGTCGAAGCCGAGATAGAGGACGGCTGCGCGTGCTTCGCGGGGCACCGGGTCGAGCTCGCGGGCGGCGAGCCTCCGCAGCGCCGCGTCATCCTCGGCTTCCGTCCCAGCGACCTCGCGCTCGCGCCGGACGACGCTCCCGCCGGCCCAGCCACGCTCGAGGTGCGCGCCGACGTCGTCGAGGACCTCGGGGGCGAGAGCCTGGTGATCTTCCCGATCGACGCTCCGCCGGTCTCGATCGACGCGACGTCGCACGCCGGAGCGGGCACGGACGAGCACCTGCTCGCCGAGCACCACCGCTCCACGCTCATCGCACGGATCTCCGGTCGGCAGACCGTGCGCCCCAGACAGTTGATCCGCCTGGAGGTGGACACGCGCTACCTGCACTTCTTCGATCCCCGCACCGGGCAGGCCATCGGGCATGCGGGCGGGTCACTACGCGACGGCGACCCGTCGGCCGCGGCCACCGCGCTCACCGATTAGGTCAGTGAATCACGTAACTGAGTTGGAGAGAGAGATGAATCGAGAAGAAGGGCAAAGCATTCGCCGCCGGGAGTTCATCCAGCGGGGGATCGCTCTCGGCGTGGCGGGATCGCTCACCGGGACGGTGCTGTCGGCATGCGGAAGCGGTGCGGCGAACGGGAAGGGGGGACCGCTCGAGGTCTGGGGGTGGATGCCGACCACGGATCCGTACGCCACGGTCTTCGCGGCGGCCGGCAAGCGGGTCGTCGGCGACGGCTCCGCGTCGTCCTATCACTACACGTTCTCGGACTTCGGGAGCTACCCTGCGAAGCTCAAGACCTCCGCCGCGGCGGTGCCGCCCTCCGTGGCGCAGATGCCGTGGGACGGCACGTACCACGCGATGATCGCGGCGGGCCTGTTGAGACCGCTCGACGACGTCCTGCCCGAGCTTCCGAGATTCGATCCCGGCGTGCTCGAGCAGATGAAGTTCAAGGGCAGGACGTATGCGATCCCGATGGATCTCAACACGCTCTCGATCGGCTACAACAAGGCGATCTTCGCGAAGCTCGGGCTGTCGGTGCCCGAAACGTTCGACGACCTGCTCGCGCTCGCCAAGCCGCTGCGCGACGCGGGCTATCAGCCGCTCGCGCTTCCGCTCAAGCCCGGCGGCGACTTCTCGACCGACACGTACCTGGCCCAGGTCGCCTACACCGATCCGTCGGGCACGGCCGTGCGGCGGGCGGAGCAGGGCGAGCTGCCCTGGACGGCGGAGCCGTTCACCCGCGCCGCCGAGCAGGTCCAGCGGCTGCAGAAGAGCGGCCTGCTGATCGACGGCGCGTCCTCGCTCGACATCGGCGGCGCGGTCTCGGTGTTCGGAGACCAGAAGGCGGCGATGATGTACGCCGTCGGGAACTACCTCTTCAACCAGCTCGACCAGGCCATCCAGGGCAAGTTCGAGTACGACATGTTCCCCTTCCCGCCGCCGTCCGCGGGCGTCAAGCCGCTCGCCACCGGCGGCCCGGCGATCCTCTGGTCGGTGCCCAAGAAGGCCGGGAACCAGGACGGCGCGACGGATTACCTCAAGCAGATCACCGGCAGAGCGTCGGCGGCGATGATGGTGAAGAACTCGTTCGTCCCGGCGTTCCCGGCCGACATCCCCGCCCACGTCGACGCGCACTACAGACGGATCCTCGAGCTCCAGAGAGGGGCGGCGACGCGTGTCGTCTTCGATCCGAACGTCTTCGTCGCGCTGCGGACGGCCGTCACCGCGCTGCTGAGCGGCAAGGGCGGCGCGCAGGACGTCGTGAACGCGATGCAGCGCGCTGCGACCTAGGCGCCGACGTCGTGTTCGTCTCGTGGCGCGTAAAGGCGCTGTTCGTCGGCCCGGCGGTCGCCTACTTCGCCGTCTTCATGCTGCTTCCGGTGCTCGCCGCGCTGGGGCTCGCATGGACGTCGTGGACCGGCTTCGACATCGGGCAGGCGAGCTGGACGGGTGCCGACAACTTCGTGGCGCTCGTGCACGATCCCGTCTTCGGGAAGGCGCTGTGGCACACAGCGCTGTTCGTGCTGCTCAGCACGGTGCTGCTCAACGTCACCGGCCTGCTGGTCGCGATGTTGATCAACACGCGCGCACGCGGCCACGACTTCCTGCGCGTCGCGATGTGCGTCCCGCTCGCGCTCTCGCCGGTGATCACGGCGGTGCTCTGGCAGTACCTCCTGGGACCCTACGGCCTCGTCAACCAGCTGCTGAGCGACGTGCTCGGCATCACGGGCGAGCCGATCGGGTTCCTGGGGGAGCCGGCGCTGGCGTTCGCGACGATCGTGTCCGCCACCGTGTGGCAGTACAGCGGCATCAACATGCTGCTGTTCTACGCGGGCCTGCAGAGCCTCCCGAGCGAGCGGCTGGAGGCGGCCGCCATCGACGGCGCCGGCTGGTGGAGCCGGACGCGCTTCGTCGTCCTGCCGCACCTGCGTCCCGTGCTCGCGATCGCCGTCCTGCTCAACCTGATCGGCGGATGGAAGGTCTTCGACCTCGTCTACGTCCTCACCAAGGGTGGACCGAATCGCTCCACCGAGATGCTGTCCACATACCTGTACGAGCAGGCGTTCACGATCAACAACGTCGGGTTCGCGGCGGCGATCGGCTGTGTGACCTGCGCGCTGGCGATCGCCTCGATGCTCGTGCGCCGACCACTCGCCGGAGCGGAGTACGCATGACCGCGCTCGGACATGAGCCGAAGGCGGTCGCGCCGATCGCGATGCGCGTGCGACCGAGAGCGGGCACGCGTCGCGCGGCGGCGTCGCTGGCCTGCCTCGGCCTCGGGGCCGCGTTCGTGCTGCCGCTGCTGTGGGTGGCCTCGCTGTCGGTTCGGGACGAGGCGGACATCCTGTCGCTGCGCATCCTGCCCGGCTCGTTCCACCTGGCCAACTATGCGGACGCGTTCAAGACCTTCAACCTCGGCCCGCTGTTCGTCAACTCGATCCTCATCACGGCCGGCACCGTGATCTTGAGCGTCGCGATGTCGGTGACCGCCGCGTACGCGATCGCAAGCTGGCGCAGCCGGCTGACGGAGGGGCTGTTCCTGCTGATCCTGCTCGGGCTGATGGTGCCGCCGAGCCTCGTGATCACGCCGTTCTTCATCGCGATGCTCAACCTCGGCCTGTACAACAGCCTGCTCGGAGTGATCCTCGCCGAGTCCGCGTTCGCGCTGCCGGTCGGCATCCTGATCCTGCGCGGCTACATCGACCGGATCCCGGTCGAGCTGGTCGGTGCCGCACGCGTGGACGGTGCGACGTCGTGGCAGGCGTTCCGTCACGTCGTTCTGCCGCAGCTGACGCCGGCGATCGTGACGGTCGCGCTCTTCATCACGATCTTCACCTGGAACGACTTCCTGCTCCCGCTGGTGCTGCTCCCGAGCTCCGACGGATCGACGTTGACGGTCGGCCTCGCCACCTCGGTCGGGCAGTACGGGCAGTCCGACGTCGGCCTGCTCGCGGCGGCGTCGCTGATGTCGGTGCTGCCCGTACTCGCCGTGTTCATGGCGGCACGTCGCTACTACGTGCTCGGGCTGTCCGCGGGCGCGCTCAAGCAATGAGCGAGCTCATGTGCAACCACGGCGTGCGGCTGTGCCGCCGCCGGGAAGGATGAGATCAATGGTCGAGAAGGTGCGGCGCGTCGTGATCGGCGAGCCCGAGTCGTACAGATCCGAGTTCACGCACGTCGAGGACGTCGAGGCGCTGCCGATCGGCGAGACAGGCCTCCGCTGGTGGCCGGTGTGGGGATGGGACGAGCTTCCGCAGTTGCCCCACCACGGCTCCGAGCCGTGGACGCCGGAGAGCTTCTTCCCGCGGGCCGGAGGCGTCCGCGTCGTCGCGCTCGGCTGCTCGCCTGAGAAGTCGAGCGCGAGCGAGGAGGTGCAGGCCGAGTCGCTGCGCCTGATGACAGCGGAGCCGGCTGGCCTCTACCACGACGCGGAGCGGGCGACGCTGCACCGCACGGACACGGTCGACATCGGCGTCGTCGTTTCGGGCGAGATCACGGCCGAGGCGGAGGACGGCAGCAGAGTGACCCTCGGCCCTGGCGATGTGTTCGTCCACAACGGGGCGCTGCACGCGGAGCACTGGCAGCCGGAGAAGGGCGGCCATGCCGTGATCATCAAGATCGGAGCGGAGCGCGAAGGCGCGAGCGCGGAAAGGGAAGGCAAGCGATGAGCCGAGCACTCGACGGGCGCACCGCCCTGGTCACTGGCGGCGGGACCGGCATCGGCAAGGGGATCGCGCAGCGGCTCCTCGAGGAGGGCGCGTGCGTGACGCTGGCCGCGCGGCGCGAGGACGTGCTCGCCGCCGCGGCCGAGGAGCTGGTCGCGGAAGTCCCGGGCGCGCAGGTGGAGGTCGTCCGCTGCGACGTCACGAGAGGCGAGGACGTCGACCGCGCGGTCGAGATCGCGGCGCGGGCCACCGGCGGCCTCGACATCGCGATCGCCAACGCCGGCGGGGCGGTGGCGCCGACGGCCTTCCTCGACCTCGACGAGGCCGCGTGGCGCGCCGCGCTCGACCTGAACGTCGTCGGCACGGCGAACACGTTCGGTTCCGCCGCGCGGGCGATGCGCGAGCGCGGCGGTGCGATGGTCGCGATCTCGAGCGAGGCGGCGATCAACACGGTGCTCGCGATGGCTCACTACTCCTCCGCGAAGGCGGCGGTCGACATGCTCGTCCGCTGCGCCGCCGTCGAGCTTGGGCCGCTGGGCATCCGGGTGAACGCCGTGCGGCCTGGGATGACGCTGACCGAAAGCTGGCCGGGCGCGGACTTCCCGGAGGCCATGCGGCCGGCGCTTGACGAAGTGATGGCCGGGATGCTCGACGCCATGTTGCTCGGCCGCTTCGGCACGCCGCGCGACGTCGCCGACACGGTGCTGCACCTCGTTGGGCCCGCGAGCACGTGGATCACCGGCCAGTCGTACACGGTCGACGGCGGGTTCGCCGTGCCGCGACGCGCCGACCTGCGGCCGATGGCGGCGGCGCGCAAGGCATTGCTGGAGAAGCAATGACGCCACGCGCGTTCGAGGTCGCCTGCTACACCTTCCCGCACTACCACCGCTCGGCGCTCAACGACGCGCTCTACGCGCCGGGCTGGAGCGAGTACGAGCTGGCGCGCGGCGCGCGGCCGCGCTTCCCCGGCCACCACCAGCCGCGCACGCCGCTGCTCGGCGAGCTCGACGAGGCCGAGCCCGGCACGTGGGACGTCTACGCGGACGTCGCCGTGCAGGCCGGCGTCGACGTGCTGATCTGGGACTCCTACTGGTACGGCGGCGGACCGGCGCTGCACGAGGCGCTGGAGCAGGGCTTCCTGCGCGCGCGCGACGAGCGCCTGCGCTTCGCCGTGATGTGGACGAACCACCCGTGGGTGCGCTGGTTCCCGCTCGCCGGCGTCGAGCCGCCGCCGGACGCGTGGCGCGTGGTCACGCAGGGCGGCGGCATGCGCGAGCTGGTCTTCCCCGGCCCCGACGAGGACCGCGACGAGCTCCGCCGCAGCGTCGGCTACCTGATCGCGCGCTACCTGCACCATCCGCGCTACTGGCGGATCGACGGCAAGCCCGTGCTCGTGCTGTGGGACCTCGACCGGCTCGTCGCGCTGCACGGCCTCGACGGCGCCGCCGAGATCGTCGCCGAGATCCGCCAGCTCGCGCGGGCGCTCGGCCACGACGAGCTGCACCTGCACACGCCGAACGGCAACGCCCGCACCCCGGAGCGCCTCGCGCAGCTCGGCCTCGACAGCTTCGGCCTCTACAGCGCGATCTTCCCCGCCGCCGCGGACCGCCCGCCCGAGGACGAGCTGCCGGACTACGGCGTGGCGGCCGACGACGCCGCGAAGAAGGTCTGGCCCGCGATGGCGGACGCCTCCCCGCTGCCCTTCTTCCCGGCGGTGAACTCCGGCTGGGACAACACGCCGCGCTGCCTGGAGCGCGAGCGGGGGGAGGCGCCGGATCGCGAGCGCTGGCCCGGCGGCACTTCGATCGTCGCCGGCGAGACGCCCGCGGCGTTCGAGGCGCTCGCACGCGATGCCGTCCGCTTCCT
>Ga0070714_100000585_pt1 | contig 26158 bp, 19 predicted proteins | sample LARL83metaG_FD_65450 | JGI IMG/M metagenome (GOLD analysis project Ga0070714, IMG submission 65450) | Corn, switchgrass and miscanthus rhizosphere microbial communities from Kellogg Biological Station, Michigan, USA - LAR L8-3 metaG | ecosystem: Host-associated > Plants > Roots > Rhizosphere ... | reverse complement strand
GTCTACTGCGCCGACGATCCGATCCAGGCGAAGCGCCTCGAGGAGATGGGCTGCGTCGCGATCATGCCGCTCGCCGCTCCGATCGGCTCCGGCCTCGGCATCCAGAACCCGGTCAACATCCGCATCGTCATCGAGGCCGCGCGTGTGCCCGTGCTGGTGGACGCCGGCGTCGGCACCGCGTCGGACGCCGCCATTGCCATGGAGCTCGGCTGCGACGGCGTCCTGATGAACACCGCCATTGCCGAGGCCAAAGACCCGATCCGCATGGCGCGGGCGATGAAGCTCGCGGTCGAAGCCGGACGGCTCGCCTATCTTGCCGGACGCATGCCGAAGAAGCGCTACGCCGATCCGTCGTCGCCGCTCGCCGGCCTCATCTGAGCACGGCTCCATCCGATTCTACCGCGACGAAGGACAAGACAATGCGGCACTACGGATTCTTCCGCTCCTCGGCGAGCTACCGCCTGCGCATCGGGACCAATCTCAAGGGGCTTGCCGTCGACTACGTGCCCGTGCATCTGTCGAAGGGCGGCGGGGAGCAGTTCGCGCCCGCCTTCGCCAAGCTCAATCCGCAGAACTTGGTGCCGGTGCTCGAAGACCAGGGCCGCATCCTGACCCAGTCGTTGGCGATTCTCGAATATCTCGACGAAACGCATCCTGAGCCGCCGATCCTGCCGCGCGATCCGGCGGGACGCGCGCGGGTGCGGGCACTGGCGCAGATCGTCGCCTGCGACATCCATCCGATCGACAACCTCCGCGTCCTCAATTACCTGAAGGGCGAGCTCAAGGCTTCCGAGGAGGCCACCAACGCGTGGTATCGCCACTGGGTCGCGCTCGGATTGGCGTCGTTTGAGGCGCTCCTTGCCGACCATCCCGATACGGGCCGTTTCTGCCACGGCGATGCGCCGACGCTCGCCGACATCTGCCTCGTGCCGCAGGTGTTCAACGCTCTGCGCTTCAAATGTCCCGTCGATGGCTATCCGACCATCCTGCGTATCCACGAAGCGTGCCAGGCGCTCGACGCGTTCGACCGCGCCCGGCCGGAGCGCCAGCCGGACGCCGTCTGACGTCGTTGCCCCGCTATTCCCGCGTCGGCCGCGCGGCGTCCTTGATATCCTGAGAGCGCAGCCAGCCGGGAGAGCCCCGCGGCAGCGCTTTTTCGGCGCGGAGCGCCTGATTGCGGGCCTCCGGCTTGTTGCCGCGGGCCAGCGCCGCCTCGGCGGACGACAGGGAACTCATGCCGTACTGTCCGTCACGTCCGTAGGCGATGGCGATCTGCTCCCAGGCAAAGCCGTTGTTGGGCTCGCGCCGGGTCGCCAGTTGCAGGTTTTCGATGGCGGGCTTCACCAACTCCGGCTTGTTGCGCTCGAGTTGGACCTGGGCGAGGCCGATGCGCAGCAGCGCCGAATCCGGCAGCAGCTCGACTGCTTTCTGATAAGGGGCGAGAGCCTCGGCACCACGCCCGTTCTCGAACAGCATCTGGCCCTTGAGCTCGCGGAAATACGGGTTGTTCGGCTCTTCGGCAATGAGCTGATCGATAATCGGCAGCGCATGCGCGAGATCGGGGATCCGATAGTAGGCGATGGCACGCGCGTAGCGCGCCGCGACCGATGTGTCGCTGGTCGGATAACGCGCCAGCGTCGCCGACGGCGATCCCAGGAAGGCGGACAGCTTCGCCACCATCCGCTTGTGCATCTCGATGAATTCGGGCCGGTCCGGCGCGTCGGAATACTGCGAATGAGCGACATGATTCTCGACCGCCTGGACGCGATCCTGGGTCAGCGGGTGGGTGCGCAGGTAGGCATCCTGGCGCGTGCTCGAAAGGAGCTCCTCGCCTTCGAGGTATTTGAAGAACTGGAGCAGCCCTTTCGCGGATTGCCCCGAGCGGTCGAGGAACGACATGCCGGCCTGATCGGCGGCCGCCTCCTGGGTCCGGCTGTAGCTCAGGAGAGCCTGCTGCGCCGCCGATTGGGCACCGATGACGCCGCCGATCGCCGCCCCGCCGCCGCCGGCGATGGCGCCCGCGGTTCCGAGGATCGTGGCGATGATCGCGGCTGTGGAGAGATCGCCTACGTGGGCGGTGAAACGGGCGATGTGGCCGTCGGCTATGTGACCGGTTTCGTGGGCGATGACGCCAATGAGCTGATTGGGCGTCTTCGATCGGATGATGAGCCCGGTATGAATGAAGATGTTCATGCCGCCGGCGACGAAGGAGTTTAGGGTGGGGTCGTCGATGAGGTAAATGTCGACGTCCTTGGCGTTGAGGCCGGCTGCTTCGAAAAGTGGCGTGGCGTAGGCGCGGATGGTATTTTCCACCTCGGCGTCGCGGATAATCCGCCGCCCTGCCGCGTTGGCGGGCGACAACGGAGTTGCCGTCAGAGCCGCCGCAACGACGCAACAGATCAGGATTTTGATGATTTTCAGCACGCTTTGCGCTCCGGCCGCAGCCCGGTCACGGCCTTGCTCCACGACAGCGGTTACTCGTCGCTCGGATACGATTGAACGTAGGTATCGAGGTGTCCGCCGTCAATCCGCCCTGGTCGGAACCCTGGCGGCGCTGGCGTTCGGGCTGAGCGCTTGTGGCTCCGGCAACTCCGGCCCCCCGGAAGGCACCATCGGCTTTATTTCCGGTTTCATCGGCGGTGCGGTTGCGGAAGAGCCGCGGGCGGTGCTTGCGGCGCGTGACGTGCTGTCGGCGGGCGGTACCGCCGCGGACGCTGCGGTAGCCCTTTACTTCACCCTGGCGGTCACCAAGCCCGCTCAGGCGGGTCTCGGTGGCGGCGGCGTCTGCGTCCTCTACGATTGGCGGGGCAAACGCATCGAGTCTCTCGATTTCCTTCCGCCGATTCGGCCCGGCCAAGGCGTCGTACCCGGAAATCCACGCGGCATGCTGGCGCTTCAGGCCAAATACGGTCGCCTTCGTTGGGAGCTTTTGGTGGGGCCCGCCGAGCGTCTCGCGCGTTTGGGCACCACGACGTCGCGCTCGAGTGCGCGCGATTTCAGCGCCGCTCGATCGATCATTGCCGCTGACCCCGGGCTGAAATCCATCTTTATGGGTGCGGACGGTGCCGTGCCGGTGGAAGGGACGCTGCTGCCGCAGCCTGAGCTTGCCGGCACCCTGTCGTTGATTCGCCGCGCTCCACAGGAGTTCTACACCGGGCCGTTCGCGCACACCTTCTCGGATGCCGCCGCCGATGCGGGCCAGAGGATCACGCCCACGGCAATGCGCGATTACGTGCCGAAATGGGAGCCGCCAGCTTCATCTCGGTTCGGTCTTTATACGATGTACTTCCCGCCCAATGCCGCGGGCAGCGCCGCCGCCGAGGCGTGGCGCTTGCTCGGCACCGAGGCCGGCTACCAGCGTGCCGCCGACCGTCCCGCCGCGCTGCTCGCCGCGGTTCCGGGGCAGCCGGGGCAGCCGGGGCAGGATCCCAGTGCCGAGACATCGTTCGTGGTGGCCGATCGCGACGGAGCGATGGTGGGTTGCACGGTGACGATGAACCGGTTCTTCGGAGCCGGTCGCGGGGCACGTGGAACCGGAATCGTTCCGGCGGCGCCCGATCCCTCGGGGCGCATCGGCGGCCTTGCGCCGATGGTGGTCGTGAACCCGGCGGTGCCGCGCCCGTTCTTCGTCGGTGCTGCGTCCGGCGGTGCCGCCGGGACGCGCGGGCTGCTCGCCACGGCGCTCGGCGTGTTCAGCCTGGGCCAGCCACTCGATGCCGCCATGGCATCGCCGCGGCCCGATCCGACCGGGCTGGTGAACGCGATCTACTGTCCGCTCGGCATCGATCCGATCGGTTCGGGTGATCAGCCGGAAGCGGTGTGCCAATTGTTTGCCGACAAACGCGGCTTCGGCCTCGCCCAGCACGACTGACGCGGGTTCGCAAACCGATGTGACGAAAAAAGCCGCGAGGTGCTCCCTCGCGGCTTTTCGTTTGGTGCTGCGACACGCCACCCTATGACGTGAAGCGCTGCCACCAGCCCTTACGACGCGGTTGATTGGGATCCGTATCGTCGGACGTTTCCCGCGCGGACGCGGGCGCTTCCTCCGGACGCGGCTCATGCGTGCGGGGAGCCTCCGGTCGCTCCGACACAGGACGTTCCAGCTCGGAGCGGCGTTCGATCGCTTCCGGCGCATGCGACGGCTCGCGCGGGCGCATCGGCTCGCGGACATCGTGGGCGTGACCGCCATCCCGATTCGATGCGTCGCCGCGAACGTCCGGCTGCTGTCCTTCGCCGGCGTTCTGGCCCTGCGGGCCCTGACCCTCCTCCCAGCTTTGACGACGCCGACGGCGGCCACCGCGGCGACCGCGGCGGCGGCGGCGGCGCGGCTGACCATCGGGGCCGAGTTCCTCGCCTTGGCCGGACTCGCCAGAGGGGCCGCGCGCGGATTCCGGCGCACCATCGTGGTTGCCGACGGAGTCGCCTTCGTCGTCATCGAGCGACGAGACCGGCCGGCCGTCGAGCATGGCGCCGACGGCGGCGGGGGTCAGCGGGAATGCGTCGTCGCGCGGATAGTCCCGGCGCGGCCGCTCGCCGCGCGGCTCCTCGCTACGTGGGCTGTCGCTCCGACCTTCGCCACGCGCGCTCTCGCCGCGCGGTCCTTCGGCACGGGTATTTTCGCCGCGTTCGCCGCCGCGGCGTCCACGCCGGCGTCCGCGTCGGCGGCGACCGGCTTCGTCTTCGTGCTCGCTGTCCTCGCGTGCGGGCTCGGTGCGCTCGGGAACCGTCTCCTCCTCGACGTCGCGCGGCTCCATGACCTCGTCCACCGCCTCGTCGATATGAGTCGGCGTCGCCTCCTCAGGCGTTCCGATTCGCGCGCCGGCCATGATCGGTGCGTGACGCTCGGAGCCCGGCGGCGGCAGCTCGCGGGTCTTCACCCGCTCGAGCTTGAACGCCGGCGGGATCAGCGAATGGTCCACATCGACCCCGACCGTGAAGCTGTAGCGGGCCTCGATCTCGCTCAGGCGCGCACGCTTCTGGTTGAGGATGTACATGGCGACCGTGTCCGGCAGCGTGAGCAAGAGCTCCGCCGTGCGGTGACGGATGCCTTCCTCCTCGACGCTCCTGAGCACGTGGAGCGCCGTCGATTCGGTCGAGCGGATCATGCCCGAGCCCGCGCAGTGCGGGCAGCGCTCGGTCGAGGCCTCCAAAAGGCTCGGACGCAGACGCTGACGCGACAGCTCCATCAGCCCGAACGGGCTGATGCGGCCGATCTGGATGCGGGCCCGGTCGGACTTCATCGCCTCCTTGAGGCGCTTCTCGACCGTGTGGACGTTGCGATGGTCCTCCATGTCGATGAAGTCGATGACGATCAGGCCACCGAGGTCGCGCAGGCGCAACTGGCGGGCGATCTCTTCGGCCGCCTCGAGGTTGGTTTTGTAGGCCGTCTCCTCGATGTTACGCTCGCGCGTCGCGCGGCCCGAGTTGACGTCGATGGCGACCAGCGCCTCGGTCGGATTGATGACGATGTAGCCGCCCGACTTCAGATTCACCGTTGGGCTGTGCATCGCATCGAGCTGGGTCTCGACCTGATAGCGATGATAGAGCGGGATTTCCGGATCGTTGTAGAGCTGCACCTTCTTGGCGTGGCTCGGCATCAGAAGGCGCATGAACTCCTTCGCCATCCGGTAGCCGTCTTCGCCTTCGACCAGGACCTCGTCGATGTCCTTGAGATACAGATCGCGGATGGCGCGCTTGATCAGGCTCGCCTCTTCGTAGACGAGCGTCGGCGCGACCGATTGCAGCGTCAGCTCGCGCACGCTGTCCCACTGTCGCAGCAGATACTCGAAGTCGCGCTTGATCTCCGCCTTCGACCGCTCGACCGCGGCCGTCCGCAGGATCACCGCCATGCCCTCCGGAATGTCCATCTCGTCGAGGCATTCCTTGAGGCGCTTGCGGTCGCCGGCGCTCGGGATTCGCCGGGAGACGCCACCGCCGCGCACGGTGTTGGGCATCAGCACACAATAGCGGCCGGCAAGCGAGAGGTAGGTGGTGAGCGCCGCGCCTTTGGTGCCGCGCTCTTCCTTGACCACCTGCACCAGGAGAATCTGCCGGCGCTTGATGACTTCCTGGATCTTGTAGCGATGCCGGTGCGTACGCGCCTTGCGCCGCTCCGCCATCGCTTCCTGGGTGTCTTCCTCGTCGCCGCCGCCGACCTCTTCGTAGTGGCTGCGGGTGCGGGCAGGGGGAGTGCCGTCGCCCGGCAGATGCACGTCGGGCTGTTCCATCGTCCCGATGTCACTGGTCCCGACGTCGGCGGGAAGCCCGGCGGTGTCGGACGGCGCCGTTTGCGGGAACGGACTTTCACCGGGTGCGGCTTCGCCCTCGGTCACGCTCGGCTCGGCCGTCACGTCCAGGGGACGGTGTTCGTCGTGAGGAGGCTCGTCCGTGCCGAGGTCATGGTCGAGCGACGACGACGGCTCGGCTGCCGGCGCGCCGTTCTGCTCGTCGGGCATCGCGGACGATTCGCCGGAGATGGTTTCGGGCTGCCACGGCTGCTCCGCCGGTACGTCGGCGTGGAGAGCGTCGGCCTCGTGCGGCGGCGCATCATCGACCTCGGCGCTGTGCTTGAGTTCGCGCGCATGCTCGGCGAGAAGCGCCATCCGGTCGGCGACCGGGATCTGATAGTAATCGGGATGAATTTCGCTGAAGGCGAGGAAGCCGTGGCGGTTGCCGCCGAACTCCACGAAGGCCGCCTGGAGCGAGGGCTCCACACGGGTTACCTTGGCGAGATAGATGTTGCCCTTGAGCTGCTTCTTCGTCGACGTCTCGAAATCGAACTCGTCGAGACGGGTTCCGTTGAGGATGACCACCCGCGTTTCCTCGGGGTGGGTGGCATCCACCAGCATGCGCTTAACCATGTCTCCTTCTTCTCGGAAGCGGCGCCGGTTCGTCCCGGTAAACCGGGATGAACGGCCGCCAACTTCTCAATCTGCGGGGACGACGGCGGATCGGACGCGCCGGATCGCCAAGCTCTTGGCGGCGATCGGTTATCTTTCCCGCGGGTCCGCGGCGCCGGCAATTGCCGCGCCAAGGAGTCGGCCCCAGGTTTCAAAACCTGCCCCCCTTCCGTCTAAGCGCACCACGTAAGGCCCGGATCGCCGCTTGGATACGACTGCGGACAATCCCGCGCCAAGCGAAGTCCAAAAATGGGCTCGGGCGCGATGCGTGCTACGCCGCCGAAAAGCCGCTTTGCGGCTCTCCGACCGACCGGAGGCAATGAGTCACCCTAATGCGGGCGGGAGTTTTCCACAATTGCAAAGAACGGCGCTCCCGGTCAAATTCCACTGGCCCTTCGTTGAATTGCCTGCTTGGAGGGCATATTTTGGGCCCCGATGCTGAAAAACCCCATTATGTGGACACCTGTTCGGCGTAGACACCGAGCGACGCCGCTCTGTGCCTGGGGTGCCATTGCCGTGCGCGCTCTGCCGCGGGTGGTTTTAGCGACGGCGGCTGCGCTCTTGCTTCTGCTGATTGGACCGGCAGCACCCGCCGTCGCGGCGCAGGCGGACATTCTTGGCGTCCGCCTTGGGCAGAATGGCCCCGTCACCCGTGTCGTCCTGGAAACCTCGGCGCCGGTGGTTGCTGAGGTGTCCACCCTGTCCGGTCCCAACCGCGTCGTCGTCGACCTGCCATCGCGGGGCTGGGCGGGACGGGGAGCGCCTACCGGGGCCGGCCTCGGGCTGGTGACCGGCTATCATGTCGGAGCGGTCAACCGAGGCCATGTGCGCGTAACGATCGACGTCTCGGCTCCCGCCGTCGTCCGCAAGTCGTTTGCCGTCCCTCCGAACGGCAATGCACCGGATCGCTTCGTGGTCGACATCGAGAGTGCGTCGGCAAGCGCCAACCCCCCGGCGGCGGTTGCCGGTCCGGCGCCGGCAAGGGGAGCGCGCGCAACCAAAGCCGGGGTGCCGCCGCCGCCCAGGCGACCCGACATTCGCCGCGTCGTCGTCATCGATCCGGGACACGGCGGCCAGGATCCCGGCACCATCGGCGCCGACGGGACATACGAGAAGACGGTGACGCTCGCCACTGCCCGCGAGCTCAAGCGTGTGCTGGAGGCCAGCGGCCGCTATCGCGTCGTGCTCACCCGCGACAGCGACATCTTCATTCCGCTTCGCGACCGCGTCGCCAAGGCACGTGCCGCGGGCGCCGAGCTGTTCATCTCGCTCCACGCCGATTCGATCCGCGACCATCGCCATCGCGGGGCATCGGTCTACACACTGTCGGAGGTGGCCTCCGATAAGGAGGCCGAGGCATTGGCGACCAAGGAGAACAAGTCCGATCTCATCGCCGGCGTCGACCTCTCGAACGAGAACCGAGAGGTCACCAATATTCTTATCGATCTCGCTCAGCGCGAGACCATGAATTACTCGGTGCGCTTCGCCGCGAGTCTCGTCGAGGAACTCGACCGCGCAGGCAAGGTCAACGTCAACCCGCACCGGTTCGCTGGCTTCGCTGTCCTCAAGGCGCCCGATATCCCGAGCGTGCTGATCGAGATGGGGTATCTCTCGAATTCCCAGGACGAGAAGGCGCTCAAGGATCCGCGCCAGCGGCGGCATTTGGCGGAGGCCATTCTGCGCGCCGCCGACCGTTTCTTTGCCGAGAAAAAATCTTGAGCGCTGGGGCCACCGGGGCTTGTCACAGTGCGCCCTTCGCAAACCTGCCATAATCCCAAGGCAGTGTTGGAACCTTAACGATTGGGATAGAAGCTAGTCCCGGCGATTTCCGGGGATGCCCGGTGATGGGTCGATTGCGGTAATTGCGGTAATCATGACGCGCTGGCTTATCAAGACACTGGTCCTTCTCACGGTTCTGGCCCTGATCGGCATCGGCGGCGCGATCGGCGTGCTCTGGCACTACGGCCGCGGCCTGCCCGATTATCGCCAGCTTGCGACCTACGAGCCACCGGTGATGACCCGCGTCCACGCCGGCGACGGCAGTCTGATCGCCGAATACGCCCAGGAGCACCGCGTCTTCGTGCCCGTGAACGCGATGCCGAAACTCGTCATCGACGCGTTCCTGTCCGCCGAGGACAAGAACTTCTACAGCCACCCCGGCGTCGACTTTCTCGGAGTCGGACGGGCGCTGCTGACGAATCTCATGTCCGTCGGCGAGAACCGACGTCCGGTCGGCGGCTCGACCATCACCCAGCAGGTGGCCAAGAATTTCCTCCTCGGCAACGAGGTGTCGCTCAGCCGCAAGGCCAAGGAAGCGATCCTCGCGTTCCGCATCGAACATGTGCTGTCGAAGAATCGCATCCTTGAGCTCTACTTGAACGAGATCTATCTCGGCCAGGGCTCCTATGGCGTCGCCGCCGCCGCGCTCAACTATTTCAACAAGTCGCTCGACGAGTTGACGATCCCGGAAGCGGCTTACCTCGCGGGGCTGCCGAAGGCGCCGAGCAACTACAACCCGATCCGTCAGCCGGCCGCGGCGAAAGCGCGCCGCGATTGGGTGATCGGCCGCATGGAGGACGACGGCGTCATCACCGCCGCTCAGGCGGCCCAGGCGACGGCAACGCCCCTGGTCGTGCGTCCGCCGTCGGAAACCCGCGTTACCGATGCCCAGTACTTCGCCGAGGAGGTGCGCCGCGACGTCGTCGCGCGCTTCGGCGAAACTGCGCTCTACCGAGGCGGACTTTCGATTCGCACGTCGCTCGATCCCAAGCTGCAGGCGATCGCCGATAAAAGTCTGCACGACGGTCTTCTCGCCTATGATCGCCGCCACGGCTGGCATGGCGTCATCGCCCGGATCGATGCCGGCGAGGGCTGGGCCGAGCGGCTGAAGGCGGTAACGGCGAAGGGCCTCGCCGCCGCGTGGCGCACGGCCGTCGTCCTCAACGTCGAGGCCGACAAGGCATCGATCGGTTTCGCCGACGGCAGCGAGGGCACGCTGCCGCTTTCCGAAATGCGCTGGGCGCGGCCGATCCGGCCGCAGCAGACGGTCGGCCCGCAGCCCGCCAAAGTCGGCGACGTGCTCAAGGCGGGCGACGTGGTGGCGGTGGAGCCAACAGACCGGAAGACCGTCTTCTCGCTCCGGCAGATACCCGAGATCAACGGCGGCATCATTGCCATCGATCCCCACACTGGGCGCGTGCTCGCCATGACCGGCGGCTGGAGCTATGAGGCTAGCCAGTACAATCGCGTGACCCAGGCCTACCGGCAGCCCGGCTCGTCGTTCAAGCCGTTCGTCTATCTGGCGGCGCTCGAGGACGGCTTCACGCCGTCCTCGCTCATCCTCGACGCGCCGTTCGCCATCGATCAGGGGCCGGGACTCGGGCTGTGGAAGCCCGGCAACTACGGCGGCAAATTCAACGGCCCGTCGACGCTCCGCAGCGGCATCGAGCATTCGCGCAACCTGATGACGGCGCGGCTCGCCAACCAGATCGGCATGGATCGCGTCGCCGCGATGGCGGAGAAGTTCGGCGTCGTCGATCACTTGCCGCACCAGCTCTCGATGGCGCTCGGTGCTGGCGAGACCACGCTCCTGCGCCTTACCACCGCCTACGCGGAGCTCGTCAACGGCGGCAAGAAGATTACGCCGAGCCTGATCGATCGCATCCAGGACCGGAACGGCAAGACGGTCTATCGCCATGACACACGCGTCTGCGAGACGTGCAGCGGCCCGAACGCCAGCGTCGACAACCCGCCGGTGCTGCCCGACGATCGCGAGCAACTGGCGCCCGCCACCAGCGTCTATCAGATGGTCTCCATACTTCAGGGCGTGGTCCAGCGCGGCACCGGCATCCGCATCAACGAGCTCGGCCGTCCGCTCGCCGGCAAGACCGGCACCACGAACGATTCCAACGACACCTGGTTCGTCGGGTTTTCGCCCAACCTCGCCGTCGGCGTCTTCATCGGCTTCGACACGCCGCGGACTCTCGGCAAGCATGAGACGGGGTCCTCGGTCTCGGTGCCGGTGTTCAAGGAGTTCATGGCGGCCGCCCTCAAGGACAAGCCGGCGACGCCGTTCCGGGTGCCGCCCGGCATCCGCCTCGTGCGCGTCAACGCCACGACCGGCCAGCTGGCGCGCGCCGGCGACCGTCACACCATCCTCGAGGCGTTCAAGCCTGGCACCGAGCCGACCGGTCACGAGACGGTGCTCGACGGCTCGTCGGAGAGCGGCTACGGCGGCGGGACGATCGGCGTCGGCGCCAATCCCGCCACCGACGGGCTTTACTGATCGTCTCTCTGCATGTGCGCCTCGCGCGCGCTTGACGCCGTCGCCCGTTCGCTCCTTCATGAGCGAAACATGAGGGAGCTTCCATGACCGTTCTCGTCACCGGCGCCGGGCTGGTGGGTACTGCGTTCGCCCAGTGCGCCATCGCCCGCGGCGACAACGTCGTCTTCATCGATCCCGAGCCGCGCGCCGATTACCTTGCCGTCCGCCTTGGCGCGCGCGGCTGGCGGCTTGAGCGCGGCGACGTGCGCGATCTGCCGACGCTGATAGCCGCTGCGCAGAAGGCCAGGCCGTCGGCGATCGTCCACACCGCCGGCCTGATCGGCAGGCGCGTCGACGAATCCCTCGCGACCGCCTTCGAGATCAACCTGCGCGGGACGATGAACGTCGCGGAAACAGCGCGACTCGCCAACGTGCCGCGGCTCGTCCATATCTCGACCTTCGGCGTCTACGACTGGCGGCGACCGATGACGGCGCCGATCGCCGAGGATTTCCCACGCGGGCCGGGCAGGGGCTACGGCAACTTCAAGGTGGCGAAGGAAATGATCCTGGAGGCGCACCGGCGCCTCCATGGCTACGATCTGGTAGCGCTCCGGCCCGCCAACGTCTACGGCGTCGGCCATTTCTGGTCGGGCTCGTCGGGCGGCGCCAAGATGCAGGCGCTGGTGACGGCCGGCGTCAACGGGGACACCGCGCGCATTCCAGCCGCCGAGGCGGTGCCCAACGAATACGTCTACGCCAAGGATGTCGGCCGCGCCATCGATCTGGCGGTGACGCGACCGGCGCCCACGGGCATGTTCTTCAACATCGGCAATGGCGCCGTCACGCCGTTCCCGGCGCTGATCGAGACCGTGCGCAAGGCCTTGCCGGCGCTCACGGTCGAGATCGACGGAAAAGTGGACGACACCGGCCGCGGCCAGCCGCTCGACATTTCGGCCGCCCGGCGCGAACTCGGCTGGGAGCCCGCCTATTCGCTGGAAGCCGGTTTCGCGGATTACGCGAAGGACCTCAAAGCGATGGTGCTGCCATCGCGCCGAGCGCCTTAGCGCTGCTCCTTCGGCCGGAAAGGCTGAGCGGGGATTGATTGCATATCCGGGGAATGCGCCAGCACGCCATCGGCAAGGCAGCGGCCATAGAGCCGAATCAGATGCATTTCCAGACGTGTCGGCGCGTGCGGTCGGCGGAAATGAGTGGAGATTACGCCGACGATTCTTCCGTCGGCCGAGATCGCCGGCGTGGACTGCACGCCGCGATACCCGGCTGCGGCAGCGATGGAGCGAAAGGGAGCGAACTCGGGGTCAGCCTGCACATCGCGAATGATGATCGACGTGTTGCTGCGCAACGCCCGGCCGCACGCAGACGGATCATCGATCGAGACGCTTCGGAACGTGTCGAGGAACTCTTGATCGAAGCCACACTGGGCACGGATCTCCAGCGTCCGGCTCGCAAGATTGAGAATCTGAATGTTGCCGAACTGCGCGCCATGGAGGGCAATGGCACCGTCGAGGGCGCAATCGAACGTCTCGGTCAACGTCGAACATGCCGCTGCCCGTGCCTTGTGTTCGTCGTAGATCGCCAGTTGTTGAAGCGTAAGAAGCTTGTCCAACAGGAGATTGCCGCTCGACGGGCCCACGTCGCGCTCCGGTCAAATCGTGCGATGAAGCAATGCTTACTAAAGGGTCATCTACGGAAGATCAACGAACAAAGGCCGGCTGGACTGTGGATAATCGGGGCGACAGGTGAAGGCTCGATGCGGTCTTTCCGCCGGCGAGCGCCCTTGCGCCGTGTCTCCCGCGCCGCTATATCCGCCCGAGCTTTATAGGAGTCCGATCGATGCGCGCCGAGCTTCAGAACGTCGCCGATGCGACCAGGCAATCGCTTGGGTTGCTGAGGAGGTATCTTTGACTGGGATACGGCTCAGAAGCGGTTGGCGGAGCTGAACGTCCACGCCGAGGATCCCGATCTCTGGAAGGACGCTGCGAGCGCGCAGAAGGTGATGCGCGAGCGCACCCAGATTTCCAATCTGATCGAGTCGGTCGAGGCGCTCGAGCGCGACTTCAACGACAACGTCGAACTGGCCGAGATGGCCGAGGCCGAGAAGGACGAAGCCCTCGTCACCGAGGCCGGCAAGGCGCTGATCGCGCTGCAGAAGCGCACCAATGAGATGCAGCTCGCATGCCTCCTGTCAGGCGAGGCCGACGCCAACGACAGCTATCTCGAGGTCCATGCCGGCGCCGGCGGCACCGAATCCCAGGACTGGGCCGAGATCCTCCTGCGCATGTACACGCGCTGGGCCGAGAAGCACAAATTCAAGATAGAATGGATGGAGGAGAGCGCTGGCGAAGAAGCCGGGCTCAAGTCGGCGACGATCAAGATCAAAGGCGAGAACGCCTACGGCTGGCTCAAGACCGAAGGCGGCGTGCATCGCCTGGTGCGCATCTCCCCGTTCGATTCTCAGGGGCGGCGGCACACGTCGTTTTCGTCCGTCACCGTCTATCCGGTGGTCGACGAGACGATCAACGTCGAGATATTGGACAAAGATCTCCGCGTCGACACCTACCGCGCTTCGGGCGCCGGCGGCCAGCACGTCAATAAGACCGACAGTGCCATCCGCCTGACGCATCTTCCGACCGGAATCGTCGTGTCTTGCCAGACCGACCGCTCACAACACCGCAACCGCGCCATGGCGATGGCGATGCTGAAGGCGCGGCTCTACGAGGCCGAGCTGAAGAAGCGCGAAGAGGCCGCCGCCGCCAGCCGAACTGCGAAGACCGACATCGGCTGGGGCCATCAGATCCGTTCCTACGTGCTTCAGCCGTATCAGATGGTGAAGGATTTGCGCACCGGCGTGACCGTCGGCAATCCGGCGTCGGTGCTCGACGGCGACATCGACCAGTTCATGGAGGCGGCGCTGGCCCAGCGCGTCACCGGCTTCAAGGGGCCGGGCGAAGAGGCCGAGGAACCGGCGTAAACGTTACATCGCTGAAGGGGAGGGCGTCGTCATGGCAAGGGCACCCAGGAAGCGCGTCGCGAAACGTCCGGCGGCGAAGAAAGCGCGCCTTCCATCGTCACCGCCTGCCGCTCTCCGTCGCGTCGATCCGGCGGCGGTCAAACCGGGCGCAAATTACAGCCACGGCATCGAGGTGCCACCCGGCGCGCGCTTCCTCGGCATTGCCGGGCAGGTCGGCCGGGACGTCGACGGCTATGTTCCCGAGGGCATCGAAGCCCAGGCGACGCTCGCCTGGCGCAATGTCGGGGCGGTGCTCGCCGCCGCCGGCATGGAGATGGCGGACATCGTTCACTACTTCTCCATTCTGGTCCGCCGGGAGGACAGCGCCGGCTACGACGCGGCGCGGGTCAAGGCGCTCGGCAATGCGCGTCCGGCATCGACGAAAATCTTCATCTCGGGGTTGGCCCAGCCGGAGCTGCTGTGCGAGGTGCAGGTGTTCGCGGCGAAGGTGGAGACGTCGAAGCGACGCCCGGCGCGCCGGAGCCGTTGAGGAGTTGCTCGCTCAGCCAGCCCATCCGGCGACGCTCAATCCGATCAGCACACCGAACAGCAGCGTCGCCGCGAGCAGGATTGCGAGGCCGATTCCGTAACCCCAGTCGTCGGCCGTATAGCCGATCGAAAGCTTTTGTCGCTGCGGGTCGCCTGTCTCGTCGCGCATCGGAGTCCCCAAAATCGAACCGGCCATGGTCTTCACGGCGAACGCTTTCGGGCCAGAACTCTTAAGGGGATCCGGCGTGGTATCCGTCGGAGGCGCCGCGCCGGTGGGGTACGCCGAAATGATAGGATACTCGCCCGAACGGCAACCAATGCTCCGAGGGACTGATTCGGGAACCCTATCGGGGTTCGCTGGTTCCATGTGAACCGGGCGCACAAGACGAAAACTCCAGCAGGACAGAGCCATGATCGGACACGCCGTTTCTCGATGCCCTGGCGACGGCGTTCGCCATGGGGTGGGAAATCCTGTGGGCGCTGATCCTCGGCTTCACCCTTTCGGGAGTCATTCAGGCGGTCGTTTCCCACGGCGAGATGAGCCGCCTTTTCCCCGACAATAGTTCCCGCTCGATCGCGACCGCCACCGCTCTGTGCATCCAGGCTCCCAGCGCCACGGCGCCAATCACGAATGCTCCGAGAAGAACGAAGGGTATTCGCTTCATCGTTACGATAACGCCCATGGTTCAACACTGATGCTTGATGAAGGCGCTCATTTCCTCTGGTGCCGCGAAGAACACGGAGGCCCGGTCGCCCATCATTCCGGCGGGAAGAATGACCGGCTTGCCCTCGAGTGGCCCGGTGTTGCTCGAATCGGTCTTGAAGCGGAGGTTGGCCTCCCAGAAATCCGCTGTCCGTCCGTCGGCCGTCATCACGCGATAGGTATCGTGACAATAGCGGATAGCCTCGACCTGACGGTCCGGACCGAGTGCCTTGAGGTCTTGGAAATGCGGCGCCATTCCGCTCATCATGCCGCCCGGTTGCCCTTCGGCGGCGGTCGGTGCCTGTCCGCTGCTCGCCGCTTTTAGAAAGGCGATTAGGTCCGCGCGCTGCCCTGCATCCGACATCCCGGCGAAGGTCATGCGGTTGTCCGGGATAAAGTGGGACGGCGACGTGAGCCATGCATCGAGCGTCCTCTCGTCCCACACGATGGCGGATGCCTTGAGCGCTGGCGAATAGCGCTCGAAGCTTTTTAGGTTGCCGGCTTTCCGCTCCCAGACGCCGGCGAGGCTCGGGCCGGTCATGTTCCGATCGGGAGCCAGGGAGTGGCATGCAGCGCAAGCGCTGAAGAGTTGCGCTCCGCGCTTAGCATTGCCCGATGGCGTCTCGGCGCGGACGTCGGTGGCGATAATCGCTGCCGCTAGCGCGAGTGCCGGTACGAAAAGTCTCATGACGAATTGATTCATATCTCGCGGATGACGTTCATCATCCCCTCCTGGCGATTGTAAAGTGATCGGCGAACGGAAAGCGCCTCGGCTTGAGGACCGAGCATCCGATGCGACGAATCGAACGGCATCCGCGGGACGGATGCCGTCGCGAATCTAGGAGAGAAGGTTGGGAGGGTAGGGATCGACGGCGGTGGTGATGCCAAGAGGTTCCGCAATCGACGCGGTTGTCCATTGCGGTGTGGCTTGTCGCTCCGCTATCGCGAGCCCATCCCAAAGCGTTGCCGGCGAGAGGCAGGTGATGCTGCAATGCCCACCCATCATGGCCATTGCCATAGCCGCGTTGTCGCAGCCGGTGCAGTTTGCCTGGGCGATTACAACTTGACTGTCGGACATAGCCATTTGCGAGGCTTCGTCCTGTCCCACGCTCATTGTGGGTTGTGCGAAGGACGCCGCCGGCCCAAGGGAAAGGACCGCAACCAACACGAGAACGGTGATCCGCGCCAGAATCGCGAGCTTCATGCGATCTATCGTAACGCAATGTCGGCGGTACGCCAACGGTCGGTGGCGAAAGGATCGGGGTACATGGAAGAAAAGCCGGGACGTTTCCGTCCCGGCTTTGCCGTTGTAAACGGTGAGCGCGAAGCTCAGCGCTTCTTCTTGGCCGTCTTGCGCTTGGCCTTCTTCGCGGATTTCTTCGCTGGTTTGCGCGCGACTTTCCTGGACTTCTTCGCCGCGGCTTTGGATTTCTTCGCGGCACGCTTGGCGGGCTTCGCCTTGCGGGCGGGAGCCTTCTTGGCGGCCGCCTTCCTTACCGGCTTGGCCTTCGCCTTTTTGACAGTGGGCTTTGCTGCAGGCTTCGGGGCCGGCGTCGGCGCCGGCGCTTCCGCCGGCATCGCTGACGGGACCGGCTCGCCCCGGAGCGCCGCCAGCACGGCCTCGGTGTGGCCATCGACCTGGACGCGCGGCCAGATCGCCTCGATCTTGCCGTTCTCGTCGATCAGGAAGGTCGAGCGCTCGATGCCCATGAACGTCTTGCCGTACATGTTCTTCTCTTTCCACACGCCGTAGTCGTTGACCACCGAGCCGTCGTTGTCGGACGCCAGCATGAAGTTGAGCGCGTACTTGTCGCGGAAGGCGCGGTGGCTGTCGCCGTCATCGCGCGAGACGCCGACGATCTCGGCATTGATGCCGGAGAACGTCGGCAGGTTGTCACGGAACGAGCACGCCTCCTTGGTGCATCCCGGCGTGTCGTCCTTGGGATAGAAATAGAGCACCACCTTGCGCCCGCGCAGATCGCGCAGCGAGATGGTTCGGCCATCGTCGGTCGGCATCGAGAAGTCCGGTGCCAGATCCCCTACTTGCAAGCTCATGTTGTTCTCCTTGATCGCGATTTCGGGTTTTGATGTCAAACTCGTGTATGGGAGCTCGTTTCATGTGGCCGCGTCGGATGCAGAGGCTCCCCCGGCCGGCCGTTCGATCAACGCGTCGTAGAGACGGGCCACGTCGGCCGCCGTCTCCTCCATCGTCGCCGCAAGCGCGGCAAAGTCGTTCGCTCCGGCTGCGCGCGCGAGAATGGCCTTGAGCCCTTCCGGTGCCTTCGATTGCTCGAAAGGCCCTTCGACCGTCAGTCGGAAGAGTCCTTGAAGCGTACGCCACAGCCGTCCGGCATTCCGCAAGGTTGCCGCCGCGCCGGATTCGATCACTCCCGCTGAAGCCAACCGCTGATACGCGACCGCGGTCGCCCCGGAGATTACATCGGGATGCCGTGCGGCGTCGGCGAGAATCAGATACTGAGCGATGAACTCGACATCGACAAGACCGCCCGAGCGGTATTTCACGTCCCACGGCGACGCGCCGGGGTGGGTCTCGCGGATGCGCCTGCGCATCTCGGCGACGTCTCCGAGCAGCTTGCGGCCATCGCGGGGGCGGGCGATCAGGGCGGCGATCGCCGCGACGACCCTGGCGCACAGGTCGGGGTCGCCGGCAATCGCCCGTGCCCGGGTCAGCGCCATGTGCTCCCAGGTCCAGGCGTTCTCGCGGTGATATTGGGTGAACGCATCGAAGGATGCGGCGATCGGGCCGGCGTTCCCTGACGGCCTGAGCCGCATATCGACGGCGAACAGCGTGCCTTCGGAGGTGGGAGCGGCCAGCGCGCTGATCAGCCGCTGGCCGAGGCGCGCATAATATTGGCTGAGCGCCAGGGGTTTCGGCCCATCGGAATGCTCGGCGCCGGGTGCCGCGTCATAGACGAACACCAGATCGAGGTCGGAGCTTTCGGTCAGTTCCCGGCCGCCGAGCTTACCGAGCGCCAGCACGGCGAAAGCGCCCCCCGGCACCCGGCCATGGGCCGCCGCGAACGCGGCGACGATGTCGCGCAGCAGCCGCCGGATCAGCACCTCGGCACCATCGGACAGTGCGTGGGCGGCGGCATCGGCGTCGAGCATCCCGTTCAGGGTCAGGACGCCGACTTGGAAGCGCAGATCGTTGGCGAAGCGGCGGGCGATCTCGAGGATGTCCTCGAAGTCGCGGGCCTGCGCCAAGCGGGTGTCGAGGTCGTCCGCCATCGCGGCGGCGCCCGGCGGCGGCTCGAAGAAGCGGCCCGCCAACACGCCGTCGAGCAGCGCCGGGTTGGCGGCAAGATAGGCGGCGAGCCGCGGCGCCGTTCCCATCACGTTGGCGACGAGGTCGAGGAGCTCGGGGTTGGCATGAAACAGGGAGAAGAGCTGCACGCCCGCCGGCAGCGCCTTCAGGAACGCATCGAAGTTGAGGAATGCCGCGTCGGCGTTGGCGGTCTTGGCGAGTGCCCCCAGGAGCGCCGGCATCAGCTCGGTCAGGATTTCGCGGGCGCGCGCCGACCGCGTTGCCCGGTAGCGTCCATGGTGCCAGCCGCGCACCGTCGCCGAAACCGCATGGCCGTCCCGGTAGCCTAGGCGGGCGAGGGTCTTGAGCGTCTCGGGGTCGTCCTCGGTGCCGGTGAAGACCAGATTGCCTTCCGGCGCCGCGAGGGGCGCCGAATCCTCGAACAGCGCCGCATAATGTCGTTCGACCGTCGTCAGGTGGTGGAGGAGATCGGCGGCGAACGCCGCGACGTCCGCATAGCCCAGGAACAGCGCAATGTGCCGCAGCCCGTCCGCTTCCTCGGGCAGCGTGTGGGTCTGGCGATCGTCGATCATCTGCAGCCGGTGCTCGACGCGGCGCAGGTAGTGATAGGCGGCGTCGAGCTCGTCGGCGACCTCGCGCCTGACGCGACCGGCCGCGACCAGCGCCTCGAGCGCAGCCATGGTCGAGGGGGCCCTAAGTTTCGGCTCGCGCCCGCCCCAGATGAGCTGCTGGGTCTGGGCGAAGAACTCGATCTCGCGGATGCCGCCGCGACCGAGCTTGACGTTGTGGCCGCCGACGCGGATCGCAGCACCCCCCTTATGGGCGTTGATCTGCCGCTTGATCGAATGGATGTCCTGGATCGCCGCGAAGTCGAGGCTCTTGCGCCACAGGAACGGGCGCAGGCGGGCGATGAAGGCGTCGCCCGCGGCACGGTCGCCGCCGATCGTCCGCGCTTTGATCAGTGCCGCGCGCTCCCAGTTCTGGCCCATGCTCTCGTAATAGATTTCCGCCGCCAGCACCGAAACGACCGGTGGGGTGGCGCCGGGGTCGGGTCGCAGCCGGAGATCGGTGCGGAACACGTAACCGTGCTCGGTGCGCTCCTGAAGCAGCGCCACCAGCGCATGGCTGAGCTTGACGAAGAACTGCTGGGCGCTCTGGCGGCCGCGGTAACGGACTGTCTCGCCGTCGAACAGGAGAAAGAGATCGACGTCGCTCGAATAGTTGAGCTCGCGGCCGCCGAGCTTGCCGAGCCCGAGAACGATGAAGCCGGAATCCCTGGCGGGATCGTCGGGATCGGCGAGCTCGATTTCGCCGCGCGCCGCCGCGGCGCGAAGAAGCTGGGCGACCGAGAGCGCGATAGCGCGGTCGGCCAGCGTCGACAGCGCGCCGGTGACCTGCTCCAGCGGCCACGCACCGGCGATATCGGCAATGGCGACGACCAGGGCGGCACGTGCCTTGGCGGTTCTGAGCGCTCGCGACAGCTTATTCAGCGCTTCATCGGCATCGCACGCCGCGGCTGAGGCGGCTTCGCGGTCGAGCTGCGCCAGCACCGCCTCGAACGCTCGATCGGGCCCCCGATCGAGAAGGACGCCGAGGGTTTCGGGATAGGCAAGCGCCGTCTCGGCGAGAAAGGGGCTGTTGCCGGCGACCGCCTCGATCAGGCTGCGTGCCTCCTTCGAGGCGACTAAGCGGGCGGCGAGCGCGCGCGTCTCGGCGTTCGTGCCGTGTTCGGCGAGGTCGGTCCATCGCTCGATGGCATGCCGCGCGCGATCGGCGTCGGCCGGGCGCGGCAGGGTCTGGGTATCCTCTGGAAAAGGAAAGGTTTTCATGTTTGCGCGGGAAACATTTTCGCGCAGACTGCGCGCATGCCACAACAGAATCAAACGAGTGCCGACGGACCAGGGAGAACGCAACCGCGGCGACTCCATCGTCATCTCCGTCGTGGGACGGTATGGCTGCTGGAGGGTCTCGGCGTGCTCGCGGCCGGGATCGTCATTCTCGTCGCCGTGCTGGCGATCCGCCTGTCTCAGGGGCCGCTGCCGGTCAACTTCCTGTCACCTTACATCATCGAGGCGCTCAAGGGACTCGACCCGGTCATTGACGTTCACCTCGATGAGACCGTCCTGATCTGGTCCGACACCGCCAACACGCTCGACGTCCGCGCCCGCGGCGTTCATGTCCAGGGGCCGAACGGCGAGGAGCGGGCGACCGTGCCGGAATTGTCGGTCTCGCTGTCGATTCCGGCCTTGTTCCACGGCATGTTGGCGCCCTCGGGCCTCAACATATATGGCCTGCGGGTGCGTCTGGTGCGCACCGCCGACGGCCGGATTCAGTTCGGCGATGCTGGCCCGCAGTTGCCGCAGGACGCACAGCCGCCCGCTGCCGGATCGGGCGCGCCGGCACCCGTCCCATCCGCGAGCGCTCAGTCGTCGCTTTCGGAGGACGCCGCCAAGGCGCTGATTGGCATGTTCGCGGGCGAGCCCGATCCCGACGTGCGCAGCAGCTATCTTCGCCGCGTCAGCGTTGCCGACGCCGAGTTCATTCTCGACGATCAAAAATCCGGCCATGTGTGGCGTGCGCCCGAAGCGCATCTCTCGATCGTCCGCGACCGCACCGGTGCCGAGGGGCGGGCGACGCTTGCGGTCGATCTCAACGGATCGCATCCGCGGCTCGACGTCAGCGTCCGCTACCGGCCCGGCGACACTGCGCTCGCCGTCGCCGTCGACCTCGGCGATCTGGATCCGGCGGCGATCGCGTCGGCGATCGACGAACCGATCATGGCACCGCTCCGCGGCCTCGAGGCGCCGCTCACCGGCAAGGCGCGCGCGGCGATCGGCCTCGACGGCAGCCTTCTCAGCGTGGGCCTCACGCTCGACGCCGGAGCCGGGCGCATCTTCTATTCCCGTCTCGGCCTAGGCGGAGATGCGGCGGGACTGCCTCTCGCGGGCGCACACCTGGCAGCGCATCTTTCGGATTCGCTGGACCTCCTCACCGTCGATCGGCTCGACCTCGACCTTGACGGGACTCGATTGCAGCTCACCGGTCAGGTCGCGAACCTCGACGCTCCGGTTCCCACTGCCCACATCGAGGTCCGTTCGGCGTCGCTGCCGGTTCCGACGCTGATCCGCTACTGGCCGGAGAAGGCCCTCGACCATGTGCACGATTGGCTGGCGGAGAACCTCGAGGCCGGGACCGCGGAAGACGTTCGGATCGCCGCCGACGTCGGCCCGGCCGGCCCGAACGGCGCACTCGACGTGACATCGCTCGACGGCGCCTTTCGCTTCAAGGATATTTCGGTCGCCTATTTCCGCCCGCTGCCGAACGCCACCGGCGTGTCCGGCGAAGCGAAGCTCACCACCGACACGCTGACCTTCGTCGTCGACGGCGGTCGCGTCGTCGATCTCGACGTTCCCGAAGCCACGGTCACCATCACCGGATTGGATGTGCACGACCAGGATCTGGCGGTGGAGGCGGTGGCCCGCGGCCCATTGACCACGGCGCTCGGCATTCTCGACAGCCCGCGCCTCGATTTCATGAAGGATCTCGGCATCAAACCGGCGGAGGTATCGGGCGACATGGCGACGCGATTGCGTCTCCGTATTCCGCTGGAGAACAAGGTCGCGCTCGATCAGATCGATCTCCTCGCCAACGCAAACATACGCGGGGCGGCAGTGCCGGGCATTGCCCTCGGGCTCGACGTCACCGACGGCGCCTTCAGCCTTGCCGCGGACCGGAAGGGTCTCGCCCTCAAGGGCACTGCCAAGATCGGCGGGTCGGATGCCGATGTCGCCGTCGAAGACAACTTTACCGGCGATTCGGGCTTCAAGCGGCGGGTGTATTTCCATGGCCGCCTCGACGACGCGGCCCGCGAGACGATCGGCGTTTCGCTTGCGCCATATGTCTCCGGCCCGACGGGAATCGAGGCCATCATCACTCAATTCGACTCCCATCGGGCGGGAGTCGAGATCGCCGCGAACCTTACGCCGTCGACCATCACGGCTTCGGATTTCGGGTGGAGCAAGGATCCGGACGAGACGGCCATGGCGGCGGTGCGCGCCACACTCCGCGACGACAAGCTCGTCTCCATCGATCAGCTGGAGGTCCGGGGCTCCGATCTCTTCGCCTCCGGCCGGGTGCGTTTCGCGAACGACGGACGGGAGATCGAAAGCGCCTCGCTGCCGAAGGTCGCGTTCGGCGAGAACGACGTTCGGGTGAACGTCTCGCGCAATGCCGCGGGCGCTTACGTCGTCCAGGTCGGTGGCGCTAAGATCAACGTCGAGCCGCTGCTCAACGCCAGCGAAGACGAGGGCGCGAAGCCCGGTCCGCCGATGATCGTCGACGTTGCCGTGGGTTACGCCCGGCTCAGCGCCGGTGGCGGCGCCAACGGGGTGTCGGGACATCTCGAGCGCGACGACAAGCACTGGCACACCATGACGATCGACGGCGGGCTGGCCTCGGCGAAGCCGATCGCGGTGCGGATGCGGCCCGACGGCAACGGTCGCGCATTCTCCGTCACCGCCAGCGACGCCGGAACGCTGCTGAAAGCCCTCGATATCACCAGCAACGTCCGCGGCGGCTCGCTCGGTCTTGCCGGGCGCTACGACGACAGCGACCCGCGCTCGCCGTTCAAGGGCAAGCTCGAGATGCGGAATTTCCGCCTCGAGGGCGCGCCGCTGGTCGCCAAGGTGCTGTCGGTGGCGTCGCTCACCGGCATCCTCAACGTGCTTACCGGCCAGGGCATCGATTTCTCGCAGTTCGACGCGACGATCACGTTCGTCGATGGCGGCATCTACACCGATGACCTGCGCTCGCACGGCTCGGCGCTGGGCTTCACCGGCAAGGGCTCGGTCGATCTCAAGAAGCAGACCATCGATCTGCAGGGCACAGTCGTTCCGGCGTATTCGCTCAACTCGGTGCTCGGCAATATCCCGCTGCTGGGGACGATCCTGACCGGCCCGCAGGGCGGCGGCGTGTTCGCCGCCAATTACCGGATGCGGGGTTCGCTCGACGATCCCGCGGTCACGGTCAATCCGCTCGCGACCCTGGCGCCAGGAATTCTGCGCAACATCTTCAATATTTTCGACACGCCGGCGCAGACCGCGCCGACGCCCGAGGCGCCGGCGGCTCCGCCCGTCGTCGCGCCGCCGGGAAATCCCAGCACCCCGGCGGAATAGCCGGTCTGGAACTCGCCCACGGCGCGTGATAATCAGCCCGTCTAAATCGAGATGGAACCTTTGTCCATGAAAGCACTGATCGCCGCCGTCGCCGCCGTTGCGCTTATGGCATCCGTGGGATCCGCCGCGCTCGCCAAAGGTCACAAGGGAGGTCAGCATCGGGACGACGCCGGAACCGGACTGGAAATCGGCGTCGAGGTCGCGTTCTCGGTCGACGATCGAAACGCCGTTCAGCGGTATTTCGAGTCCCATTCCGTTGTGCCGGACCATCTGCCGCCGGGGATCGCCAAGAACCTCGCCCGCGGCAAGCCGCTGCCGCCGGGGATCGCCAAGAAGGTGCTGCCCGGCGAGCTTCTCGCCGAGCTCCCGCCTCGCTCCGGCTACGATTACGTGCTGGTCGGCGCCGACGTGCTGCTCGTGGACATGGCGACCCACATCGTCGCCGACATTCTGCGCGATGCGATCCGGCGCTAGGCTTTCGTCAGCCGGCCGATTTTCTTTTTTCCCGCTTGCAGGCGGGCTTCGCCGGAGACGAGATCGGCGGCGGCGATCGTCCGCATCTCGTCGGCGACCGGCTGATCGTTGAGCCGCACCGCGCCGGAGCGGATCAGTCGGCGTGCCTCGCTCCTGCTCGCCGCGAATTTGAGAGCTGTCAGCGCGTCGAGGATCGACAGGTCGGCGGTGAGCGCGAGCGTCGGCATTGCCGCGCCGCTGGCGCCTTCCTCGAACGCGCGACGCGCGGAGTCGGCGGCGGCTTCGGCGGCTTCGCGGCCATGGGCGAGCGCCGTCGCCTCGGTCGCTAGCACCTTCTTGGCGTCGTTGATCTCTGCACCGGACAGCGATTCGAGCTTGGCGATCTCGGCCTCGGGCAATTCGGTGAACAGGCGCAGGAAACGGCCGACGTCGACATCGTCCGTGTTGCGCCAGAATTGCCAGTAGTCGTAGGGCGAGAGCTTGTCCGCAGTCAGCCACACCGCCCCTTTGGCGGTTTTGCCCATCTTCTCGCCGGTCGCGGTGGTGATCAGCGGCGAGGTCAGCCCGTAAAGCTCGCGGTTGTCGACGCGGCGGCCGAGCTCGACGCCGTTGACGATGTTGCCCCACTGGTCGGAGCCACCCATCTGCAGGGCGCAGCCGTGCCGCCGCGCCAGTTCCAGGAAGTCGTAGGCCTGAAGGATCATGTAATTGAATTCGAGGAACGACAGAGGCTGTTCGCGCTCGAGCCGGAGCTTCACCGATTCGAAGGTCAGCATGCGGTTGACCGAGAAGTGGCGGCCGTAGTCGCGCAGAAACGAGATATAGCCCAGGCTGTCGAGCCAGTCGGCGTTGTCCACCAGTTTCGCATCGGTCGGTCCGTCGCCGAATGTCAGGAAGCGGTCGAACACGCGGCGGATGCCGGCGATGTTGCGGCCGATGTCCTCGTCCGACATCAACTTGCGGCTCTCGTCCTTGCCCGATGGATCGCCGACCTTGGTCGTGCCGCCGCCGATGAGGACGATCGGCTTGTGGCCGCTCTTCTGGAGCAGACGCAGAAACATGATCGGCACTAGGCTGCCGACATGGAGGCTGTCCGCCGTCGCGTCGAAGCCGATGTAGGCGACCGCCGGAGCCTTCTGCATCCGCCCGTCCAGCCCCGCGAGGTCGGTGCATTGATGGAGAAAGCCGCGGGCAATGGCCTCGCGCAGGAAGGCGGAGCGTGGCGAGCCAGTCGGGGCGGAGGCGGTCATCGATTCGTCGGGCTCGTGCGGAGGCTCACGGAAGACGCTGCGCGGCGCGTGAGCATTGCGGCCGGCGCCGTTCCTTAGCACAATCGCCGAAGGCCTTACAATCCGACGGGCAAACATGAGCGACAGCGTCTGGACAATCGGGTTGATGAGCGGCACGTCGATGGACGGGGTCGACGCAGCGCTGATCGCCACCAACGGCATCCGGGTGACGGCGCGCGGTCCGGCGCTGACGCTTCCTTACGCCGCCGATTTCCGCAAGCGGCTCCGCACCGTCCTTGGCGACGGAATCGATCCGGACACGACGGCCGCAGTCGAAGCCGAGCTCACCGATATCCATGCCCAAGCTGTGCGACTCCTGCTCGCGGCAGCGCAACGCAAGGCCGGCGAGATCGCCGTCGTCGGGTTCCACGGTCACACCGTCCATCACGCGCCGGCGCTCGGTATCACCCGGCAGATCGGTGACGGCGCCCGTCTCGCGCGCCAGATCGGCATCGATGTCGTGACCGATTTCCGCTCGGCCGACATGGCTGCCGGAGGGGAGGGCGCGCCCTTGGCGCCGCTCTATCATCTGGCGCTCGCCGCCGACCTGCC
>Ga0070714_100000584_pt1 | contig 26190 bp, 20 predicted proteins | sample LARL83metaG_FD_65450 | JGI IMG/M metagenome (GOLD analysis project Ga0070714, IMG submission 65450) | Corn, switchgrass and miscanthus rhizosphere microbial communities from Kellogg Biological Station, Michigan, USA - LAR L8-3 metaG | ecosystem: Host-associated > Plants > Roots > Rhizosphere ... | reverse complement strand
ACTGAGCAGGATTTTGAAGAGTTGCTTGAGGATTTGAAGAGAGCAATCAATGATGCCGCTTAACAAAACGCTGCAGGCAACGCGGGATGGCCGGTCCAGTTCCGCGAGTTCTTCAACCCACTCACTCGCTTCCCATGAATAACTTCGGATGACCTATATTTTTGTTAGGCATCATCGAGCACATGAAGCTTCCTACGCACAAACCGTTGCTCCTGCTTGCAGTTAGTACAGCTCTAATTCTCGCATTTACAATTGGCTACATCGTCGGTTCGATCCGCGGGGCGAGACTCGAGAACTTGAACGGCCAAATTGACTTCATGACTCTTGCCTTTAGCGTTGCTGACGCTATGCGCAACGGAAAAACTAATATAATTTATCCTGATTCGCACAGCATTGTGTCCAGCACTTATCAGGGAGTGACGAACGACCCGTGGTTGCGGCAGAAGCTGCTGATTCCCGTTGTGGAGTGGAATACGGCCAGCGCATTCCCTAGCGTTTCGTGCGGGGTGGGCGATGCGGGGCGGAGCCTTACAGCACGGGCAGGAAAGTTCCTCCTTGAGACTGAAAACCAATCTAACCAACTCACTAAAACGAACCGGGTACCGTGATGCCTAACTTTTGCTGCAGCGAATGCGCCAATCGCATTTCTGTTTCAATCTGGAGCCCTCGGCGGCGCATCGCTGAGCGTTTTCGTTGGACCTATTATGATCGAGCCTAGATACTCAACCTTTTGGCCACGCTTTTGTGCGGGTTTTGTCGATGGCCTGATCTTCTGGCCCGTTGGCTGGTTTTTGTCATTTGCATTTTCCCATTCAGAATCTTTGCTGCTGCGAATTCCGGTTTACATTGTCAGTTCAAGCATCTTCTTGGTTTATTCGATTTGGATGCATGGCAAGTTTGGCCAGACGCTTGGTAAGATGGCTTGCAAGGTCATCGTTCTTGATGTTTCCGAGCAACCGCTCAGCATGAAGCAGGCGGTTCTCCGAGATATCCTCGGTGTAGTTCTTTTGCCCATTGGCCTTGCTATCGACATTCCCCGCATTGTTCATGGCGTGGACGTATACGCACCCGCGAGCTTTACGATCGTGGATTTGATTCTCACCTATTCCACATTTGGTTGGTTTGTCATTGAGGTTGTCACAATGCTGACAAATAACAAACGACGCGCTCTCCACGACTTTATTGCCGGCTCAGTAGTCATCCGAAGGCCGAACCAGACGCTGCACGCAACAGCCGCCGCTCCGGGCAGTTGACCGGCTCATGAAACTCGAACAACATCATTGCAGTTCACCTCCCGTTCTGGCGGCTGTACGTGAGCTCACGTTAGGCGGCTCGCGCCAATCACATGCCGCCTAAGAAAATCAGCAAAGAAGAACTCGGACACATCCATTGCGCAGGGCGCGTTAGCACGGCGGACCGGCAGGTCTGCCCTACCGATTGGGAACGGCGCGCACGGAGTGACGCGCCCTACCCGCGCCATTGTTTGTGAACGACATAATTCCAGAAAAAGTAGCTAATTAAATCGCGGCTTTGCAGGCGTCGGCTTCGAGCTCAAATAGCAAATCGTCGCGGCAAATGGGGCAGTTGGCCAGAATGACCGGAAGCGACGGCAGACCGCGCGCGGCGCACCACCGGCGGAACGCGCGGGCGTCGGCAGGATGTTTGAAATAAGCGACGGCGCGCGTCAGGTCACGGAAGGAAAATCCGCGCGAATGCAAAATCGCCGCCACGACGTCCATGGTCAATTCCATCTGATGCTCAATATCATCCCGCCACACTGTTTCGCCGCCCGGCGCAATGCTCGCCGTGCCCGAGATGAGCAGGCGCCGCGTGGTGGCGGTGGTCAACTCCACGGCGCGGCTGAAGGAGCTCCCGTAAGCCGGGGCGGGACATTGCAACGGGGAAGCCACTTCCATCGCGCGGGCGCGCGAGTCCAGCGGCTTCATGGCGCGCGCGGCGATCGCCACGGCCGCGCCGGCCGGGTTTCGCGCGCCCACGCCGGTGCTGGCCGGAAGCGAGCCGGTGCGGAATTTCACGCCGGAATAAACCTGCGTGCGCGCGGAATTAAACTGGTCGTACCACGAAAGAATATTTTCCAGGAAGAACCAGGTTCGCACCGTGTCGCCCAACGAGAAGCCGGCTTGCGCCAGCGCCGTGTCCAATTCGCCAATCGCCTGTTTGGTTTGGTCGGCCGGCGAGCCCGAAATAGTTTTCGGCCGCAAATCGCCCAGCAGACAATGCCGCGCGCCGCCTTCTTTAAAAACAGAACCGACCACGCGTCCATCCAACCGGATGCGTTGCACCGGCCCGCCGGTCCAGGCGGCGGCTTGAATGCCGGCGATCGAATCGGCATTGCAAGCCGCCCCTTCAACCCAGGTGACCGGCCACTCCGTTTTCCCGCAACTGGACTGCATCGCCCCCATGGCGCTAGCGCTGGTTTTCGTGGAACCAAATACCAGCAAATTGAGAATCGTTGCGCCCCGGAGTTCGCCGGCCATTCTCGCAAACAATTGAGGAACGCTTTCCCCCGGCTTCAGGCGCAGGCTCAGGGAAATTTCCGGTCCCCGAAGCGAAGGTGCGGGCGGCGATTTGAGGGCGGAACCGGGCCGGGCCGAGGGAGGTGTGACAACAAACGACATCACCTAATCCGACGAGCCGATGACGGCCGTTGTTACAGGCGCAACCGCCTGAATTGCGCAACGAAACTTGCCATCAAAATGCCAACAAATGTGTGAAGCAACCGCAGGTTTGGCTACGTATTATCCGTTAGATGCAACCGATGCGTTCCCTGCGCCTGAACGCCCAACATTTTTTGTTCTCAGTATTCCTGGTTGTGGTCCCTGCCCGCGGACCGGCGGCGACATTGTCGGCCTGGGAAAGCGCGGGCCCGCTGGCGCCGGCCAACAAAATCGATGAACTGGTTTTCGCGCGTCTCGCGCAAAAGAAAATTCAGCCCGCAAACCTTTGCTCCGATTCCGTGTTCGTCCGGCGGGTGTACCTGGACACCATCGGCACGCTGCCGAGCTCGCTGGAGGCGGAGAATTTTATTCTCGATCAAAGCCCGAACAAGCGCGCCGCGCTGATTGAGCGACTGCTGGCGCGGGATGAATTTGCGGATTATTGGGCGATGAAATGGAGCGATTTGCTGCGCGTGAAGGCGGAGTTCCCGATCAACCTGTGGCCCAACGCGGCGCAGGCGTATCATCGCTGGCTTCACGACGCCATCCGGGACAATGTGCCCTGCGATAAATTCGCCCGCGACTTGCTCACCGCGAGCGGCAGTAATTTCGAAAATCCGCCCGTGAATTTTTATCGCGCGCTGCAAAACAAAACGCCGGCGGGCATCGCCCAGGCGGTGGCGCTGACGTTCCTCGGCGCGCGGGCGGAAAGCTGGCCGTCCAACCAGCAGGAAAATCTCGCGGCGTTCTTTTCCAACGTCGGCTACAAATATACCGGCGAATGGAAAGAGGAAATTGTGTTCTTCAATCCGACCTCGACCAATGCCGGAGCGCTCAACGGTTCGCCGCGTCCGGCAATTTTTCCCGATGGCACCGCCGTGACGCTCGCGCCGGATCGCGATCCGCGCGAAGTTTTTGCCGAATGGCTGGTGGCGCCGAAGAATCCGTGGTTCGCGCGCAACGTCGCCAACCGCACCTGGTCCTGGTTGCTGGGCCGCGGCATCATCGAGGAGCCCGACGATATTCGCGCGGATAATCCCCCGTCCAATCCCGAATTGCTCGCGTTTCTCGAACAGGAATTGGTCGCCTCGGGCTACGATTCCCGGCATCTCGTGCGCCTGATTCTAAATTCCAAAACCTACCAACTCTCCACGGTGCCGCGAACGACGAATGCGGCGGCGGATTTCGCCTGCTATCCGATCCGTCGCCTGGACGCCGAGGTTTTGATTGATGCCATTGACCGCATCACGGGCAGTTCGGAAAGTTATTCCAGCGCCATTCCCGAGCCTTACACCTTCATTCCCGATAACATGCGCTCGATCGCCCTGCCCGACGGCAGCATCAGCAGTTCGTTCCTCGAGATGTTTGGCCGCCCCCCTCGCGACACCGGGCGCGCAGCGGAACGCAACAACAACATCAGCGCCGCGCAAAAATTGTGGCTGCTCAATTCCAGCCAGATCCAGCGCAAGATCGAGCAAAGCCGCATGGTGGATTTCCAGATCCTGCCGGATAAAAAACCGCCGCAAATCGTCAGCGCCCTGTACCTGGGAATTCTTTCGCGCTTCCCCACGCCCGAGGAAACCGCCGTCGCGCAGGGCTATTTCCAAAAGAACGCCGGCCGCAAACGCCAGGCGGTCGTGGATCTCGCGTGGGCGTTGATGAACACCTCGGAATTTCTTTATCGTCACTGATCTCCACCAAGCGTATGAAAAAATATTTTGATTTTGAGAAACAGCGGCCGCGCATCAGCCGCCGCGAAGCCGTCCGGCGCGTGCTGCTGACCGCCGGCGGGCTGGTATTATCCGAGCACCTTTCCTTCCACGCCTACGCCGTTCCGAAAAGCGCGCGCGCCAAGGCGGTCATTCAAATCTGGATGTGGGGCGGTCCGCCGCATCTCGATACCTTCGATCCGAAACCGGAAGCCGGCAGCGATTATTGCGGTCCGCTCAGCAAGCCCATTGAAACCAACGTTTCCGGAATTCGCATTTGCGAATTACTCCCGCAGCTGGCCAAACAGGCGGATAAATATTCCATCATTCGCAGCATGACCCACGGCAACAACGGCCACGAGACCGCGTCGTACATCGTCCAGACGGGACGGCCACCGGGCGGGCGGCTGGTCTATCCCTGCGTGGGCGCGGTCACGTCGTTGTTCAAGGGCTATGAGGCCGGTTACAAAGGTTTGATCCCGCCCTATATCGTGTTGACGGAACCCCAGGGGCGGTTTGACGAAGCCGGTTTTTTGGGACTGCGCTACCGACCGTTTGCCACCGGGGGAAATCCGGCTTTGACGCCCTTCGCGGTCGAGGGCGTGGTGGCGCCGGGCATCACCGAACAACGGCAAAAAGACCGCCGCGGGTTGCTCGACGAACTGGATTCGCTCGCGCACGCGCTGGCGAGCGACCCGCAAATGGCCGCCAGCGCGCGGGCCGAAAACAGCGCCTATGATATGATTCTGGGCGATGGCGCGAAGGTGTTCGATTTATCGGAGGAAAAACCCGAAGTGCGCGACCGCTACGGCCGCACGAAGTTCGGCCAGTCCTGCCTCGTGGCGCGCCGGCTCATCGAGCGCGGCATTCCGTACGTCACCATCAATTACCCCGGTTGGGACACGCACAAGGAGAATTTCCAGACGATGCGCCGGCAGTTGCCGGAGTTGGACAAGGGCATGTCCACGTTGCTCCAGGATTTGTTCGATCGCGGGTTGCTCGAGAGCACGATCGTCTGGTGGGGCGGTGAATTCGGGCGCACGCCCAAGGTGCAATGGGAAGCTCCCTGGAACGGCGGCCGCAATCATTGGGGCAAAGTATTTTCGAGCGTGGTCGCCGGCGGCGGATTCAAAGGCGGCCAAATCGTCGGCGCGTCGGACGCGCGCGGCGAGGAAGTGAAGGATCGGCCCGTGTCGCCGGTGGACCTCATCGGCAGCATCTATTCCCTCATGGGCATCGAAGCCACCGCCAAATTGCCCAATCCCGAAGGCCTGCCGACGCGCGTGCTGCCGGGCCCGGAGGATGCGATCCCATCCGCCGGCTTGGTCAAGGAATTGATGCCTTCATGAAAATCGCGCGTTGCGTTTTGACCTGGATGCTGCTCGTGAGCGCCGCCGGTGCGCAGCAAATGCCGCATCTCGCGTATGTTTATCCCGCCGGCGGCCGCGTGGGAACGACCTTTCAAATTGTCCTGGGCGGCCAATTCCTGCTCTCGGTTTCGAACGCGTTTTTCACCGGGGACGGCATCCGCGCCACCGTGCTCGAACGCACCCGCCCGATGAACCAGAAAGAATTCACCGATTTGCGCGACCGCCTGTCTGTGTTGCAGCAAAAATTTCAGGCGACGCGCCGGGGCAACGATGGCACCAATGCCTGGACCGCGGCCGATGCCCGGGAGCGGGATGAAATTCGGCAAAAAATTCTCAAAAATCCGCCCAACCGAAAGGCCAATCCCGCGATGCAGGACACGGTCATCGTCCAGCTTTCCATCGCCACGAATGCCGCGATCGGTGAACGCGAAATCCGCCTCGCGTCGTCCAATGCGCTGTCCAATCCCTTGAAATTCGTGGTCGGCAATTTGCCGGAAACCGGCAAGCTCGCGGCCAAGCCGGCCAATCCCGACCTGGACCGTTTCCTCGAGAAGCTGGGCCGCCCGCCCGCTCCCACCGGCACGCCGAAATATGAAAGCCGCGTCACCCTGCCCGCCACCATCAACGGACAAATCATGCCGGGCGGCGTGGATCGCTATCGTTTCAGCGCCGCGCGCGGCCAGGAGCTGATCATCGCGGCCAGCGCGCGCACGCTGATCCCCTATCTGGCCGACGCCGTGCCCGGGTGGTTTGAGGCAACGCTGGCCGTTTATGATGACCAGGGCAAAGAACTGGTCGCGGCGGAACGATTTCATCTCCGGCCCGATCCGGTCATTCATTTCGCGGTGCCGCGCGATGGCGAATACGTCGTCGAAATCCATGATTCGATTTTTCGCGGCCGGGAAGATTTTGTTTATCGCCTCACCATCGGCGAACTGCCGTACGTGACGGGCATTTTTCCGTTGGGCGGAAAAGTGGGTGAAGAGACCACCGTCGCGCTCACCGGCTGGAACCTGAAACAACGTTCCCTCGCGCACGATAACGCCGGGCTGCCCGCCGGCACGATTTCGTTGGTGGGCGAATTTTGGAATCCCGTGCCCTTCGCCCTCGACGATTTGCCCGAATGCCAGGAATCGAACGCCAGTCCGCAGACCATCAGCTTGCCGATGGTCGTGAACGGCCGCATCAGCCAGCCCGGCGAGCGCGATGTGTTCAAATTCCACGGGCACGCCGGCCAGCGGATCGCGGCCGAAGTGCTCGCGCGCCGCCTGGATTCGCCGCTCGATTCGTTTCTCCGGCTCACCGACGCCGACGGGAAGCAACTCGCGTTCAACGACGATTTCGAGGACAAAGCTTCCGGCCTGGAAACGCATCACGCGGATTCCTATCTCACGGCCAGCTTGCCGGCCGAGGGCGATTACCTGCTTGAACTCAGCGACACGCAAGGAAAAGGCGGACCGGACTTCGCCTATCGTTTGCGCCTCAGCGAACCGCGGCCGGATTTCGCGCTGCGCATCGTACCCTCCAGCCTCAGCCTGCGCGCAGGATTAAGCGCGCCGATGACCGTCTACGCCCTGCGGAAAGACGGCTTTACCAACGCGATCGAGTTGCATTTGAAGGACGCGTCGTCCGGCTTCAGCTTGAGCGGGGCGCGCGTGCCGGCGGGCCAGGACAAGGTGCAGTTCACTCTCAAAGCCGCGGGCCAGAGCGCGGGCAAATTGGCCAAAATTGAAATCGAAGGCAGCGCCGTGGCCGATGGCCGCTCCCTCGTTCACCCGGCGGTGCCGGCGGAAGACCTGATGCAAGCGTTCGCTTACCGTCATCTGGTTCCCAGCCGCGCACTGGCCGTGGTCGTGGCGCCCAATCCCCGCCCGTTCGCGAGCGACGCCATCCGAATCCTCAGCGCGACCCCGGTCAAAATTCCCGCCGGCGGCACGGCGCTGATACGCATCGCCACGCCCTCGGCGGCATTTGCGGACCGGTTCAAACTCGAACTGAGAACGCCGCCGGAGGGCCTGTCCATTTCCAAAATCGCGCCTTCGCCCAATGGAATCGAACTGGTCATCGCCGCCAACAGCGAAAAAATCAAACCCGGCGCCACCGGCAACCTGATCATCGACGTCACCCCAAAAAATCGCGAACCCGCCCCGAACCAAAAGAATCGCCCCACGCCGTCCCAGGCGAACGCGCCCGCCCTGCCCGCGATTCCGTTCTTGGTGGTCGCTGATTAAAAACCGGGAAATGCGGAAAGTTTTTAAGGCGTAGAAGTCTTCGCTCTCCGGCGAGCAGAATCAGAGCCGCTTTCGTGCAAAGGCTCTGCCGGAAGCGCTCTTGAGGTATCGCTCGAAAGCCAACGCGCTGTCTGGGGAGCTAAAAGCGATCGCCGTCTTAATTCTCCAAGGGCAAAACTTCGATGTGTGAGACACCTGACCGGCGTTGTGTTTCTTCAACCGAGCTCCAAGATTTTCTGTGCTTCCGACGTAAAAACGCTGTGCGTCTTGCACGCTCTGGAGAATGTAAACGTAATGGAAACTCACTTGGCTTGCCGAGTCGAAGCTCGGAGCTTCTTCGCTGAGCGCTTAAGCCCGCCTTCGCTGCGCTTCGGCGCGGCAGTCTTCGCTCTCCGCGGCTGCTCCGAGAGAAGACTGGTGGCAGGACCCGGAATTGAACCGGGGACACAAGGATTTTCAGTCCTCTGCTCTACCAACTGAGCTATCCTGCCAGCCAGAGCCGCCTATTGAACTTGGCTTTGCCTTTCATGGCAAGACCGGAATTCATTCAAATCACTTTCCCACAAAGCCACGTCAGGTCAATCCAGTTTACGCCCTGGGATGCGCGGCGTCGTAGGCTTTTTTCAGGCGTTCGGTGGTCAGGTGCGTATACACCTGGGTGGTCACGAGATGCGCATGGCCGAGCAGCTCCTGCACGCTGCGCAAATCCGCGCCGGCATCGAGCAAGTGCGTGGCGTAGCTGTGACGCAATTTGTGCGGGGTGAGCGAGGGGTCCAGGCCCGCCGTCGCCAAATGCTTTTTCAATCGCACTTGCAACACATACGGCGCGATGGGCGCGGGCTTCTTTTTTTCGGAAAGAAAAACCGGCGCGAGGCCGGAGGGTTTGAGTTGCAGGATATTCCAATATTTGCGAATCGCCTTCAACGCCGGCGCGCCGATGGGCACGAGCCTTTCCTTTTTTCCCTTGCCGCGCACGCGCACGAGTTGTTCGTTCCAATCGATGTCCTCGGCGCGCAAACCGCACAGCTCGCTCACGCGCAGGCCGCAGGAATAAATCGTCTCGAGCACGGCTACATCGCGAAAACAAATCGCAGCGGACACGGGCCGGCCCCTGCCCTTTTCCTTCGTTTCGGCCAGCGGCTTCATCGGCGCGACCAGCAAATCCGCGATTTGTTTCGCGGTCAGGTATTTGGGCAGCCGTTTTTCGAGCTTCGGCAAAGAAATGTTTTTGATCGGCGAAGCGGCGAGGAGACCGTGGCGAATCAGGAATTTGTAAAAGCTTCGCAGCGCGGAAAACCGCAGTTGAATCGCCGCGCGGCCCAGGTTGTGCCGGCCCAGAAAGCGCAGGTAGCTGCGGAAATCATCGCGCCGGAGCGAGTCCCACGCCGGGGCCTGCTTGCGTTCCTCGTGATGCCAGCGGGAAAATTCCCGAAGCGCATCGCGGTAATTTCGTTGCGTGTACACCGAAGCGCCGCGGTCGGTGGCGAGGTGCGCGAGGAATTTCCCGATCCATTTGTCGTCCTGGGGAGCGGCGGCGTCCCGCCGGCCAGTTTCGAGCGAATCGGAATTCATATCAACTTGCCCGTCCCGGGAGCGCCGGCGTCCCGCCGGCCTGTTTCTGGAGAATCATCATATCAACTTGCCGCCGGGACGGCGGCGCTCCCAGGCATGCGAAACCTCGCACTGCTCCATGCCCAATCGGTTTTGATTTTTGCGAGGCCCGCCTTGACCGGATTTTCTTCAATATAAGCAACTACTTTTTCATAATGTTCGGCGTTGCGAATGAAACGATCAAAATAATCCCGCTGCCAAAATTCTCCGTTGCGCCCTAAAATCTTGTTAGCCCCGTGACTCGTGAAAGATTTCCATGAATGCACGACTTCTCCAAACGGAAAGCCCCCCCGCGTTTCTACAAGGGTGTGCACATGGTTCGGCATGATGCACCAGGCCAGAAGACGATAGCGGTCTCCATCAAAATACAGCAATGCGCCCTCTACCAATTTCGAAATTACCGGCAGTTTCAACCAGCACTCACCATGTCCGGCGTCGAGATACTCCTCAATGCGCGGGCGGAGTTGAACATCCTTCTTATCTTTAGGAAGCAAATCGAACTCGTCCATCCACCTGGCCACCACGTCGGCAGGCAGGGAATCACTCAAGCGGAAATTCGCAGATTGAATCATTCCTGGATGGTCCCAATGCGGCAGATAGCCACGGGAATGCCAGCCCCGATGCGGCGAGGGTGAATCCACAGAAGTCACGACACGCGAGGTTTGTTTGGAAGACAACGGAAAACTGGGCACCAGTGATGGTCGTTTTTCCGCGGAACTCATAAGAAAAATGATGCCGATAAGATGTTAAACGCGCAAGCTTGGGAGCGCTGGCGTCCCGCCGGCCTGTTTCTGGAGAATCATCCTATCAACTTGCCGCCGAGACGGCGGCGCTCCCAGGCTATGCGGAAACTTCCTCGTCGCGCGGCGGGAATTCGAAGGTGACCTTGCCGTTCTCGTCCATCACGAGGTAGGCCGAAAACGGCTTGCCGGCTTTGGAAATGAATTTGTCGAGCAAATCGGTTTTGCTCTTTTCCAGAAGTTTCCGCGCCTGCTCGACGTCGATGGGCCGCTGCAAAATCTCCTTGCTGATCTTGAATTTGCACGGCTTTTTCTCGGCCTGGGCGCGCTCGCACAGATAGCCGGCGGGCGTGTCAAAAACTTTCCCGCCGCATTTCGGGCACTTGCCAATCGGCGTCAGGCCGGTGAAATCAATTTTCGGCGCCGGCTCCTTGGGCTCGCCTTTTTTCGCCTTGCGCTCGCGCGGCACGAATTCGAAAGCCGTCCCGCCGTCTTTCACGACCAGGAACGCCTCGAATTTGCGGCCGGTTTTCTTCGAGATGAACCCTTTCAGCAGGTCGGTTTTGCCTTCCGCGAGCATTTTCTTCACCTGGTCGGTGGAAATTTCCTGCTGCAAAATAATTTTGCCGGTGCGGAAATCGCAGGTCTTGTCCGGCCCGACGGATTTCTCGCAAATGTAATTCATGCCGGCGTCGAACACGCGCGCGCCGCATTTGGGGCATTTCCCGAGCGGCTCTTTCCCGGTGAAATCCACGGGCGCGGCGGCTTCGCCGTTTTCGCCCTGTTTCTCCTGGCCGAAATCGAATTCGACTTTGAACTCAGGCGTCAGTTTGATCACGGCCGCAAAGGGAAATCCCTGCTTGCTGCGAAATCCCTGGAGCGGGCCAATTTGTTTCTCCACGATCAACTTCTCGAATTCCTCGCTCTCGAACATGCGCCCGCCGAGCGTTTTTCGAATCGAAAAATCGCATTTGTTGCACTGAAACTCTTTGTATTTCTCGTGAATCTCGCCGCCGCATTTCGGGCAAGGGACTTTCAGCACGCCGAAATCGCCCGGGATGGTATCCAGCTCGAATTTCTTGGCGCGATCCACAATATGCCGGGTCATGTCGGCGATCTCGGACATGAATTCATCGCGGCTTTTCTGGCGGCGTTGAATCTGGTGCAGCTTGAATTCCCAATCGCCCGTCAGTTCCGGCTTGGTCAACTCCGGCACGCCGAGGCCGTTGAGCAGTTCCATCAACGAAAACGCCTTGGCGGTCGCCTGCAACTCGCGGGCGTTGCGCACGATGTATTGCTCGTAAATCAAGCCTTCGATGATGGACGCGCGGGTGGCGGGCGTGCCGAGGCCTTTCTCGCGCATGGCTTCGCGCAACTCGTCATCCTCGACGAGCTTGCCGGCGCCTTCCATCGCGCTGAGCAGCGTGGCTTCCGTGTAGCGCGGCGGGGGTTTGGTTTGAAGTTGTTTCACTTCAATGCCGCTGGTCTTGACGCTCTCGTTCTGCTGGACGGGCGCAAGGTTCGCCGCCGAATCTTCGTCCTGGGCTTCCTTGCCGTAAACCGTCAGCCAGCCGGGCGTGACCAGCACTTTTCCCGTGCTCTTGAACGGCTCGTTCTCGACGCGCGTGATGCGCACGGTTTCCAGAAATTCCGCCGCCGGATAAAAAATCGCCAGGAAACGCTTGGCCACCATGTCGTACAATTTCTGCTCCGGCTCGCTCAAGCCCTTCGGTGCTTGCGTGGTCGGTATGATGGCGAAGTGATCGGAAATTTTCGCGTTGTTGAAAATGCGTTTGTTGGGTTTCACCCAATCGCTTTTCAAAATCGTGCCGGCAAAAGCGGCGTAGCTCGTGCCTTCGAGCATCCCCAACACATTTTTCACGGTGCCCAAATAATCCTCCGGCAACGCCCGGGAATCCGTTCGCGGATAGGTCAGCACCTTGTGTTTTTCATACAGCGCCTGCGCGAGTCCCAGCGTGTTCTTGGCGCTGAAACCAAACCGCGAGTTCGCGTCGCGCTGCAAGCTCGTCAGATCATACAGCAGCGGCGAGAGGGACGTCGTGGGCTTGCTTTCTTCGGTGACGATGGCCGGTTTGCCGAGGCATTTGTCGCGGATGGCTTCGGCGCGGTCCTTTTCCCAGACGCGTTCGGCTTTGAGTTGCTCGTCGCCGTCCTTTTCGGGCCGGGTAAATTTTTCATCGAACCAGCGGCCGGTGTATTGCCCGCCCGCGGCGTCGAAGGTGCCGATGATTTCCCAAAAATCCCGCGACACGAACTTGCGAATTTTCTGCTCGCGCTCAACCACGATGGCGAGCGTGGGGGTTTGCACGCGGCCGACGGTGGTCTTGAAAAAACCGCCGGACTTGGAATTGAACGCCGTCATGGCGCGCGTGCCATTGATGCCCACGAGCCAGTCGGCTTCCGAGCGGCTGAACGCGGCGTCCGCCAGTGGCAACATGCTGCCGTCGTCACGAAGTTTCTCAAAGCCGTCGCGAATCGCGGCGGGGGTCATCGATTGCAGCCAGAGACGTTTGATGGGCTGTTTGGCGTGCGTGTATTTGACGATGTTCCGGAAAATGAGTTCGCCCTCGCGCCCGGCGTCGCACGCATTAACGAGCTGGTCGACGTCTTTTCGTTTGATCAGTTTGGCGAGGACTTTGAGGCGGCTTTCGCTTTTTTCAATCGGCCGCAAATCGAAATGCGGCGGGATCACGGGCAGCGCTTTGAAGGTCCATTTGCCGCGCACCGCCTCCACTCCCTCGGGCGCCACCAGCTCAAGCAAATGCCCGACCGCCGACGAAAGAACGTATTGCTCGCTCTCGTAGTAGTCGTCCACCTTCTTAAAACCGCCGATGGCCTTGGCGATATCGCTGGCGACCGAAGGCTTCTCCGCAATGATTAGTGATTTACCCATCTTTTAATCTGCCTGGCTCCCGTCGAAAAAAGCATTCTTCATGCAAGTTGGCGGAAATTGGCCCAAAGCGATGTGGATGTCAAAACTTCGTTTATTTTGGTCAAAATCGCAATGGCCGATAAAACCCTGGCGCGCAGGTCATTTCCCGATGCAAAACTGGCTGAAAATCATATCCAGCAGGTCCTCCGTGGCCGTCTTGCCAACAATCTCGCCCACGGCGTTGACTGCGATGCGCAGGTCCATGGCGGCCAGTTCGAGCGTGGCCCCGGAACGGAGCGCATCGATGGTCCGGGCCGCTGCTTCCCGGGCGCGATTCAAGGCGTCCTGATGCCGGGAGTTGATCATCACCTGGAGCATTTCGGTTTTGATTTCCCCGGACCACATCAGGTTTCTGATGGCATCTTTAAGAGCTTCAATACCCTTCCCGCTCAGGCAACAGACATCCACCGCCAGCGGCTCGGCAGGTGGCGCAGGCTTTCCAGCCTGCGCTACGGCTTCCGGCAAATTCAGTTTCACGGGCAGATCGATTTTGTTGCGGACCAGGATGCGTTTCTTGCCAGCGAACTCGCGCAGATACTTTTCGTCCGCCTCGGTCAACGGCTCGGACGCATCGAAAACGTGCAAAATAAATTCCGCTTTCTGCAAACTTTCATGGCTGCGCCGAATGCCTTCCACTTCGATTTCATCCCGCGCCTCGCGCAGTCCCGCGGTGTCGATGAACACCACCGGCAACCCCCGAATGTTGGCGGTCTCCTCGATGGTATCGCGCGTGGTGCCGGGAATCGGCGAAACGATGGCGCGCTCGTGCCCGAGGAGTTGATTGAGCAGGCTGGACTTTCCCGCGTTGGGCCGGCCGATGATCGCCGCGCGAATGCCGCGCCGCAGGATTTGCCCCTCATTGGCCGTGCGCAGCAATTCGTCCATGAACGCCACGCCGCGTTCGAGCCGGCCCAGCAATTGATCCTTCGTTTCCTCGGCAATGTCTTCCTCGGGAAAATCAATATACGCTTCCACGTGCGCGAGCGTTTTCAGCAGGTCATCGCGCAGCTCATTGATGCGCTGCGATAATTTGCCGGCCAATTGCTCATTGGCGGCGCGCAAGGCCAGCTCAGTGCGCGAATGGATCAGGTCCGCCACGGCTTCAGCTTGTGCGAGATCGATGCGGCCATTGAGAAAGGCGCGCCGTGTAAATTCACCAGGCTCGGCCAATCGCGCGCCACCGGCCAGCGCGGCATCCAGCACCATTTTCGCCGGCAACACTCCGCCGTGGCAGGTGATTTCCACAATGTCCTCGCGGGTAAACGTCCGCGGGGCGCGCATCACGGCGACCAGCACTTCGTCGATGGTTTTTCCGTCGCGCACGACGTAGCCGAACTGGATGGTGTGCGACGCGGCGGCGGAAGGTTTCAGCGAATTCTTTCCCGCCGGCGAAAAAATCCGGTCGGCAATCGCGAGCGCCTGCGCCCCGGAAATGCGGATGACCGCCAGGCCGCCCTCGCCGATCGGGGTGGCTATCGCGGCAATGGTGTCATCGAGCATCGCGGCAGGTTAAATGACGAATCACGAATGGACAAATTCGAATCGCCCATTCGTCATTCGTCATTCGTCATTAATCCCCGAGACAATTCCCCCGCGCGTTTTCCGCATCCCGTCCCTGCAACCACAGCATCGCCTTCTCATAACTTTTTTTGTGCAGATAATGCAGCAGATCGGGCGAGCTGTTTTTGGGAAGCTGCCGCGTCAATTCGTCCAGGCGCAAAAAAATCGGGAGCAGGTTGGGTTTGGGATTCGCCGTGGGCATGGCCTTCACGGCGGTGTCCAGTTCCACGAGGGCCTCGAGAATGGCGCGTTCCGTCGTGTTCATTAAAAATGAATTTTGTTAAACGACTGCAACATCGGCAAATGCGCCACAACTTTTTCGATGAGCACTTCGAGCTTTCCGAATTTGCCCTTGAGGAAAGCGAACGTCAGGTAACGGATCAGGCCGCTCATCATGAAAAGGAACACGCTGCTCATCAGGTACAGGCCAAACGCGTGCGGCGGGTCGGGCAGCATGACCCGCGGGACGCCGTGATACAAAATCGCGAACGTTAAAAGAATTCCTATCCCCCACGTCGCCCAATAGGCCCAGCCCGAAACGCCCGGAAAAATATCCAGGATGCGCAGGGTAAACACCGGGGCCAGCCCATAGGCCGTGACGGTGAACGCCTGCGGAAAAGTATTCCGGCCATGGAACGTTTCCCCCAGTGCCTTGACCAGACGGGCGCCGAGGAACACCAGCAGGAGCATCAGGCACAACTGGAGCAGTTCAAAAATGAGGGCCTCGGAATTTGAAAGCGTCTCCACGCGCGCGAGAAAGCCGCGCGGTTTTCCCCAGTGAACCAGGCCGTAAAATTCCGCGACGCACGCCAGCAGCAAGAGCGGGAGCACATAAACACACAAAATCGCGGGCCAGCCACGCTTCTTCTGCACAATGGCATCCCAGGTTCCCGCAGGGTCCACAACCAGCAACAGAGCCTTAATCATCGCGCCAAAGTGTTAACGGTCGGAATCGATACTGACAACTAATATCCGTGCCCAGGAATTGACACCGGCCGGCGCCAGGCGTTCAGGATACGTGATTATCGACTCAAAATTTCGCGATTTCACTTCCGTCGCGGCGAGCGCTGTGGTTAACTCGGGCCGATGAACGTTGACCTCGGCATCTGGGGAAAGCTGACACGCGTTGTGATCGGCCTCGTCGTCATCGCCCTGCTGGGAATTATCTGGCAATGGTATCTTCCCGTCATCAAACAAAACGAGCGGATGCGCCGGAACACGCTCAGCCTGGATAACCAGATCCAAAAGGAAGAAGCCACCCAGAAACAGTTGAAAGCTTCGATCGATACCTTGCGCTACGATACCAACGCCGTCGAACGCCTCGCCCGCGAGAAACTCCGCTACGCCAAACCCGGCGAAACCGTCATCGTATTTGAACCGGCGGTGACCAATCAGGTCACGCGGTAAGTCTGCGGAAAGTAGCCGCCGACGGAACGGCTTTCAGACTAGACGATTTCATTGCGAACAGTGTGACCACGGCTTTCAACCCGTAAATCGTCTATCGCAAATCGTAAATTCCTCAGACCGTCATGATTTCTTTTTCCTTGGTGATTACGTGCGCATCTATTTTGGCGGAGTAATCATCCGTCAATTTCTGCAAATCTTTTTCGGCCTGCTTGACTTCGTCCTCGGTCGTGCCGCTGTCGTGCGCATGTTTCTTGATTTGTTCCATGGCGTCGCGGCGCACATGACGGAGGGCCACGCGGCCTTCCTCGGCCATTTTCTTGATGATCTTCACGAACTCCACGCGGCGTTCCTGGCTCAATTCGGGAAAAAACAACCGGATGTTCTTGCCCTGGATGGCCGGCGTGAGGCCGAGGTTGCTCTTCTGAATCGCTTTTTCAATCGGATGCAGTGAATTGACATCCCACGGCTGGATCGACAGCGTGCGCGGCTCGGGCGTGGTGATGCCCGCGAGTTCGCGGATGCGCATGTTGGAGCCGTAAACCTCCACCATGATATTCTCGACCAGGCTGGCGGAGGCTTTGCCGGTGCGGACCCCGGCAAATTCGTTCACGACCACCTGCTCGGTTTTTTCCATTTTTTCTTCCGCCTCCAGCAAAATGTCGTCGAGTGCCATAAGTCCGCAAAACCTAACAAAGCGCCGCGACCCTGTATAGTGGCAAGTCAGAGGGAACATTTTGGAGCCGCCCGCCGAATCTTTCCGGGATACACCCCATTTCTCCTTGTGTTTCAATGACAGATATTTGCGCCATGAATTTCAAAGAGCCGATGAAACGATTGCTGCGGAACGGGCGCACGGGAAAATTCTTTCGCGGAGACGGGCGCTGGACGAAGCGCGCCGATCGCGCCTTCAATTTCCCGCACTTGATGCACGTGGTGCATGCCTGCTTGTTACACGGGCTGCGCGATGCCGAATTAGTCCTGCACTTCGGGGACAAAACCCGCACGGTTCCCTTGAAATGCCGCTAGCCCCGTAGCCGCCGACGTAAGGAGGCGGATTTGTCGAGGTAAGGAGATGGATTTTCGCGGGTAAGGCGGATTTGTCGAGGTAAGGAGATGGATTTTCGCGGGTAAGGCGGATTTTGTCGAGGTGAGGAGATGGATATTCGCGGCGCGATCAGGCGGATTCCGGTGAATTTGACCGGCCTTCTCCGCCTCGTTACCTCGGCGGCTACTTGTTTACTCCGCCTTGAGCTTCTCCTCCGCCTGCTCATTCGTGAGCTGGTGCCGCGCGCGCAAGACCGCCATGCCGACCACCGGCGGATACGCCTGGTCCGCTTTCATGCGCGGCTCAATGTATTCCATCACCTCAAACAGCAGCCGATTCGAATCTTCATAACCCAACCCGGTGAGCTTTTGGATATAACGCGTCGCGCGATCGATGAGTTTCAAATTGCTCGCCACCACCCAAATCATGTAATTGCCCATCACGCGTCCGAGGCGGACCATGGTGCAGGTGGAAAGCGCGTTGAGCAGCATCTTGACACCGACACGCGTCACGCCATCGAGGAGAAAATCCGTTTGCGGCAGGGGCACGTTCACCGTGACTTCGGACAACGATTCCGGGTTGCCGATTGCGGATTGCGTGTGAAAGCAAATCAGCCCGGTGCGCGCGCCCGCTTTTTTGGCGGCATCCAATTGCTCGCGGTAAAACCCGCGCTCCAGCAGCACATTTTCCGAATCCGATACGACCGCGATCGCGCTGTCCCCGTTTGCCAGAGTGCGATAGGGTAGTCCGTCCAAACCGATTTTAAATCGCATCAACTCCGCGCGGCTGATTTTTCGGACGGTCTCGTAGGTTCGCGCAAATTTTCCTTCGCCGACCAATTCACGCACTTCGCTTTCTTTCCATTCCACGCAATTGGGCTCGCGTTTGAGAATTTGTCTCCAAGCCTCGGGAGTCTCGGCGTAGGGCATAAACAAAAACGCCCATGATTCCGTCGCCGTGGCGTCATCAAACTTTCGAAAAGGCGGCGTGCAATAGGTCGGCGAGCGTTCGGTGGTATCGGTCAACACATCAATCGCGAACCGGTCCGCGTAATAATTATTTTTGTGTCCCGCGCGATACACGGATTCCTCCAAAGCCACGAGCTTCGCCAATTGCCCAAGCACCTCCGGCGATCTCAACGAAGCGTGCATCTCCACGAGTTTCTCAAGGAACCGCTTCGGCACCGAACCGTAGCCGCCGACGTAAGGAGGCGGATCCCCCTGCACCCTCGAACCGTAGCCGCCGACGTGAGGAGGCGGATCCATCTGCAAATCTCTCACAACCATTTCCATCACCGTCAACAACACGCAAAGCTGAATCGTCGTCGCCTGCATTCGGGTCGAACCAGTGATGGCCATCGGCCCGGTCGTGAGATTAATTTTCTCAATGCGAGGGTCTTCAATCACCTCGCGACTCCGCTCGACGTGCTCGCACAGCACGTCATCCGGATTGTTGTAAACGAAATAAACCTTCGCCCCGACCTCGACGCCTTGCCACGCCGTGCCGATCACGAACGACGTTTCGCCTCCCTCGGTAATCGCAAACACCACGTCCTTTCCCGAAACACCCAGGTCGGCGATTTGCTTTTTGCCGAACGCCGCAAAATCTTCGAACCCTTCCACCGATTTAATCAACGCGAAATCCCCGCCCGCCATCACGCTGAACGCGCGGTTTTCGAAGTCGGCGGAGCGCGTCGCTGCGTGCGCGCCATCTGCCGGTCTGTCCTGCGGCCTTGCCTTCTGCCAGTAATCCCGCCAAATTGAAACCAGCAAAATGCTCAAGCGGCCAGTCGAGCCGCAACCGGTGAAAAAAATCTTGCCGCCATTCCTCAACGCCTGCAGGACCGAATCCTTGATTTGCTCCGCCCGCCCCGATTCGGCGAACTCCCGATATTTCGCGATGACGTCGTTGTCCACCTGGAACAGCAAATCCAGCGCCTTCGCAATGTCTTGCTTCGCCACCTCGCTGAGCTTCGCCGTCACCGGATGCGACGATTCCGTCACCAGCGCGCCCAGTTTGAACTGGCCGCTGATTTTCAAAAATTCCTGCGAACGTTTATCGGATGCTTCGCTCATAATGCGCCGGAAAGTGGAATCGTCGCCACGGTGGTGTAACGCGAACCGCCCGGCAAAAGCTCGCTCCGGATCAGTTCAACCTGGTTCGCCGTCCACTCGCCAAAAAATCGATCGCCCATCCCATACGCCAGTTTCGCTAAAATTTCCGCTTGCAGACGCTGGACGCGCTGTGTCATGCGCCCGAAAGTGACGTGCCCGGTGAACTTTTTATCCTCCGGCTTCTCGGTAAAGCCACGCACGGCGGTCTCAATCGCCGCCTGCAAACCCGGCAAAACGTCTTTTTCATCACGCACCGAAGCCCACACCACGCGCGGGAATCGCATGTCGGGAAAAAACCCAATCCGCTCCGCGCGCAATCGCATCGGGCTGAAATTCGCGCAGGCCGCCCGCAAAGCCTGGGTCAATTCCGCAACCCGCGATTCAGCGACGTTGCCCAAAAATTTCAGCGTCAAATGAAATTGCTCGCGCTTGGTCCAGCGAATAAAATCTTCCCGCAACGCGCCGCGGATTTGCGCCTGCGCTTTTTCGATTTCATCTTTCACCGCGTCCGGCAATGAAATGGCCACGAACAATCGAAGCGCCCCGGCTGCTTCCACATTCGATTCGGTTCGTTGCTTTTTCAGCCACATTTTCGCGAAAGTAAGCGCGCCAGGAATTTTCGCAAAGAGAATAATCGCTTAATCCCCGTCTCGCCCGCGCGAATCAAAACAACGTGCTTCCGGCATCCTGCCGGAAGATCTGATTAGCCGCCGGCAGCACGCAATAAAACACGCGGGCACGACGCCTTGCCACTAATCTCGAAAACTTGCCTTTCGGAACTTTTGAGGCAAGCTGCCGCGGTTGAAAAAATTTTCGCCCAAGGCATTCCTGCAAGGCCGCTTTCCGTGGGCCATTCTCGCCGGACTTCTGCTGGCGTCGGCCTTTCCTGATTTCGGCGTCGCCGGTTTCGCCTGGATCGCGCCCGGGCTCATCCTCGCCACGGCGCTCGGTAAACGCGGCGCGGAAACTTTTCGCATCGGCTACGTCGCGGGCCTGGCGCACTACCTCGCCTCGCTTTACTGGCTGCTCAATATTCCAGTGAGCGGTTTTCCCATCCTCGGCTGGGTTGCCCTCGCGGCGTTCCTCGCGCTTTTCCCCGCGACATGGGTTTGGTTTTCCCTCAACTCATCACTTGCCACTCGTCACTCGTCACTCGATTGGCTGACCGCCGCGCGCGAAATTTCCGCCGCCGGTTGGAGCCGGCGAATGTCCTGGGCCCTGCGTTCGGCGGCGATGTGGGTGGCGCTGGAAATGATCCTGGCGCGCATTTTCGGCGGCTTTCCCTGGAACCTGCTAGCGGATTCCCAATACAAAATCGTTCCGCTGATTCAATTCGCTTCGTTCACCGGCGTCTATGGCGTCTCGTTTCTCGTCGCCTGGACGTCCGTATCGTTGCTCTGCGGGGTGGCATCGATTGTGGGCAAGCCCGGCCAACGTTCGCCGTGGATGGCCGAAATCATCCTGCCGTTCGCAGCCGTGTTCGCCGCGTTTCTTTACGGCACTCATCAAATCGCGCAACCGACCACGACGGCGCGCGAATTGAAAGTCGCCCTGGTCCAACCGGGCATTCCGCAAACGATGATTTGGAATCCCACGAACGACCTGATTCGTTTCCACGATTTGCTGCACCTCACCGAAGAGGCCTTGACCAACCAGCCGGACCTGGTCGTCTGGCCCGAAGCGGCGCTGCCCGGCCTGCCGCGTTTCGAGGCTGAATTTGCCGATCCCATTTCCACGCTCGCTCGCGAACACAAAACGTGGATGATCATCGGCGCAGACGACGCGGAGGCGACTCCGACCGCCACGAATTATTTCAACGCGAGCTTTCTCATCAACCCGGACGGCAGGCTGGCGGAAAGCTATCGCAAACGCGGTCTCGTGATTTTCGGTGAATACATTCCGCTCGAACGCTGGCTGCCGTTCATCAAGTGGTTCACGCCGATTACCGGCAGTTACACCGCCGGCACCGAACCGGTGCAGTTTAAATTATCGGCGACCAAAACGAGCGAAGCACCCGCAAACTTTCAAACCTCGGTGCTGATTTGTTTCGAAGATGTTTTCCCGCACCTCGCCCGCAAAAGCGTCGAGCCGGACACGGATTTTCTCGTGAACATTACGAACGACGGCTGGTTCGGCCAGGGCGCGGCGCAATGGCAGCAAGCCGGCGCGGCCACCTTTCGCACCGTGGAAAACGGCGTGCCGCTCATTCGCTGCGCCAATACCGGCATCACTTGCTTGATGGACGCCCATGGCCGCTGGCGCCAGATTTTCACGGATAAAACCGGCAGCGTTTACGGGGTGGGTTTTATGATCGCGACCATTCCCCTGCCCGACAAACATGAGCCGACGTTTTACAATCAGCATGGGGACTGGTTCGGGTGGGCGTGTGTGGCCTTTGCCGCCCTTTCGTTGGTTGCCAAAAAAGCGTTTAGAAAAGCCGAGCCCGCCTGATTCGGCTTTAGGATTTCAACAGCGCCTCCGCGTGTTTCCGTGCGGCGTCCGTTTGCCCGCCCAACATGCGCGTCAATTCGCTGACGCGGTCTTTTTTGTTGAGCAGGGAAATTTCAGAAATCGTGCGGCCTTCCTTCACCTGTTTGCTCACGACGTAATGCGCCGTGCCGGCGGCGGCCACCTGCGGCAGATGGGTGATGCACAGCACCTGCCGTTTGTCGGCGATCTGGCGCATCTTTTCACCGACGGCATTCCCGGTTTCGCCGCCGACGTTCGCGTCCACCTCATCGAAAACCAGCACCGGAATTTCGTCCTCCGCCGCCAGCACCGTCTTCAATGCCAGCATCACGCGGGCAAGTTCGCCCGAGGAGGCAATCGCGCGCAACGGCTTCGCCGGCTCGCCCGGGTTGGGCGCAAATTGAAATTCCACGGTATCGAAGCCAGTTGCTCGCAACGTAGCAGCCGACGTAAGGAGGCTATCATCTTTCCCGGATTTAAGACTTGTTACCTCGCCTCCCGCGGGACCCATGGTGAGCGCCACATCAAACTTGCTTTGCTTAAAACCCAAATCGGCGAGCTGTTTGCCCACGGCTTTTTCCAGTTGCGGAATCAGTTTCTTGCGTTTGGCCGAAAGCTCTTTTCCCGCGCGCAGAATTTCGGAATCGATCTTCGAGAGCGCCGCGTTTAATCGCGCCAATTCCTCGTCGCGCTGCTCCAGGCTCTGCAATTTCTGTTTCGCCTCGTCGCCAAATGAAACCACCTCCGCCAGCGTCGGGCCGTATTTGCGCTTGAGCGACTGCAATAAATTCAGCCGCTCTTCCAACTCCTGCAAGCGGCCGGGGTCCACGTCCACCTTATCCACGTAATGCGAAAGGCCGGCTTGCAACTCGCGCAAGGCGCTCACCGCCTGCTCGTGCTGCGATAAAATCTCCGCCGCGCCCGCGTCGATGCGCAGCAACTCCTGCAAAGTGCGGCCGACGATGCCCGCCTGCGTGAGCAACGCGCTCTCGTTTTCGGCGAGCAAATCCAGCGCGGCCTGGCTCAACTGAAGCAGCTTTGCCGCGTTGCTGGCGCGCTGGTGCTCCTGCTCCACGCGCTCATCTTCGCCGGGCTGAACCCGCGCGGCGCTGATTTCATTCACCTGAAAACGAAGCAAATCCAATTGCTGGGCGTAGGTTTTTTCATCGACGATCAACGCTGCCTTCTCGCTTTCCAGCGCCGAACGCCGCCGAACCAATTCGCCAAAAGCGTCCCGCTCCGCTTGCAACCCGCCGAACGCGTCGAGAATCGCCAACTGTTTGGAGGCGTGCAGCAGCGATTGATGCTCGTGCGGGCCGTGGATGTCCACCAACCATTCGCCGATGGTCGCGAGCGCGGCAAGGGTCGTGGGCGAGCCATTAACGAATTGCCGATTCGCCCCCGCGCTGGTGAACACGCGCTTAAGCACGAGCTGATTTTCCTCGCACGGTTCAAGGCCGTTTTCCTCGAGAAAAAGTTCGAGCTTCGCCCGGACGCTATTTGGGAGTGCGCCGGCAGAGCGCAGCGGCGACGGCGCTTTTACAGCCCCCCCAGGCTTCGCCTGTCCCAAAGCGGGGTCGCGCTTCGCTTGCCCCCGCACTCCCAAGTCTTCGCGGGCCGACGAACCCAACTGGGAGACATCAAACACCGCCTCGACCGAGCAACTGTCGCTCCCGCTGCGGATGAGCGTCCGGTCGGCGCGTTCGCCCAGCACCAGGTTCAGCGCGCCAATGAGAATGGACTTTCCCGCGCCGGTTTCGCCGGTGATGACGTTGCAGCCCGGCTGGAGTTCCAGCGTGAGGTCGGCCACCAGGGCGAGGTTTTTGATGCGCAGCGTCGTCAACATGACTAAATTCTGGCCACAGATAAACACAGACGGGCACAGATGCAAAAATGAAAATCGAAGCTTTGGAACCAGGCCCCTAGGCAATCCTAGCTTTTTCGTCCGATTCGTTTGATTTTCATTAGCCGAATATTTTCCTTCTGCTAATTTCAAATCACATGGCATTTGAATTTATTTTTCTCGGCACCGGCACTTCGCAGGGCGTGCCCATCATCGGCAAGGATTATCCGCCGGAATTCCTGGCGAATCCGAAGAATTGGCGCACCCGGCCTTCGATTTACATCGCCACCGAAAAAACCAAGCTCATCGTGGACACCACGCCGGAATTTCGCCTGCAATGCCTGCGCGAAAAAATCAACTGGCTGGATGCCGTCATTTTCACCCACTCCCACGCGGATCACGTGATGGGACTGGACGATTGCCGGCGGTTTTGCGATTTGCGCGGCGGCAACGCCCTGCCAATCTACGCGAACACGGCCACGATGGAGGTTCTCAAGCGGGTTTTTATCTATGCCTTCCACGACGGCCCCTGGCCGAGAGGTTATTTCATTCCCGAACCGCACATCGTCGAAGGACCCTTCACGCTGGGTGATTTAGAAATCATCCCCTTCCCGCTCCCGCACGGTTCCATCAACACCAACGGCTATCTCTTTGTCCAAAACGGACGGAAATGTCTCGCCTATTTGAGCGATTGCAAAGAGGTGCCGATGGAAGCGGTGGAAAAAATCCGCGGCGTGGAAGTGGTCGTGCTGGACGCGTTGCGCAAGGCGCCGCACCCGACCCACATGAGCCTCGATGAGGCCCTAACCGCCGCCCGGCGCATCGGCGCGCGTCGCACTTATTTCACCCATCTCACGCACGATTACGACCATGACATTTCGCAAGCCGAGCTGCCGGCCAGCGTCATGCTCGCCTACGACGGCTTGAAGGTGGATTGCGCCGGGAACTTGTGAGGCGCGGCACTTCGGGGTAATTTCATTCCGCAATCGATGTGGAAATTTTTTACAATTGCCGGCTTGATCCTCGTCACGGGCCTGCTCCACGCGGCGAATCCGGGCGACGAGGTGGTCGTTATTTACAACAGCCGCCTGCCGGAATCGAAGGACGTGGCCGAGCATTACGCGCAAATGCGGCATGTGCCCGCCGGCCAGGTCTTTGGGTTTGACCTGACGACGAACGAGGTCGTCTCGCGGGCCGAATTTCACGATTCACTGGAACAGCCGCTGGCCAAAAAACTCGAGGCGAAAAAACTCTGGCATGTCGGATCAAGATTCATCGCGGCCACCAACGGTCAGCCGGCGAGAATATTATGGATCGTGCAACGATCAAAAATCCGTTACGCCGTGCTCTGCTATGGCGTGCCGGTGCGGATCGATAATGACCCCGGCTTAAAGGAGGACATTCCCGAGGGCCTCAAGCCGGAATTGCACCGGAACGGCGCCGCCGTCGACAGCGAGCTCTCTCTGTTGCCCTGCCTCGAAGCGAAATACCCGCGGATCGGCTGGGTGAAGAACACGTACTTCAGCACGACAAATGCGGCGTTATTCAACCCGACCAACGGCGTACTCTTGGTCGCGCGGTTGGACGGCCCGAGCGCGAGCATCGCCCGTGGGTTGGTGGATAAGGCGATGCAAGCCGAGACGAATGGTTTATGCGGCCGCGGCTATTTCGATTTGCGCAACGTCGGCACCAATTCGGCCTACGAGGCCGGCGACGAGTGGATCCTGGGCGCCGGAAAGATCTGCCAGTACTACGGCGGTTACGAGACCACTTTTGACACCAATAGCGCCACTTTTCCCGCGAATTTCCCCATGAGCCAGATCGCGATCTATTGCGGATGGTACGACGAAAATGTTTCCGGCCCGTTTGCGCAAAAAGAGGTGGAGTTTATGCCCGGCGCCTTCGCGTATCATCTCCATTCCTTCAGCGCCGCGGTTCTGCGCAGCACCACGGAACGTTGGGTGGGCCCGCTGCTGGCCAAAGGCGCCACGGCCACCATGGGCGCGGTGGATGAACCGTTCATCAGCGGCACGCCGGATGTTTCCGTCTTTTGCGCGCGCTGGATTGCGCAGGGCTTCACTTACGGCGAAGCCGCCTATGCCTCGCTGGCCACGCTCTCCTGGCAGGCGACCGTCATCGGCGACCCGCTTTATCGCCCGTTCGGCAAACCGCTCATGCAATTAATCCAGGAACAGCAAAAAACACACAGCAAATGGCTGGAGTGGTCCTATCTGCGCGCCGTGAATGAGAGCCTCTCCAACGGCAAACGCCCGCCCGAAATGTCGCTCTTCCTGCAATCGCTCCCGTTGACCGCCGAAAGTGCGGTGCTGTCGGAAAAACTCGCCGATTTATACAATGCCGAAGGCAAGCCGGCGTCCGCCATTGAAACCTACGAGAATGCGTTGAAGCTGTCGCCCTCGCCGCTCCAGCGCGTGCGCATTCGGCTGGAATTGGCTGATC
>Ga0070714_100000583_pt1 | contig 26209 bp, 21 predicted proteins | sample LARL83metaG_FD_65450 | JGI IMG/M metagenome (GOLD analysis project Ga0070714, IMG submission 65450) | Corn, switchgrass and miscanthus rhizosphere microbial communities from Kellogg Biological Station, Michigan, USA - LAR L8-3 metaG | ecosystem: Host-associated > Plants > Roots > Rhizosphere ... | reverse complement strand
TACCTGTGAGACACCGATGAGCACTCGCCCTTGGAGGAGACAATGTCCACCCGAACCGCCATAGTCACCGGAGCAAGCCGTGGATTCGGGCGTGCGACGGCAATCGCCCTGGTCAAAGCGGGTGTTCACGTGATCGGTGTTGCTCGCGACCGGGAACAGCTGGATGCCGCGCGGGACGAGGCTGGGGCGGAGTTCACACCCGTTGCGGCCGACGCCGCAGACCCGGTCACCGCTGGTCGGCTCGTCGACACCTATCGCCCTGACATCTTGGTCTTGAACGCGGGTGCGCACCCGCTGCTTCGGCCGCTGCACAAATACAGCTGGGAGACGTTCAGCAGCAACTGGGAGGTCGACGTCCGCCACGTATTCAACTGGACACGCGAGGCGCTGCTGGCTCCCCTCGATCCTGGGAGCGTGGTGGTTACTGTCTCCAGCGGCGCCGCACTTCAGGGTTCCTCGATCGGCGGCAGCTACTCGGGAGCAAAGGCGACCATCCTGTTCATGACGGGATTCGCAGCGGAGGAATCCGACCGTGAGAAGCTCGGCATCAGATTCGTTTCGGCAGTTCCGGGGCTCAACGCGGGCACAGCTCTGGGACACGCGGCGGCTACCGCACATGCCCGGCGCGAAGGAGTTTCGCTCGACCGCTTCCTACAGCGCCTCGATCCCACACTGACCCCCGAGCGAGTCGGTCAAGAAATCGCCGCCTTGGCAACTGGCAGCGAATTCGATCCCGGCGCCTACCGTGTCACGGCCGACGGACTTACACCCGTGGACTGACCCACCATCCGACCGAGCACAACCAGCGGATCGTCGCGTCGTCAGGTGGCCAGGCGGAAGCCAAGCGCGTAGTAGCGCGGCTGCTCGCTGCCCAGCCCGGACACGACAGCAGCCCGCTCGGTGATGCGCGCTGCTGCACAGGCCGGCCTGGCTGACCGGGCAGCTGTCGCATAGTTCCCGGATGCCGTAGTGGCCGTTGTAATCGGGCAGGCCATGCGCGTACGAGACCGCGCAGCAACTACTTCCAGGGGCGGGTCAACAACTTCGGAGCGGGCGATCAGCACATGGTGCACCTCGAGCTCAGCGGGCCGCACGGCCTGATCAAGAACTGCCCGACGATCACCGTCGGCGCGTTCGACAACGACTACTGCACATGGTCGCCGAACGCGAACGAGACAGCCGGCCGTTACTGCGTCACCGTCTGGCAGTTCGCGAGCCACAAGTGGAACGCGCGGGCCCACGCGTGCGTAGCCGTGCACGAGTAGCGCCGAGCTCCCAGCGGATCGGGGGCCAGGCTGGCACTGCCGGCCTGGCCCCCGTACGATGAGTGGCGTGCCGCGATATGAGTACCGGTGCCGCGCCTGCGGCGACACGTTCGAGCTGAGCCGCCCGATGAGCGAGTCCTCGGCCCCGTGCACGTGCCCGCAGGGCCACGACGACACGGTGAAGCTGCTCTCCACCGTGGCGGTTGGCGGGCTCGCTTCCGGCCGGCCCGCTGCCGGAGGCAGCGGCGGGGGCTGCTGCGGCGGTGCCTGCGGCTGCGGCGGCTGATTTCTCCCGGCCTGCCGCTAACTGTCTCAAACGAGGCATTCCCGCCGCCTCACACGCGGCGGCGTGCCGCCTTGCACCTTGCTTAGCTAGCCGTGAGGGCTCATCGCGGCTACGGAAGGCAAGCAATATGGCGGCGGCAATGAGTGAAGAGTGGGTCACGCCGGATCGGGGACTCGCCCAGGAACTGATCGGCGACATGGCACAACTGCTGAACAACACCCGTCCCACCATGGTTCTGGACGGCGGCATCCTTGCCGCACTGACACTTGGCATTTCGCTTGAGGCCGGGCTCGCGCGATCCCCGCTATGGCGTGGCATCACGGGGATCGTCGCAGGAGCGCTGCTCGCATGCCTGATCGCCAGTTGGCTCACCGCGGTCACCAAGCTCCTGCTGGCCGGGCGGCCGATCCTCGGCATCGTCAGCGATCACCGGTGGAAGGCCGGCGCGCCGCTCGATCCCCGGGCGAAGTGGCTTACCCTCCCGCCCATCAAGGCCACCCCGGAAGAGTGGATCTGGGTGCGGGCCCACCTTCTCGTCGGCGCGGCGCGTATCCGCATGGACCGCGTTCAACGAGCACTGACCTGGACTCTTATCACCACCGCGCTCTTCTTGGCGTGGACCGCGATGGCATTCCTACACACTTGAGGCTTTTCAACCCCCCGCGCATGCTTCATTGTTGAGGCAAAGCTGACGGGTTACCAGCCGTCGGCAATGAGGCATCACGAGCGGGCGGCGCGAACATGACGGTTCGTGGGGGGTTCTGGGATCTGCTCAGCGACGCCGACCAAGCCGCGCTCTCCGCCATCGGCCGGGAGGTGGTTTACCCGCGTGGTGAGACCATGTGTGTCGAGGGCGATCCGGCGACGCATCTGTTCATTCTGCTAGCCGGCTGGGTGAAGGTCTTCTCCGTCACCCGGGATGGCCAGGAATTGCTCATCGCCCTGCGCGGCCAAGGCGAGTTCGTCGGCGAGGTCGCGGGCGAGGCGACCGGCTACCGGACTGCCACGCTGCGGACCGGCACCCTGGTGCGTTCACTCATCGTCGGGCACGAAAGATTCAGCTCATTCCTGGACGCCTATCCGGGCGCGGGCCGAGCTTACCGCCAAGTGATAACGCAGCGGTGGAATGAGACGTCCGCAATACTGATAAATCGCGCCGCCACCACTGGCGCACAGCGTCTCGCCGCGCTGCTTATTGACCTCGCGGAGCGGTACGGCGTCCCGGCCGGCAACGAAGTCGATATCGGGATGCCGTTGTCACAGGACGAACTCGCGAGCCTGGGCGGCAGTTCACGAGCCACCGTGACGCGCGCCCTGACCAACTGGCGGCAGCGCGGACTAATCCGGACTGCTCACCGGCACTTCACGATCGTCAACGTGGACGCTCTGCGAAAGATTGCCGGCGGTTAACCCGCAATCCAGCTCGCCGTTCCTGATCCGCGCAAAAGCTCTGGCTCATGCCGCGGGTGAGCTGACCTCGGACCGTACGTCGCCGGCCGTGTCGGCGGCCGGGTTCAGGAGCAAGCCGGTGCGGGTGGCGCTCGCGGCTCCCCAGGAACTGGTGGTGATCAGGCCGAGGGCGAAGACGACCAGGCCACAGCCCGCCATCACGAACCAGGCCGCGTGGCTGGCGGCGATGAAGCCGTCGTGCAGCGTGCGGCCGGCCAGGGAGCCGTGCAGGCCGACGGCGAGGATCGAGCCGGCCACCGCGACGCCGAGCGACTGGCCCACCTGGCGGCTCGTTGACGCGATAGCGGAGGCCACGCCTGCCTGGCCGTCCGGCATCCCGGACACGGCGGCCTGGGTGATGGGGGCGTTGACCAGGCCGGAGCCGATGCCGATGACCGCGAACGAGCACAGCACCGCGAGCGTCCCCGAGGCCAGGGTGAGCCGGGACACCAGGATGGCACCGGCCACCAGGCCCGCGCCGGCCATCATCATCGGGAGCCGGGCGCCCCGCTTGGCGAGGATCCGGCCGGAGACCACGGCGCCGACCGCCATCACCGCGGCCATCGGCAGCAGGTGCAGGCCGGCCCGCAGCGCGGACATGCCGCGGACGTCCTGCAGGTACAAGGTGGCCAGGAACAGGAACCCAGCCAGCGCCCCGGTGGCGCTGATCGCGGTCAGCACCGACCCGGCGAACGGGGCGCTGCGGAAGAACCGCGGGTCCAGTACCGGTTCGTCGCGCCGCAGTTCCCAGGCGATCAGGGCGGCGAGTGCCACGACGGCCGCCGCGAACAGCCCGAGGATCAGCGGAGCGGCCCAGCCCCGGCTCGGACCCTCGATGATCGCGTAGGTCAGCGAGCCGAGCAGCACGACGATCAGGATCTGGCCGATCGGGTCGGGCCGCCGTGCTTTCGGGGCCCGGGATTCTGGCACGTAACGCGCGGTGAGCACGATCGCGGCGATGCCGACGGGGATATTGACCCAGAACGCGCCGCGCCAGCCCACGCTGTCCACCAGCACGCCGCCGATCACCGGGCCGAATGCCACGGAAAGGCCGTAGGAGGCGCCCCAGATCCCGATCGCACGAGCCCGCTCCGCCCGGTCGGTGAACACGTTCGTGATGATGGACATCGCGACCGGGTTGAGCATCGAGCCGCCGACCGCCTGCACCATGCGGAATGCCACCAGCGCGCCCAGGCTCGGCGCGAGGCTGCACAGCCCCGACCCGGCGGTGAACGTGGCGAGGCCGATCAGGAACACCCGGCGGCGGCCCACCCGGTCCGCGGTCGCCCCGGAGAGCATCAGCAGGCTGGCGAGCACCAGCGTGTACGCGTCGAAGACCCACTGCAGTCCGGACACCCCGGCGTGCAGGTCCCGGCCGATGACCGGCAGCGCGACGTTGACGATCGTGCTGTCCAGCCCCACGATGAACAAGCTCGAACAGCAGATCACCAGTACAAGCAGGCGTCGCTTCCGGAGCAGCGGGCCCTCCTGGTTAGTTGCGTATCGACAACTAACTATTCTACCTCCGGGTGTACCGGAGGTCACGCCCTGGATAGCCGGGTACCGGCGACGGGCCGCTCAGCGGCCCGCGGCGTTGGCCACGGCCTTGGCGCTTGACTTGGCCCAGCGGCTGTTGCAGACCAGGGCGAGCAGCAGGACCGCGTACCCGCAGCTCGCCAGCACCCACCAGCCGGCGTGCGCCGCGTGCACGAAGCCGCTGCTCAGCGAGCCGTGCATGCTCGCCGCCAGCACCGACCCCACGATCGCCACGCCCAGCGACTGGCCTAGCTGGCGGCTCGAGGAGTTCAGCCCCGAGGCCATGCCGGCCTGGCTCTTCGGCACCCCGGACATCACGCCGTTGGTGATCGGCGAGCTCACCATGCCGGTGCCGACGCCGAACAGGCCGTAGGTGCACACCAGGTACCACGCGGGGGTGTCGCCGGTCAGCCGGGACAGCGCGGCGCTGCTGATGGTGAGCGCGGCTCCGGCGATGATCAACGGCAGCCGCGACCCGCGGCGGGCCACCATCCGCCCGGCTAGCGGCGCGCAGCACGCCATCACGATCGGCATCGGCATCAGTGTCAGGCCGGCCCGCAGCGCCGTCATGCCGCGTACGTCCTGCAGGTACAGGGTGGACAGGAACAGGAAACCGGCCATCGACGCGATCGCGCATACCGCGGTCAGGTTCGCGCCGGCAAACGGCACGCTGCGGAAGAACCGCAGGTCCAGCATCGGCTCGGCGCGCCGCGGCTCGTAGGCGAGCAGGATCGCGAGCGCCGCGACCGACAGGGTGAAGAAGCCGAAGATCCGCGGCGAGAACCAGCCCATCTCCGGGCCCTCGATGATCGCGTAGGCGAGCGCGCCGAGCATCACGATGAGCAGGAACTGGCCCATCGGGTCGGACCGGCGCGACCTAGCCGCCTTGGAGTCCGGCACGAACAGGGCGGTCAGCGAGATCGCGGCCAGCCCCACCGGGATGTTCGCCCAGAAGATTCCCCGCCAGCCCACCGTGCCGACCAGCACGCCGCCGAGCACCGGCCCCAGCGCCATCGACAGCCCGAACACGCCGTCCCAGATCCCGATCGCGCGGGCGCGCTCGGCCTTGCCGGTGAACGTATTGGTGATGATGCCGAGCGCGGCGGGGTTCAGCATCGATCCGCCGACCCCTTGCAGCACGCGGAACGCGATCAGCCAGCCGAGGCTGGGCGCCAGGCTGCACATCCAGGAGCCGAGCGTGAACAGCGACAGCCCCACCTGGAAGATCGTGCGGCGGCCGATCCGGTCGGCCAGCGCACCGGAGAACATCAGCAGGCCGGCCAGCACGATCGTGTAGGCGGCCACGGTCCACTGCAGCCCGGACACACCCGCGTGCAGGGTCTTGCCGATGGCCGGCAGGCCCACGTTCACGATCGTGTTGTCCAGGCCCACCATGAACAGGCTCATGCAGCAGACCGCGAGCATGAGTGCGCGCCGGCCCGTGCTCGCCGTGGGCGCGGTACCCAGAGGAGCAACCACAGTCCGTTCTGATATAGGTGCGTTAAGTGATCGAAGCTGGGGAGCCTTCGCCGGTGCCTGCATGTGTGAATGCCCCTTGTTATGACCAGGTAATGGGGAGTTTGTCGATGCCGTAGATGCCCTCGACGCCGCCGAGCCGCGCCGGCCGGCCGAGAGCGAGACCGGGGGCCCGCGGGGCGAGGAAGGCGAGCGCCTCCTCAAGCTCCGCGCGGGCAAAGTTGACGCCGAGGCAGTAGTGCGGGCCGGCGCCGAACGTCAGCAGCCGCGTCTCCCGCCGCGCGGCGATGTCGAACCGCTCGCCGTCCGCCGCCTCGCGGTTGGCCCGCTCCGCGCAGATCGCGATGATCGTGCCGGCCGGGAACAGCACGCCGCGGTGCTCGATGTCGGTCAGGCAGATCCGGGCGCTGAACGGCGTCACTGGCTCGAACCGCAGCACCTCGTCCACCGCCGCGGCGGCGAGCACGGGGCGCTCGGCCAGCAGGTCCCACTGCGCGGGATGCATGGCGAACAGCCGGATCGCGTGCGCGAGCTGCCCGGCCGTCGTGTCGATGCCGCCAGCCAGCAAGTTGATCACGAGACCGACGCACTCCTCCGCGCCGAGTTCGGTGTTCAGCAGCTCAGTGACCAGGTCCTCGCGCGGGTCCCGGCGACGGGCCGTCAGCAAGGCCCTCACGTACTCCTCGACCTCTTTGACCGCGCGCTCGATGTCGGTCAGGTTCTGCTCGAGCGCGCGGATGTCGAACTGGCGCTGCACCCAGCCGGACCACTCGTGCAGCCGGCCCGCGTCCTGATGCGGCGCGCCGAGCACGCTCGCGATCGTCAGGCTCGGGTACGGCCGGGCGATCGCGGCGACGAAGTCGCAGGCGCCGTAGATGCCGACGCGCGCCCAGAGGCGTTCGATGTACTTGCGCATCACCGGGCGCCACCGGTCCGCGGCACGCGGCGAGAACGCGTGCGCTACCTGCGAGCGGAGCCGGCGATGCTGCTCGCCGGACAGGTTCAGGATGTTCGTCTCGATGTGCGCCGCCAGCGGTCCGCCGGTGACGCCGAAGAACTCCGCTATCTGACGGCCGGGGAATGCCGTCGCCTTGCTGCGGAGAAAGAACTCACCGGAGTCGTGATCGAGCACAATGTAAGCAAGCGGCGACCGCGCGAGCCAGTGCTGGCGCCGGGTGGCCGCGAGCTGCGCGTGGTACGTGTCCGCTGAGAAGTCCGGCGCCGTGTAGTCAAACGCCGGAAGGTCAAGTTCGGACACAAGGTTCATAACAGATATGACGGTACTCTGAAGCTGACAGTAGTCAAGTGGTTACGGTTAGCATTTCCGGGCGGAATCCTTCGCGCACTGGCACCACGGAGCGTGCTCGCGGTCTAAATTTGGCTCCGAAGGGGGGGAGCGTGAGCCGCAGGCTGCTGCAACTGGTCATGCCGGTCACTCCGGGACGCAGAATGTTCCGGATTCACGACCCGGCCGTAGACCCGGACGCGCCGGGCGGTCCGCTGCCGCCCGTAGGCGTCTTGATTAGCACGAACCGCGAGCAGGTGTGGGTGGGCAGCCTGCAGCAGGACATCGACGTGCGCGTGGTGATCGAGGAGTGGGATTCCGCCCCGCCACCATGCGGCGACGCGTGGGATGAGGAGGCCAAGGGCAGCGTGTACCTGCGCGGGCAGATCACCCTCGAGATGGGCGGCGCGGGCACGGCGGTGCGCGGGTTGCGCCTCACCGGCGGCGTGGGCGACTACGCGGTCCGGGTGTACGCGAGCAACCGCGCCGAGGTGACGCAGCGCTACGGTGAACTGTTCGACCGGCACCGCAATCCGCTCGGTGATGAGTTCCAGCAGGAAAAGCGCGCACTCGAAGGACTTGAGCGATACCTGGTGCAGCTCTGGCGCGAGTCGTTAGCACGCAGGCCGGCGTTAGGCCGGTTGTTCAGGAGCCGGCGGTATTGGTCCGGGCCCGGTCCGGGTGCGCCTGAGCCGTCTTGGCGCTGTTTGCCGTGGTCGTGGTGCTGACCTTGGCTGCCGCGGTGTGGTTCCCGCTACCGGCGCTCGCCGCTGGCGACATCGCGATCTTGCCGTTGCCACTGCTACTCGCGGTGATGTCGGTGTGGCCAGCCGGGGCGGCCGTCCCCGGCGCGGAGATCTGCGAGTTGTTGGCCGGCGCGCGAGTGGCGTGGCCGCGGAACGGGATCATGGCATAGACCATCAGCGAGATCATGGCGACGAGCAATACGGTGAACAGCGAGCCGACGATGCGCCCGCGCGGCGAGCGCAGGACGGCAGCCGGACCAGGCCGCCGGAAGTTCGTCATGCACGCGGCCAGGCCCGGATCCTCCGAGGTCAGCCGCCGCTCGATCTCTGCGAGTACGCGCTGCTCGTCCATCGACAGCGCCATAGCGCCACCTCCGCCTCGCGCGCTGGTAGTCCTTCCCTCAACTATCCCCTAGCGGACCACCTTTATCCAATTGTTCTGGCTTCGTACTTGGCCCGTTTTTTTCAGCGTACGAGATAGCGGGCTACTGTGTTCGGTTTTCCGTCGCCGCCGTCGGCGTCGTTGTGCGGAGTGGCGGCTTGCTTTGCTCAAGCTATCGTTTTAGAGTTCGAACCATGAGGTGGGACAATCTTCGGCTCGACGACGGGCTTGTCGATGAGGGGACGGAGGTGAGAGCGGGTTCCACGCCGCTGATCGAGCGCGGTGCGGTCGCCCGTACGTTCGATACGCCCGGCTTCCGTGGCATGACGTTCTACGAGGTCCAGGCCAGGTCCATCGTGAACCGGGTGCCCGAGTCGTCGCGGATGGCGTTCAGCTGGACGATCAACCCGTACCGGGGCTGCCAGCACGCGTGCGTGTACTGCATGTCCGGGGAGACACCCATCCTGATGGCGGACGGGCGGCCCAGAGCGCTGGCGAAGGTCCGAGCCGGGGACGAGATCTACGGGACGGTCAGGGAAGGATCTTCGCGGCGGTATGTGATCACCACCGTCATGGCGCACTGGTCGACCGTGAAACCCGCGTACCGCGTGGTACTGGACGATGGCACGCAGCTCGTATGCAGCGGAGACCACCGCTTCCTGACCGAGCGCGGCTGGAAGCACGTGACCGGGACGGAGTCCGGCACGGCACGCCGGCCATTCCTGACCGCGCGCAACAAGCTGACCGGGACGGGTGCGTTCGCCGAGCTGCCCAAGCAGACCGCGGCCTACCGGCGCGGCTACCTGTGCGGCACGATTCGCGGCGGCCAGTTCCCGCCGTCCGCGGGCGACCCGGAGGCGATGGCGCGTACCACGAGCTACCTGGAGCGGGCCGGCGGCCCAGAGTCCGGCGGCCCAGAGTCCGGCGGCCCAGAGTCCGGCGGCACTGACTTCAGCGAGCAGATCGAACGGCTCATCGCCTGGCCCGCCACCTCGACAGCCGACTGGCGCCGCGGCTTCCTCGCGGGCGCGTTCGACGCGGAGGGCTCCTGCGACGGCGGCATCCTGCGCATCTCGAGCGCCTCGCCGCAGACTACGGAACGGCTGACGTCGTGCCTGGAGACTCTGGGCTTCCGGTTCACGGTCTTCACCGTCGAACGCGGACTGGTGCGCATCCGGCTGGCGGGCGGGTTGAGCGAGACGATGCGGTTCCTGCACGCGACAGACCCGGCAAGCACCCCGAAGCGCTCGATCGCTGGCGTGCCGCTCAAGAGCGATGCGCGGCTCCGGGTCACGGCCATCGAGCCACTCGGACTGGACCTGCCGATGTACGACATCACCACCGGGACCGGCGATTTCATCGCCAACGGCGTGGTCAGCCACAACTGCTTCGCCAGGAACACGCACACCTATCTCGACCTGGACGCGGGTGCCGACTTCGACAGCCGCGTGGTGGTCAAGGTGAACGCCCCGGAACTGCTGCGGCGCAAGCTCGCCTCCCCCAGCTGGCAAGGCGAGCACATCGCGATGGGCACGAACGTGGACTGCTACCAGCGCGCCGAGGGCAAATACCGGCTGATGCCCGGCATCATCAGCGCACTGCGCGACTTCCGTAACCCGTTCTCGATCCTGACCAAAGGCACGCTGATTCTGCGGGACATCGACCTGCTCGAGTCGGCGGCCGCGGTCACCTCGGTGGGGCTGAACGTCTCCGCGGGATCTTCCGACGAATCGCTGTGGCGATCCGTCGAGCCAGGCACGCCGGCGCCCGCGCGGCGGCTGGCGACCTGCGCGACGCTGAACGACCGCGGCCTGGCCTGCGGTGTGCTGATGGGGCCGATCATCCCTTACCTGTCCGACTCCCCCGCCCAGCTAGATGCCACCGTCCGCTCGATCGCGGCGGCGGGAGCGGTACACGTCACGCCGATCGTGCTGCACCTCCGGCCGGGCGCGCGCGAATGGTTTCTCGCGTGGCTGCGGGAAAACCATCCCGGCCTGGTCGCGCCGTACGAGGAGCTGTACGGGCGGCGGGCGTATGCCCCCAAGGCCTATCAGGCGCGGATCGCCGGCCAGGTGCGCGAACTCGCTCAGCGATACGGGATCGGGCGGTCCCGCGGCGGCCGTTTCCTGCCACGGGCCGGGGCCGCTCCAGTGGATATTTCAGAGCCGGGTGTGCCGGACGTAGGGGGTCAGGGCGAGCAGCTGACCTTGCTGTAGCGCTGGTGCGTCGTGCGCGTTGCGCGGTGCTCCCGGGGCCGCGGGTGCGCAGCGTGTGCCTGGAGTTCAGTATGCGGCTGCCGGGATAGGAGCGCAACAGCAGACCCGACAGCAACGTGGACGTTTACCGCCTTGTGGCGGATTGACCCTCGCGAACGAGGGTCCCGCTACCACGAACGGGAAATCCGCCACGTTATCGACGCCTATCGGGCCGATCGAGGCCGTCCGCCGGCTCGTGATCCACCGGGCGGCCAGCGAATCAGGCAACCCCCGGAATAGCCAGCAGGGTCCGATCCGGAAGAGTTTACACCGATGTTTCACGATATAGCTTGACAGTTGGCCTCGACGCGATACATCGTATTCCTGCGCGTTGAATGCGTACTATCGCGAACACGAAGAGGAGTACGTGGTGCACGGGACCACGGGGGCGCCCCGCGACATTGCGCGGAGCCCGGTACCGCCCGGGCAACCCAGCGAGAGTTCCGGCGGGCCGCCACGGGGGCTGGCCCGCCTGGCGGGGGTCGTCTGCGGGCGCTGGACGAAGTTCGCCGTCGTCGGGATCTGGCTGTTGATCATGGTGGCGGCGAGCCCGTTCGCGGGCATCGACTCGACGACGTCGTACGGGACGCTCGCGGTTGTCGTCGTGCTGCTGTTGCTTACCTACCGGAGCCCGGTGCTCTGGCTGTTGCCCATCCTTTCCGCCGGGGTTGCGCTGACCGCGGCCGAGGCCGTCATTCACTACCTCACCCAGCACGCCAACCTGACCGTGAACGGACAGACCGAACGCATCCTCGTGGTGCTGGTGATCGGCGCGAGCACGGACTACGCGCTGCTGCTCATCGCCAGGTACCGAGATGAGCTGCGGCGCCACGAGAACCGGCACGCGGCGATGGCCGTCGCGCTGCGCCGGGCTGGCCCGGCCATCCTCGCCAGCGCGCTGACCGTGGTCGCCGGCATGCTGTGCCTGATGGCCGCCGAATCCAACGACAGCTCCGGCCTTGGCCCGGTCGCCGCGATCGGCATCGCGGTGGGCGTGATCGCCATGGTCACGCTGCTCCCGGCGATCCTTGTGGTCTTCGGCAGGTGGATCTTCTGGCCCGTCCGGCCGGACTTCGGCAGTGCGGAACCGACGAGCCGCGGACTGTGGTCGCGGGTGGGCGCGCTCATCGCCCGCAGGCCCCGCCTGGTGTGGATGCTGACCGCGGTGCTGCTCGCCGCCGGCGTCGCTGGGGTGGCCGGGTTTGGCTTCGGCACACTGACCGTCGCCCAGTCGTTCCGCGATCATCGTCCGGTCGCTGCTGGTCACGTCGCCGAACCTGGACCTCGGCCGGCGGATATGGTGGCCAAGCTCACTGTCCCGAGCGGGCGCGGAGAACGGTTTTGCGAGGCGGGCCGCCTAAACTGGGTCGCGTGATGAGCGACAGCCGGGACGCGAGGCGGCTCATCGTCCGTACCACAGCTATCCCCGATCGCGAAGACCTGCTGGCCGGCCTGCCGGTTCCCGACGTCGTCGCCTGGGTGCGGCACGGTGCGGGGCTGGCCGGCTGGGGCGAGGCGGCCCGGGTGGTCCTGCCCTCCGGCGAGGACAGGTTCACGGCCGGCGAGAAGTGGCTCCGCGCGGTGTTCGACGCCGCCGACGTAGACGACCAGGTCCGGGTTCGCGGCACGGGGCCGGTGGCGTTCGGCGCCTTCACGTTCGACGCGTCCTCGGACGGCTCGGCGCTGATCGTTCCCCGGACCCTGCTCGGCCGCGACGGACACGGCCTGGCCTGGCTCACCACCGTTACCGAGCCGGGTGCCGGGCACGTCGAGGACGGGTTCGTACCGGAGCGCGCTCCGGGACGAATCCGCTGGCACGACGGCTGCTTGCCAGCTCCGCGGTGGGAACAGGCGGTGGCCAGGGGCGTTGCCACGATCAAGGCCGAGGTTCTCGGTGGCGGCGACGCCGCGCCGCTGCGCAAAATCGTCCTCGCCCGGGACCTGTACGCGACCGACGCCGACCCGATCGACGCGCGCGTGCTGCTGAGCAGGCTCGCCTCCCGCTACCCGGACTGCTACACGTTCGCCTGCGACGGCCTGGTCGGGGCAACGCCAGAGCTGCTCATCCGGCGCGACGGCCGGAAGGTGAGCTCGCTGGTGCTGGCCGGCACGACCCCGCGCGGCGGCACCACCGAGGAAGACGAGGCCCTCGGGGCCGAACTGCTCGCCGACGCGAAGAACAACGAGGAACATCTCTACGTGGTCAGCTCGATGCAGGAGACGCTCGGCCCGCTGTGCGAAAGCCTCGACGTGGAGGCTGCCCCGACGCTGCTAAAGCTGCCCAATCTGCAGCACCTCGGCACGTCCGTCGTAGGCACCCTGGCCGAGGACAAGTCGGCGCTCGCGCTGGCCGCCGCGGTGCATCCCACCGCGGCGGTGTGCGGCACGCCGACCGGCGCGGCGATGGAGCTGATCCGTGAGCTCGAGCAGATGGACCGGGAGCGCTACGCCGGCCCGGTCGGCTGGGTGGACGCGGACGGGAACGGAGAGTGGGGCATCGCGCTACGCTGTGCCCAGCTCAACGGCCGGACCGCCCGGCTGTTCGCCGGCTGCGGGATCGTGGCCGGCTCACAGCCCAGCGCCGAGCTGGCTGAGGCGCAGGTCAAGTTCCGTCCCATGCGCACCGCCCTGGAGGGCTGAGCCTTCCTGCCGCGCCATGCAGGGCCGCGCCCTTCACAGCGGAGGCTCAGCAGGCGGCGTGTCACCTCCCGCTGCGCGAGCCGAGCGGCGGCGGCTGACCCCGACCGGCACCCTGGTCCATTCGGCGGCCCGGCGGCGCGCCCGCCAGTAGACGCTGTGGACGAGCAGCACCCGGCGGAAGCGAAGCAACGCGTTCCTCATAAATACCCGCCGGTCATCGGGACGCTGCGCGGCGACGAGGAAGAACGCCGCGAACGCGCCGAGGCTGGCGGACAGCTGGAGCAGCTGGCGGGTGATGACCAGCCCGCCCGGCAGTAGCCACGGCCAGTACACATGCACGGCCCTGGCCAGTTCGAAGGTCTCCTGCTGATTGATCAGGACGACTCCGATGAGGACAAGCACGGCGGTGACCAGCACCGCGGTAACGACGAGCGCGAACGCGCTGAGCAGCCAGTAACCGGCGTAGACCCAGACCTGGCACAGCCAGCCGCGCCGCTCGATCGGCGCGGACTGGACGTCGCGCTTGGTGAACGCGTCGAACCCCAGCGGATGCCGGCGCCTGATGCCGCCGAGCAGCTCCGCGGCTTCCTCCGGCGTTGCGTCGAGATCATCCCAGCAGTTCCACCGGACCACCAGGAGCAGTCCGCCGCCGAGAAAGGCGCCGACGAGGGCCCAGAACCGGTTCGTGGAGCCGGAGCCGAGAATGCGCCAGGCGTCGCTGGTCACGAACACCACGACGACCGCCGTGATCAGCGGTGGCACCAGGCGGACGCCCCGGCGGAACACGTCGAACGAGCTGTACACGACCGATCGCGTGGCCTGCCACTGAACGACGCTGAGCGGCAGCAGGTACGGCAGGAGCAGCAGGTACAGAACCGCGCCACTCGACAGGTAAGGCTGGGCCAGCTCCCAGGCGATGAGCCGCCGGCTCCACCGCGGCCAGCGCGTGAACAGCGACTCCGCCACATCGCTCGCGCCGCCAGGCTCCTGTTCCAGCCAGGCCCGGATGAACTTCACGAGGAAGAAGATGTGCCCTATGAGCATCAGGGGCATGCCCCTGGTCGCCGCGTAGATGGCGGTCTTGTTCAGGTTGTAGAGGTAGTCTCGCGGAGTCCACTCAGGGCTATGCGACTCCTCGTCCTCTTCGGACACGGCAGCAGCTGTCATTGGCCCCCCACGGGTCCGCACTTACCCCGAGTATGCGGTCCGTCGCGTTACGGCGGTAGTGTCGCGCAGGGCTCGATCGGGTAACTCGGCGCCCAGCTTGGCGGGCAGGAGCCGGACTAAGAGCAGCTCGAGTTCGCGGGCGCGCAGTACTGCCTCGCGCCGTTTGCTCACGCCCAGCTTGCGGTAGATGGCGGCGACGTGCGTCTTGACGGTGTTGACCGACACGCACAGTTCGCCGGCGATCTCGACGGCCGGCATGCTCGTCACCAGGAAGCGGAGGACAGCGTACTCGCGCCCGGTGAGGACCGCGCTGACGTGGCCCGGCCGGTCATCGGCCAGCTCATCCCGCTGGCTGGCGGCCGGTGCGGCGGGCCACCGCATGGCGATGCCGGGATGGCGGGCCAGCAGGCCGGCGAACTCACCGGTAACGCTCAGGAACGGCAGGACGACCTCGCCGTGCGCGACGTCCAGAGCGTCGGTGAGCATCTCCACAGCGCGACGCCCGTCATCCCTGGCCTGTGCGATCTGCGCCTCGCACAGCATCGCGTCCACCAGCACCAGCGGGCCGGCCGGCGCGGGAACGGCCGCCAGGACGCTGCGGGTACAGTGCTCCGCGCTCCGCCAGTCGCGCATCGCAAGGAACGCACGCGCCCGGGGCACCGCCATCAGGCCGGCGAACCCGTCGTCCTGGTAAGGCTCGAGCAAGCGGATCGCGCCCTGCGGACGCCCGAGCGCGGTCTCGATGCCCGCCAGGATCACGTCTCGACGGGCGTCGAGCAGCGGCAGGGCGGGCTCGCGCGGTGCCGCCCGCAGGGTCTGGATCACTTCATGAATCCGGCCCGCGCAGATCAGGACGCTGGCCTGCTCAAGCAGGCACGCCCGAGCGATGCCAGGATCGGACGTCAGCGTGTCCGGAAGTGCGATGCCGTGCAGTGACCTGTGCGCAGCGCCGAAGTCCGCCGCGGTCAGTGCCAGGACCACTTCGGCGAGCCCGAGCGCGGGCGGCGCGGTTAGCTCAGAATGGCCGGCGAGCACCCGCCGAGCACGCAGCGCGGCGTCCGCGGCATGGCGCGGACGCGCCCAGTAGCTGTCCGCGTAGGCGATCATCGCGCACGCCTCGGCCTCGAGGACCGGGCTCCTATCCGCTTCCGCTGCCGCCAGTGCTCGTCTCAGCAGCGCGTCGGCATCGTCGTGCTTTCCGTGCCAGAAATGTGTGCTGGCCTGCGCGAGCAGGACTGCGGCCGTCAGGCCGGGCCAGTCCGGCAGCCGCGGATTGCGGGTGAGGGCATCCACCGCGATGTCCAGTGCCCGGCGCTCGCCTGCCCGCATGGCGAGGATCAGCGTGCTGAGATCCGCCGTGACGAGGCTGACCGGATCGCCGTCCGCGACCGGGCCGTGGCCTCCGCTCAGTGCGCGGGCGGCGGCCCGCGCGTCCGCGGTGAGCGCGATCACGGCCCGGTCCGCGAGCGCGGACTCCGCGGTTCCGGCGGCCCCGTCACCGGTCCGCTCGAACAGGTCGCTCAGCCCGCCGCAGGGCAGATCGTGCCGGGTCGCGAACGCCTGTGCCAGGCCGCCGCGGACCAGCAGGCTCGCGGCACGCCGCGAGTCGCCCGCCTGGACCACCCAGTGCAGCGCACGCGGCACGTCGCCGTCGCGTTCGTAGCAGGCTGCCGCCCGTGTCATCAGGTCGGGCAGATCGCGGGTCGCCTGCCGCGGCAGCAAGTCCCTGAGCACCTCGCCGAACAGCCGGTGCGGCCGGAACCTGGTGCCCGCCGCGTCGGTGGGGATGACGAAGGAATTGCGGCGCGCCAGCCCGGCCAGCATGTCGGCACATCCGTCCAGGCCGGTGACCGCGTCCGCCAGCGCACCGGTCACCTCGTCGAGGAAGCTGGTCTCGACGAGCAGACGGCGCAGCGGCTCGGGCTGGGCGGCCAGCACTTCAGCCAGCAAGTACTCCCCCGGGCTGCCGCGGTTGACGGCCAGCTCGCGGACGCAATCGGCCGGGGCGGCCCCGGCTTGCATGCGCATCGCCAGCAGCCGGATTCCCGCCACCCACCCTTCGGTCCTGGCCAGCAGCATGTCGAGCTCGGCCTCGGTGAGCTCGACGTCATGCGCGGCGAGCAGCTCTCGCGTTTCTTGCGCGGTCATCGCGAGCTCCCCGCCGCGGAACTCGCGAACCTGGCCGGCGAGCCGGTACCGGTGCAGCGGTAGCGCCGGATCGCAGCGTGCGGACAGCACGAGGCGCAAGCCTGGACGGCCCGCCTGGATCAGCTGGTCGAGCGCGTCGAGCACGGCCGGGTCGGTGAGCACGTCCGCGCCGTCGATGACCAGCGTCCAGGCCGACAGCGCGCCGGTCAGCGGGTCCGGCAGCGAGTAGATCCAGTCGGTCCCGGCGGCGCTGCCGGCCGGTGCCCCCAGCGCCTCAGCGAACAGGCGCCAGAACCGCCGCGGAGTGGCGTCGCGCGGGGTCAAGCGCAACCAGCCGACCGTGTCGTGGCGCGACGCCCAGTCGGCCAGCAGCACGGTTTTGCCTGTCCCCGGCCCCGCGGACACCAGGTCGAGTGGCGCGCCGGTGTCCTGGTCCAGGGCGGCGAGCAGCCTCGGCCGCGCGACGTGGCCGGGCGGCAGGGCCGGCGCGAGCAGCCGCGAATCAACCGGCATTTCCGGCATCAACTTTCAACGCCCCCCAAACCGGATTTTCCGGCTAGCGCCGACTAGTTAACGCGCCGTCCATGTTAACACCCGGGTCTCAGCCGCCTCATTCCCCGCGGATGAGGCCGTCATACCTGGTCACGGCCATACTGTGAGCCGGGAGGCTCATGAGCCATATCGCGCGGGACCGGTGCGTGTCGCTGTGGGAGCGCGCCGGGAATCTGGCGCCATTGCGGGTGCTGCTCCGCTTCGCGGCGATAAACGGCAAGAACCGGATGGTCATCCTGGCCAGCCAGGCGTTCACCGCCGTGGTGCCGCTGCTGCTGGTCATCGCGTCCCTCGCCCGCGGCGATCGTCGCCGGCGCTGTCGCCGGCGCGGAGCTGGCGCGTCAGCCGCCGCTCACCCTCAGCGAATGAGTCAGCGGCCGCAGAGCCGGGTAAGGATCGTCTCCATGGCGCGGCTCTTGCTCGTGGTCGCCACGCTGGTGGTCGTCAATGTGGTCGACGACCGGGTAGCGCGCGCGTCCCTGTTGCTCGGTCCGGTCGCCGCGGCGTGGCTTCTGCTGGTCGCCCGGCGAAGCGGGCTGTCCTGGCAGGACCTCGGCCTCGGCCCGGGTACGTGGCGGCGGGGCGGCGCCTGGGCGGGCGTCCTGATCGCCGCCGTGGCGGTCGTGTACGCGGCCGGCGCGGCGCTGCCGGCGACCAGGCACGCGTTCCGCGACAGCCGGTACCAGTTCGGCCTAGGCCAGGCATTGCCCACCGCGTTCGTGCTCATCCCGGTCGGCACCGTGCTGTTCGAGGAAGTCGCGTTCCGCGGGGTGCTCTGGGGCATGGTAAGGAAGAGCCACGGGGTGCCGGCGGCGACCGCCGTATCCGCCGTGCTTTTCGGCATCTGGCACGTGCTGCCCTCGCTTGACCTGGCCGGGCACAATCAGGCTGTCGGGGACACGGTCGGCAAGGGCACCAGCGGGCAGGTCCTGTCGGTGCTCGGGACGGTGCTGTTCACCGGCCTGGCCGGTGCGGTGTTCTGCGAGCTGCGGCGGCGCAGCGGCAGCCTCCTCGCGTCCGCCGGACTGCACTGGGCCACCAACGGCCTTGGCGTGCTCACCGCGGCGGCCGTCTGGGCGTGGGTGCCGCGATGACCAGCGAGGCGGACCGCGGTGACGCGGCAGGCCAGGACGACGCAGACGCCGCCCAGGGCCAGCTGGCCGCGCCGTCACCGGTGCCCAGCCCGCGCGACCACGCGGAGGCGCCCGCCCCCGAGACCCCGCCGGACCAGGAGAGCCCGGACCAGGAGAGCCCGGACCAGACGGCGGCGGGCAAGCCAAGACCGTGGATCCTCCGCTACCTGGGCGTCTTCAGCCCGGCCGGGCTGACCGGGGCACTGATCTTCTACTGCCTGTCGCTCACCCCGTCGCTGCTTCCGCGCGTGTGGTACCTGCAAGCCGCGATGTCCGGAATGACCACGGTGATCGGCTATGGTGCCGGTGTCTTCGTCGGCTGGCTGGCGCGATCCATTGTCCGGTGGCGCCCGGGGCCAGGGATCAGGCGCGGCGCGTGGTGGGCGCTGGCGGCCGCCACCGTCGTGCTGATCCCGCTTTTCGGCGTGCTCGGCGCCGAATGGCAGCACGACATCAGGGAGCTGACCGGCGGCGGCCAGCCGAGCCAGGCCCGGTACATCCTGGTAGAGCTCGTGGCAGTATTCGTCGCCGCCGCGCTGCTCGCCGTCGCGCGCGGGCTGCGCTGGCTTACCCGGCTGGTCGCGCGCCCGCTACGCGGGTTCTTTCCGCGGCCCGCGGCTACCGCCACCGGTGTCCTGGTGGTCTGCGTCGTGCTCGGCCTGCTGGTCACCGGTGTCTTGTCCCGGGTCGCGCTGACCGTCGCGAACTCGGTGTTCGGCGACGTGGACAACTCGACGGCGCCCGGCGTCACCGAGCCGGTCTCGGCCCTGCGTTCGGGGAGCCCGGCGTCCCTGGTGCCCTGGCCGACGCTGGGCCGGCAGGGTCGCACGTTCGAGGCGGGCGGCCCGACCATCGCCCAGATCAGCGCGTTCAGCGGCAAGCCCGCGGCGGAGCCGATCCGGGTGTACGTGGGGCTCAGGTCCGCCGACTCGATCGCGGCCGAGGCGGCCCTCGCGGTCAAGGAGCTTGATCGCACCGGCGCCTTCGACCGCCAGGTCCTAGCGGTCGTGACCACGACCGGCACCGGCTGGATCAACCCCGCGATTATCGACCCGCTGGAGTACATGTACGACGGCGACACCGCGGTCGCCGCCATCCAGTACTCGTACCTGCCGAGCTGGATCTCGTTCATCGCCGACAAGGCGGTCGCGCAGGAAGCGGGCCGTGACCTGTTCGACGACGTCTACGCGCGATGGCTGGAGCAGCCGGCCGGCCACCGGCCCAAGCTCGTCGTGTACGGGGAGAGCCTGGGCTCGTTCGGCGGCGAGGGCGCGTTCAGCGGCACCGAGGACATCCGCGACCGGACGTCCGGTGTGCTCTGGGTCGGCCCGACCAACAGCAACGCGCTGTGGCAGCGGTTCACCGGCGGGCGCGCGCCGGGAAGCCCGGAATGGCTGCCGGTCTACGAGGACGGCAAGACCGTGCGCTTCGCGAATGTGCCCGCCGACCTCAACCGGCCGAGCCCGGCCTGGGAGCAGCCGCGGGTCGCGTATCTCCAGAACGCCTCCGATCCGATCGTCTGGTGGTCCTGGCAGCTGGCCTTCCACCGGCCGGACTGGCTGACCGGCCAGCGCGGTCCAGACGTGATCTCCGCCATGCACTGGTACCCGCTGGTGACGTTCTGGCAGGTAGCCGCCGACCTGGCGCTTTCGACGGCGGTTCCGCCAGGCCATGGCCACTCGTACGGGATGCTCGACGGTGCCTCCGGCTGGGCCAGCATCATCCCGCCACCCGGCTGGACCCTCGAGCGGACCAAGGCCCTGGCCGGGCAGCTGGCGAGCTGAGGCCGGTTCATCCGTGTCGGATGAGGCGCGCCGGCCCGGCCGGGGGGATGCTCCCAGGCATGAGCCGGGCAGTCATCGTGCGTTCCGATTTCAACCCCATCCCGTCCGTGACGCGCGGGCGGGCAGTCGACGTCGCGGTCAGCGACGCCGTCCCCGTGGAAGCCGGCGCCGTCGGCGTCCCCGTGGGAACCGGCGGGGAGCCGTCGGAGGTACTCGGCCTGAGCCGCGCGGCGCTGGCCGCCGTCGGGTTCGCGGGCAAAACGGGGCAGACGCTGACCATCCCGGCGGCCGACGGGCGGTTGCGGGTCGCCGTGGGCATCGGGGACGTGAAGGCGCTCCGCGCCGCCGGCATCCGGGACGCCGCCGCGGCGTTCGCCCGCGCCGCGGCCAGCTACCCGCGGCTGGCGCTCCTGCTCGGCGACCTGGCCGACGTCGACCCCGCGATGGCGGCGCAGGCGTCCGTCGAGGGCATACTGCTCGCCCGGTACAGCTACGACCCGCTCAAGCGGGAACCGGACGACGTACCCGTCGAGTCGATCGCGCTCGCCGCCACGTCGGCGCAGCGGGCCGCCGCGACCGCGGGCGCCACCCGCGGGCAGACCCTGGCCGGTGCGACGATGCTGGCCAGGGACCTGGCCAATACGCCGCCCGCGCACCTGACCGCGGTCCGCATGGCGGAGGTCGCCGCCGAGCTGGCGGCTCAGTCCGGCCTCGAGGCCGAGGTCTTCGACCGGGACGCGCTGGTCCGGCTCGGCTGCGGCGGCCTCATCGGGGTCAACGGCGGCAGCGCCGAGGAACCCAGGATGATCCGGCTCCGCTACCACCCCGCGACGGCCGGGGATCGGGCGGCGCCGCGGCTCGCCCTGGTGGCCAAGGGCATCATGTACGACTCCGGCGGGCTCAGCCTCAAGCCGGCCGACGCCGTGCACGCCACGATGAAGAATGACATGTCCGGCGCGGCCGCGGTGCTGGCGGCGATGTCGGTGCTGCGTGAGCTGGGCTGCCCGGCCGCGGTCACCGGCTACCTGATGTGCACGGACAACCTGCCGTCCGGCACCGCGCTCCGGCTCGGCGACGTGATCACCATCCACGGCGGCACCACCGTCGAAGTGCTCAACACCGACGCGGAAGGCCGGCTGGTGATGGCGGACGCGCTGGTGATGGCGGCTGAGGAGCGACCCGACGCGATCGTCGACATCGCCACGCTGACGGGCGCGTGCCTGCGCGCGCTCGGTGCCTCGATGGCGGGCGTGCTGGGCAGCAGCCAGCCGCTCGTCGATCAGGTCCTGACCGCGGCGGCCGCCACCGACGAGCTGGCCTGGCAGCTGCCGCTGCACCGGAAGTACCGCGCCGAGCTCGATTCCGACGTCGCCGACCTGACGAACATGGGCGGTGTGAACGCCGGGGCGATCACCGCCGCGCTGTTCCTCGCCGAGTTCGCCGGCGATGTGCCCTGGGCACATATCGACATGGCAGGCACCGCCCAGGTGGACGCGCCGAGGTCGTGGCTGACGAAGGGGTGCAGCGGCTTCGGCGCCCGGCTGCTCACCGAAGTCGCGCTGAACTTCACGGCCGGATGACATGAGCGAGACGAAGACCGGCGCCCCAGGGGCGGGCGTCCCGAGGGCCAGGCAGACCACCGAGGCCGAGCCGCCGGCGCAGCGGAATAAGGGCTTCCTCGGCTTCGTCGAGCGGGCCGGTGACCGGATCCCGCATCCGGCCCTCATGTTCCTGATCCTGTGCGGCATCGTGATCGTACTGTCCCAGATTCTGTACCTGGCGGGTGTGCACTCGACCAGCGAGGTCGTGGTGCCACCGCCCAGCCAGGCGCAGTACGTGGAGGAGGGCGGCTCGACCGTCCCGGCTTACGACATCCCGCCCGCGCCCGGCCCGGCGGCGTATCACATCGAGCGGGAGACCACACATGTCCAGGGCCTGCTCACGGGGACCGGCGCGCGCTTCCTGCTCACCTCTACCGTGGACAACTTCAACGGCTTCGGCGTGGTCGGCGTCATCCTGGTCGCGATGGCCGGCGTCGGCGTCGCCGAGGAGGCCGGGCTGATCGGCGCGCTGATCAGAAAGCTGGTCAAGCGGGCGCCGCCGATCACGATCACGTTCATCATCGTGCTCGTCGGCATCATCTCCAGCATCGCCTCCGACGCGGGGTACCTGGTGCTGATCCCGCTGGGCGCGGCCGCCTTCTACAGCCTGGGCAGGCACCCGCTGGCGGGGCTGGCCGCGGCGTACGGCGGCGTCAGCGCCGCGTTCGCGGTGAACATTCTCATTACTCCCATTGATGGCGTTCTGACCCAGGTAACCAACGAGGCGCTGCACCTGGTCGCGCCTGACAAGAACATCAACCTCACCGCGAACCTGTATTTCTCTATCGCGTCCACGGTGCTGATGGCGATCGTGATGACGATCTACACCGACCGGTTCCTCAGCAAGCGGCTCGGCGCCTACCAGGGCACGGCGGACGGGCAGGCAGCGGACGGGGTCGGCGAGGCGGACGAGTCCAGGGGCCTGCGGTTCGCGGGCATCGCGCTGCTGGTGTGCGTCGGGCTCGTGCTGCTGGCTACCATCCCGCCGTGGGGCCTGCTGCGCAACCCGGACACGGGCTCGCTGGTCAACGACTCACCGTTCATGGAAGGACTTATTTTTATCATAACGCTGGTATTTCTTGTGGCCGGCGTCTGCTACGGCCGCGGGGCCAGGACGTTCACCTCCAGCAACGATGTCATGAACGCGATCACCAAGACCTTCGCCGGCCTGGCCGGGCTGATCTTCATGCTGCTGATCATCAGCCAGTTCATCGCGTACTTCAACTACAGCAACATCGCCACGGTGGTCGCCACCGAGCTAGGCGACGCGCTGCACGGGGCGAACGTTCCCGCGGTGTGGCTGCTGGTGCTGTTCATCCTGGTGATCTACCTGCTGGACATCATCATCCCCGGCGTGATCCCGAAGTGGGCGATCTTCGCGCCGATCTTCGTGCCGCTGTTCTACCGGCTGGGCGTCGGACCGCAGACGGTGCTCGCGGCCTACCGGGTCGGCGACTCGCCGTTCAACGTGATCACCCCGCTGATGGTGTACCTGCCGTTCATCGTGGTCGTCGCGCAGCGGTACAAGAAGGACGCCGGGATCGGCACGGTCATCTCGCTGATGATCCCCTACGCGCTGATCGTGGCGACGATCTGGATCGTCATGTTCGTCGCCTGGTACCTGCTCGGCATCCCGCTCGGGCCCGGCGCGCCGGTCAAGATCTGATGGCAGGCGCCGGGTACGTCTCCACCGGCCATCTCCCGCCGGCCGCGGATGTGCGGAACCTGGTGGACCAGGCTTACCAGAAGTACCGCCAGGTCAGCGACGGGGCGAACTCCCGGACGTACCCGGCGCTCGCCGAGGTACCCAGCGACCTGTTCGGCATCTGCGTCGCCGGGACCAGGGGCACGTGGTACCGGGCCGGCGACGCCAGGTACGAGTTCACCATCATGAGCGTCGCCAAGCCGTTCGTGTTCGCGCTGATCTGCGACGTGCTCGGCCCGGACCAGGTCCGCACCAGGATAGGGGTGAACGCCACCGGGCTCCCGTTCAACTCGGTATCCGCCATCGAGCGGAGCCCGGACGGCACGACCAACCCGATGGTCAACGCCGGCGCCATCGCCGTCACCAGCCTGCTGCCCGGCGATGGCGAGCCGGAGAAGTGGGAGTTCCTGCTCGCCGGGCTGTCCAGGTTCGCCGGCCGGGTGCTGACGCTCGACCGCCAGGTGTACGCCAGCGCCAGCGCCGCCAACCAGCGCAACCGGGCGCTGGCCGCCATGCTGGAAAGCCGCCAGCGGATCTACGCCGATCCAGCGGAGGCGCTGGACCTTTACACCAGGCAGAGCTGCCTCAGCGTCAGTGCCACGGACCTGGCGCTCATGGGCGCGACGCTCGCCGACGGCGGGGTCAACCCGCTCACCGGTCAGCAGGCGGTCAGCGCCGACACGTGCCGACGGGTGCTGGCGGTGATGGCTACCGCCGGGATGTACCAGACCTCCGGGAAATGGCTCTACGACGTCGGCGTGCCGGGCAAGAGCGGCATCGGCGGCGGCATCGTCGCGGTGGCCCCCGGCAAGGGCGGCCTCGGTACGTTCGCGCCGCCGCTGGACCGGGCGGGGAACAGCGTGCGCGGCCAGCTGGCGGCCAGATTCCTGGCCGAGCGGCTCGGGCTCAGCCTGTTCAGCTCGCGGCCCCCGGCGCCCCAGGCTCCAGCGGCCAGCGCAGCCGCAGGGTCTGACCGGGCGGAAGGTCGGCCCAGGTACGGAACAGCTCCCTGACCGCGTCGATCGCACGCGCGATCGTGACGTCGTCGAGCCTTTCCGCCAGCTCGCGCATCCGCCGCGCGTGATCCGCGGCGTCGGCCTCCGGTGGCTGGGTGGCGCGCTTGTCGCGGCCGCCCGGTCTGATCCGGTTGTTAAGCATCCGTGCCCGGACGCCCGCCGGGGTGTCGGGGCCGTCCTGCCAGCGGTTGACGACGGCGTTGACCGCGGCCTTGGCCACCCGGTGGCCGGGCCAGCTCCGCGCCGCCAGTTCGTCGAACGCCACGTCGGTGACCAGCATCGTGCGCCGCGAGTTGCGCGCAGTCGCCGCGCGGTTGGCCTGCGCGAAGCCGCCGCGCGCCAAGATCCCCCACAGCCCGTCCGCGAGCCCGAACTCCGACTCCACGACCAGGTGCGGCAAGTCGTGGATCACGTGCACCGCGACCTGTCGCGAGGCTCCGTCCGGCGTCGTCATCCAGACCCGGTCATCGGCCGGGGACTCCCCCTTGACGAAAGCGATATCGGTCACCGGAGCATCGTCGCACACGCGGTCGTAGACTCATCCACATGCGTGTCACCGTGCACGGACCCGCCAGCTGGGAGGGTCCGGCGCAGCGCTACGGACCGGTCCGCCGGGTAGCGGTCGTCTCCGACGTACACGCGAACGTGGCGGCGCTCGCCGCGGTGCTCGCCGACATCGAGGCCTGCGCCGCGGACCTGGTTGTCAGCTGCGGCGACCTCACCTGGGGCAGCCAGCCCGACGAGACGGTGGCGCTGATGCGCGGACTCGGTGACCGTGCCCTGTTCGTCCGCGGCAACGGCGAGCGGGCCGTGCTCGAGATCGCCGCCGGGGACCGCACCCCGCGCAGCCCGCGGGAACGGTGGGTTCCGGCCCGGCACAGCACCCAGTCGCTGGAATTCCTCGCCGCGATCCCGTTCAGCGTCGTGGTGGACATCGACGGGCTCGGGCCGGTGCGGTTCTGCCACGGCTCACCGCGCGGCGACACCGAGATCGTGACCCCGGCCACGACAGCGACCCGGGTGGCCGCCTTCGCCGCCGGAGTCGACGAACCGGTGATCGTCACCGGCCACACGCATATCCAGTTCGACCGGATGGTCGGCGGCCGCCGGTCGGTGAACCCGGGCAGCGTGGGACTCCCCCACCACGACGGCGAGCCGGGCACCGCGTACTGGGCGCTGCTCGGGCCGGACGTGGAACTGCGCCAGACCCGCTACGACGTGACCGCGGCGCTCGCACCGGGCGCGGACCTCGGCGACCCCGGCGCGGAGCAGATCGCCGAGTTGCTGACCGCACCGCCCAGCCCCGCCGAGATCACCGCGGAGGGCGAGCGCCTGGTGTTCTCGGACTGACGCGAGGAGCGCAGGAGCTCCGCTGAGCGGCCGCGTACCGCCCGCCGGTGACAGCCGGGGCTGGCGCGAACTGTGTGCCTGGCGGGACGTGCGCGTGGCACGGGTCCCGGAATTAACGTGGCGGATTGCCTCTTTGCGGTGCCGCGACCCTCGTTTACCAGGGTCTATCTACCACGAGGCGCTGGTCCACCACGTTCATCTGGGTCATCGGCCGGCGGGCAAGGCGCACGGCCGCGCGGTCGCCGGCACCAGGGCGGAATTAGCCGCCAAGATCGTATGTGCGGTTGCATTCCCCGGTTCGCGCTCATCCCGCCTCCAGCACGAGCCCGAAGGTCTTCCTGATTCCGGCTGCGCCGTCGGACGTAATCCGTATCGCCCGGCTCTCGGGCCGCGGCTGGACCCAGCCCGCCTCAAGGAGATGGTCGCGCAGGCC
>Ga0070714_100000581_pt1 | contig 26218 bp, 22 predicted proteins | sample LARL83metaG_FD_65450 | JGI IMG/M metagenome (GOLD analysis project Ga0070714, IMG submission 65450) | Corn, switchgrass and miscanthus rhizosphere microbial communities from Kellogg Biological Station, Michigan, USA - LAR L8-3 metaG | ecosystem: Host-associated > Plants > Roots > Rhizosphere ... | reverse complement strand
CTTACCTTGCTCGTACCCACCCGTCTAAGTGCAACGTCACCTCTGATTTCAACCGTGCTCAATTCTGTTTCTCCATTCGTTGTGAAAGATCTGCTGTTCATCCCAGCAAAAGGAGCTTCTATGTACAAAATCCGTTTGTATGCCCTGTTCGCCTGCTTGCTTGTAACCAGTTATTGCGTTGCCCAAACCGCCACTGGTGAGACCCTGATGCTCAATCTGCCTCGCCAGAGCCAGCACGCCCTAGTAATGCAGCGGATTGGCATCACCGATATAACAATCAACTACCACCGCCCGCTGACGAATGGCCGCCAGATATGGGGCAAACTTGCACCCTACGGCCAAGTGTGGCGCGCGGGAGCGAACGAGAACACGACCATCACGTTCAGCGATCCAGTTACCATCGAAGGCCAGTCGCTCGAAAAGGGAACGTATGGCCTGCACATGATTCCGGGCGAGAACGAGTGGACGGTGATCTTCTCCAAGGACGCGAATTCGTGGGGCAGCTTTTCCTACAAGCAAGACGATGATGCCCTGCGCGTCAAGGTGAAGCCAGCGGCGGTCGAGACCCACGACGCCCTGGCCTATGATTTCGATGAGGTGAAGCCGGATTCTACCGTCGTCACGATGCGGTGGGACAAAGTCGCGGTTCCCTTCAAAGTGTCGGTCAAGGTGAACGATCTGGTCACGGCCAGCATTCACCGCCAACTCTACGGACTTAACCAGTATTACTGGGAGGGATGGGACGATGCTGCCGGCTACTTCCTGGCCAACAAGATCAATCTCGATGAAGCGCTGAAGTATGAAGACCAGTCCATTCAATCGGACGAGCGCTACGACAACCTGCTCAACAAGTCGAAGATTTTGGACGCGATGGGACGCAAAGAAGACGCCAAGGTCTTCCACGAGAAGGCGCTCGACAAGGCGAACGCCCTACAACTCTACTTCTATGCCCGGCAGTTGCAGGGGGAGAAGAAGCAGGATGAGGCACTTGCGATCTTCCGGTCGACAGCCAAGAAATTTCCTGACTACTGGACTTCGCACATGGGTTTGGCGCGAGTCTATAGCGCTCAAGGAGACTTTGACAATGCAGTGAAGGAAGTAAAGCTTTCGCTGGCGGATGCGCCGGACTCCAACAAACCCAACCTGGAAGGTTATGTGAAGAAACTGCAGGCTAAGCAGGATATTAACCGGTAGAGCGGGCGGGGTTCGTGGTCGGGGGTGCTTGGCTCGCCTTCGCTGGACGGAGGAAGGCGTCCGTCACCACACAAGCCGTGCTACTTACCAAGAAAAAGGGGCCAGTTCTCACTGGCCCCTTCTACTTTTCCCGAACAAATTACCAGACGCGACAGGCGTTGGCTCTGACCATGCGCTGTCCGGCTTTGCAACCGAAGGCCTGCTGAAATTCCGACATGTTCGAGACTACGTTATCGATACGGAAAATCGGCAGGGAGTGCGGATCGGTCGTGACGATTACGCTCGCGATCTGCGGGCGAATGCTGGCGCACCACGAATTGGCGAACGACAGGAAGAAGCGCTGACGATAAGTCCAGCCGTCCTCGCCCTTGTCGTCAAGCGACTTGCCCTGTGCCTTGAGCGTAGCTTCGAGTGCGTTCAGGGCGAGATGACTTCCGCCGTTGTCGGCGGTGTCTTCTCCCTGGGTGAGCAGGCCGTTCTGTTTGACGCCGGGACCGGCATCGGGGACATCCTGCGTGTACTCGTCGGAGATGCACTTGCCGCGTTCGTCATATTGCTTGCCATCGTCGGCGGTCCACCAGTCGCGCAGGTTGCCGTGAGCGTCGAATTTGCGTCCCTGGTCGTCGAAACCGTGGATGATTTCGTGTCCGATGACAATACCGATAGCGCCATAGTTCACAGCATCATCCTTGGTGGGATCGAAGAACGGCGGCTGCAAAATTCCGGCAGGGAAGTTGATGGTGTTCAACTGGGGATCGTAATAGGCATTGATGGTCGGTGGAGTCATCGTCCATTCACTGCGATCGACGGGCTTGCCGATCTTCGCCACCCAGCGCTCGAACTCGAACGCTGAAGCCTGCCCGATATTGCTGACATAACTGTCGCGCGTGATCTTCACGGTGGAATAGTCGCGCCAGTGCGAGGGATAGCCGATTTTGTCTTCGATGCCCTTCAGTTTGACGACGGCTTGTTCCTTGGTAGTAGGGGACATCCATGAGAGGCTCTGAATGTCGGCGGTGAGAGCGGTTTCAATTGCATGCACCATCTGGATGGTGCGGGCCTTGCTTTCAGGCGGGAAGGCTCGGTCAACATAAGCCTGTCCGAGCGCCTCGCCCAGATCGCGGTCGGCGGCGCGGACGCAACGGCGCCAGCGCGGTTGCTGCTGCTCCGCACCGGCGAGGGTATGAGCGAAGAAGGCGAAGTTCTCGTCCACCAGCGCTTTGTTCAGGAACGGCGCGGCGCGGTGAATCAGGTGCCAGCGCAGGTAAGCCTGCCAGTGCTCGAGCGGATGATCGTTGATCAGCTTCTCTTCGGCGCGGAAGAAGTCTGGGGCGCTCACAATATAGTGCTCGCTGACTGGAGCCTTCACCGACTTCAAATAAGCGTCCCAGTCGATCGAGGGCGCGAGTTCTTTGACCTGCGCGAGGCTCATTTTGTTGTTGATGTTCTTGGGATCGCGTCGCTTCACGTTGTCCATCTGTGCCTGAGCCAAGGCGGTTTCGAGTTCGAGTACTGTGTCAGCGTCAGTCGCGGCCTGGGCTTCGGATTCGCCGGCGAGCACGAACATCTTCTGCACGTGCGCGTGATATTTCTTGAGCAATTCTTTCGACTTGTCGTCGGTGTTGAGGTAGTAGTCGCGGTTGGGAAGGCTCAGTCCTGCCTGATCAATCTGCGCGACGACTTTGGAGGCGTCGTCGAAATCTTGGCCTCCGGTGAAGCCGAAGAACGGAGAGTTGCTCTGGTTGTCTCCGCCTTCCCATGCTCCCGGGAACATGTGTTGGAGACGTGATATCTCCAGCGTAAGGTCTTTCTTGGACTTCAAGGTTGCGATCCGCGCCAGTTCCTGCTGCAGAGGCTTCAAGCCGGCAGCTTCGATGCCGCTTTCGTCCATGCAGGCGGCCCAATAATCGCCAATTTTCTGGTGAACCGCGCTGCGATTGGGATCGTTCGCTGCGGATGCTTCCAAAGTTTCGCGCAGCACATTCTCATTCCACAACTGCAGGCCGCTGCCCGTGCTCCAGAAAACCTGGTCAGGAGGAATGGGGTTGGCCGTGAGCCACTTGTTGCAGGAGTACTTGTAGAAGTCGTTGCAGGGGTCGAGCGATTTGTCGACCAGGTTCGGATCGAAGCGTTCGAGTTTGGTGTCGGTGCCCTTATCGGCGGGCGAACCGGCTCCGAAGTTGGAATTGGCGCGAACAACATGCGCAGGAACGCTCTGGGCAGACGTGCTTTGAGTAAAGAGCGCTGCGGAAATGGCCAAAGCCATGAACGCAGGAGTCCATCGTGAAGTAAACATAGAACCTCTTTTTCGGATTCTCATTGGAATTGGATTGGGCAGAATAAGCCGGTAGAAGATACGCATAGAGAGCGGGGCAAGTTCCGTCGGGGTCGAAGACACACTTCAACGCGACCTCACACGATACTACAGACGGCCACTCTGCCGTGAGGTTAGCAGCGGCGAACCCAGACAGGCGCCGGAGCCGCAGAATCTATGACATGATGGAAGTATGAAGAAACAAGCGTCCGACCAGCAGTTTCACGACCGCCGCTATCAAGAGCGAAAAAGAGCGGAGGCGGCGAGGCAGCCGCTGAAGAAGAAGGCTGCGGGTGAAGGTACTAGCCAGACAGGGGGCAGTTCCCCCAAGGAAGCCGCTAAGGGATAGAGGGCAGGCCGGGTCATTGCAGGAGGAAATCTCAGACTTCAGATTGAAGATTTCAGATTGGAATGATGTAGGGGTCGCCCGAATATGTTCGTGAATAGAATTCAATCTGCAATCTGAAATCAACAATCTGAATTTGTTCTCCTATCCCGTATTGTGCAGGCCCGCGGCGATTCCGTTGATGGTTGCGCCCAGCGGATACTCTAACTCCGAACTTTCTTTTCCCTGTTGTTTGCGCCGCAAAAGTTCCACCTGAATCAGGCTCATCGGATCTACATATGGATTGCGCAGGCGGATGGAGCGCGCCAGCACGCGATTGCGTGACAGGAGTTCGCGTTGTCCGGTGACGCGGAGAATCATCCGGCGGGAGCGGAGGAATTCATCTTCCAGCATGGAGAAGACGCGTTTGCGCAGCGCCGCATTCTTGACCAGTCCTGAATAGAAGCGCGCGATGCCGAGATCGGCCTTCGCCATTCCCAACTCCACATTTCGCAGCAGTTCGGAGAACACGGGGAAGTTGCGCGCAATCTGCCGCAAGAGTTGTTCGTGGCCGTGGCCGTTCTTGGCGAAGTGTTCGAGAGCGTGGCCGACGCCGAACCAGGCAGGAACGGCGTGGCGGCTTTGCATCCAACCGAACACCCACGGAATGGCGCGCAAATCTTCAAGCCGGCGACCCTTCGCACGGCGCGAGGGCCTCGATCCGATGCGCGCCGTGTCTAATTCGTTGACCGGCGTCGCCTGGTCAAAATACTCGAGAACGTCGGGATTATCCGCGATCTCGCGGCGATAAGCGCGATACGCTTCTTGTGACATCTCCTCGACGGCCTCTTCCCAGCGCGGCGAGAGCAATGATTGTTCTTCTCCAGGGCGCGTGAGGGCCTCGAGACTCGCCGCCATCATCAATTCCAGATTCCACTCGGCGAGCACGGGGTCAGAATATTTCCAGTTGAGAACTTCGCCTTGCTCGGTGACGCGAATGCGACCGGAGAAACAGCCCGGCGGCTGCGCGAGAATCGCAGCGTGAGTGGGCCCGCCGCCACGGCCTACGGTTCCACCGCGGCCATGAAAAAGCCCGAGTTTGACTCCATACTCTTTCGCTGCATGATGCAATTCACGATGCGCCTTGTAGAGTTCCCACGTGCTGGTGAGCATGCCGCCGTCTTTGTTGGAGTCGGAATAGCCCAGCATGACTTCCTGCCAGCGTCCCCAGGAATCGAGCAGTGGTTGATATTCGGGATCGCTCCACAGGCGGCGCATGACGGCGCCCGCAGCCCGCAGCGATTCGATCGATTCGAACAGCGGCACGGGAATTAGACCGGGATCACCGGCGGATCCGGCAATCTGAACTCCGCCCGCCTTTGCCAGGCGAACTACCGCCAACACGTCATGCTCTGATTCAGCGCCGCTGATGATGTAGTTGCGAATCGACTGTGCGGGATGGGAGCGCTTGAGAGCGGCGATCATGCGGAAGGTTTCAAGCAGTTCGCGGCCCTCTGCCGATTTGGGCTCGCTCTTGAGGTCCGGCCCAAGCTCCTCGATCACTTGCGAATGCACCCGCGCATGCTGCCGAATGTCTAGCGTGAGCAAGTGAAATCCGAAGGTGCGCAACTTGCGGAGCAATGGGCCGACATAGACGCTGGCCAGCCGTTCCGCGCGATGGGCTTGCAGACTGTCTCGCACCAGCAGGAGGTCTTCCTCAAATTCCGAGACGTTACGATAGGCGGCGGGCGCGTCTACGGCCTCGCGACTTTGCTGGAGGCGGTGAAACATATATGAGCAAAACCGGCGGTAGCTCTCCGACCGGTTGTTTGGCCCCCAGGCCAAATGAACTCCGGGAATCGTCTCTTCATAATGCTTCAGACGCAACAGCAAGTCCGGGGAAACGCGGGTTTGGCGCCGCGAAGAACTGAGACGATCGCTCAACGATTCCACGTCGTAGAGGTACTCGCGAAGGATCAGGCCACGCGCCATGTCGAGGGCATAGCGAATCGAACTTGGTCTCACCAGCGGATTGCCGTCGCGGTCTCCGCCAATCCACGAGCCAAACTGCACCAAGTTAGGCAAGGACGCTTCGCTGAGATCGAATTTGTAGACGTCGCGGAACGCGTCTATCACCTCCGCATAAATCCTGGGCAGCGCATCAAACAGCGAGAGTCGAAAGTAACGCAGGCCCATACGAATTTCATCGTCGACCGTTGGCTTGGCGAGGCGGACTTCGTCGGTCTGCCACAGGGACGTGACTTCGGCGCGAATATTCGTTTCGCAGTCTTCCGCCTTCTCGTCTGGAAGTGGCAAGCGGTCGAGACGCTCCAGTTGCTGCGCGATGCGGCGGCGTTTCAGCAGAACAGTCTGTCGCGCGACCTCCGTCGGATGCGCCGTGAAAACGGGAGTGATCGCGATCTGATTGAGCGCCTCGAGAGCGTTCTCCGCTGAAATCCCGGCCTCTTTCATGCGCGCTAGCGTTCCGCGAAACGAGCCGGGAAGGGGCGCGTGTTCGCGATCCAGCTTTCCTGCGCGTCGCCGGCGCTTGCGATGGTTGGTCTCGGCCAGATTTGTCAGCTCGAAGTATGTCGCGAATGCCTTCGTGACCAGGTAGGCGCGATCAAGGTCCATCCGCGCGATAATTTCCTGCGCTTTGAGCATGAACTCGACAGAAGAAGGCTGCTCGGGGGTGCGCCGTGCCGTTTCGCGATGCTCGATCAGCAATCGCCGCAACTCTTCCACCGATTCAAACAGGTCCTGTCCAGACTGTTCCACCAAGACTTGTCCGAGGACGGCGCCAAGCGAGCGCACGTCGCGCCGCAGGGGATGGTCTTTCGCCGGCTCGTCGGAATGCGCCGTGAGTTCGGCGAGCCGAGCCTGCTGGTCGTCAGCCCTCCACAGCGGTTTGGATTTGTTTGCGGGCATCGGAAGGGGATACGACAGAATAACCGACGCGCGGAAAGCGTGGGATGAAAAGAGTGGATGGCTGAATATCGTTTCGACTCTAGCGTTCGTCTATAAATGCCAAGTCACGGCGCACGACGTATCGGGAATAACAGTTTTCACACATCCATCGCTCCTCTAGATCGCAGTATCCGAACATGCCAATGCCTATGTGAGATTTGCACAATTCGCAGTGTTCATGATCCCAGGCGGATTGAATAACTCGGACATTGGGGATTGAGGTTGGGTCAGCCGTAGGATAGAGACGACTTTAGCCTCGCCGATCTAAGGGGGATAGCTCTGTCCACGCCTTTACTTCCCGGCCTTCGATGATCGAAGTGTCTTTCGATTCAAGATCCTCTGCGATGGCGTCAAGTCCCAGAAACTGCTTCTTTTCCCAACCCCAGTCTGGATCAAGCACCATCCAAACGTTAAAGGCCTGCCAGTAAGGACTTAGATAAGTAAGAGCGTGTCCAACAATGTCCGGTTCTTCTGTTGCCTCAAAGGTTAGAACGGCCGCTTTTGTCTCCTTGTCAAGGGACTGCACACTCGCGCAAAGGGATCCGCACGTTGGGAACAAAAGCCAAAACCAAAGCGGGCCAGCGGGTTCGATCACGCGGTCGAAGTAACCCTCAATCTCAAAAGATGTATATCTCTCTGGCGCCGTCGGGCCGCGACGCAGACTCGTGACGACAAATTTGGGAAGATCCTCGAGAGTCTTCATCGGGCGCGTTTCTATCGTGACGTCTCACCAATTGAGGCTCTTAGGATTATAAGGAGTCTTCAGTTCTTAGAAAGGGTTTTGGCGCCCCGTTATCCGGTAAGGCTATTTCGGCACTTCGAACCGATACCCAATCCCGCGCAGCGTCTTCAAGTATTGGGGGTGCCGCGGGTCGGGCTCAATCTTCTCACGCAGGCGGCGGATGTAGACGTCAATCGAGCGAGGAGTCACGAACGGGGTTTCCTTCCAAACTGCATCGAGCAGTTGATCACGAGTAAGCACGCGGCCGCGATGCGTCGCCAAATATTCCAGCAGACGAAACTCGCGAACTGTGGTCAGCACGTTGCGACCTTGGACCTGCACCGTCATGGATGAGGCATCAATTTCCAGGTCGGCCAGACGCAGTACTTCGCTGGCCATGGGCGCCTGCCCCAATCCGCGCAACACGCTACGGATGCGAGCCACGAGTTCTCGTGGGCTGAAGGGCTTGGTGATGTAGTCGTCGCCGCCAAGTTCCAGTCCCTTGACGCGGTCGGCCTCGCCAGTCTTGGCGGTCAGGAAGATGATCGGAATCGCGGAAAGAACCGGAGTCTCCCGGATGTGGCGGCACAGGTCGAAACCATCGACCCCGGGCAACATGACGTCCAACAAAAAGAGCGCGGGCATATCCCGAACCGCTTCCGTGGGTACAGAGGCTCCGCTGACGAAGCTCTGCACCTCGAATCCAGCAGCCTGCAGATTGTGGGAGATCAGGCGCGCAATGTCCTCGTCGTCCTCCACTACAAAGATGAGCGGGCGGAATGAGTTTGTCCCGTGGCTTCCGTTCCGTTCGTAGGATTCGGCTGGCAAATGCATGTTTCGCCTAGGGCTATCCCACGAAGTCGCTAAACATCCGAGGGAGGGACGTATCCAGACTTTAGTGAGGAAATGTTGCGCGAATGTTTCTCGATTGTTAACGAACGATGAATTTGTTGCCCATGTTCCGAACTGAGAACTGAAACTAATTTGCCGCTTTTTTCTTGGGAGCATGCCGCAGGCTGCGGCCTTCGATGAGGCTGTAGAGATCTTCGGCGAGATTGGTTGTATGGTCTCCGGCGCGCTCCAGGGCCTGAGCCATCAATAGAAGATCAAATCCGGACGTGTCTCCCTGTTGCACCGTCTCAGCCAGGTGTTTCTGGAAGAGGCCATGGCAGAGGCGATCGATTTCTTTATCCATTTGAAGGACCTTGCGGGCGCATTCGAGATCGAGGGTGGAGAATCCTTTGTGAACCAGGTCGAGCATCTCACGCAAGATTGAAGACATTTCTACGAGCGCTCGCACATCGGCGACCGGAATCTTTGTCGTGCGAGATTGGACGCGCATCGCCATGCTCATCACCAGGTCGCCGATGCGCTCCAGGTCAGTGGTCGACTTCAAGGTCGAAAGCAACTGGCGGGCCCGAGCTTCGCCCACGCGCGTGATGGCTGCCGGTAGGCGCTCGTCAATTTGGCGCTCAATTAAATCCAGTTCTTTTTCGCAGTCCTTGATGGCGAGGAAGGCCATGCGAGAGGAACCGGTCAGCAAGTCGCGAACGTTGAACGCGGCGTCGCGCGCGATAAGGCAAGCCTTCAGCGCCAGGCGCGCCAAGTCGTCAGGCCCTCCGAGCTTCATCTCGGCCGAAACCTTAGTAGGCCGAGCGTTACCTTCTTCTTTCGGCGTATCAGCGTTGCGAGACGGCGGCGCTTTGCGTGGCATTTGCGATCAGGAAAGCTATCGGGCAACGCCCGAGACTCCAGGCGCAACTTATTCAAACAGTCTAGCCCTGAAATGTGAAAGGATCATTACAACTTTGGCGGGCTTAAAACCACCCGTTTGCAGGCATGACCGAAAATTGCGCATCTGAGCATAAGCCGACTACATTTGGGTGAGTTCCAAGAATGCGACAGAGGACGGTATTGTGAATCTTGCTGACTATCTGCGCCGCGAGTTTGCCTACGATGAGTGGGCAAACCGCGAAGTTCTCAATGCGATACGAACCGGTGGCGGCACTGACGAGCGGTCGCTGCAGCTCATGTCCCACATTCTTGCTGCAGAACAAGTTTGGCTCGACCGGCTGAAGCAGCAACCGCAGAGCGTTCCAGTGTGGCCGAAGCCCGACCTATCTCAGTGTGAGGCGCAAGCAGCCGAACTGGGCAGCAAGTGGCTCGAGTTTCTCGATCTGATCACCGCCGGGGATGTCTCTCAATCAATCTCGTACAAGAACAGCAGAGGCGAGGCTTGGACCAGCACAATAGTAGACGTCCTGACTCATGTCGTAATGCACTCCGCCTACCACCGCGGCCAAATTGCCAGCCATATGCGCGCCAGTGGCCAGACGCCTGCCTATACTGACTTCATTCACGGAGTGCGCCAGGGTTTGGTGAAGTAGCGTCATGGAACGCCGAACGTTCGTCGCTTTTACGCTGGTCCAGATTGTCGCAACCGGTTTCGCGTTTTGGATACTGATGAAGATTCCCACGCCCTGGAATACCCAACGTTATGTTGGGACCGCACTCGCCGTGGTGGGCATCAGCGGCATCGCAATCGCCCGTTACCAACTCGGCAGATCGTTTTCCATCAAAGCTGAGGCTCATCAACTGGTCACGCGGGGCTTGTATTCGAAGATTCGCAATCCTATTTACGTCTTCGGAACGGTGCTGATCGCGGGCTTCTTTCTCGTGGTGCAGCGGCCGGCTCTGTGGATCCTTCTTGGTGTTGTAATAGTCGGTCAGATGGTCCGCGCTCGCCGCGAAGCGAGAGTCCTCGAAGCTGCCTTCGGCGATGACTATCGCGCGTACCGGCGGAAGACGTGGTTCTAGGGAATTCGCCTAAGCATGAATCCATCTGCTTTTCCCGTCCTTTGCCGCCCAGCACCGGAAGACGTAATATCTCACCAATGAGAAAACTGCCTGTCTTCTTCCTCCTGGTGTTGTGCGCGGCTTTCCTGCTAGCGGTCGATCAATCGAAGATTCCGCCCATGCCTGCCGCGGTTACGGGCAACGCGGTCGCGTCGCTCCGGGGCGGGCTGGATGTGTTTTCGCTGATGGGCGTGGGCCCGAAGAAGACCTGGGACGACATTTCCAACCAGGTTTACCAGTTACACCTGTCGTCGGCGAAATGGAGCACCGGGCATCCTGTGCCGGGAGTCGCCGGACGTCTTGGCGCATCCGCGATCGGCGCAAAGTCGCAGATTTTTCTTTTCGGTGGATACGTGGTGGACGCGCAGGGAAATGAAATGACGATCGGCGACGTCAACTCTTATTTGGCCGACGCGAAACGCTGGTACCGCGCCGAAGACATGCCCATGCCCGTGGATAGCGCCGTGATCGGCGTGACTCACGACCGCTACATTTACCTGATCGGTGGCCGCTCGAAGAACGGGCCCGTGAATAACGTGCAGGTCTACGACATCGAGAAGAACGCGTGGAGCCAGGCGACGCCATTTCCTGGGACACCGGTATTCGGGCACGCTGGCGGCCTGACCGACGAAACCATCGTCTACGTTGATGGCGCGAAGAAGAATACGGGGGCGGGCGCTCCCTATGTTGCTTCGGACGAATGCTGGATCGGACGCATTGACCACAAGGATCCGAACAAAATTGAGTGGAGCAAACTGCCCGCGCATCCGGGCCCTGGCCGATTCGGCATTGTGGCGGGTGTAGGGGACGGCCACAAGATTCTTTTCTCCGGCGGGACCGCACTCCCGCATAACTACAAAGGTTTGGACTTCGAAGGAAAGCCCGCCGATCTCTCTCCTGTGAGTTTTGAATACGAACTGCATGGCAACAAATGGGCGACCCTGGCCGAGGACACGTTTGACGTCCGCACCGACTCGCGGGGCATCCTGATCACGCCGATTGGGGCCATGATTCTTGGCGGTATGGTGAACAATCACGCCGTCACTGCGCGCGCTATGCTTTTAACCAAGAGGTAGGGAGAATGGCAGGTTCGATGCGCGATAGTGCTGCCCTTCGAAATGACAAGCCTCTAATACGCCCTACCTTATTGGAACCGTTCCTGGAACCGGAAATCTGGCCGCCCCGATATTCGCCCAAAGTACCTTGGTGATCTGAGTCCGCGCACTGCGCGGGTTTAGCATGGCTTTGTTCCAGAGCGAATTACTCATACCTCCTGAGAACGCGGTGGATGGGAACCTCCGACCATCCGCCGCCTTTTGTTTTGGTTGGCACGGGCCATCCGCTTACTGTAAAATCTCGCCATCGGTTGTTCGTTTCCTGCTGAGGAACACAATGTTTAACCCTCGTTAATTCGCCATCCTGTCTGCCCGACCTGCCGGGCTCCCTAATTTTGTTCCTCGTTTCTTTCTGAGTGCATCGCCTTCGTGGTGTCTCGCGAAGAGTGTTTGCGGAAAGCTTGAGATTTTATGGAAGCCATTTCGACTGCTGCTGAGACGCAGCGTTCGCTGTGGTCCTCACTGGTGGAGGCCGTTCGCGGCTCGCATCAGGACTACACCGCCGGCAGCCTGAACCGGGCGATTCTGCTGCTGGCCGTCCCTATGGTCTTGGAGATGGTGCTCGAATCCCTGTTCGCTGTCGTGGACGTCTTCTGGGTGGGACGACTGGGAGCGAACGCCATGGCCACAGTGGGGCTCACAGAATCGATGTTGAGTTTGGTCTTTGCCGTGGGCATGGGCCTCAGCTTGTCGACGACGGCCATGGTCGCGCGGCGTATCGGAGAAAAGGATCCTGAGGGCGCTGCCGTAGCTGGCGTGCAGGCGATCGCGCTTGGACTGATTGTTTCACTCGCCATCGGTCTGCCTTGTCTGCTGCTGGCTCCACGCCTGCTGAGCTTGATGGGAGCGACTCCGGAGATTGTCGCAGTGGGCAGCGGCTACACCCGAATTTGTCTGGGTGGAAGTTGCGCTGTGCTGTTGCTGTTCCTGAACAACGCCATCTTCCGTGGCGCCGGCGATGCTGCCATCGCCATGCGCCTGCTGTGGGTGTCGAACATCATCAACCTCGTGCTCGATCCCTGTCTCATCTTTGGATGGCTGCATTTTCCAAAGCTTGGCGTAACCGGAGCGGCGCTTGCGACCTTCATCGGCCGCAGCATCGGTGTGATCTATCAGTTCTATCGCCTGCTAAAAGGGACGGAGCGAATTCGCATCCTCACACGACAGATTCGCTTGCAGTGGAATGTGATGTGGCGGTTGGTCCGCGTATCGCTGACCGGCATTCTGCAGTTTGCGATTGCTCACACAAGTTGGATCGGCCTGGTACGAATCGTGAGCATTTTCGGCGCGGCGGCGCTGGCTGGATACACGATCGCCATCCGCATCGTCATCTTCGTGATCTTGCCTTCGTGGGGACTGAGTAACGCCGCGGCGACGCTGGTGGGCCAGAACCTGGGCGCAGCCAAACCTGAGCGCGCGGAATCTGCCGTTTGGCGCACCGGACTCTATAACGTAATGTTTATGGGGACCGTCGGCGTTTTGTTCATCCTTTTCGCCGAGCCAATCGTGCGCTTGTTCACCCACGACCCTGACGTTGTGCCCCTGGGAGCGGCTTGCCTACGCATCGTGAGCTACGGAAACCTGGGCTACGCCTACTTCATGGTCATGATGCAGGCCTTCAACGGCGCCGGAGACACGATCACTCCGACGATCGTGAATTTCTTCGGCTTCTGGTTGTTCGAGATTCCTTTGGCGTATTGGCTGGCGATTTCCCTGAAGATGCATTCCAACGGAGTCTTCTTCTCCATTGCGATAGCAGAAACGTCCATGGCCATCGCGAGCGCAGTCCTGTTCAAGCAGGGACGCTGGAAAACGAAGAAGATCTGAGGGTGAAACGACTGATTGGGGGGACTGGGGCGGGAGGAACGGTATCGAACCGTCATCTCCGGGATGGAGCCCCGGCGCATTGCCGTGGTTATGCTACTCCCGCGTACAGAGTTGAGACCCGAGGCGCTTAAGGTATTGCATGGTACCTTTTCTGTCAATACAGAGGGGGTCTCGAGACTTTATCGTGCCCGCGCCAGCACAAGCGTCACGTCATCAGGTTGTTCCTTGTCGCCGATCCAGTCGTCGACGGCCATGGTCACGATTTGACTGATTTGGGGCAGGGGCAGGCTGCGATTGTCGCGAACCAGATCAATCAGGCGCGATTCGCCGAACTCGCCGAAGTCATTTTCTGGTTCGGTGACGCCGTCGCTGTACGCCAGAAAAATCTCGCCCGGATGCATTTCGACCGCGGCCTCTTCGTATGTCATGTTGTCGAACAGGCCGACGACAGTCCCGCCACATTCCAATCTCCGGATCGAGCCGTCTTCCCCGATGAGAATGGGAGGCAGGTGCCCACCGTTGCTGTAGCTCAAGCGGCGCGAACGGCCATCGTAGATTCCAAGGAATAGCGTGGCATATTTTTCCGGTGGCGTGCTTTCATACAGTTGGTGGTTGAGCAGGCTGAGCAGCGCGGCCGGTGACACTTCCGCGCCCTCGGGCCATGCCCCCATCAATCTCCCTGAACCCGCAACGGCGCCGACAGCGACTGGTTCGCGTAACTGCGGCATGTTTTCCATGCTGTAAGCGCGAACTGCCGAGTGAATGGTTGCCATCAACAGCGCCGCTGAGATTCCTTTGCCGCTTATATCGCCCACGGCCAGAATCAGTTTGTGAGAACTGGCGGTCAGAAAATCGTAGTAGTCTCCGCTGACCGTGCGCGCCGGTCGGCAGAATCCGTGGACCTCGAGCGACTCTAGTTCTGAAACCTGGCGCGGAAATAACTGCGCCTGCACTTCCTGCGCGATGGCCAATTCGTTCTCGAGGCGCTGTTTCTCTTTCTGCTCCAGGATCAGCTTCTCGATAGATGCGGTCATCGAGTTAAACGAGAGCGCCAGACCCGCCAGTTGATCGTGCGACTTGACCGGGATGCGATGGCTGAAATCGCCGCGGTCCACATGTTTCGTGGCTTCGTCGAGTTGCGCGACGGCGGCCGTCACCGTTCGTGTCATGCGCGTTCCGATGACGAGCGCGATCAATTCGATGATGGCGAAGAAAACTGCCACGCCGATAAGCACGTCCTCGACATACTTGGCGAATTCGCCGAGTGCCGCGAACAAGTGGCCGTAGAGCATTGAGGGTCGGGTGATGATCCCCAACCGGCCCATGTGTTCCGTGTTTCCAGTGTCCCAGTCGACTTCAGAGAGCAGCGTGCCAAAAGGGATTTCGCGATCCAGAAATGTCGTGGGTTCCGGCAGGCTCCCGACGGTGAAGACTGGAGTTTCCTGGGCATTACTTGGTTTCCTTTGTCCAGGAGTTTCCGTCGTGCCGGCGAAGAGCGTGATTTGCCCGAGATTCTCAGCGATCTTTGCCACTAGGTCTTTGTCTAGCGGCTCGCTGGTCACTACAGTCAAGTTTTCAGACTTCACCGGGAGCATCGAAACCACACGCAGGTAGAGCTTGCCGTGGTCGCGCACGATCTGTTGAAAGGGTTTGCCCTCGCGCAGGGCCTTCGCGTATTGGTTATCGCTTTTGTCGAGGAACGCGGGGAAGTCAGGGCTGACGCCCGCGACATCGCTGGGTAACTGCAATGCCTTTAACCCGTGCCACGCCCTCAAATGCCGGTGACTCCAGGCGCGGTCGCGCTTCTTCAAGCCAGCCAAAGACTCTGACGAGGGATTGGCGCCGCGTTCCAGTCCGGCTGCAAGCTCATTACTGATGGCGGTATTGACCGCTCCAGCGCTCCGGAGCTGCGCATCGAGTTCGGAAATTACCACGTAGGTAGCGAATTGCCCGGCAAACAGAAATAGCGAGAAGGCGGCCATCGCCAGTAGAAGTACCACCGGAATCACGCCGATGAAGACGTAGGTAACGATCAAGCGGTTGCGCAGCCGCCACAGGATTCTCCGCTTTAACCATCGGAAGGCCAGAATCGAAAACAGGATCGCCGCGACGAAGATCAGGAAGTTGACCCACCCGACGAGATACTGCCCCCAGGAACGCGAAAACAGCCCCAGGAGCTTCTCCATACCAAAAAGAACTACGGCCATTCCCGCCAAATAGCAAGCCAGGCGCGCCATTCGACCTTGCGGCCATAGTTCAGCCTCAATCAGCCGGACTCGCAGTTCTGGATAGGACCATTGCATGCTGTTCTTTGAACGCACCGCAGAAGATTAGGATTATACGGCGTAGCAAGAGATCTCACTCACGAGCCGATGTTGCAAACGTCCGCCATTCCTCAGATCTCGGGATAAAGGTCGAAGAACGCTTCCAGGCTCGTTCGCAGTTGCTTTTCGATATCTTCCTTGCTGCCTTCGAGCACATGCATGGTCACGTGTGCCTCACGGCCATTCGTGAGTTTCACGGGCGCTTGCCCCACTTCGGCCACGTCTTCGGAAGGCAATAGCCTCATGCCATAAACCAAAGTCAGATTCGCCATAGGGGAATTCTAAGGCTTTCACAGCGACCTTGGCGAACCGCCTCTCGGTTTGAGAAATCAAGATTTTTCAATGCTTCTCATTTAGAATTCCGCAGTGACCAGAATCCTGAGTTCGACTCTTTGGATTATTCTTCTCGCGCTGGCACCGGCAGCCCGAGTCGCAGCGCAAGCCGCCCCGCAAGACCAGCCCAGCACGCAAGCGCAGCAACCTCAGGTGAAGGTAAACATGCTGAACGTGTGCTCTCCCTCTGCTGAGGAGCAGAAAGAAATTGCCGCGGCACTGGCACGTGTCCCTAAGCAGCCTCTGTTCGGCTCTGATTTTGAGGTTACGCGCGGCCGGTCAACCCTGACCGACATGCCGAGTTTCATGAAGGCGGGAGAAGGCGGTCACGTGGCCGGCGAGCCTTCGGTCGCAAGTTATGTCCGCATCCGGCGCGAGTTTTCAGTGCAGGCGCTGTTTGCCAGCGTGCAATACTCCTTCAGCAACGACGGGCAGAACATGGTCGAGACGCTGGTGCTGCATGTCCGCGATCCCAAGGACTTGATCATGGTTTCGCTCGAGGACAGCGCATCGTCGGTGACCAGCTCAGCAGCGATGCTTGCGTCGAACACCCCGGCCAGCCGCGTTCGTCTGGAGCGCTTCGGTAAGTCGTCAGTTGCACTAGCACGTTGTCTCGGTCAGGAGGGAAGTCCTCCACCGGATCAGAGCGCGTATGAACCATTGTTCCGCGGTGCCTCGGAGGTGCTTTCGAATTACCGCAATCTGTTGGACGTGAAGAAGATTGTCCCTGAAGAGTTGGCGCAGATCGCCGAGTCGAAGCCGAAGCCTCCCGCGACAAAATCCAAGATGATGAAGTCAGTCGTACCGAAGAAGTAGCTGGGAGCAGTATCTGTGCGCAGTCTGGCCCTTGCATCAAAATCTGTACTCAGCCATCTAATTCTCAGCAATTGAAATCATCCCATGAGCGAAATTCGCAACGTAGTCATCATCGGGTCCGGGTGCTCCGGACACACCGCTGCTCTCTATGCAGCCCGCGCCAACCTGAAACCGCTGGTCATTGAAGGCCACGAACCTGGCGGCCAGCTCTCAATGACCACCCTTGTCGAAAATTTCCCCGGATTCCCGGAGGGAATTATGGGCCCGCAGCTCGTAGAAAACATGCGCAAGCAGGCGGAGCGTTTCGGTGCGGAATATCGCATGGCGCATCTGACGAGTGCCGATCTCAACCAGTCCCCGTTTTTGTTACATATCGGTCATCAGCAAGTTCATACTCAGACGCTGATTATCGCGAGCGGAGCGTCGGCGCGGTGGCTGGGCTTGCCTCACGAGCAACAGTTGATTGGCCACGGCGTGTCCTCGTGCGCGACCTGCGACGGCTTCTTTTTTTCCGGGAAAGAAATCGTCGTGGTCGGCGGCGGAGACTCCGCGATGGAAGAAGCTCTCTTCCTCACGCGCTTCGCGACCAAAGTGACGGTGATCCATCGCCGCGACGCTTTCCGCGCTTCGAAGATCATGCTCGAACGCGCCCTGCATCACGAGAAGATTCAATTCCTGCTCGACACGGTCGTGGAGGATGTGTACGACGTCCACCAAAAAGAAGTCACCGGGCTCAAGCTACGAAACGTGAAGACGGGCAAGGTCTGGGATTTCCCCACCAGCGCGCTGTTTCTAGGCATCGGCCACGAGCCCAATGCGAAGATGTTTGCCGGCCAACTCGATGCTGACGCAGACGGCTACCTCAAGACTCACAATTATGTCTTCACCAAGGTTCACGGCGTCTACGCCTGTGGCGACGTCCAGGACCGCCGCTATCGCCAGGCCATCACCGCCGCAGGTTCAGGCTGCATGGCTGCCATTGAGGTGGAAAAATTTCTGGAGGAGCGCGGGAAATAGCGAACAGAAGTTCTAATCAGAAAGCATTATCTACCAGAAAATGCAAATTTCCGACCGTTACCTTTGGGATGTTCAATAAGAGGGTCGCAGCACTTAGACTTAGGTCAAATGAAACCCCTGTTGCGGCATGGCGTAGTTGGAACGCTGCTTCTTACCGCCCTCTTCTTTATCGTTACGATTCATTCTCAGTCTCAGGAAGCTGGCAAGCGCAGGCTCGTTAGTCAGTCGGCCCCGATCTATCCAACATTGGCTCGCAGCATGGCCCTTCAAGGTACGGTCAAGGTAGAGGCCCTGGTCGCGCCCGATGGCAGCGTCAAGACGGTCGATATTAAGGGCGGACATCCCGTGCTCGCACAGGCCGCGGCGAACACCGTTCGCCGCTGGCGATGGGAACCGGCGGCCCGCGAGTCGCACGAGGTTGTGGAAGTAAAGTTCTCTCCTGAAGAGTAGCGTCGGTTGTCGGTCACACCCGATTGTGATTGGCCTCATACGTGCCGGGCGCCCCATTTGTGATACAAAATCCTGTGATCTTCATGCAGGTTCTCCGCACCTCTTTTCATACCAATTCATATCTGGCAGGTACTCCATGCTAAGGACGTTCTTCGTCCGTCTCTCTGAAAATCGTTCCCTGCGCAATTTTGCCGAGCGCTCCGCCATCGGACGCCGCCTCTCGGGCCGATTCGTCGCGGGTACAGAAATCGCCGACGCGGTGCGCGTCACGCAAGCAGTCAATCGTGCTGGATTGAGCGTCAGCATCGACAACCTTGGCGAGAATGTCACCAATCCTGACGAGGCTCGGCACAGCTCGCAACTCTACCAGCAGATTCTCGACGCGATCGCGGCCAACAACCTCAACGCCAACATCAGCCTCAAGCTCACTCACATGGGTCTCGATGTCGACGAGAAACTCGCGCGCGACATTGTTGCTGGTCTGGTGGCGAAGGCGGCTTCGATGAATCCGCCGGGCTTCGTCCGTGTCGATATGGAAGGCTCGCCCTATACCCAGCGCACGCTCGACTTCGTTCACGAACTGCACCGCATGCCGGGAAATGGAAACAGCGTCGGTACCGTGATCCAGGCCTATCTGAAGCGCTCGGAAAGCGACGTAGAGAAACTACTGTCAGAGGGCATCCGCATTCGTCTCTGCAAAGGAGCCTACAAAGAGCCCGCCAGCATTGCCTTCGAGAGCAAAGCAGACGTGGACGCGAACTACCTCAAGCTGATGAAGACGCTGATGAAGAGCGGCATCTATCACGGCATGGCTACACACGACGAAAACATCATTCGTGAGGGCCAAGCCTTCGCCAACCGCGAGAAAATTGCGCGCGATTCTTTCGAATTCCAAATGCTTTACGGCATTCGCCGCGACCTGCAGCAGAGCTTGGTGCGCGACGGATGGCGAGTACGCGTCTACATTCCTTTCGGTACGGAGTGGTATCCATATTTTATGCGCCGCCTCGGAGAGCGCCCCGCGAACGTATTTTTCATCGTGCGCAACATGCTGCGCTCATAGATTGCTAGGCCCCGGTGTGATACACTGAATACAAGTATCCATCTCCTTGCGAGGCCTCATTATGCCAACTTCCATTCGCCTGCCCGAGGACGTTGAACGCCGTCTCGATGCGCTGGCGGAAAAGACCGGGCGCACCAAAGCGTTTTACATCCGCGAGATGATTTTGACCCGCATTGACGAGATGGAAGATTACTATCTCGCCGGTGAAGTCGCGGAACGCCTGCGCAAGGGTAAGGAGCGAACCTTCACCGCGCAGACAGTAAGGCGGGATCTTGGCTTGGACGATTGAGTACACGGACTCCTCTCGCCGCCAGCTTCACAAACTCGATAAGTCTGCCGCGCGCCGCATTCTCGACTACATGGATGAACGGGTAGCTCCGCTAGAGGATGCACGCACAGTCGGCAAAGCATTGCGTGGCCCTCTCGGCGAATTCTGGCGCTACCGAGTCGGAGAGTACCGCATCATCTGTGAACTGCACGATGTGAGGTTGCGTGTATTAGTCGTTCGCGTCGGTGACCGAAAAGAGATTTACCGCTAGGAGCTAATTCCTCCATTAGTTTTTCATCGCGCCCAACATGCTGCGCTCATAGCCGAAAAAGGCCACTGGATAGCACATCCGGGCTAATTTAATGTGTTCGCTTCCTTGTTACCATCAGGACATGCATTACACGGCTTCCCCAGAACTAATTGAAACACTCTCTGTTTTCGTGGGTCCGGAGGTGGAAGACGAAAAGATTGACCTGATCCGCGCCGCGCTGATGATTGCGCGCGGGGAGTATCCCGACCTCGACATCGAAACCTACGCGGGCCGCGTCGAAGAACTGGCGCGTCGTGTTGCGGCACTGGCTCCCGACCTGCATCCGCAGCGCACGCTCAGCGCCCTCAAGCATGTGTTGTTCGAGGAACTGAAACTTCGCGGCAACCGCGAAGACTACTATGATCCGCGCAATTCTTTCCTGAATGATGTGCTCGACCGCGGCCTCGGTATTCCGATCACGCTCTCCATCGTCTATATGGAAGTGGCACGGCGCGTTGGTTTACACCTCTTCGGCGTTGGCCTGCCCGGACATTTTCTGCTGAAGCGCTACAACGAAGATGGCCAGGAGATTTTGATCGACTGCTTCAACCGCGGCGACGTTGTCAGCCGCCAGGATTGCCAAAGCAAGCTGGACGAAATCTACTCCGGTGAAATGAAGATGCGTCCGGAGTTCCTGCACCCCATCAGTCGCCGCCAGATTCTCATGCGGATGCTGAATAATCTGAAGACCGTATATCTCTCCACGCGTAACTTCCGCAAGGCGCTCGCGATTGCAGACCTGATCCTGGTGATTTATCCGCGATCTGCGGAAGATGTGAAACAGAGAGCCCTTCTGCGCTACAGCATGAATCTGCATCGATTAGCGTCTGAAGATCTCGATGAGTATCTGAAGATGTCCCCAAACGCGTCCGACGCGGAAGAGATCAAGCAAATGTCGCTGTCGATCCGGCGGTTGCTGGCTTTGATGAACTAAGGGCAGTTCTTATTCCTGCGGCGCGCCTTCTTCGGCCGGCGCAAGCGGCAAACGCGTCGCTCCCCGCATCATCTCGCGCTCCTGATCTGAGAACATGCTCTTGAATCGCGGCGAGTTGATCACTTGTTCCCGCTGATCCGGTGGCATGGCGCGCAAGTCGCGGACGGCAGTCGTCACCTGACGCTGGCGGTCAGGGGGGAGTTGCCGCATCTGGCCAAAGATCTGGCGCGCCTGCTGCTTCTGCTCGGGAGTCAGGTGCTCCCAGGTTTCCATTCGGTTCAGCATGCGTAATTGCTGCTGAGGCGGCAGATTCGAGAAATGCTGCAGGCGTTGCCGCAGTTGCTGTTGCCGCTCAGGAGACAGGCGTTGGAACGCAGGATCGTTCTGCAGTTCGCGCTCCTGTTCCGCGGGCGGCATATCTTTGTAGCGGCGCAGCCAGTCGCCGGCATGGCCGCGCGGTTGCGGACGCCCTTGCGACGGCCGCTGTATTTGCGCGGGACGCTGGGCCTGATACGCGGGCGCTTGATGGCGCTGCTGCGGCGGTCGGAAAGCTCCGTTGAGCGCAAGGCACGGGACCGACACCACCATCGCCAATCCAGCGACAGCTAGCCATCCCGTCTTGTAGATTCCCCGGCTCATTTTCTTCCCGCCGCACTTCGCCCGTGCTCATTGGTCTTCGCCGCGCGAAACTCTTACGGATTCGCTACGACATCCTGCTGCACATCCAGATCATCGAGCATTTCAAAATCCGCATACATATCGTGATTCTTGTCCAATGCCGTCAGATCACTTACCGCTGTACCTGGCCCCGGCCCCTCTATCTGGGCAATCGGGGGCTTCGGAGGGTGGTGCGTTACCATCAACCCCACACCAACTCCCATCAGCACCGTAAGCGCTGCTGCCAGCACGGGACGCCGGAACCACTGCAACCATCCCGCCTGCGGCTTGGCCATCTCTTCGCGCAGACGCGCTTGCAGGCGCATGTCGAAGTACGGCGAAGGCTCAGGAGCCTGCCATTCATCGAGTAGCGCCATGGTCGAGCGCATTTCTTTCAACTGTTTGGTGCACGCATCACAACTCGCCAGATGCTTGCCCTCGTCCGCTGTGAGCTCGCCGAATCCAGCGGTCACCTCGGGCATCCGTTCGCGAATTTCATCGCAGTTCATAACCATTCCCCTTAACTCTATTCGCCACCATCGCAAGAAAAATCAGTGTTAGACAAACTCTTTTAACTGTTCCCGCAAAGTCTCATACGCCCGGAAGAGCAACGACTTCGTCGCCGACTCGCTCTTTTTCAAAACATCGGCAATCTGCTTGTAATCCATCTGCTGGTACTTGTGCATGATCACCGCCAGCTTCTGTTGCTCGGGCAGCGCCTCCACCTTGCTGCGAATCGCCAGCATGCGTTCGCGGCGTACCATCGCCTGCTCGGCGGTTAGATTCCCGTCCGGCAACTCGAGCGTCGTGCCTGTATCGTCATCCGGTTCGTCCAGGCTGACCTGAACCTCGGGCCGCTCATGGCGCGTGTCACGCGCGTGATTGACCGCCAGGTTCGTCGCGATCCGGTACAGCCACGTCGTAAACTTCGCGCTCGCTTCGTAGCTTTCCCGCGAGCGATACACACGCAAGAAAACTTCTTGAGCCAGATCTTCCGCCGCCGCTGTGTTTCGCGCCATACGATACATGAAACTGACCAGCGGGCGACGATATTTCTGCACCAGATAATCAAAGGCCTGCTGATCGCCGGTCTTCACCCGCAGCATGATCTCCGCGTCGGAAGCCGACTCAGGGCTAGTCACCGGCGGGACAAACCCGACGGTTGCCGGTGACGTTGTCGCCGGCGTCATGGCAGACATCAGCATGCCCCGATCGAGTGCGGCTGTGCTCACATTAGTTTCAACCCCGGGTGGCCGGGAAAGTTGCGCTTTATCAGGGTGCGGTGCGGACGCGGAAGTCCCTTTTGATGAAGGAGATACAGGGGTCTGCGGGGCTTTGGGTTCGGGCGCCATCGAGGGAATGCTGGGAGTAGGGCGGCAACCTGATCGCAAACTTGCGCGTCCGCCCTGCCGCCGATAAGGCTACCACGCCTAACGCCTTCACTGAAACAGTCGGGCCCCCGAACCGTTCACGAGTTGCGGCACAAGCGCAATAGCAGGTGGACGACCAGCGATGAATTCAATACGTACGCGCTCGGGACTGGACCGGCTCAGCGACGGAGATACACGGCTCCATCCCTAGGTAAAAGAAAAGTCAATCCGGCTCGGGCAGCACTTGGCGCTGGAGACGGTCAAAAATGCCGGCCTACCCAAGGAGTGCAACTGAATCACGCGGTTCGGCTGAAAACGTCGACTTTTCAGAGGCCAGTCGGTAGCAGCGCACAGGCGCGCTGACCGCTCTGGGTTGCATAATCTGCTCTTAAATGTTTGAATAAAAGGACTCTAGGGCGCTTAACTCAGCGGTAGAGTGCCATCTTCACACGGTGGAAGTCATAGGTTCGAATCCTATAGCGCCCACCATTCAACAGCTTACGAGCTCTCGGATCCCCGATTGCTTATTGGCTCGCTTGCATGATTAGTTCCAGCAGCGACGGGTCCGGAGCCAACTGCCCGCGCGTGATCGCATGGACCGTCTCCACGATCGCGGCGTTCACCGGAGTGTGAACGCTGCATTGCCGAGCGATGCTTACGACGTATCCGTTGATGAAGTCGATCTCCGTCTTCCTTCCACGCTCAAAATCTTGCAGCATGGAGGGTTTAACGTCCCCGTAGAAGGCGACGATCCCGTCGATCCACGACTCATAACGTCCATCGGCTGGGCCGTTGCCGTCCCAGCCGGGCGGAATCGGCTCCACCGCCAACCGCTCCGGCCGAGCGCCAATGGCAAGCGCCACGGACAGCGTTTCGGCATACGTATTGCAGAACATCCGCCTGCCTGCTTCTGTCTCCATATACTGGCGCATGGTCTGCGCGGAGAGCGCGCCCAGGGTTGTGACGGAGCAGTTGATCAGCAGCTTCGACCAAATTGCGCCGGTCAGATTCGGAGATACTCGCACCTCAATAGCTCGGCCCAGTTCCCTGGCAACGCGGTCGGCGCGCTCGCTTTCTCCGCCGGCCAGTTCGCCGATCAACAGATGGCCAGCATTCTTTTGCTCGTAAATACCCGGCTGAACCATTGTTGCGCCGAGATTGGAGAATCCGCCTAGAACCTTATCCTCGCCCAGGCGATCCGCAAGCATCCGCGCGACGCCGCCGTTCTGTATCGGCAACAGAATCCCGTCGGGCGCGAGCAAAGGCCTCAAGCGCGGCGCAATGTCCAGCGCGTCCTGCGCTTTGGTCGCGAGCAGGATCAGGTCGAATTCATCCCCTTTTCCATAGTCGGCGACAGGGGCAACATCGACCGAAACCGCGCACGCGTCTCCTCCAATCCCGGAGACGCGCAGACCCGATCTTCGCAGCACTCCCGCGGATTCGGTGCTGCGAGTTGCCAGTCGAACGGGCACTCCTGCATTGATTGCACGGGCCGCAATGGTCCCCCCCAGCGCACCGATACCCACAATCAACACCTTCATTTCGAGTCTTCCTGCGCACTCTTAATGGTGAATCCGAGCAATGAATCTCACGCGTGCGGCGCGCGATGTTGTCATGGCGTCCCATGCGAGGATCGCGCAGTCTACGATTGCCTTGAGGGTCTTCCGTGACTGTTCCTCCCGTTCGTATGATCGGTACATTCATACTTCCCGAAGCGCGGCAATTGGGTCCACCTTCGTAGCTCGCCAGGCGGGAATATAGCTGGCCAGTAGAGCTACTATGAGCAAGAGTAAAGGTGCCACCAGAAATACAGCCGGATCATGCGGGCGAACACCATAGAGCAGACTTGCCATCATCGAGGAGGTAGAAGCGGAAAATATCACGCCGGCAGCAATTCCGAGGCCAGCCAGGACTACACCTCTTCCCATGACAAGACGCAAGACATCCGCTCGCTGGGCACCCAACGCCAACCGCAGACCGATCTCGCGCGACCTCTGCCCAACCATGTACGCAAGCAATCCGTAAATTCCGATCGAGCCCAGCAAAAGCGCCATCCCCGCAAATCCCGCTACCAAATTCGCCGAAAATCTCCGCGATGCCAGCGACGCATCCAGTACCTCATCCATCGAGGTGACGTTGAACACCGGCAACCCAGGATCCACGCTCTGAATCGCGCCGCGAATCTGCGCCTCGAGCGTGCTCGCCGGCAACGAAGTTCGCAGAACCAAGCTCAGGGTCCGCCCGAGAAATTGATTCAGCGGAACATAGACGTGCGGCACGCCATCGACATCGAGCCCGTCGTGCTTGATATTTTTTACCACGCCCACCACGGTGGTCCATGGATTCGCAGGATTCTGCCCGAAACGCAACCGGATACGCAGCCGCCGGCCCACCGGATCATGATCCGGCCACCAGTAGCGCCTTGCCGTCGCCTCATCGATGATTGCCACGGGCAGTTTGCCGTTCTCGTCGGCTTCGGTGAAAAAGCGCCCCGCCACCAGCGGTGTTTGTATCACGCGAAAATAATTCGGGCTGACGCGGATAATTTCGGCGCTCAAATCGCCCGAGGATTCCGTGGGCCGGTCTTCGATGGCCAGCGAATTGTGATTCGTGGCGCCGTACGCCGCCGAATCGATGTTGATTGTGTCGGCGGCCGGCAAATTGGACGTAATCGCCGCCAACTCGACGCCGGAAATCGCGTTCGCGCGCTGCAGTAGTTCGCGATTAAACGGCAGTTGCTGCGCGAAGGTGAGATATCGATTCTGCTTCTCATCATTCGGGTTTGGCAGATAGATATTCGCCGTCACCACTTGCGATGGATTGAAGCCCGGATTCTGCCGCAACAAATCGCGAAGCGTTTCTAACAGGAGCCCCGCGCCGACCATCAGCACCACGGCAAAAGCCAGCTGCGACACGATCAGTGCGTCGCGCATGCGCCCGGCCTTCGCACTGTAGCCCGAGCCGCGCGAGCCCTCGCGCATCGTGCTGGCAAGTCCCGCCTTCGAGGAATGAATCGCGGGAGCCAGCCCAAACAGTAGACCGGTCGCGAGCGAAATCAGTAGCGCGAATCCCAGCACCCGCCAATCAATGTTTACTTCGCCCAGCCGCGGAAGATTCGCCGGCACAAATCGCAAGAGAGCCTTCTGCGTAATCACCGCCGTCGTGAGCCCTGCGATTCCCCCGATGAACGCCAGCAACAGCGATTCGGTGAGCAGCTGCCGGATCATTCGGCCTCCGCTCGCTCCCATCGCCACGCGCACTGCCATCTCTTGCTGTCGTCCAGAGGCGCGCGCCAGAAGCAGACTGCCAATGTTCAGAGAGACGATGAAAACAATCAGGATTACGGCAGCCAGCAAC
>Ga0070714_100000579_pt1 | contig 26368 bp, 25 predicted proteins | sample LARL83metaG_FD_65450 | JGI IMG/M metagenome (GOLD analysis project Ga0070714, IMG submission 65450) | Corn, switchgrass and miscanthus rhizosphere microbial communities from Kellogg Biological Station, Michigan, USA - LAR L8-3 metaG | ecosystem: Host-associated > Plants > Roots > Rhizosphere ... | reverse complement strand
AACTTGGTGCCGTCCTTGAGGTCGTCCACCACCAGGATGTCCGAGTGGCCGCGCTGGTTCAGCGCCAGCACCAGGTTAGAACCCACAAAGCCTGCGCCGCCGGTGACGATGATCATGCGCCGTCTCTCTTTGAATAGATGACCATGTATTTGTAGAAGACCCCATTGGCTTCAGACACAGAGATGAGCACGCCGCGCCAGCCGTCCAGGATCCCCAGCCTCAATATATAGCTGCGGATGAAGGCCCAGAAGGTCTTGAGCAGGATTATGGCGGGCGGATAGGTCCGGCGCGACTCGCCGGCCTTGAGCATGGTGTAGCGGTGCATCTTCACCAGGAAGTCGCCCGCTTCCTGCATGGGCATGTGCTTGAGGGTGCCGGCCAGCTTCACTGCGGCCTCCCCGTCCTTCAGCTCCACCTTTTCGTGAACCGCCACGTCGTTGAAGGCGTGGGATTTGCGGTGGTAGAGACGGGTCAGCCACTGGCTGCCCCAGCCGGCATGCCTCACCCGCTTGCCCAGCAGGTAGTTCTGCCGCTCCACGCAGTAGGCGACTCCGGTCTTGTCGAGCGACAGGGTATCCAGCGCCGCCAGCAGCGCCTCGTCCGGTACCTCGTCGGCGTCGATGGAGAACACCCAGTCGTTCTTCGCCAGGGAGGCTGCCTGGTTGCGTGTCGGGCCAAAACCGGAGAACTCGCCCTTGTGTATCGCCACGTTGGGATAGCGCCCGGCGACTTCGAGGCTGCGGTCCTTCGAGCCGTTGTCGAACACCACCACTTCGCCGAAGCGCTTGAGGCTGTCCAGGGTCGCGGCGAGCGTCGCTTCCGCGTCGCGGACCATCAATACAGCAGAGATATTCTGGAGCGGCATGGTCATTCGCTCTGGAGAGGAAACGATCGGTGAGTGTCAAAAGCGCCGCGAGCCGAAGCAGGACGAGGCGCGCGAGGCGAGCAGGAGGGAGTGCACTCTTGGTGTGCATGACCGACTGCGAGTCCGAAGCGCAACGAAGTCATGCGAGGCGCAGCAGCTTTTGACTAACCAGTGAGCTTATAGTCAGCGCCGCAATAGGGACACTTGGCTTCGCCGGTGGCCTCGATGGGCAGGAACACCCGGGGATGGGAGTTCCACTTGCTCATCTCAGGGGTCGGGCAATGCAGGGGCAGGTCGTCCCGGGTCACCTGATAGGTCTTTTGGGCATTGGGCGGGCTGACCAGGCTTTCGCGCTCGGCTTCGGACACGGGGACCTCGGAGAATCGCTTTGACAGAGGCGCGATTATACCAATCCCCATGCGGCCCTTCGCGCTACGCTGCGGGCCCCAGGGTCTTGTGCCAGAGCTCCCGCACCTGCTGGCGCATGGGTTCCACCTCGAAGGGCGGCACGCGGCTGGGACGGCCCTCCAGGGTCAGGTGGTGTACCCGGCGGCGGAACTCCCGGTAGGTATCCGCCAGGAACTCGCCGGTCTCCTTCGGCATCACGCCCTCGGCCACCAGACCCTCCAGGTTACGGATGTTGTCCGGCCAGTCCAGCAGAGCGGGATGCTCGTGGGCGTGCGCCAGAACGGCGTACTGCACCATGAACTCGATGTCGGTGAGGCCGCCCGAGTCCAGCTTGATGTCGAAGTCGCCGCCCGCGTGCCGGCGCTCCTCGCGCATGCGGGCGCGCATCACGGCGATGTCCTCGCGCAGCTTGCCCACGTCCCGCTCCCGGCCCAGCACCGAACGGCGTATGGAGCGGAACAGCTCCGCCACTTCCTTGTCGCCCGCCACCGGCCGCGCCCGCAGCAGTGCCTGGTGCTCCCAGGTCCAGGCCTGCTGTTCCTGGTAGTGGGCGAAGCCGTCGATGGAGCTGACGATCAGCCCGGAGGCGCCGCTGGGCCGCAGCCGCGTGTCCACCTGGTAGAGCACGCCGGAGGTGGTGGGGATGGAGAGGATGTTGATGACGCGCTGGGCCAGGCGCGTGAAGAACTCCACGTTGTCCAGCACCTTGGGGCCGTTGGTCTGCTGCTCGGCGCTGCGGCTGTCGTGCAGGAACACGAGATCCAGGTCCGAGCCGTAGCCCAGTTCCCAGCCGCCGAGCTTGCCGTAAGCGATGACGGCGAAGCGCGCGTCGCGCAGGCGGCCGTGCTCGATGCACTGGGGCCGGCCGTGGCGCGCCACCAACTGGCGCCAGGCGATCTGCAGGGCCTTGCGGATCACCTGCTCCGCGGTCCAAGTGAGGAAGTCGCTCACCTTCATGAGCGGTGCGTTGCCGGCCAGGTCCGCGGCCGCGGCGTGCACCACCGCGGACTGCTGGAACTGGCGCAGCGCATCCATCTGCATCTCCAGGTCGTCCGGCGCGATGCCGGCGAGGATGCCCTCCAGCTCTGCGTGCAGCGAGTCCTGGGACGGGAACTCCTTGAAGATGCGCGGGTCGATGAGCTCGTCCAGCAGGATCGGCGAGCGCACCACCATGTCCACCAGCCACACGCTCTCGGCGGCGAGGCGCGCGAGCTGGCGCAGCGCCGTGGGGTTCTCGGTGAGCAGTGCGAGATAGGCAGAGCGCTTGGCGATGGCCTCGATGACCCGGGCCAGGCGTTTCAGCACCTCGTCCGGCGTCGCCCCCGGCACGCGCACTTCGCACGCGGCAGTGACGAGCTGGGGCACCACCGCCTGGAACAGGCGACGCGAGCGCTCGCCCTGCTCGCGGGTGGAGGCTTCCCGCAGGGAATGCAGCACCCGCGCCGCTTCCTTCGGCTCATGGAAACCCAGCTCCTTCAGCCTGGCTTCCGCCTCGGCGTCATCGGCCCAGGCGACCCCAGCCTTGCCTTCCTCCTGCACGGCCTTGGGCGCCACCACCACCGATTCGAAGATGCGGTGCACCTCGGCGCGCTCCGTGTCCAGCGCGGCGCGGAACGATGCCCAATCGGTGTGTCCCATGCTGTAGGCCACGCGCATGCGCGCCACCTCGTCCTCAGGCAGGTCGTGCAACTGCTGGTCGCCGGCTTCCTGCAGCCGGTTCTCGACGCGGCGCAGGAAGCTGTAGGCCTTGAGCAGCGCTTCCGTGTCCTTGGGATCTAGGTAGTTCTTGCTGCCGAGATAGGTGAGCACCGCCACGATGCCCCGTTCCCGCAACTGGGGCTCGCGGCCGCCGCGGATCAACTGGAACATCTGGCCGATGAACTCGATCTCGCGGATGCCGCCGGGACCGAGCTTGATGTTGTCGGAGAGGCCGCGGCGCCCCACTTCCTGGGTCAGCAGGGCCTTCATGTCCCGCAGCGACTCGAAGGCGCCGTAGTCCAGGTAGCGGCGGTATACGAAGGGCCGCAGTTCCTGCAGCAGCTTCTCCCCGGCTTTCAGGTCGCCGGCGATGGGCCGCGCCTTGATGAAGGCATAGCGCTCCCATTCGCGGCCATGGCTCTGGTAATAGGCTTCCATGGCGTCGAAGCTCAAGGCCACCGGCCCCGCCTCGCCGAAGGGGCGGAGGCGCAGGTCCACCCGGAACACGAAGCCGTCGGCGGTGGCCTCGTCCAGGGCCTTGGTGAGCTTCTGGGCCAGGCGCAGGAAATACTCCTCGTTGTCCAGCGGCCGCTCGCCGTCGCTCTGCCCCGCTTCGGGGTAGGTGAAGATGAGGTCCACGTCCGAGGAGAAGTTGAGCTCCCGGGCACCGAGCTTACCCAGTCCCAGCACCACCAACTGCTGAGGCTGGCCCTTGGCGTTACGGGCTGTGCCGTGGCGCGCCGCATGCCACCGTGAGAGATGCGCGAGCGCCGCCTGGGTGAGCGCATCGGCCAGGTCCGAGAGGTCCCGCAGCGTCTCGGCGAGGTCGGCCCAACCGGCGAGGTCGCGCCAGGCGATGCGGATCATCTCCCGGCGGCGCGTCTGGCGCAGGCGCGTCATGAGCGTGCGCTCGTCCACCACGTCCTTGAGCGCCTCTCGCACGCGCGCCGCGGGCGAACCGGGATCGTTCAAGTCGCCGGAGGAGGCCAGCTCTTCCAGCAGGCGGGGATCTCGCGCGCAGTGCTGGGCCACGAAGGGGCTCGATGCCCAGACCCGCGCCAGGGTCTCGGCCGTGGCCGCGGGCGGATGTTCCGGCGAGCCGCCGTTCTCGCGGTAGCGAGACTCCGCCGCTTCCAGCGCAGGCAGGAGGACGGCGGGTATGGCGGCGGCTCGGGTCATGGGTCGTCGCGACGGCGTGGGGGCATTACCCTAGCACACGGCGCAACGCCGGGACGCGGCTCAGTAGTACCAGGTACAGAGCACGGTGCCGGCGATGATCAGCAGAGAACCGCCGAGATAGGGCAGGCTCAGACGCTCGCCGAAGGCGAAGTGGCTGAGCAGGGGCACCAGGATGAAGGCCAGGGCGAACAGCGGGTAGGCGCGGTTCAGGGGCACGGCCTTAAGCTGCATCACCCACAGGAAGGTCGCGCCCACGTAGATGACGCCGGCCAGGATCAGGTAGGGCTCGAAGGCGAGCATCCACCAGGGCGCCTTTGGGTCGGCCCTTCCCGCAGCGAACTTGAACAGCAACTGCCCCACCGCGATCAGCGCGACGCAGGCCAGCACCAGGAGCATGCGCAGCATGCTCATGGCAGGCGGCTCTGCAGGGTGACGTGGGGCTGGGCGCGCATGTCCTCGTTCAGGAACGAGAGCAGCAGCTGGAAGCCGATGATGATGCTCAAGCCGCCGATCATGACGGTGCCGGCCGAGGCGAACTCGCCGCGGGACTCGGCCAGGCTCCACTTGGCCACGCTGAAGGCTATCCCGAACACCGTCAGCACCACCCCCAACACCAGCTCTACCGAGGCGATGGAAAAGCCGCGCAGGAAGTAGTTGTAGAAGATGCGCTTGGCATAGTTGACGAGGTGCCGCACCAGGAACTCAGGCAGCACCCGCGGGATGCTGAGGTTGCTGCGCTCGTCCGAGTAAGCGGCCTGCATGGGCACGTCCACCACCACCGCGCCCAGGGTGTTGAGGCGGAACATCATGTCGGTCTCGAAGAACCAACGCCGCGCGATCTTGTCCAGCGGCAGCACCTTGAGCACCCGGGCGTGCACCGCGGTGAAGCCGTTGGTGGGGTCGGCCACGTCCCAGTAGCCGGTGGAGAACTTGGTCATGAACGAGAGCACCGCGTTGCCGAACAGCCGCAGGCCGGGCATGCCCTGCAGGTTCTCCAGGCTGTAGAAGCGGTTGCCCTTGGTGTAGTCGGCCTGGCCGGCGCTTATCGGCCGCACCAGGGCAGCTACCAGCGCCGGATCCATCTGGCCGTCGCCGTCCAGCTTCACCACGATGCCGGCACCGTCTTTCAGGGCTTCACGGTAACCGGTAATCACCGCGCCGCCCACGCCCTGGTTCTCGGCGTGGCGCAGCACCTTCACGCGCGGATCGCGGCAGTTCTGCTCGATATGGCTGCCGCTGCCTTCGGGGCAGGCGTCGTCGATACAGTACACGCGCGCCACCTCCGGTCCGATGCGCGCGAGCAGGTCCAGAACCCGCGCCTTGACCCGGTAGCAGGGGACGACCACGGCGATGCTGTTGTCCAAGGCACCCCACCTCGGCCGATTGGAGCGCTCACTATAGCAATCCCCGGGTCCCCATAGGCGCCCGGCGTTAGGCCGCCAGGACGTGCTCATGTAACCTAGCGCGATGGATGCAACGCCGGGAACACCTGCATGACCCATGATCTCAGCCGCATGCAGATGGTCTGCGTGAGCCTGATCCTGCTGCTGGGCGGCTACCTGCGGTTCGCCGCCGTCGCCGATACCGTGGTGGATCACCCTTATCGCAGCGACGTCGCTTCCTATTATCAGACCGCCTACAACCTCAACACCTACGGCGTCTATTCACACGTCATCAACCAGGCCGGCGGCCACGAGTCGGCGCCGCGACCGGACGCCTTCGTCACGCCCGGATATCCGCTATTGCTGACGCTGTTCATCGACACGCCGCCGACACCGCAGGTGTTCCTGCAGGTGGCCTTGTGGCAGGCGGTGTTCGGCACGGTCACGCTGCTGCTGGTGTTCTGGCTGTTCCGGCACATCGGAGGCTTCGTGGTCGGCAGCGCGGCCATGTTGTTCACCGCCATCAGTCCGCACCAGGTGAACACCGTGGTGTTCATGGTCACCGAGACCTGGTTCACCCTGCTTCTGACGGTCTCGCTGGTGGTATTCGCGCTTCATCTCGGCGCGCAGCGCCGCTTTCTGCCAGGCCTGCTGGCGGCGGGAGTGCTGTTCGGCGTCGCGGCCCTCACCCGCCCGGTGCTGGAGTTCTTCCCGCCGTTCCTGATGGTACTGCTGTTCCTCAGCCATCCGCGCCGGCAGGCCCTCCAGGGGAGCGCGGTGCTGCTGGTAGGGTTCCTGGCGGTGTGGATGCCCTGGCTGGTGCGCAACGAGGTGTCCACCGGCCGCGCCGGCGACCCGACCGTGATGATCACCACGCTCACCTCGGGCATGTATCCTGACCTCGAGTACGACCACAATCCCGCCTCCCTGGCCATCCCATACGACTTCGATCCGCGCATCGCGCAGATCAACAGCAGCACCGGCTCGGCGCTGGCCGAGATCGCCCGGCGCTTCCGCACCGACACCGGCGAGGAACTGGAGTGGTATCTGGCGGGCAAGCCGCGCATGCTGTGGTCATGGGACGTTATCGAAGGCGGCAAGGATGCCTACATCTATTCGGTGATGCATACACCCTACCGCTCGAGCCCGCTGTTCCGCGCCACCCACGCCGTCGCCTTCCTGCTGCACTGGCCGCTGGTGCTGCTGGCCTTCCTCACCACTTTCTATGTGTGGCTACCCCGGACATGGGTGCGGTTGGCGGGCCCCGCGCTGGTGATGGCGAGGCTCATCGGCATGCTGCTGCTCTATAACACCGCCGTGCTGATGGTGTTGGCGCCATTCGTGCGCTATTCCATCCCGTTCCTGCCACTGATCTTCGGCATGGCCATGCTGGGTTTGGCGCTGGCGGCACAGTGGGTCCGGGAACGCGGCGTAGCCAGAGCTGTGGGACACTGACGTGGCCGCAAGTCATCCGCGCCGCCACGCCGCCCGCCCGAGCCCCCTCATCCGCTTCTTCGCCACCGCTGGCAAGGGGCTGGAACCGCTGGTGGCGGATGAGCTGAAAGCGCTCGGGATGAAAGAGGTGAAGGAAGCCCGCGGCGGCGCGAGCTTCGAGGGCACGCGTGCCGACGCCTATCGCGCCTGCCTGTGGCTGCGCACGGCCAACCGGGTGCTGCTGCCCGTGGCCCGCTTCGCGGCGCCGGATGCCGATGCCCTGTACGCCGGCATCCGCAAGATGCCCTGGGAGCAGGATGTGTCGCCGGACGGGACGCTGGCCGTCGACTTCGGCGGCACCAGCGAGACCATCAGCAACAGCCAGTTCGGCGCGCAGAAGGTGAAGGACGCCATCGTGGACCGGTTCCGCGACCTGACCGGACGGCGCCCTTCCGTGGACCGGGCGCGGCCGGACCTGCAGGTGAACTGCCACCTGCACCGCGGCCTGGTGACCGTGAGCATCGACCTCTCCGGCGACAGCCTGCACATGCGCGGCTACCGCGAATCCGGCGTGATCGCGCCTTTGAAGGAGAACCTGGCGGCGGCGCTGCTCCTGAAGTGCGGCTGGCCGGAGATCGCCAAGTCCGGCGGCAGCTTCGTGGACCCGCTGTGCGGTTCCGGCACCCTGGTGATCGAAGCGGCACTCATCGCCGGTGACGTGGCGCCGGGCCTGCTGCGGGACTACTGGGGCTTCCAGGGCTGGCTCAAGCATGACCCAGGCGTCTGGGAAGAAGTGCTGATGCAGGCGCGGGAACGGCAGAACGCGGGCCGCGGCCAGGGCCCGGCGATCCTGGGTGCGGACCTGGACGCCAAGGCCATCCTCGCTTCCCAGAAGAACGCGCGGGTCGCCGGCATCGCACCCCGGGTGCGCTTCGAGCACAAGCCGCTGGAACAGGACAGCCTGCCGGCGGGCCTGAAGCCGGGCCTGGTGGTCACCAACCCGCCCTACGGCGAGCGGCTCGGCACCGTGGAGACCCTGGGCCCTCTATATAAGGGTATCGGCGACTGGCTGAAGAGCTACTGCCTGCACTGGAAGGCCGGCATCATCACCGACAACACCGACCTCGCCAAGCAGTTGGGCCTGCGGGCCCGCAAGATCAACTCCTTCTATAACGGCGCCCTGGAGTGCAAGCTGCTGCAGTTCGAGGTGGAGGAGGAATGGTTCATGCGCGATAAGCCGGCGACCGCCGCCGGACCTTGACGCCGTCCCTTCCCTCCCACAGAATCGGTCCCATGCTTAACATTGCAGCCCGCACCATGAAGATGTGCAAACCCGGCGTCCACCGCGCGGGAGAGGCTGCATCGTCCATATAGATAAGATTCCAGGACCTTGAAGTCGAATAAACCCGCAGCGGGCAGCCGATGCGGGTTTTTTCTTGCCCGCCGCTGCCCCTGCAAACCGGGAGTAAGCGATGAGTGGGCAGACGTGGATAGTCATCAAGTTGGGGGGCACCAGCGTCTCCAGCCGGAGAAACTGGGATAACGCCCTTGCGGAAGTGCGGGAGCACCTCGCCGCGGGCAAGCGCGTGCTGCTGGTGCAGTCCGCGCTCTCGGGCATCACCAACGCCCTGGAGGCGCTGCTGGCGGCGCCGGGCGCCCCGGCGCTGCAGCAGGCACTCGCCGTCATCCAGGAGCGGCACCGGGCCTTCGCCGCGGAACTCGGCGTCGCTGCCGACCTCGATATCTATGGTGAGCGCTTGCAGCGGCTCGCCTCCGGCGCCCAGCTCACGGGCGAGGTCACGCCCCGCCTCAAGGCCGAGGTCATGGCCTGCGGCGAGCTCATGGCCAGCACGCTGGCGGCGCGTTATCTGGTGCAGACGGGTTTGCCCGCCACCTGGGTGGATGCACGGGAACTACTGGAATCCGTGTCCTTGCCGAACCAGTCCCCGGCGGCCCGGCATCTCTCCGCCGCGTGCGCACAGGAACCGGATCCCGCCCTGCAGGCACGGCTCGCGGCGCTCACGCCGCTGGTGCTCACCCAGGGGTTCATCGCACGCAGCCCCCAGGGCGAGACGGTGCTGCTGGGGAGAGGCGGCTCCGACACCTCCGCCGCGTACTTCGCCGCCAAGCTCCAGGCGGGACGCCTGGAGATATGGACCGACGTACCCGGCCTCTTCACCGCCGACCCGCGCGAGGTGCCGGCGGCGCGCCTGCTGCGCCGGCTCGGCTACGACGAGGCCCAGGAGATCGCCAGCAGCGGCGGCAAGGTGCTGCACCCCCGTTGCATCGAACCGGTGCGGCGCCTCGGCATCCCGCTGCACGTGCGCCATACTCCGGATCCCTCCCTGCCCCGCACCGTGATCGGCGACGGCGGCAGCAGCGGCGCCCAGGTGAAGGCCATCTCCCTGCGCCGCGGTGTAGTGCTGGTGAGCATGGAGACGCCGGGCATGTGGCAGCAGGTGGGATTCCTCGCTGACGCCTTCGCCTGCTTCAAGCGGCACAGCCTCTCGGTGGACATCGTCTCCACCTCCGAGACCTGCGTCACCGCCTCCCTCGATCCGCTGGCCAACGCCGCGCCGGAAGGCGTGCTGGAGGAACTGCTGCAGGACCTGGCGAAGCTGTGCCGCCCGCGGCTCATCACCGGCTGCGCTGCCGTGAGCCTGGTGGGCCGCGACATCCGCGCCAACCTGCACCGGCTGGCACCGGTGCTGGAGCTCTTCGAGGAACATCACGTGCACCTCACCTCCCAGGCGGCCAACGACCTCAACCTCAGTTTCGTGGTGGACGAGGGCGACGCGGCGCGGCTGGTGCGCGAGATGCATGCGCTGCTGATCCCCGCCGGCGAGGCGGACACGCTGTTCGGCCCCACCTGGCAGGCCTTGCACGCACCGCTCCAGCTGCCCGCAGCCCCCGTGTGGTGGCGACGCCGCCGCACGGAGCTGCTGGCATTGGCAGCCCAGGGCACGCCCCGCTATGTCTATGATCCGCAGGCAGTGCAGGCCGCCATCGCCGAGCTGCGCGGCTTGCGGCACGTGGACCGGCTGCTCTACGCCATGAAGGCCAACCCCCATCCGGGGCTGCTGAAACTCATGCATGCCGCGGGATTGGGTTTCGAGACCGTCTCCCCCGGGGAGCTCGCCGCGGTCAGGGCGCTGTTCCCGGAGCTCGAGCCCTCCGAGATCCTGTTCACGCCCAACTTCGCACCGCGGGATGAATACGCGGCCGCGCTCGAGCAGGGCGTGCAGCTCACCCTCGACAACCTGCACCCGCTGCGGGAATGGCCGGAGCTGTTCCGCGGCCGCGAGCTGTTCCTGCGCATCGACACCGGCACCGGCGCCGGCCATCACCGCCACGTGCGTACCGCCGGACAGGCCAGCAAGTTCGGCATACCCATCGCGGAATTGGCGGAAGCACGCCAGCTCGCGACCCAACTCGGCGCGCGCATCACCGGCCTACACGCCCATGTAGGCAGCGGCATCCTGGACACAGGCGTGTGGCGCGAGAATGCACTGCAGCTCGCGGAGCTGGCGGGCGGGTTCCCGGAAGTGCGGGTGCTGGACTTAGGGGGAGGTCTCGGCGTCCCGGAACGGGCGGAGCAGCCACGCCTGGCGCTCGCAGACCTCGACGCCGGGCTGGCAGCGGTGAAGCGGGCGCATCCGCGGCTGGCGCTGTGGCTGGAGCCGGGGCGTTATCTCGTGGCCCGCGCCGGCGTGCTGCTCACCCGCGCCACCCAGCTCAAGGGCAAGGGCGAGCTGCGCTACTTAGGGTTAGATGCCGGGATGAACTCGCTGATCCGTCCCGCGCTCTATGGCGCGCACCACGGCATCCTGAACCTCACGCGCCTCGGTGAACCGGCCGCGGCGCGCTATACAGTGGTTGGACCCATCTGCGAGAGCGGTGACGTGCTGGGCCGGGACCGCCTGCTGCCGGAGACCCAGGAGGGCGACGTGCTGGTGGTGACGGATACGGGCGCCTATGGCCATGCCATGGCCTCCCGTTACAACCTGCGGGAGCCGGCTCCGGAGGTCTTACTCGCGGCCAGCGGATGAGCAGGCCGCTAGAGGCGGATCTGCCTGCCTGCACTCCGGGCCAGGGCGGCGTCGTACACCAGCTGCGCGGCCACCGCGTCCTGCACCGCCACGCCCACGGACTTGTAGAGCGTGATCTGCTGCGGCGACTGCCTGCCCTCCTGCGTGCCTGTCAGCACCTCGCCGATCTCCGCGTGCACGGTGGCGCCGGCCAGATCGCGGGCACCAGACGGCGGCGGCGCCAGGGCGGCGGCCCGGGATTCGACGAACACCCGCGCCTTGCGCACCGCGTCTTCATCCAGCTCGCGCCCCGCTGGGTTCAGGCCCACGGAGTTCACGTGCATGCCGGGCGCAAGCCACTCGCCCTTCACCACCGGCTGTTGCGCGTGGGTGGTGGCGCAGACCACGTCTGCACCGCGGAAGGCCTCTGCGCCGATGGGATAGGCGCGGCAGCTCACGCCCAACTCGTCTCCAAGTGAGCGGCCGATCCGCTCGGCTTTCTTCACGTCCCGTCCGGCTATCCGCAGTTCCCTGAGCTTGCGCGACCCCGCCACGGCCCGGGCGTGGCTCGCGGCCTGCACGCCGGTGCCCACCACCAGCAACACCGAGGCGTCCGGGCGCGCCAGGAGCCGCGTCGCCAGGGCGGAACCGGCGGCAGTGCGCAGGGCGGTGATGGAAGCGCCGTCCAGCATTGCCTTGGGGGTGCCGGTATCCGCGTCGAACAGCATCACCACCGCCTGGTGGGTATGCAGGCCAGCCGCCGCATTGCCCGGGAATACCGTCACCAGCTTGCAACTCAGGGTATGGCTGCCGGGCAGGTAGGCCGGCATGGTGCCGAGCAGGCCCTTGTCCTGCACCTGCGCCGCTGTACGCGGCGGCATGGAGACCCGGCCGGCAGAGAGTGCCACCATCGCAGGACCGAGAGCCCCGATGAGCTCTTCCAGGTCCAGCAGCGCGCTCACCTCGTCGGCGTTCAGCGATAACATAGGCATGTCCCCGGCTTGTGGGCATTGGATTCTAGCGCCGGGCCGGTATGAAGATGGGCCGCGCGCCGCAACCTTTTGCCGGGTTCCCGCATCCAACAGGGAGCCAGCGGGAGATCCTCCATGCGCCTTCTCAGCCTGTGTCTGCTCGCCCTCATCCCCACCGTGCTCCACGCCGACGCCGCTTCTCCCGAAGACAAGCTGGTGGGGCTGTGGGGCGTGGAGCAGGTGTTCGGCCCGCAACTACAAGGCACGCTCAGTATCGACAGCCGCGGCGGCGAGTGGGTCGCGGAAGTGGCGGGTTATCAGGCGCCGGTCTGGCATGCCAAGGGCGAGGTCGATCTCATCCTGCCCGGCGGCGCCGGCAGTTTCCATGGCCAGGAAAGCGCCGACGGCAGGCGCGTCGCCGGCTTCTGGCGCCAACCGCCGGGCGTGACCCATGACCAGGCCTACGCGACGCCGGTGACGCTACTGCGCAGCCAGCCGGGGGTATGGCAGGGCGAACTGCGTCCGCTCGAGGACCGGGTTTCGCTGTACCTCATGATCAGCCGCGCCGAGGATGGCAGCCTCAAGGCCTTCGTCCGCAACCCCGAATTCAACTTCGGCATGGGCCGCCTGTACAAGGTGAGCCTCGACGGTAGCCGGTTGACCCTGGATGACGTGCTGCGCAAGGGTGACGAGCTAAGTGGCGAGTATGACGTCGGCCAGGACCGCGTGGAGCTCACGCTGCAAGGGTTCGGACACTTTGAGTTCACGCGCCGCGACCGGGATCACGCCCTGGGCTTCTATCCGGCGACGCCGGCGCTGGAGCATTACCTCTACCGGCAGCCGCTCACGGAGGACGACGGCTGGCAGACCGCCTCACCGCGGCAGGCGGACCTGGACCTGAAGCCCCTCGCCGCGCTGGTGCAGCAGATCCTCGATACCCAGACCGACAGCTTCAAGACGCCGTACATCCAGAGCCTGTTGATATCTCGCCACGGCAAGCTGGCGCTGGAGGAGTATTTCTACGGTTTCGATCGCGAGCGTGTGCACGACACCCGCTCCGCCGGCAAGACCCTGGCCGGCACCCTGGTGGGCATCGCCCTCGACCACGGCGCGAAGTTCCGCCTGGATTCGCCGGTGCTACCGTTCTATCCCCAGTACCACGACCTCGCCAACCCGGACCCGCGCAAGCAGAAGATCACGGTCGAAGACCTGCTCACCATGGACTCGGGCCTGGCCTGCGACGACAACGACGACAGCTCGCCGGGCAACGAGGACACTATGCAGTCCCAGGACCGGCAGCAGGACTGGTACCGCTACATCCTGGACGTGCCGATGCAGGATGAGCCCGGCGACAGGAAGGCCGTGTACTGCACTGCCGCCATCAACCTGTTGGGTGGCGTCATCCAGGGCTCCACCGGCATGCCGCTCACGGAGTTCTTCGACCGCTACTATGCGCAGCCGCTGCAGATCCGCGATTACCACATGAACCTGATGCCGAAGGGCGAGGCCTACTTGGGCGGCGGCATCCAGCTCAGACCCAGGGACATGCTCAAGCTAGGCCAGTTATACCTCGACGGCGGCAAGTGGCACGGCAAGCGGGTGTTGAGCAGTCAGTGGACCACGGCCGCCACCACCCAGCACTCGTTCTTCCCCGCCTCCGACTATGCGCCGGGCCACGGCTACGGCTACACCTGGCACCTCTTCGACGTGAAAGTGGGGACCAGGACCTACAGGGAATACATGGCGCAGGGCAACGGCGGGCAACTGGTGATGGCAGTGCCGGCGCTGGACCTGGCGGTGGTCATCACCGCAGGCAACTACGGCAACTTCCCCACCTGGCGCAGGTTCTTCGAAGATTACATGCCGCAGTACATCATCCCGGCTGCCGGCGGCTAAAGATGAATACGGGACGCCAAGTATCGGCGTCCCGTAGGTGGTGTCTCCTGTCTCCTCGCCGGGGTCAGTGCACCGGAGCGTCGTATTCCTTGTAGTGCAGCAGGCGCAGGTCGCTGGTCCCGCGGGCGGCCTTGATGGGCTGCAGATCCTGCTTGGGCTTCGCTGCCTGCACTTCCTCGTCCAGTTTGTGCAGGCGCCCGTTCTCCAGGGCCCGGCCCATGGAGGTCAGCAGTTCGTCCACCGTCTCACCCGGGTGATATTCGATCAGGCCCACCGTCAAAGTCAGGTTCACCAGGCCGGCCGCAGTCTTGATGGAATGCAGCTCCACGGCCTGGCGCAGCTTGCGGGCGCAGGTCTCGGCACCCTTGAGGTTGGCGCGAGACAGGATCATGCCGTACAGGCCGTCGCCGACGCGGCCGATGGGCGGACGCTTCGGATCCAGCTCGCCGAGTTGCAGCTCCTGGATGACCCCGGCGGCGCGCTCGGTCACTGCACGCACCAACTGCTTGACCACGTCCTCGTCATAGCGCGCGCTGAGCTCGCTGAAATGATCGATGGAGATGAGCCCGGCCCAGAACGAGGTCTCGCTCGCGTCAGCGCGCTGCTTGCAGCTGCGCAGCTCCTCCTTGAAGAACGGGAACTTGAGGGCGATGGTGTCCATGTCCCGGGCGGTGATGGTGTGGATGTGCTCGCGAGCGTCTTCCAGTGCGGCGGCCTGCATCGCATTCTCGTCCTGGAGTATCTGCCGCTCCTGGCGCGCGCGCTCGTACTCATGGGCGCGCAGGTACATGAAGGCGCCCAGGGCCAACGCCTCGAACAGCGTGTAGATGGCATTGGCGTGGAGCGGATCGGCGGGGTTCATGAGGCTGCCGGCGAAGGCGTTCAGGTAGATGCTCAAGTGCACCGCCGTCAGCACCGCCACCTGCCAGGCCTTGAGCCGGGTCAGGCCGAGCGCGATCCATATCATGGTCATCAGCACGATCTGCGGCTGCGCGGTGGGCGCGAGGTAAGAGTAGAAGCCGGCGCAGATGCCGATGCCCATGAGGCCCTGGAGGAAGCGGGCTTCGGGGTCGCCCAGCTTGGCGTCGAACGCCGTCAACATCACGAGTGCGGTCAGCACCAGCGCCAGTCCGGCGCCCAAGAACAGGCGCAGCTCGGCCTCGATGGCCGGGGTGGGCCTGAAGATGGGCAGCACCACCGGCAGCAGGCAGATCACATACGCGCCTACACCCAACATGAAGCTCCTGACGTTGCTGTGTTCCATGGCTGGCTCCTTGTAATTCCCGTTCGCGATATCCATCTTTTGCCTAGCTCTCCGGTCAGATTGGGCGAGTCGTGGCTACGACTCTCATGGCACATATATTTGTCATGGTCGGGTCTCCGGCCCCATCGGCTGAAGGCTGAACCCACCCTGTCGCGACGCCTGATTTACGGCTGAGAGATTCCCTGATATGGACGCCAGCAGCCGCCTGCTGCCGGAAGGGGCGGCACAGCCGCCGCGGCGCCGCGGCGGAAATGGGACAGATTTCCCTCGATCATGCCGATCTGCGCCCATCCCCGAGGGGTCTCTAGGGGTTTCCCCGACCTCCCGGTAATCCCCGCCTTACATGACCCTCGCCGTGGCCGGGTTCGGCCGCATTTGTGTCGTATCCCCGTCAGAGTTGTCCTGAAGCCCCGCCACGCCAAGTCCTGTGAAGGATTCAGCCCAACTCCGATGGGTCGCATGTCGCGTCGCTGATGAAATACGCCCATACGAAAGCGCTGGAAGCGCGAAGGGAGAAGACCATGCGGAAGCTCATCGTGATGATCACGGCGCTGCTCATGACCGTGCTCTTGCAGGCCTGCGGCTCCGCCGGCGCGGCCGGTACCGGTGGTACCGGGTACAACAGCCTGGGCGGCTCCGCCGGGACCGGCAGCGATGCCGCCCCCACCACGACCTTCACCGGCTTCGCCGTGGTGCAGGTGGATGGCGCCCTCAGCGGCAAGGTGGTGGCCTTCTTCAGCGAGGACATGGATCCCGCCACCATCAACGCCCAGAACTTCACCGTCACGGGCCCGGACCAGAAACCCATCGCCGGCAAGGTGGAGTACATCGGCGTCACCGCGGTGTACACCCCCGACCAGCGTTTCACCGCCGAGACCGCCTACACCGCTACCCTCAGCGACCAGGTGCGCAGCGCCAGCGGCGTGCCGATGGCCCAGGCCAAGGTGTTCCACTTCACCACCCCCGACCCTTCCGCTCTCACCGGCGTACTGGTGAGAGTGGCCTCGAGCGCTCCGGCTGCCAATGAGATGAACGTCCCGCTCAACGCCGGCGTCAACGCCACCTTCAACCAGGTGATGGACCCGGCCACCGTCAACGAGTCGACGTTCCGCGTGCTCGACCCGTCCGGCGCCAGCGTCGCGGGCAACGTGCACTACACCGGCGTCACCGCGAGCTTCGTGCCGGTCGTCCCGCTCAGCCCCAACACCACCTATCGCGCGGTGGTGAGTTCCGCCGTCAGCAACCTGGCCGGCGTCAACATGGATAACGACCAGCATTGGTCGTTCACCACCGGCACTAGCATGGCGGTGCAACCACAGGTGGTGTACACCGCTCCGCTGCAGAGCGACAGCAACATCAGCGCCAACAGCACCGTGGTGGTGGACTTCAACGAGGCCATGGACACCAATACGGTGAACACCTCCAACATCGTGGTCGCCAATAGCCAGGGCTGGCCGGTGGCGGGCAGCGTGACCTACGCGGCCCAGAGCGCTGTATTCACCCCCGATGCCCCGCTCTCGCCGAGTGAGACCTATACGGTCAGCGTCAGCGGCAACGTGGCCTCGGCCGGCGGCACGCAGATGGGCCAGGCTTACAGCTGGACCTTCACCACCGCCGCCTTCGGCGGCGCGGTAGCCCCGACGGTGGTGTTCACCAACCCGTCGCAGTACCAGAGCTCGGTGTGGACCAACGCCACCGTGAGCGTCGCCTTCAGCGCGGTGATCGATCCGGTCACGTTGAACACCGGCACCTTCCAGGTCACCGACCAGGCCGGGAACCCCGTCGCGGGCAGCGTCAGCTACCTCGGCAACGTGGCCATCTTCACCCCGGCCAGCGTCCTGGCCTACGGTACCCAGTACACCGTGACCCTGACCTCAGGCATCACGGGCGTCGACGGTGCGGCCCTGGTGAGCTATTCCTGGAGCTTCACCACCACCATGCCCATGTAACGGACCACTTGGGACTTCCGCGCAGGACGCCCGCGGTGAGGGAGGCAGGACGCCTCCCTCGTCGTTTACGGGAAGCCGGTACTAGAATGGAGCTCCCCTCGCATCCGTCGCGGAGAGCCCCATGGCCGCCAAGAAGAAGGTCCGCAAGCCAGCCCCCGCCCGGCGCAAGGCCGCCGCCAAGCCCGCAAGCCGCAAGGTGAGCCCCATCCCCAAGGGCTTCCATACCGTCACCTCCTACCTCTTCGTGCCGGGCTCGGCGCACCTGATCGAGTACCTGCGCGCCGCCTTCGACGCCGAGATCGTCTCGCGGCACCTGGACGGAGAGGGCAAGGTCTCCTACGGGCTGGTGAAGATCGGTGACTCGCTGGTGATGTTGTCGGAGCCGCGCGAGCCCTGGAAGCCCATGCCCTGCGGCATCTATCTCTACGTGAAGGACACCGACGCCACCTACCGCAACGCCATGGCCGCCGGCGGCGTGAGCCTGATGGAGCCCTCCGACCAGTTCTACGGCGACCGCAACGCCGGGGTGCAGGACCCTTCGGGCAACCAGTGGTGGATCGCCACCCACATCGAGGATGTCCCGCCCAAAGAACTGGAACGGCGCATGCGTTCCCTGTAGGGCCGCCTATACTTCAGGCACCTTAGCCGCGAGGATCAGTCATGCAGAAGTTCATCCTGGACCGCTGGGCCCCGCAACTGCTGAGCCTGCTGCGCATCGTGGTGGGATTCCTGTACCTCTGCCACGGCAGCGCGAAGCTGCTGGGCTATCCGCCGGGCATGGAAGGCATCCACCTGATGTCGCTGATGGGGCTGGCGGGGGTCCTGGAGCTGGTGGGTGGCGCCCTGGTCTGCGTAGGCTTGTTCACCAAGCCGGCAGCTTTCATCCTTTCCGGCGAGATGGCCGTCGCCTACTTCATGGTGCACGCCAGCGGCGGGTTCCTGCCCTTCGTGAACCACGGCGAGGCGGCCGTGTTCTACTGCTTCGCGTTCCTGTACCTGTCGGCGGCCGGCCCAGGACCCATCGCGCTGGACGCCATGATGAGGAAGAGATGAGACGTCGTGCCCGGCCGGTCACGGCCGGCGCCTTCGCCGCCGGAGGCCTGCATGAAGATCGCCGACGCCAGCACCGCACTCTCTGTCCTGCCGGAACTGCTGCAGACACGCCTGGGCGGCCTCGGCGATGCCGAGATCCGCATGCGCCCGGCCGGCGACTACTTCTCGCTGCTGGAGCAGGTCTGCCACTTGCGTGACATCGAGGTGGAAGGCTACAGCCGGCGCCTGGCGCTTTTGCTGGAACAGGACCGTCCGGGACTGCCGGACCTGGACGGCGCGTCTCTTGCCAGGGAACGACGCTACAACGGGCAGGAGTTGGCACCGGCCCTGGCCGCGTTCGTCGTAGCCCGCGAGGCCAACCTGACGCGCCTCAAGACCCTGCAGCAGGACCAACTCAGCCGGAGCGGCCACCTGGAAAAGGTGGGAGAAGTGACGGTGGTGCGTCTGCTGGAACTCTGGGTGGCCCACGACCGGGAACACATGCAGGAGATCGAGAGCCTGCTGGCCTCGCTGCGGGATCCGACTCGCGAGCCGAAACCCTCCCGGTCCCTGGCCCGCCCCTAGCGCAGTCTCAGAGCGAGGACTGTGCCTGGCCCGCCGCCGGCGCGGCGTCCTTCACCCGGGTCTCGGTGACGATGAAGTTGGTCTCCCAGGTCTTGCCCCCGTCGTCCGAGAACGCCTGCTCGAACCGACAGGCGTCCGCGCTGATGTCAGAGATGCTGAAGCGCACCAGGATGGCCCTGCCGCCGTAAGTCTCCTGGTCATAGAAGTCGCCACGCCCCTCCTTGAACGTCCCGACTACCGGCACACCCATGGTGCCGGCGCTGCTGTTGGCGAAGTTTATGGTCCACTGGTGGGCATCGGGGTTATAGAGGCGCAGCGTGAAGATCTCCAGGTGGCCGGCCGGGCCGTCGGCCTCGATGAGACCGGTGTTGGCGCCGTCCCACACCCTCCGCACCACATCGGTGCCCTGGTATTCGACCCAGGTGGACGAGCCGCTCAGCGGATGCAACAAGCGCTTCTGGTGGGTCTTCCAGGTGCCGAAGTCCCAGTCGAAATCGTGCCGACCTTCCCGGGCCGCTGCTGCCGCGGGTGGCGCAGCCTCGGTGGCGGCAAGCGCCGCACCGGACAGGCCCACGATGCAGCAATATGCCAGCAGCGACAGCGATGCGCGTGTCAGGGGATGCATGGTTCCCTCCTCGTGTCAGCAGGCCTCGGGTTGCATGCGCCGCTTCCAGGCCGGCCACCTCAAGCCCGGCAAGGTCGCGAGCACTACCCCCACCACCGCCAGCGTGCCGCCCAACACCGTGAGCCAGGTGGGTATCTCACCCAGCCAGACCCAGGCGATCAGGCAGCCCATGAGCGGCTGCAGGTACAGGAAGCTCGCCACCCGTGAGGCCGGCGCCCTGCCTAGGGCGAAGGACCAGCACACGAAGCCCACCACCGTGGGGAAGAGCGCGAGATAGAGCACCGAAGCGAGCTGGGTCCACGGCACCGCCACGAGCTTGGCGGGGAGCGCCGTGCCGAAAGGCAGGAACAGCAGCGTCGCCACCAGCAGGCTGGCGGCGGTGAAACCGATGGCATCGGTCCGCGCCAGGAGCGGCTTCTGCAGCACGAAGTAACTGGCGCTGCACAGCACCGCCACGAACACCAGGAAGGCCAGTGGCTCGAAGTGGATGCTGTGACCGCGGCCCAGCGTCACCAGCAGCGTGCCGATGAAAGCCACGCCCAGGCCGAGGGCGGCGCGGGCGCTGATGTGTTCCTTGAGGCGCAGCATGGCCAGTACCGCCGTGACGCTCGGCACCGTGGAGATCACCACCGCCGCGGCGCCCGCCGAGAGCCGGGTCATCGAGTAACCGAGGCTGAGCTGATAGAAGAAGTGGCCGAAACAGGCCAACAGCGCCAAGAGCGCCCAGTCCCGTCTCGGCGGCAGCTTGATCCTGCCCATGGCCACCGGGACCATCAGCACCGCGGTGGCGATGGCGAAGCGCATCAGTGCGATCTCCCCGGGCGTGAACACCTGCAGGCCGTAGGAGATGGCCGCATACGAGGACGACCACAGCACCAGCGTCAGGCCAGCGGCCCAGTACGCCAGGTTGGAATGCTTCGGTAGGTTCATGCAGCGCAGGCCCCGCGGGGCAGCTTCTTGGCCGCACTGTTCCTGCGGTCCGGCGCGGCCGGCTGAAGGCGCCGGAAATGCGAGACCAGCCACACGTTGAGCCAGCCGCCCAGACCCGGCTGCTGCCCTACACTGATCCAGAGCTGCACCTGTTCGGCCTCATGTCTACGCATCTGCATATGAGATCCTCGTTAGCGGCGCGATTCGCGCAGGATGTTGACGGCGAGCGCGGTCAGCACCGTGCCCATGAACCAGCGTTGCAGCCTGAGCCAAAGCGGGCGCCGCGTCAGGAAGCGCGAGATGCTGCCGGCGGCGATGGCGGCGGAGCCGTTGGCCAGCAGGCTCAGGCTGATGTGGATGCAGCCAAGCACCAGCGCCTGCAACAGCACGCTGCCGCGCTGCGGGTCGATGAACTGCGGGAGCAGCGCGAGGTAGAGCATGGCCGCCTTGGGGTTCAGGAGGTTGGTCATGAAGCCCATGAGGATGAGACGGCGGTCGCTGTGCGGCGGCAGCGTGCGAGTCTCGAACGGCGAACGGCCGCCGGGCTTGAGCACGCCCCAGGCCAGGTACAGGAGGTAGGCGGCACCCGCGATGCGCAGCGCGTCGTAGGCGAAGGGCACCGCCATCATCACCGCGGTGATGCCGAACGCCGACAGCAGCAGATACACGAGGAAGCCCGCGACCACGCCCACCAGCGACATCAGCCCCGCCGCGGTGCCCTGGCTCAGGGAGCGCGACAGGATGTACATCATGTTCGGTCCCGGCGTGATGGCGAAGCCCAGGCTGACGAAGCCGAAGGCGGTCATGGCGGCGAAGCTGGGCATGGCGTCTCCTGTGTGCCGTGGCAGAGACTAGCGGCGAAGCCTGGCTGATACCGGCTGTTTTCGGACCGGTCATCTCCGGACCCGGGCACCGGGGTGCCGAGCGCTCCGTGGCGCAAATCATGCGATTTATCTGGTACACTTTTAAGTACCAGTTCTCATATTTTGGCTAGACCAGATAAAAAACCGCGGAGGGGTCCCGCCATGCTCGATCTGGTGCTCACTGTCCCCCAGGACTCGCGTCCCGGTTATCTGCGCATCGCCGAGGCGCTCCGCACGGCCATCCAGGCCGGGCAAGCCAAGCCTGGCGAACGCCTGCCCTCCAGCCGCACGCTCGCGGTGATGCTCGACGTGCACCGCCACACCGTGGCGGCCGCCATGGACGAGTTGGTGGCCGAAGGCTGGCTGGAATCCGGCCAGCGGCGAGCGCACCGGGTGGCCCAGGTGCTGCCCTCCGAGTTCTTCAGCCCCCGCGGCGGGCCGAAGAAGGCGGCGCTGTTCGAGCGCAAGTTCAAGTGGCGGCTGGCGCGCGAGAGCACCACCTCCGTCTGCGGCCTGGTGGATACCAGCCATTTCAAGCACGTGTTCCAGGGCGGCCAGCCGGACCTGCGGCTGTTCCCCTACGACGAGTTCCGCACCTGCATGGCCGAGGCGCTGCGCCGCTCCGCGCACCTGCTGGGCGGCTACGGCGATCCCGCCGGGCATCCGGCCTTCATCACGCGCCTGGAGGAATACCTGCGCCGGGTGCGCGCCCTCACCGGCCGACGCATCGTGGTGACCCACGGCGCCCAGGAAGGCATCTTCCTGGTGGCGCAATTGCTGGTGAACGCCGGCGACAAGGTCGCGGTGGAGGTGCCGGGCTACGCCGCGGCCTGGGACGCGGTGCGCGCCGCCGGCGGCGAGCCGGTGGCGGTGAAGGTGGACGCCAACGGCATGGACCCGGATGCGCTGGAGGCGGTGATCGCAAAACACAAGCTGCGCTTCATCTATCTCACGCCGCACCACCAGTATCCCAGCACCGTGACCTTGCCCACGGCGCGGCGCCTGCGCATCTACGAGCTGGCGAGCCGCCACCAGATCCCTGTGGTGGAGGACGACTACGACCACGAGTTCCATTTCCGCTCACAGCCGATCGCCCCGATGGCGAGCAGCGATCCCTGCGGCCTGGTGGTCTACATCTCCACGCTCTCGAAGATCATGTTCCCCTCGGCGCGGGTCGGCTTCATCGCAGTGCCAGAGGAGCTGTACCAGCCGCTGGCGCGTACCCGCGCCATCGTCACCCGTCAGAACAACATCTTCACCCAGGACGCCATCGCCCGCTGGATGGAGACCGGCGGCTTCGAGCGGCACCTGAAACGCATGCGCCGGGTCTACCACGAGCGCCGCGATGCGCTGGTGGAGTCGCTGGAAGCAGGCAGGCGCCGCGGTCTGCCGTTGCAGTGGTCGGTGCCGGACGGCGGCATGGCGCTGTGGCTGGACTGCGGGACGGATTCAGAGATGGTGGCGACCCGCGCCGCGGAGCGCAGCGTGTTCGTGGCCTCGGAGCCGGAGTTCTGGCCGGGACAGCCCAGCGGCGGTACCCACATCCGACTGGGCTATGCGAGCCAGACGCCGGAGGAGATCCGCGCCGGTGCCTCCCTGCTCATGGACGCGGTGGCCGCCGCCCAGCGCAGCCGGCAACGGAAGGCGGGTTAAGAAAAAGCCGCTGGGCCCCCTTGCAAAATGTAACCTATAGGTTACTCTATGAGTACTTTAGGTTACTTCTAAGAGGGGTCAAGCGCATGTCCGACGTCGAAAGACTTATTCAGCAGCGCCGCCGCTTCCTGTGGATTGGACTACTCACTTCCGCCCTCTGGTGTGGGGCCTTGACGCTGTCAATGACTCCCTGGTTCGCAGCGGACACTCAGCATCTGCTGTCCATCCTCACAGAAGTGTTCCTCCTGCCGTGGGGTGTCTTCTTGATATGGTTCGTGATCTGGGAACGCCGGGTGAAAGCCCAACCGGCAGTGTTCGCCGTCATCAATGACGAGATGATGGTGCGCAACCGCTTGCGTGCACAGAGTGCCTCCAGGATGGTGATGACCGTGAGCCTGATGCTGGGCCTGGTAATCACCAGCTTTGTAAAGATCAACGCGCCGCCGGTCTTAGTCGCCTTGATCTGGATATCGACGGTTTCCCAGGTGGGCTTCGTGCTCTGGTACGACCGGGAGGCATGATGCCGGAGAACTTCTATGTGCTGCTTAAGGTGGCGCGGGCGCGTGCTGACCTGACGCAGGAACAACTGGCGGCCAAGGTGGGCGTGACCCGCAAGACCATCAATACCATCGAGCGCGGACACTTCGTGCCCTCCACACTGCTGGCGCTGAAGCTCGCGCGGGCGCTGGGTGTGAAGGTGGAGGAACTCTTTTCCCTGGATGCGCCGCGCGCCTAGTGCGCGACCACGTCCGCCGCCGGCGCGGCGGTACGCTTGCTCATGAGCAGCACGATCGGGATGGATACCAGGAACGAGAGGGCCATGAGCTTGAAGACATCGATGAAGGACAGCATCACCGCCTGCTGCTGCACCAGCCGGTACAACGCGGCCTGGGCCTGGCTGGCGGCGTCCGCGGCCTGACCCGGCAGGCTCTGGAAATGGCTGGTGAGGCCCGCCAGCAGCGAGTTGCCGCCGGCGCTGAAGCGGGTGACGTTCTCCGTGAGCACCGTCTGGTGGAACTGGGCGCGCCGCGCGAACACGGTCTGTACCAGGGAGATGCCGAAGCTTCCGCCCAGGTTGCGCGACAGGTTGATGAGCGCGGTGGCCATGTTGGTCTTCTCCCGCGGCATGCCCACATACGCCACGGTGTTGATGGGGATGAACAGGAACGCCAGGCCCAGGGCCTGGAACAGCCGCGCCGCCGCGATGGTGAGGTAGTCCACCTGCAGGTCGAAGTTGGTCATGTACAGCAACGAAGCGCCCGAGAGCGCGAGGCCGAACATGATGAGCCAGCGCGCATCCACGTGGGTGGCGAGCTTGCCCATGATGGGCATGAAGAACACCAGCGCCAGGCCGCCAGGCGACAGCACCAGCCCCGCGTCGGTCGCCGAATAGCCGAGCGAGGTCTGCACGAACTGCGGGATGAGCTGGGTGCTGCCCAGCAGCACGAATCCCAAGACGAACATCAGCAGGTTGGAGACCGCGAAGTTGCGGTTCTTCAGCAGGTGTAGGTCCACGAGGGGCTCCTCGGCGCGCAGTTCCCGCACCACGAAGGCCACCAGGCATACCACCGCCATCACCGAGGCCAGCAGGATCAGGTTGGAAGCGAACCAATCCTCCCGCTCGCCCTTGTCCAGCACCACCTGCAGCCCGCCCAGCCCCAGGGCCAGCAGGCCGAAACCGATGTAATCCACGTGCACGCCCCTGGCCAGGCGCTGCTTGCGCTTCTCCTCCGCCGCCGGGGCGTCGTGCACCATGGCGCCCACCAGCGTGATCAGCAGTGCGCCCACCGGCACGTTGATGAGGAACACCCAGCGCCAGGAGGCCTGGTCGGTGATCCAGCCGCCCAGGGTCGGGCCGATGGCCGGCGCGAACACCACCGCGAGGCCGTACATGGCGAAGGCCATGCCGCGCTTCTCCGGCGGGAAGCTGTCGGCGAGGATGGCCTGGGACACCGGCTGCAAGCCGCCACCGGCGAAGCCCTGCAGGGCGCGGAACACCACCAGCATCATCAACGAGGGCGCGAGGCCGCACAGGAGCGAGGTCGCGGTGAAGCCGGTGATGCAGGCCATGAAGAAGCGCTTGCGGCCCACCACCTCCGAGAGCCAGCCGCTCAAGGGCAGCACGATGGCGTTGGTGACGAGGTAGGAGGTCAGTACCCAGGTGGACTCGTCCTCGCTCGCGGACATGGAGCCGGCGATGTGCTGCAGGGCCACGTTGGCGATGGAGATGTCCAACACCTCCATGAATGCGGCGAGCGCCACCACCGGCGCGATGGCCCAGGGCGAGTCGCGCCAGCTCTTGCGCGGCGCCACCACGGCAGCGATCGCCTGCTCAGCCATGTTGCCTCACGTGTCCCGGCATATGCTTTTTGGTTACCCTTGTGGGGTCTTCGAGGGAGCCGACATGAAAGCCAACACTCTGCGCCGCATCATGAACCTGTGGCCGCCGTTCCTGTTCTCCGGCATCAGCCTCACCCACGTGAGCGAGGACTACCGGGAGGCGGAGGTGCAGCTGAAGAAGCACTGGTTCAACCAGAACTACGTGGGCGTGCACTTCGGCGGCAGCCTGTTCGCCATGACCGATGCCTGCTACATGGTGATGCTGGTGAGGATATTGGGCAAGGGTTATTACGTGTGGGACCAGCGCGCCAGCATCGACTATGTCAAACCCGGCCGCGGCACGGTCACCGCGCGGTTCGCAGTAACCGATGAGAGACTGCGAGAGATCCTCGACCGCACCGCCGGCGGCGAGAAATATCTCCCGGAGTTCCTGGTGGAGATCAAGGATGCCGAAGGTGACCTGGTGGCGCGGGTGGTGAAGACGCTGTACGTGAAGAAGAGACCGCCGAAGACGCCCGCAACAGAAGTCTGAAGATCCCATCCAGGGATCTTCAGACGCGGCGCGTCTGGTACACGCCCAAGCTCGCCGCACCGTCACATCCCTGTGCCTGTCGTCCATATATTCATAAAAAAAGCCCCGCAACTGCGGGGCCGGGTCTCGGGGTCGCATCTAGCCTTGCCGTCTGCGAGAGCCGCCATGTCCGTACGGCGATCCCGCGGCGCGGGCCATCCTGGCCCAGGCGACGCCGCTGCTCAGGCTCGTTTGATCAGCCCGACGATGAACAGCAAAATCACCGCGCCGATGAAAGCCACCAGCAGCGTTCCCAGGAGACCCCAGAAAGCGATGCCCAACGTATTGAAGAGGGATCCACCGATCATCGCGCCGACCACGCCGACGACGATGTTGCCGAGGATGCCGAAGCCACGACCTTTCATCACCAGGCCCGCGAGCCAGCCAGCGATCGCACCGATCACGAGCATCCAGATGAGAGCAGTCACGGTCATCACTGCGTCGACCTCACTTCTTCTTGTCACGGCGTTGGAATCCGCCGTTACGGAACACCTTAGGCGGGAAATGTCGTAGAGTCCGAGGGGCCGGTCACAGAAAATACCGGGTTTCACCCGGTGATTTGACCGTATTCATGACGGCTGTGACGGGAGTCACAGCCGCGCCGCCAGCACCGCCTCCACTGCCGCGCGCATCAAGGTCTCCACCGCCTGCGGCCCCCGGCCGTTCACGGACAGGGACTCGAACATCTCCGGCCC